>Ga0210409_10008298_pt1 | contig 10590 bp, 9 predicted proteins | sample IncBWH17MmetaG_FD_161649 | JGI IMG/M metagenome (GOLD analysis project Ga0210409, IMG submission 161649) | Forest soil microbial communities from Barre Woods Harvard Forest LTER site, Petersham, Massachusetts, United States - Inc-BW-H-17-M | ecosystem: Environmental > Terrestrial > Soil >...
GAAACCAACCGCAACTTTTGTCTGATCGATCCCACGGGTGCCAAAGTACCTTGCTATTATCTGCATCAACGTTTCATCAACCAGGCACGCCTGGCCACAGCGCAATTCAAGGAAACGCATTCACGCCTGCCCGGCGATAGTGAATTTGCCGGCTTGCTCGGCCCAATGCTCAATCAGCCTTTGCCGCCTCCCGTAAGCCTCACTTTATCCAATCTGCCGCCGGCCTTAACGGGCACCTCCGCCACACTCGCGGGTCAACTGACGCAGGGCATTTACGGAGATGATCAGGCTGCGGTTTGGGTCTTTTGGGGAAAACAGGACGGCGGGCCAGTGCGAGCCAATTGGGAATCTGCTCGTTTTCTGGGCGTGAATACGAATTTTAATCCGAGCAAATTCAGCACTACGGTTGAAGGCCTGGCCACTCAAACTAATTACCATTTCCGGTTTTACGCGACCAATGCTGCCGGCGAAGCTTGGGCGCCTACTTCAGCATTCTTTAGCACTCAAACGCTTAACCCAGCCGATTATGGTTCCCGGATGGAGATCACATTTTCGGGCTACAACCGCGCGGGGGGCTTGGCAGATTTTCCGGTGCTGCTGGCCCTGAACACGAACCTGACGGGGTTCAGCTATTACCGCTTCGCTTCGCCGAATGGTGGGGATTTGCGATTCACCGATGCGTCCGGGTCCATGATGGTTCCGCATGAAATTGACGAATGGGATACAGGCGGCACTTCCTACGTTTGGGTGAAGGTTCCCGAGTTGGCCGGCACCAATGAGTCTCTCTGGGCTTATTGGGGTAACCCGCTTGCGACCAATCCGCCGGCTTGGAGCACCAACGGTTCGACCTGGCTTCCCGGCTACCAGTCCGTTTGGCATCTTAAGGAAAGTCACTTTCCGTATCAGGATAGCCTTCAAAATGACCCTATTGTTTCGGGTGGCACCCCCGGTTCCGCACCGGGCATCGTCGGCCATGGCTTGTTGTTCGACGGTTCCATGGAGTACCTCAATGCCGGAGTCGTAGGTCTGAGCAATGCTTTCACGTTTTCTGCATGGGTTAACATCGATCCGAGCGCCACCGGCATCCAAACGGTCTGCGCTAACAAGCCTGGCGGCTGGAACACGGACGGCTTTGCCCTCTACGTAAATACCTATCTGACCACCGACCACAAATTACTATTTGAGTCCGGCAACGGTACTAACGGTCAAACCGCTGCCACCGCAGCCAATCTAGTTACACCGGGTATCTGGCACCAGGTCGCGGCCGTAGTCGACCAGGCGACTGCGTCGGTGCGTCTCTATGTTGACGGCGTGGATCAGACTCAGTCCATCGCTGTGCAGGCTGATTTCAACGCCCGGGGCGAACTGGACCTGGGCCGATTCACCAATGGCAGCTATTACTTCAAGGGCGCGATCGACGAAGTTCGTATCGAGCAGGGCGGACGCTCACCGGATTGGATTTGGGCAAACTGGAGCACCATCGCACAAAACTCTGCTCTGGCCAGCTACGCGCAAGTCGCTCTACAACCGATGCTCCTCTCAGTCTCAGTCTTGCCGACGGGCCTGGTTGCCAAATGGGCAGCGTCCGGTGTGGGCCTGGCTTTGTTTAGTGCGACCAATTTGGCTCCGCCCGCCCTCTGGCAGCGAGTGACCAATCTGCCTTCCCTAATCAACGGCCAATGGCAAATCGCCCCCTCCGCTACCAACGGCTCATATTTCTTCCGCCTCCAGGCACCATAAGGCTAAATCCAGGGTGGACAGTCACGGCGGGTCTGTTAATCCTTTTTGCGCCGGCAACTCTGCAATAAGACTACGCCATGAGAGAACTCTTAATTGGAATCGATAGCGGCACTCAATCCACAAAAACCCTGGTCGTCGATTCCCGCGACGGCAAAGTGCTTGCCTCCGCCACCCAGGAGTACGAGCTGCTCCCGGGTCTGCCGCCCGGCGCCAAGGAGCAGCACCCGCACACCTGGCGTGAGGCCACCGCCAGCACGATCCGGCGTGCTTTGCGACAGGCCAAAGCGGTGAGCGGCGAAGTTAAAGCCATCGGGGTGAGCGGTCAGCAACACGGCTTCGTGCCGCTGGACAAAAAGAATGAAGTGATTCGCCCAGCCAAGCTCTGGTGCGACACCTCAACCATCGCCGAATGCGAGGAGATTACTGCGCGGCTCGGCGGTTTGAAAAAAACCGTCCGTTTGCTCGGCAACGCAGTACTGCCGGGATTCACCGCTTCGAAGATTCTGTGGCTCAAGAACCATGAACCCAAAAATTTCGAGCGTCTCTCCTCAGTTTTGCTGCCTCATGATTACTTGAATTTCTGGCTGACAGGCGAAAAAACGATGGAATACGGCGACGCCAGCGGCACCGCGCTCCTGGATGTGCGCAAACGCAAATGGTCCTCCGCGGTACTGGAGGCGATCGACCTCGGACTTTCCGCCAAACTTCCGCCTTTGCTATCGAGTGATAAGCCCGCCGGAGAACTCCAGGCTTCGACTGCCAAACTGCTCGATCTGAACCCCGGAATCCTCGTCAGCGCCGGTGGAGGCGATAACATGATGGGCGCCATTGGCACGGGCAATACTCGCGAAGGCGTAATTACTGCAAGCTTCGGCACCAGCGGCACGATTTACGCCTGCGCCGAGAATCCCGTGGTCGATCCCGAAGGAGAAATCGCGGCCTTCTGCGATTCCACCAACCGGTGGCTCCCGTTGCTCTGCACCATGAACGTCACGGTTGCCACGGAGATGGTGCGCGAAGATTTCGGCTGGTCGCATGAAAAATACGCCGCCGAGTCGAGCCGAATCCCGGCCGGCTCCAACGGGCTGCTCCTGCTGCCCTATTTCGAAGGGGAGCGTACCCCCAACGTGCCCGAAGGCACAGGCGTTTGGTTCGGGATAAACAAGAAGACCTTTGAAGCGGGGCATTTCGCGCGCGCCGCCATGGAAGGTGTGACCCTGGGCATGAACTACGGTTTGCGCCGACTGGCGGAACTGGGTGTCAAACCCACGCAGATCCGCGCGACCGGCGGGGGCGCCAAATCCAAGGTCTGGCGCCAGATTATGGCAGACGTTTTCAACACCGAAGTCGTCACGTTGAAAGTCACCGAAGGCGCGGCTTACGGCGCGGCTCTGCAAGCTCTCTGGTGCTGGCGTCTGAGCCGGGGAGAAAAGGTCTCCATCAGTGAGATCACCGACCGCTTCGTCGAAGTGAACAAAGCTGAAACGGCGGAGCCCGAAACGCGCAGCGCCTCCATTTACCGCCAACTCCAAGCATTGCAGGACGAAATGTCCCTGGCTCTGCGCACTGCCTTTGCCAAGCATCGGCAATTCGTGCTCCGCTAAGACGTGAATTGATGCATTGATTGACTCGCCTCGACAAGCGGGCCGATTTTGCTAGGGTTTGCAGGTGAGTTTTGCCACTGAATTTACTTCGCTGCCGATCGAAGCGTTGGCGGGGCGTTCCCGTATGTCGGCCTTTGGCGACGTACGCGCAATTCTGGGCAAATCACGCCTCAGCCTGCACGATTTTGCCGCGTTAATCTCTCCGGCGGGAAGCCAACTGCTGGAACAACTGGGCCAGCGAGCCCATCACCTGACGCAACAGCGGTTTGGCAAAGTGATCCGGCTCTTCGCCCCGCTTTATCTCTCCAACGAATGCATTAATAACTGCAAGTACTGCGGTTTTTCGCGCGACAACGCGATTCTGCGGGTCACTCTGACAGTGCAGGAAGTCTGTGAGGAAGCCCGTGCCTTGGTGGCCCAAGGTTTTCGCAATATCCTGCTGGTTTCTGGTGAGCACCCGAAATTTGTTTCCAACAGTTACCTGGCGGATTGCATTTCCGCCGTGCGCGAGGTTGCGCCCAGCATTTCCCTCGAGATTGGCCCAATGGAAACCGAGGACTACGAGCCGTTGGTGCGAGCCGGAGCTGAAGGGTTAGTGGTGTACCAGGAGACTTACGACCGCGCCCTGTACCGGGAGATGCATACGTCCGGGCCGAAAAGAGATTTCGCCTGGCGCCTGGCCACGCCGGAACGGGCGTATGCCGCCGGGTTTCGGCGCCTTGGGATCGGCGCGTTGTACGGCCTGGCCGACTGGCGTGGCGAAGCGATCTGCCTGGCGGCACATGCCGAGCACCTTTTGCGCAACTGCTGGAAGGCAGGGCTCACCATTTCGCTGCCGCGCTTGCGCCCATGCGCCGGAGAGTTCCAACCACTGACCCAGATGAGCGACCGGGAAATGGCCCTGTTGGTTTGCGTGTTCCGCCTGATGTTCCCGGATGTCGGCCTGGTGCTCTCGACGCGTGAATCACCTCGCCTGAGGGATGGGTTGGTTCCTTTGGGCATTACGCTCATGAGCGCCGGCAGCCACACCGAGCCGGGCGGCTATACCGGGGCGGGCCGAGGCAGCCTGCATCATACCAAGGGCGGCCGAATTGTGGAACTGGGCGCCAGTGAGTGGGCGGCTGCGGGTGAGCGTGCCCAGGCCACCGGCCAATTCGATATTGCCGACGAGCGCTCGCCCGGCGAAGTGGCCGACACACTACGGCGGCTCGGCTATGAGCCGGTCTGGAAGGATTGGGATGCTGCCCTCACACCGTGAGCGTATCTCGCAATAACGAAAGCAACCCTCCCCTTACTTGCGAATGAATCCCAGTTCCGTACATCTCATCGCGAATGGAAAGGAAGTGCCCGCCAGCTTGCCCTGTTCCATCGAAGAATTCCTGGTGGCGCAGCAGCTTTTGCCGCGTAGCGTCGTCGTTGAGCTCAATGGTGAAGCCGTGACACCTTCCGAGTTTTCTCAGCGGCAACTGAACCCAGGCGACCGCCTGGAGATCGTCAAAATCGTAGCGGGGGGATAAACATTGGGCGGCGGATCTGAAATTGCTCAGAGTCCCGGTTTGCCTGGGAACGCTGGCGTCCCGCCGGCGGGTTTCCTATCGAGACGAAGCCGGGCGGGCAGCAGGCTGGTGGTCCTTTTAGTCTGCTATGCCGGGACATTTTCGGCCTGGGCTCAAACCAATACCAATGCGCTCTCGAAATCAGCCACCAACCAGCCCTCGGCTCTCGTCCAGGATGTTGAGAGACTTAGGCCGGTTACTTTCAATCTGGACCGGTTCGCACCGCTTCGAGACACAAGCTTCCTGGGCGAGCCATTGTGGAAGTACGTTGCTTCGCTGATTTACGTACTGCTGGCGTTCTGCGCCGCCAAGCTGATTCAAGTCGTGGCCCGGGTTTGGTTGAAGAAGGTCACTTCGCCGGCGAAGGCAGGTTTCCACGAAGTGCTGTTGGATTTGCTGCATGGCCCGGTCAAAGTGGTTGTCTTTGTCGTTCTCTTCAACATCGGGCTGAACATTTTTGATTGGTCGCCCCGGATGCGGCTGTATCTGTCCAAGGCGCTGATCCTGGTGGTCGCCACGGCTCTGACGTATCTGGCCATCAAAGTCCAGGATTTCCTGCTCCAGGTGTGGAAGGCGCGCCATGCACGCGAGGCGGACCGCAAGTTCAACGACCAGCTCTTTTCGGTCATCCGGATCAGCCTCAACTCGTTTGTCATTATTATCGCGGTGCTGGTGACGGCTCAGAACATGGACATCAACATCACGGCGGCCATCGCCTCGCTTTCGATTGGCGGTCTGGCTGTGGGGCTGGCGGCCCAGGATACGTTGGCCAATTTGTTCGGCGCGGTCGCCGTGTTTGTGGATAAGCCCTTTCGCGTAGGCGACCAGATCAAATTGGATGGCGCTGAAGGCGTGGTCGAAACGGTCGGCTTAAGAAGCACCCGGGTCCGCAGCCCTGATGGTCATCTGATTGCGGTACCGAATAAAACAATGGGCAACGCCACCATCACGAACATTACCCAGCGGCCGCATATCAAGACCGTGATGAATTTTACTTTGCCGCACACTCTCCCCAACGACAAGGTTAAGCGAGCGCTGGCCATTCTTGAGGAAATTTACCGCCACAATCCCATGACGCAGGATGTGTGGATCAGCTTTAATCAATTCGCCGGCCCCAACTTGAACATCCAGGTCATCCATTGGTGGAAAGGCACCGATTACGGAAAGTACCTGGCCGGAATGCAGGAAATGAATCTGGCAGTTAAAGACCGCTTTGATGCCGAGGGCATCACCTTCGAATGAAGCGCGGCAAACTGGAGTAGCGGAGCTGTGGACCGGCGCGGCTTGCCGGGGCCAAAGATTCACGCCGGAAACGGCCTACTTCTTCGAGGTCGCAGACACCGGCAGGGAACTGGTGATCGAAGCGGTGCCTGGTTTGGGCAAAAGATCGTTGAGGTGATACTTCTTGGCGATCGGCTCAAAATCCGTATGGGTCCGCCCGTACTCGGCGAGCTTTTTGACGAAATCCTGCATCATCGCGTAATTATTTGTGTGCTCGCTGAGGAGTTGGGTGGCTTGCGGGGCAACGGCGTCCAGTTCGCCCTGCACAAAACGCCACTGGCGCAGCAAGTAGATGGTCAAGGTGCCGCTGATCACAAGGACGACCAGGAGCAGAGAGGCGACCAGCTGCTGGAGATGGTTATACTGGGTTTGCAACTCACTCAGCTCGGATTGTGAAGGTGCCGGGTTTGGGAGGTTATCCATAAAGCGTTATTTCCCCGGCGGTTTGTTGGTTGTCGCCGAGTTGCCACCCGTCGGATTTATTCCAGCCGCCTCTAGGATCGGGTCCACCGCCTGGTTCTTCTTCCTGTACTCCATCGTGTCGTTGATTAGTTGGGCAAATAAGTTCCGGTATGCTTGAACATTGGCCACGCTGCGCTGCACATCCCGCAGACGAATTGCGCTGCGAATGTAAAGTCCGCAAAACAACACCGAAGCAAGCGAACTAATCAATAAAACAACCAATAAAAACGTGGATGCCGGACTCTTGTTCATAAAATCGGCGAAACTGTAATGATTGGGGCCTCCGCTTGTCCAATCCCATTTTATCGAGGCGCAACGAAAACCGCTTGATTTTCGGGTGACATACTTTCGGCTTCGTTCGCTAAAAGCCGGGTTGGTCCGGTGTTGGCAGTTCGGCAAATTCATCCAGGACTGCCTGGACCTCAGCGAGAGGAAGGTCGGCGCGGTTTTCCAGGAACAGTGCCAGACACCCGTGGTCCGGCCGCAGGCACAAGACCACGCGCAAGTGTTCAAACAGCCAGACGGTTTGCGCCGCGGCCATTTCCTGTTGTTGAAGCAACTCGAAACTCAGAGCTAATTCGGCGAACGCCTGCTGGACTTGTGCCGAGCTTAACCAGCGGTTAAAGCACCGATGGGTTACGGCGCCGTCCGGCAGCCGCAAAGCGCACGCCGCCAAACCGGGAACCGGCAATCGCGCCATGAGGAACTCCTCGCAGGCTTTTCTCATGCGGTAGCGCCTGATGCGGATGTGCTGCGCACAAATAAACGCATCTCGGGTTGCACCTGGCAAATAATTCGATCCCTGCTGGTTGAGAATTCAGCGCGGTCAAAACGGCCGGCCGGAAGCAACTTGCTCAAGAGATCGGCCTTCCGTTCGAGCTGTTGCAGGAAGTTCAGCCGGCGTTCAAGCGAACGGGTTTGCCATTCGTACAGCACTTCTCCCGACCCCGAAATGAGCAGTACTTCGTCAATGTGGACCGGTGGACTCACGGGCAGCAGGGGGGCCGTTGGCCGAGTTCCGGACTCCTCCGAGCCCGCGAGGCTTTCTGGTGGTGCGGTGGCCGCGGAAGCTGTGTCCAGGGGGGTGGCACCTTCATCGTTGAGACGAGCGGCCTCCATCAACAGGAACTCGTATTGGCCGGAAATCGTGCGTCGGGTCGGTTCAGCGAAAGGTCGCAGATTGAATTCGCCGCCCCGCAGGCCCAGCAGTCCGTAGAGGGCCATCTCACCTTGTAACGACCCTGATTCCGCATGGATGATCTGACCTTCGGAAATGAAAATGCGTCCGCGCACTTTGCCCGTGAATACTTCCAGCAAGGAGGATTTTCGGCCCAGACATTCCATTTGAAGCACTTCTTGCAGGCCCACTCGGCGCATCATGCCGCGGAAGCCCTCCTGCGGAGCCGCATTGGCGAGGACTTCGAGCGCGTCAAAAACAGCTGTAAAGCCATCCGGTGTAATGAGCTTTTCCAGAAAAAGCGCGGCGCCGTTTTCCACGCATAGCTTGCGGCTCTCTTCAGTAGCCCGTCCGGTTAAAATGACTACTTGCTGACCCGGGTGAGTTCGGGCCAGCAGGCGCAGAAACTGAAGGCCATCCATCACCGGCATGTCCAGGTCCAGCACCACGACGTCCATCGATCTCTGCCGCAACAAGGCCAGCGCTTGTGAATGATTTTCAGCCGTGAAAATCTCCCAGGAACCTTTGGACATCTCACTAAACAACTGCACGATTCCGGACAGAAAGTTCAGATCGTCATCCACGAACAGAAACTGTTTGCGTCTGGGGGTTTGGCCGGGCATCGCTTGAGGTTAGAAATTTTAGGCTCCGATTGCCCGAAGGGCCTCCTCGGCGGCCGCCCGGACGTCCGGGTCGAAATCGGCTCGCGCGCGCACCAATCCCGCTTGAGCGCTTTCGTCGGCCAGGCGCCCGAGGGCTTCCGCGGCCGCCAGGCGCAAATCACGATCGGGATCGCCCAGAACCCGCAGGAAACAGGCGACCGCAAGCTTGCTGCGTTGAGAAGGTTCCGAAGCGCCTCCTGCAGGGAGAGGGGCATAAGCCGGTTCGGCGACGTTCATCGCCGCCAATAGATGGCCCACGAAATGTCGCACTCCCGGATCGTTGTCATGCAGGGCCGGCTTGAGTTCCTCCGCTGCAGCGCGGGCCTCGGGCAAGGAACTCCAGTCCGTATCGATGCGCGATAACGTGGCCGCGGCGATGCGCCGCACTCCGCTGGTCGGATCTTTTAGAGCCAGCACGAGCGGTCCGATCGCCCGAGGGTCACCCAAACTCCCCAGGGCAATCGCGGCGGCCTCGCGGACATCGGCGTCCGGATCGCCTAACGCGCCACTCAACGGCTCCACCGCACGGCTGTCGCGCAAACGCCCCAAGGTCTCCGCCGCCTCACGGCGGACTTCCCAAGCGTTATCCATCAGCAGAGCGCAGAGCTCTTCCACCGCCTCGGCGGCACGCAGACGGCCCAGAGATTCCGCTGCGACCACTCGCACCTGTGGATTTCGATTCCGCAGAAGCGCGAGGATCTGAGGGATCGATTCCAGGACTTCCAACCGGGTGAGGGCGCTGACGGCGGCGATGCAGATGGCCGGATCGGCCGACCTGAGAGCCTGGAGCAAAGAACGTAAAACGCAGCGATCTCCAATATGGCCAAGGGCTTCAATCACGCCCGCGCCGATGCTTGAGGAACCGGACAAAAGGGCGGCCTCCAGCGCCGGCACTGCCGCCACACCGAAGCCCGCCGCTTGGAAGAACTGGCCTTTGGCAACGCGGTACCAGATCTCCTCGTCGCGTCCATCAGGCCGCCAGCCCAAGGCGTCCAGTGTTTGAGCCGCCTGGCCGCGCACACCGGCGTCCGCGTGCCGCAACAAGGATTCCAGCGCCGGCAGGACAAGCTCGACTGGGGCTTTCTTCAGGGCGGCCGCCGCGGCTATAAGCACACCAGCGTCCCGATCCCCCAGCGCCCGCGCCAACGGCTCGAATCGCCGATGGTCTTCCAGCTTGCCCAAAGCCACCGCCGCCAACCGCCTTACTTCATTGTCGGGATCATCCAACATAGCCCCCAGGACTCGGAACGCCCGCTCATTGGGTTTGCGGCAAAGCTCTTCGACCGCGCGGCGTCGAATCGCGGCGTCCTTCGACTTGAGTTGATGCAGGATCGGCCAGAGCATCGCCAGCGGCGTACCGTACTCGCGAATGTCCCCTTTGTCACGGCGGATTCAACCCAAACAGGTCGAGCGATCAGGGCGAAGGACAAAGTCCGCAACTGGAGTACGCGCCAGGCTGGTGGGCGAGGCTCCTGCCGAGCCCTAACTGAATCCGTTTCTCTCGATGAACCGTACCGAGGTAGCGCAGACCTCTGGTCTGCTGTATCGCAGGCTTCCAGCAGCTTCCAGCCTGCAGGCTCAGGACAAGTTCTCGCGCCCCCAACGCTTCGGGCGCCTGCCGACTGGAAGTCGGCGATACAGCAGACCAGAGGTCTGCGCTACTCTACCCTGCAGGGTTGATGGTCCCAATGCGTGGCAACAAGGCCGTGGAGGCTCTCGATGAACAGGCCGCCCGGTTGAATAAATGATCAGGGCTCGGCAGGAGCCTCGCCCACCAGACGGCCTCGATTCGTCTCGACTTTATGGACCCCGCACTCAGTCTTTGGTGAATGCGCGTCCATTTCTTCGGAGCAACCCGCACGACCACCGGCTCGGTTTATCTGTTGGAGCTAAACGGGCAGCAAATCTTGCTCGAATGCGGTCTGTTTCAAGGGCGCCGGGACGAGTCGATTGAGCGCAATCGCAAGTTCCCGTTCGAGGCAAAAAGGATCGACGCCGTGGTCCTCAGCCACGCGCATATCGACCACTGCGGGAATCTCCCCAATCTCTGCCGGCAGGGATTCGAAGGGAATATTTTTTGTACCTTTGCGACCCGGGATCTGGCCAGC
>Ga0210409_10008301_pt1 | contig 10587 bp, 10 predicted proteins | sample IncBWH17MmetaG_FD_161649 | JGI IMG/M metagenome (GOLD analysis project Ga0210409, IMG submission 161649) | Forest soil microbial communities from Barre Woods Harvard Forest LTER site, Petersham, Massachusetts, United States - Inc-BW-H-17-M | ecosystem: Environmental > Terrestrial > Soil >...
TTGGGTGCAACTGCCGTCATCGTCGAACAGCGACGGAGATAAACCGGCGGCGAGCGGGGGGCAGCCGGAGTTTATCCCGGTGTTGTCGCGGGCAGCGGTGGCGGCGGGCGTGGATGGTGTGTTCATGGAAGTCCATGACAATCCGAAGGAAGCGAAAAGCGATGGAGCGAACGCGCTCGACACGCGAAACCTGCGCGCGGTGCTGAAAGAATTGCAGGCGGTGAAGAAGGCGCTGGACGTGGCGCATGCGACGCCGTGAGACGGTGCCCGGAAGCCGGCGGGCGAAGGCGTTGTCCCAGTCCCGAAGGGACGACCCACCTACCCCAACACGTGCGTGGGGTCATAGGTAATGCCATACCGCTTCAGCAACTCCAAAAATTCTTCCTCGTATATTCTGTTTCTTGTGATGCTCCGCTTAGTTCCTTATGTAATCGACCACTCCAGCCGTTTGCGATGCGCTTACGCTGAAGGCACCGTAGCCTTCTTGCCACGGGAATCTTGTGCCGGCCGCACCGCAGCCGTTGAGCCATTTGGAGCAGCAGCCTTTAAGAGTTTGAACTGCTTTTGACAGCGGCATCGGGGCTGGGAGCAGGATTAGGGCGTGGCAATGATCTTCAGCGCCGCCGATTTTGATTGCTTTGAATTTATGGTTGCGTGCGATGCCCGCGATGTAGGACCAGAGTTTAGGTTGGAGTTCCTCGCGCAAGCGTTTCTGCCGTTCCTTGGTGCTGAAAACCACGTGGATGCGCGTGCTCGTATAAGTGTGCGACATGGGTCGTCCCTCCGGGACTTGATCTCGTTGGCGAGCCTACCCAGCGCTGAAGCGCTGGGCTAAGCTGGGTTGCCCCTGCGGGGCTTGGTCTATCGTGATGCCTGCCTGTTCGGCACGAGTCAACGATCAGGCAGGGAGATTTCCGGGAGAGGAATTTTTAGAGTAACTCCGTGCGGTTTCACAATCTGTGATGATGCTCACAGGTCTGTTGTTCACTTCAGAATCTGCTACCATTTCCGCGTCATCTGAACTTCATCTTCTATGCATTGGTGGGCAGCAATCTTCGGCATTGCTTTGATCTTCGTCATCCTGATGGATGCGTTTGAGACCGTGGTTTTGCCGCGGCGCATCAAGCGGACGTTTTTTCGCATCTCGTCCCGGTTCTACCGGAAAAGCTGGCGCCTCTGGATCCGAGTGGGGCAGCATATCAAGTCCGCGAACCGGCGCGAAGGCTTCCTCGCCTATTTTGGACCGCTGGCGATTTTTCCGCTGTTGGGTTTCTGGGCGCTTGGGCTGATTTTTGGATTTGCCTGTGTGCAATACGGGCTGGGCGAACATCTGACGCTGGCCAATGAAAAAATCACGTTTGGGAAGGTCGTCTATCTGAGCGGTGAAACTTTTTTCACGCTGGGCTACGGAGACATCACGCCCAATAACGCCGCCGCCCGCGCCCTCGCCGTGATGGAAGCGGGCATGGGCTTCGCGTTTCTCGGAGTTGTGATCGGATATCTGCCGGTCATCTATAACTCGTTTGCCGCGCGAGAGATTGAAATTTCGCTACTCGATGCGCGCGCAGGGTCGCCGCCGAGCGCCGCCGAGTTTCTGAGCCGGTTGGGGTGCTGTCCCGAGCAAATGGTGCTCGATGAAATTTTTCGCGACTGGGAGCGCTGGTGCGCCGATCTCCTGTCGAGCCACATTTCCTATCCGGTACTGGTTTTCTTCCGGTCGCAACACGGCAATCAATCCTGGTTGAGCGCGCTGACGGCCATGCTCGATGTCACTTCGTTGATCATGATCGGTGTGGACGGCATCCATCCCGACCAGGCGAAGCTCACATTCGCCATGGCGCGGCATGCTGTCGTCGATCTCGCGCAGGTGGTGAATGCGGAATATAGTCCGCATGATCTGGGGCGGCTTGCGGAAGAAGATCTGAAGCGACTGCGGTCGGCGCTCGCCTCGAAAGGCGTAACTTTGTATGACGGCGCGGACGCGGCGGAACGGCTCGCGGAGCTCCGGATTCTCTACGAACCCTATCTCTATTCACTCAGCCGCCGGCTGTTGATGACGCTGCCGCCGTGGATCCACACCGATCACAAGAAAGATAACTGGCAGGGCGGCCCGTGGGACCGCGCGATCCAGGCGCGAGCGCTGGAGCATCCGGGGCACGTGGTGGACGAGCACTTCTGATTTAGGCGATCAGGTGATTTGAGGTTGTTGGTGTGGTGGGGTTTTTCGCCAGTCACCGCGCCGCTAGTGGGTCAAATGAACCCATCCGTACAAGTTGAACGTCGCCAGAATCGCTAATGTCGCGACCGAGTATGCGGCCAGACACACACTGGTAGAGATTCTCTGTTTGGCAGCGCTGTTCCAGAGCACTGCCCCCGTTGCGGCCATAATAGCCGACACGACAAACTCACCGGGAAGCAGAACGGCGTAAAAACTCTCAGGAAGGCGAAACCAGCCGAGTATGAGCATGAGCGGTGGAAGCCAGAAGAATGTGAGAGTAAACCAAATGCATCCGCAGATGAGAAATGCTTTCCCTCTTGCGCGTCTCTGAGTCTCGCTGATTTGCAGGCGCTGGAACATGTCACCACCTACCGAGACATTATGCTTGACGACGACAACTGTCGAAAACAGGCGATTGGACCCAGAATCGCTGGTGAAAATAGCGATTTTTCACCAACCATGCCGGGATCAGTAATCGCTGGTGCCGAGGAGTAGAGAAGGCCGCCGATCCTCAGATCGGATCCCTCGGTTCTGCTAACATTCCTGCTTCCATGAAACACGTCGGCGAAAACGTGGTGCGCATCGAGGCCGAGGCGTTGCGGGCTTTGGCGGACCGGCTTGCGGGTCCGATGGCCGCGGACTTCAACCGGGCGCTGGAACTACTGTTTAGCTGCCGGGGCCGTGTGGTTGTTACCGGAATGGGGAAGAGCGGGCTGATCGCTCGCAAGATTGCGGCTACCTTAAGTTCCACTGGCTCGCCCGCGCTCTATCTGCATCCGGTGGAGGCGTTGCATGGTGACCTGGGGATGATCGTGCGCGGCGATGTCGTGCTGGCGCTCTCGGCCAGCGGCGAGACGGAAGAGATTCTGCAGTTGATGGCTAATATTAAGCGGCTGCAGGTTCCGCTGATTGCTATGACTTGCGACGACCTTGCAGAGGTTCACGCAGACAAGAGTGCCCGCGCCACACTTGCTTCTACTTTGGCATCGGCCGCCGACGTGGCTCTGGATTGTTCGATTTCCAAGGAGGCTTGTTCGCTGGGGCTTGCTCCTACAGCTTCTACTACCACCATGCTTGCTTTAGGCGATGCTTTGGCGGTGGCGCTCTCGGAAAAACGCGGATTCAAGGAAGAAGATTTTGCCAACCTGCATCCCGGTGGAAAGCTGGGCAAACGGCTGGCGCGGGTCGAATCGTTGATGCACTCGGGGGACGCGGTTCCGCGGGTCACGGCGCAGACGAAGATGCCGGACGTAATTTACGAAATGTCGCGCAAGAAGCTGGGAATGACGGCGGTGGTCGACGGCGAGCGACTGCTGGGTGTGATCAGCGACGGCGATCTGCGCCGGCTACTGGAGCAGCGCGGTAAAGACACGCTCGATCTAACGGCGCAGGATTGCATGACGCGGACTCCGAAGACCATTGGCGCGGAGGAGTTCGCAGCGACTGCACTGGCGCGGATGGAGGAGATGAAGATTACTTCGCTAGTGGTCGTTGATGGCAACGTGGATAGCGAGCGGCGTTTGCTCGGGATCGTGCACTTGCACGATTTGTGGGGGGCGGAGATGGTGTAGCGGTGTTCGCGAAGAGGGCGTGCTGCGCTCGCCTGCCCGGACGAATGCGACCGGGTCTACGTGATTCGGGAAGGCTTTTACCGCGAGACCTGCACCTTCGGCGAGTGAAAGGCATCGGGAAAAGTAAACGTGACCAGCGCTCCCTCGCGTACGTTGCTCACCAGCGCCGGGCGGAAGCAGGCAATGCAGGTGCCACCGGCGTGGCGAACGCTGGGATAGACGACTCCGGCAGATCCCTGATCGAGCAGGCGGCCGCCCAGTTGCTGCGACGCACGATAGCTGTCGGGCTGCAGGTATTTCTTGTTAGCGGTATCAACGTGCGGTTCTCCGTGTCGCAAATCGTGGAACTCGGCGCGAAAGTCGGCCAGGTATTCACGATAGGCGACTGTTTCTTCTTCCCGCCAATTCACCTCGCGCAATCCCTCGCCGTAATGGAAGGCGACCTCGGCTTGTGCGGTCTTCAGCGAGAAGCCGGCATACCAGACGCCGCGCTCGCCTCCGCTGAAGCGGCTGCCTCCGGGCCGCGCGTGCGTGAAAGCGGCGTTGATGATGTGATAGTGGGGCACTCCGAAAACCAATTCGCGCACGGTGATTCCGGGGAGCAGATTGGCCTCGCCTGCCAGCCGCGGGTTGGTGGCGTCGTCGAGCTGGAACAGATGCTCCATTTGCGCCGGTGGGAGTCCGAGCCGCGACAACACGCTCTCGCCTTCCTCATAGAACTTATTAGGGATGAGGCGGTGCGTGTCGTTCTGCGAAATGGGCGTGGTTTTTGGGAGCATCGTCTTGGAGATAACTACAGGCCGCCGCGGCGGGCGTCCAGCAGTTGGCGAACACGCAGCATGGAGGGCACTCCGCCCTTCAACATATATGCCATCGGCGTCTCGCCGCCGAAGATGGGATTTGAATTTGGTAACTGGACCCAGGCGTCCGCGAGCTTGGTTCCATAGAGAATGTTGAGAGCCTTAAAGATCCCCACCAGCAACGATACGCGCGTGAGCTTGTCCTGATTCAGAGTTTTGGCGTCCAAAGTTTTGGCGTTTGAGGCCTTGCCGGTGCTGCGTTTGAGCTGATAGAACGAGCCGTTCGAAATGCCGCCGATCAAGCCCCTGGCGTCCTCGTCGCGCAGCTTCCAGTGGGACGTTAGACGGAAAAATGCGCGGATGGCGACCGGACTCAGCTTCTCTTGCACGGCGCGGCTGGAGAGGTCCGCGGGCTGATCCCAGGCTACGCCGTGAAGGTGAACCACGTTGGATGGGCCAAGAGCGACTTCTCCAAACATGACGGTATTGTTTTACATAATTGGAGACTTGTCAAGGGCGGACGGTTTGAGTTGGAGGACGCACGCGTCTGCTGTGCATCGCCGCTGCTGCGGTCGTGGACGCAGTGTTCGCGGGCGCGGACGCCCGCGCTACACAAGGCTAGTGGCAGAAGCGTTGTAATTTCGGTGGAGGCGGGGTAGGGAACTCGTCAAACTCTCCGTCCCATCCCGAGCAACCGCGGGCGGTGACGGCGCGAATTACAACCTGTTCCAGATCGCGGGCCTTCGCTTTCGCCTGCTCAATCTGATCGGTTGTTAGATAGCCGCCATTGTTGAGCTCGCCGAGGTCGGGGCCCGCGGCTGCATAACCGGCATCGGCGGCTATGGTGTACCAGACGTAAGCAGTGAAGCGATCGAGCGGGATGCCGCGACCGTCTTTCAGCGCTTTAGCGTAGAAGTATTGGGCCTGGGGAAGGCCTTGATCGGCGGCAATCTTGTAGAGCTTTGGAGCCTTGGTGTAGTCTCGATCGGCCATCAGACGGCCCAGGAAGTAGGCGCCATATGCGTTGTTCTGGTCGGCGGACAGCTTGAGCCACTTCTGGGCCGCGTCTCGATCTGCTACGCCGCCGATGCCGAGGAAGTAGAGTCGTCCGGCGAGCCAACCTGCGAGCGGGTCGCCTTGTTGAGCCGCCTTGCGGTACAGGTCGACGGCCTGGCCCGGATCCCTCGCGAGAAAGGTCCCGGTCTCGTAATAGTAAGCCAGTGCGATTTGCGCTGGTCCGTAGCCGAGGTCGCTGGAGCGCCGAAAGTAGTCGATCCCCAGAGAGTCATTTCGCGACGGCCCAACGCCAGTGATGGCGTCCATCCCACGCTCGTAAAGAGAGTCAGGAGAAGAACTCTGTGCTAACGCGGTCGCGCTCAAGAGCACGAGTATAAAAGACAGAATCGTTCGGCGCATGGGGCGGATTTCCCGTAAGAAGTATCTGAGCAAGTATAGGAAATACGCCGCGTCAGTGTAGAGTTACGAAAGTTCCGGAATACACGACAGGCGTGGTGTCGACGGCGGGGGGTCGAAGGAGTGGCCATTTCAGTTACACCGCATGTAGCTCAGAGAGCGGCGTTCTACGTGGTCATCGTGTGCTGGTGGCTATTTGCCCTGACGTTCTGGCTGAGGAAACGTCCGCCCCGGGCCCAGGAAGCGAAACGCGATCGCACTTCGCTCATCGGATTGTTCCTGCAAGCCTTAGCCTACTTCAGCGTTGGGTTTTATCCCTTGCAGCTGAGAGAGTTCTCGCCGGTCACGTCGGAGTCGCGGGTGGTGGAGTGGGAACTGGCAGTGCTGACTGTGGCTATTGCAATTGCGTCAGTGTGGCTGGTAAATGTCGCCGCGCGGCGCTTGGGAAAGCAATGGGCTCTGGCCGCACGGCTGGTGGAGGGCCACACGCTCATTCAGGATGGGCCTTATCGCTTCGTAAGAAATCCCATCTACACGGGCATGTTTGGAATGCTGCTGGCGACCGGACTGGCTGCGGGTCGATGGATCCCGCTGCTGGGTGCGATTGTCTTGTTTGCGACTGGAACCTACATCCGGATTCGAAGTGAGGAACGGTTGCTGCGGCAGGCCTTTGGCTCCGAGTTCGAAGAGTATGCACGCAAGGTGCCGGCGCTGATACCCGGGATTTACTGAGCGCTCTTGAGTACAGTATCTAAATATCTAAAAGCCAAAATTCTAGGCTGTAATCTCATGTTGAGTTTCCGCGCCCGGCGCCGCTTCTCACAGTAAGTTATTGATTTCGTCGGACTTCCTTGTAGTGCCAACCTCGTCCTTCGGGACCGCATCCTAACCGAAAGGTCAGCTCGCCACTTCTTGCTACTGCTACTCCGTCTTGGGGCGAAGTGCGCGGCTGACGATTTGGGTCAACTGACCGCGGAGACGGAGGAAAGAATGAAGCGTCTTGTCTTGTCTGCTGTGCTCGTTTTGTGTTTTGCCAGCCCGAGTTTCGTATTTGCCCAGGCCCTAAGAGGTGATCACGTAGAAGTGGGTGCGTTCGTGGATTATTTTCGTGTGGACCGCACCGACCCCAGCCTTAATTACGCCGGCCTCGGGGGCCGTTTTGCTTTTAACCTGCGGCCGACTGTCCAACTCGAAGCTGAAATGGCCTACGACTTCGATCGCACCTACAACAACCCATTTGATGATGGGACAATCGCCCGGTCCCAGACGCACATTTTGCATGGCCTGTTCGGTCCCAAGTTCCAGACTCGGTCGGGACGGCTTCGTCTCTTCGTGACCGGCAAGGCGGGGCTTATCAGCTTCACTACCAACACCCAGAATCCTCCGACGGGGTTCAAGAGTGCACTGGGAGCGGTTGGCAACGGTGATGCCAAATTTGCTGTCTACCCTGGTGGCGGAGTGGAAGGGTTCGTGGGACCGGTGGGCCTCAGGTTGGAAGTCGGTGACGACATCTACTTCGACAACGGGGCTCGTAATAATCTGCGCGTGACATTCGGGCCGACTATCCGATTCTAACGACCTGTACGATGGAGGGACGGGCGTCTCGCCCGTCCACGCCGGGCGGGGACGCCCGGCTCTCCACAATCTTCTTACGGATACCGCTCGCGCATGAAATCGCCAATCGCCGTGTAAGCGGCGGTCAGCGTTTTTTCGTCGGGCAGGAAAACTATCCGGAAGTGTTTCGTCCCGGGGCGCTGGCCGAAACCGGAGCCGTGTACAACCGTCACATGTTTCTGGCGAATCAGTTCGGTGACGAAGACGTCGTCGCCTTCCGTGATATCGATGCGCGGGTACGCGTAAAAAGCCCCACGCGGCGCCACACAACTCACCCGCGAAGTTTCAGAGCACCACCTCATGGTCAGATCGCGTCGGCTGCGCAGCTTGCGCTTCACTTCGAGCAAGTGATCCTGAGTACCTTCGAGCGCAGCTTTGATCGCATACTGCTCGGGATGATTGGCGCAGAGGCGCGCCCGCAATAACTTATTTACGCCATCCAGATACGGCTTGATGACGGAAGCTTCGCCGCTGGCAATGCCCCATCCTATGCGCCATCCGGGGGCGAGGTAGTTCTTTGAAAGTCCGCCGAAAGTAATGACCGGAACATCGGGCGCGACCGCGGCCATGGCGACGTGCGGGATGTTGTCGATGATGAGCTTGTCGTAGATTTCATCCGCAAAAATGATCAGGTTGTATTGGCGCGCCAGTTCTGCAATCTGCCCGAGCATCTTTCGAGTGCAGACGGAACCGGTCGGGTTGTTGGGATTGATCAATACAATGCCGCGCGTCCGCGGTGTGATCTTTCTCTTGATGTCGTCGAGATCGGGCTGCCAGCCATCTTCTTCATTCAGGTAATAGGGGTTGAGGCCGATATCGATCTTCGCCAGAACCGCGGAATAGAGCGGATAGTCGGGGCACGGAGTCAGCAGATTGTCGCCCGGATTGAGCAGCGCGGTCAGGCAGATGTCCACCGTCTCACTGACACCCGAGGTGACAAAGACCTCCTGAATGTTGCTGATGCTCTTGCGGGCCGCCTCGCCTCGAATCGCTTCGAGCGCCGGCGGGATGCCCGAGGAGCTCGAATACCCGTTCCTACCGTCGCGCATTGCTTGATAGACGGCTTCGATCATGTGCGGGGGCGTTTGGAAGTCAAAGTTGAGCGGGTCGCCGATGTTGAGCGGCAGAATTTTGTGTCCCTGGCGCGCGACCTCGTCGGCGATGCAGGTCAGGTCGCGAATGGCGTAGCGGACATTTTCGAGGCGCGCGGCGGGAGTGATTTCGCGGAGATGTGTGATGGGCATAGGCAGCGAAAAACCTTTGAACCACAGAGGTCACGGAGGTACCAGGGGACCAAACCTCTGTGCCCACAGCGGCTAGGAATCACTCCGGCCGGTCGATCTGCGCCTTCTGTAGCGTGTCGGAGTAATCCACATAGACCGACTTCCATTCTGTGTAAAAATCAATCGCGCCGATGCCGCCCTCGCGGTGACCGTTCCCCGTCGCCTTGGTGCCGCCGAACGGTAGATGAACTTCCGCGCCGATGGTCGGAGCGTTGATGTAGGTGATTCCGGTCTCAAGGTCGCGGACGGCGGCAAACGCCTTGTTCACATCCTTTGTATACAAAGACGAAGACAGGCCGTATTCGATGTTATTGGCGATCGCGATCGCATCTTCCAGGTCGTCGCAGGGGATGATCGCAACTACTGGCCCGAAGATTTCTTCCTGCGCAATGCGCATCTTGGGATCGACGTCGGTGAATACAGTCGGCTCGAGGAACCAGCCATGCTGGTATTCGCCTTTGTCGAGCCGGTTACCGCCAGTTAGGAGTTTGGCGCCTTCGGTTTTCCCGATCTCGATGTAGTTCAGGTCGGTCTTGAGCTGGTTCTCGTTCACCGCCGGACCCATCTCAACAGTCTCGTCGAGACCATTGCCGACCTTGATCTTCTTCGCGCGTGCGACGAAGTGATCGATGAACTCGCGGTAAACGCCTTTCTGAACGATGATGCGGCTGGTCGCGGTGCAGCGCTGTCCGGTGGTGCCGAAAGCGCCCCAGAGTCCGCCTTCGACGGCGAGTTCGAGGTTAGCGTCGTCGAGCACGATCATCGGATTCTTCCCGCCGAGTTCGAGCGAACAGTGCTTGAAGCTCTTAGCCGCCGTAGCGCCCACGATTCTGCCGACTGCCGAAGAGCCCGTAAGCGAGATGGCGCGGACCACCGGATGTTCGGTCAGCGGCGTGCCGACTTCGGTGCCGAAGCCTGTCACAATATTGATGACGCCTTTCGGGATGCCGGCATCGGTCAGCGCTTGCACCAGGTTGAAAGTAGACAGTGGAGTGTCTTGGGCCGGCTTGATCACGCAGGTGTTGCCGCAGACGACGGCGGGCAGCAGCTTCCACGAAGAGATGGCCATGGGAAAATTCCAGGGCGTGATCATGCCGCAGACCCCGATCGGCTGGCGGATGGCCATGGCGAACTTGTTGGGCAGTTCTGACGGCACGGTCGGGCCGAAGAGGCGGCGTCCTTCGCCGGCGTTGTAGTAAGCGGCGTCAATGGCTTCCTGCACATCTCCGCGCGTCTCTTTGAGTACCTTGCCCATTTCGCGGGTCATGTCGCGGGCGTGGTCTTCTTTGCGTTCGATCAGTATCTCGGCGGCGCGGAAAACCATCTCGGCGCGGCGGGGCGCTGGGACCAGACGCCATTTGGCAAACGCGCGCTTGGCCGCATCCACGGCTGCGTCCACGTCGTCCTTATTCGACCGCTGGAAGATAGCGACGACCTCGCGCGTGTCGGCGGGATTGCGGTCTTCGAAGGTCTGTCCGCTGGTTGATTCGACCCATTCGCCGTCGATGAAATTCTTGAAAACCTTGGTCGTAGTCGTGCCGCCCGCGATCACCGGCTTGGTCAGGGTATCGGTCGCCATAGGAGCCTCCTGGGAGTAGTGCAGCACTTCCATGCTAACAACCGGGGTGCCGGCGGGCAAGCGAGGGGGCACACGCGGCCTTTTCGACCCTGGACGGACGGGGCGGTCA
>Ga0210409_10008303_pt1 | contig 10586 bp, 6 predicted proteins | sample IncBWH17MmetaG_FD_161649 | JGI IMG/M metagenome (GOLD analysis project Ga0210409, IMG submission 161649) | Forest soil microbial communities from Barre Woods Harvard Forest LTER site, Petersham, Massachusetts, United States - Inc-BW-H-17-M | ecosystem: Environmental > Terrestrial > Soil >...
GGGATGAACCGGCTGCTGGCGAACATGGCCGACGTGGTGCGCAGCATGGCGCGCGCGGCGGCCGAGGTACGCACCGGGTCGGAGGAGATCTCGCGCGGCAACGCGGACTTGAGCCAGCGCACCGAGGAGCAGGCCTCGAGTCTGGAGGAGACGGCCTCCTCGATGGAGGAGATGACTTCCACGGTGAAGAACAACGCGGACAACGCGGCGCAGGCGAATCAGCTCGCCACGGCGGCGCGCGAGCAGGCCGAAAGCGGCGGCGCGGTGGTCGGTGCGGCGGTGGCGGCGATGGGCGAGATCAATGCCTCTTCGAAGCGCATTGCCGACATCATCAGCGTCATCGACGAGATCGCGTTTCAGACCAACCTGCTGGCGCTGAACGCCGCGGTGGAGGCTGCCCGTGCGGGTGAGCAGGGACGCGGCTTCGCAGTGGTTGCCTCGGAGGTGAGAAATCTTGCCTCGCGCAGCGCCGAGGCGGCGAAGGAGATCAAGACCCTGATCCAGGACTCGGTGGGCAAGGTGACCGAGGGCACCAAGCTGGTGGATGACTCCGGCAAGGTGCTCGCGGAGATCGTGATGCGGGTCAAGAAGGTCACGGATGTGATGGCGGAGATCGCGAGCTCGAGCCGCGAGCAAGCCTCGGGCATCGAGCAGGTCAACAAGGCGATCACGATGATGGACGATGTGACGCAGCAGAACGCGGCACTGGTGGAAGAGGCCTCGGCGGCCGCCCAGGCGCTCACCGACCAGGCCTCGAATCTGACGCAGCTGATCGCACGGTATAGGGTCGGAGACGGTGACTCGTCTGATCACGCGCCCGCCGCTGAGCGGTCCGCGCCGGTCCGCGCGGCTGCTCCCGCAGCGGAGCGCCGAGCCGTGACCCGGCCCCTGATGGGCAAGAAACGCCCCGCGCCCACCGCGCCGTCCGCATCCGCGGGTGCCGCAACCGGCGCCGGCGCCGCAGAGAATTGGAATGACTTCTAGAGCATCGAAGGTTTGGCGAGGCTTCCAATAACAACCACGCAGGGTAACATTGATGGACGCCGAGAGGTCAGACGTTGATCGTCTCTGCTCCTGAAGTGAGCATGCCGATGTACGCGAGTGCATCATCGACGCGACGTTTGGCTCGGCATTTCTATCGGACAACTTGAAACCGACAATCCGTCGGCGCCGAGGGTGCCATTCGTTCTGCAGCAAGCCCGCCCGAACAAAATGCAGGTGATATTGGTCGGACCGGTGCAGTGTCAAGCCTAGATGCTGCATGGACTGTCCCAGGAATGATTGGCACTTCAGCCTATGAAATTGTGCCGAGATTGTGGACTGAGTTGAGGGCAACGTGGCAGAGATTGTGAAAGGACAAAGCCTCGCGACTGAGGGCATCGAAATCAGACCCTCTGTTCTGACGTTCGATGAGATCGACGCCATAAAGGCAGAGGTCACCGTTGACCACGAAGTCCTACGTCGCACAGGGATCCGCAATTTAGAGAAGAAATTCCGATCCATTGCGAAAGTCGCGGCAAATCCGATTGTGTCGTCGATCGCTAATTCTTCGCTAGGAAGATCTTCGCGACTCGTCCGCGCACTTTTCTTTGACAAGACGCTGGAGCGAAACTGGTTCGTGGGTTGGCATCAGGATCGAATCGTAACGGTCAACCGCCGGATTGAGCTGCCGGGATGGGGGCCCTGGACTCGAAAGGACGGCGTACACCACACTCAGCCACCACGGCAGGCGTTGGAACACATGGTGACGATCCGCTTGCACGTCGACGATGCGGACGAGGAGGGAGGATGCCTTTACGTCATACCCGGCTCGCAGTGGCTTGGTGTTCTCACGCAGGCCGAAATCGATCGGGCCGTTGAAGTCTCAACCCCACTAGCCTGCGTAGTAAAGGCCGGCGATGCTGTAATTATGCGTCCTTTGCTACTTCACTCCTCCATGAAATCGCGGCGGCCGGCTCACCGGCGCGTCGTGCATCTTGAGTACAGCAGCTACGAACTCCCTTCCGGCGTCTGTTGGGCTTGAGGTGCGCCGACGAATCTTCGGAGGCCCAGAGCCCACGAGATTGAACCAGACATTGAAACCGGATTCTCGACCTACTATAGATAGGTCTGAGTTCTTGCTGTTAAACCCTCAATCCTCGGGGAATAAGCGTATGACCCAGATTTCGAAGTAATCGGCGGGATGCCCGCGGTGAGTGTTGACCGGTCAAAGTAGTGTCCGACTCCGCTGAAGGAGGGAAGCCGAGCGGGCCGTTTGTGTGAGCGATCGTGCAGTGCGATGGACTGCATCTCTGATATATACAATGGTACCTGCTGCACCTGCGTCTCTTCGACTGAGTGTTGCTCATCACCCAATAAACGAAAAATCAAACCTTCCAGTTGGAGACTATTGTCCGGCGCCCGGCGAGATTGCGCACAAAGTCCGAGCTTCCGCCTGAGAGCGTTACCCGAGCTCGAATCGCTTCTAAAGGATTGAGCGCGGTTGCCGAATAGCTCGGCTGCTGTTGCGACTGCTGTGAGGATACGTCGGCGTCCAACGCCATATCGATTGATAGCCGCAATGTTTGGCCGCTGCGCTCGAGTACCCAAACTATGCGGCACGCCGAGGGATTTTGCGTCGCGAAGTCCAGTGTCATCTGGGCAATGCGCAGGATGACGGGCTTCAGGCGTTCCGGGATATCCCTCTCGTCGACCGGAGCACGTGGCTTGATCACCAACGCGGGGTTAACCGCACTGGAATCGACCCACAACGAGTTCAGGGTGGCGAGCAAGCCGGCTTCCTGCATTCTCGGTGGCCGCAACTGCAACGCAACTGCGCGAGCATCTTGAATAATCGCCTGAAGCGACGGGATGACCGGTTCCGGGATGCGCTCAGATAATAGATACTGACCGCCCGCTGCGACGCGCTGGTTGCTCCTCAGGAGATACATGATGGCGGCGAGCGACTGGCAAACGCCATCGTGCAAACGTAGAAACGCTTTCGCCTTCTTGTCCTCTTCCCACTCCATCATGCGGTTCGACAGCTGCCGTACCGATTGCGCGGTTTCGTGCGAGCGACGTATAGACGATCGAAAAGTCGCATATAGCGACAGCGCCGCCAGGGTCGTGTAAACCATCAGCCAGAAGGCCTGGCCGAGCGGCACATGCCATCGAGAGTCTCTGCTTAAAGAGTGGGCTGCAAGCTCGCTCAGTCCCGCCGCAAGCGGACGGTCTTCGCCTTTGACTGCGCTGTCGATCTCCTGAATGGTGGCGTGGCGGCTTTGCATGTTGCGCACATCGTAGAGGGCTGATCGATAAGCAGCGAACGCTGGCCGCAGCGCTCCAAGCGCTCTCGCCTCATCCGGCTGCAGGGCGCCCTGTGCGCTATACAGAGACACGGCACGTTCGGCGGCCAGGATATGTCGATCAAAGTCATCGCAATAAGAGGTGTCGCCACGCAGGAGGCAATCCTTGAAATCCTGCACCGCGTGTCCTAGTTCTAGCTCTCCGAGCAGCGCGAGCTGTCGCTTCTGGGCTTCAGCCTGCCGTGCGTCGCTCTGGCGATGGAAATCGCGTGCGAGATCGATGCCAGTGCCGATGGCGAGTGCGAGCAAGAGCGCGGCGATGCCGGCGGTCACTCCCCGAGTTAGCAGCGAACGGGATTTGGGCATGCTCTCCGTTGGGCCGTCGGAAAACTCTTCAAAGTTTACAGGCGGGTTGATCATGAGTAGGTGATCTGATGCTCGATCGCGTAGCGCACCAATTCAGCCACGGTGCGCATATTGAGCTTACGAAGCACACTGAGCTTGTGAGCGCTGACTGTCTTCGCGCTGAGCGTTAAGCGCCGCGCAATATCGTTAATCGTCTTGCCGTCGGCAATCATGCTGAAAACCGCCAGTTCGCGCCTTGACAATCGGTTGTGCAGAGGCGCGATGTCGTCCTGAAGCGCCAGGCGCAGCGCGAGGCTCTCCGCAACATTAGGGCTGAGAAAGAGGGCACCGGTGACAACTCGTCGGATGGCGCTGATCAGGAGTTCAGGGGTGACGTCCTTGGTCAGGTAGCCGTGCGCGCCGGCTTTGAGAGCTCGCGCCGCATATTCGCTCTCCGTGTGCATGGTCAACACGACCATGCGAGCTTGCGGCTGGGCCGCGCGCACGTGTGCGATCAGGTCCAGGCTATCGCGTCCCGGGGTGGAGACCGGCATCGCGATATCAAAAATCACCACATCCGCGCGATGTGCTTGCAGCTGCTCGAGCGCCTCTTCATAGGTCCCCGCTTCCGCAACCACGTTGAGATCCGGCTGATTCACAAGCAGCGCCCGAATGCCCTTGCGAACGAGGACGTGACTATCAACGATGATGATGTTGATCAAATGGCGCTCCCAGGGTGCCCCGAGACCGATTCTAGGCTGCTTCCCGCCAATATATCGAGAAATACGCCCGAATTTGCATGGGTGAAACACTGGAGGCTGGTCTTCATCGGCCCGCATGGATTGCTTATGTCAAGCAACCCAGAGCATTCATCGCAGGCAGAGCTCCATCCAATTCCAAATCATATCAAGCATTAAACATATCAATATGGGGTAAAGAACCCATATGAATCGGGCTAAAGGCCTGCCTAAGATCAGGCATTAAGCTTAATTATTGTGTGGCAATTAGCCTGACACTTCTAGAATTGTGCTGTCGCCAGCAATCAAAAGGGCCGGTCCGGAGGTCTGACTACCGACATGAGCGATTACGCGATATCAGTCAAGGTCCGCAACGGTCGCATCAGGCGCAAGATCGCCGAGTGCGGATTCAGCAGCGTCAATGAACTGTGCCGCCGATCGGGGTTGCAGCCGAACAAGGTGGGTGCACTGCTCAACTTGAAACTTCCGCCGTTGACGGGTGCGGGGCGCTGGCGCCGTACAGCGGCCGCGCTGGCCGAGGTGCTCGGATGTACTTGCGAGGAGCTGTTCAGCGAGACGCAGCGAACCCTGGCGCTGCGCGACAACCGCGGCGAGTGCTTTATCACCGAAAGCGGATTGCTGAAATGGTCCAGCCGAGCTGAACGGCCCCTGCTGGAGAATCCCGAAGAACAACTGATCGAGGATGCTGACGAGCAGACGAAGATCGAGGTGATTCGTCGAGCGTTGGACGGTATGAATCTCGAGCCGCTGGATCGAAGCATTATCAACAGCCATTTCGGCATCGGCTGCGAGGAAAGAACCCTAGCCGACCTCGCGTTGGCGCACGAGCTTCCCTATCAATTCGTGCAGGGTCACTTGAACAGGGTGTTGCGGCGCTTGCGCGGCGAAAAAGTCGCAACGCGAGCAATACGTCGATCGCTTCTGCAGGCATACCGACCTGCCGACGCGATGGGGACGGCGGACGAAGCGCGCGGCCGGCTGGCGCAAATGCGCCGCTGATAAAGAAAGCCGAGTCTCGCGCGCTGAAGAAGTAACTCGCAGAGAACGAGTCGAGCCAATTGGCGCCCAGGTCCGCACTAGTTTTGCGGCTCATTCCGCCGCCTGTGAAATCCTTGGCGGGGCATACGTCGGATCCCAATGCCACTCGCGCGAAACGCGCAGATGGCTACGCGTATTTCCAGGAAATCATAAAGCATTCCCTACGCAGAAGGTAGGTATTCAACCTATATAAAAACAGCATTCAGCTGATCTATAACAAGCATGTAGCTTGGCAACATCGAGACTATCGCTTGAGATGGATGCGTGATAGCGCGGAATTCGGGCGAGAAGACGCTGAGAAAAAGACATGAAGTCCGGTTCAGATTCAATTTTCTTTTCAGCTTTGCGCCGTCTCTGGCGCGCCTCGCGATTGGCGTCGGCGGATTGCCAATCGAGTCGCTGACGTTCTGTGAAAAAGCACTTTGGCAGGCGTGTCGCACGCCTGTAGGTCAGGAAGGAGGTTGTACTGCCATGAGAAAGTCGCTCCAGGTTTGGTTGCCCACCGTGCTGATGGGTCTCGTTCCGGCGCTTGCGAGCCCTCAAACACCCGTGTTCCAGGGTGGTGGTTCGTTCAGGGTGCAATGCCCAACTGCCACCATCCGGCATCCGGGCACCACATCCACCGGCGTCACGCCAAGCCTTGTCGTAAACCCCGCTCCTGATACTGCCGAGGTTCCGTATACCGGTCCGGTGGTCAGGACAGTGACGCAAAGTCCGCCACAGCCAAAAACGGTGTACGGAATTTCGACGACCGGCGTCACGAGCGACACGAACTACACCACGATTCCCCAGAGCACCACGTTCAGCCCTGCATTGACCATCACCGACAACGGCGGCGCGATCAAGTGCCAGCAGATCTCGGGCGGTGACGGGATGATGACCGAGGCGGACGGCAATCAGACATTCATGTATTCCTTCGGTCCCCTGTCGGGTCTCGGGCAAATCCGCAACGGCCAGCCGGGCACCGACTTCGCCGCGGTTTTCAACAGTCCATACACGGCGGGGGCGACGGTAAACGGTGTCCCTGGTGTCTATGTGAATGGCCAGCCGAATCCGCTTTTCGATGGCACCAGTTCGAATGATCCGATCGCCGTTGGCGCAAACTCAGCGATTACCGACCCCGCTGCCATCATGAATAGCGGGGTGATCGACGGCAACATTCCCGCGCCACTGATGGCCTTCGATGAGGACGACGAGTATTTCCTGACCTTGACGAATGTCGGCATGATCATGCGGCCCGACCTGTTCGAGCAGCATACCGTGCACTTCCACGGCTACCCCAACGCATCGTCTTTCTATGACGGTGTGCCGGATGCCTCGATCGCCATCAACATCGGCGGCAGCTTCACCTATTACTATCTGGCGCCGGATGCCGGCACATATTTCTGGCACTGTCACATCACGCCGCCCGAACACTTGCAGATGGGCATGGTCGGGCAACTCTTCGTGCGTCCGCGGCAGAATCGAACGCCCGCGGGTACCGATGTTTATCTAACATCCCTGCGTCAGCAGCAGGACCTGCGTACAGCTTGCTATCCCAGCCTCCCCACCTCGCCAACGCAGCCGGGCCCAGACATCCTCTGTTCAGTGCCGCTGCCGGCTACCGATGTCGGTTTCAAACAAGGGACCGATTCGCAGGGAAACAATTTTAAGTACGTCTACAACGACGGCGACGGCAGCACGCGCTACGACATCGACGTGCCCATTCAAATCCACGGGTTTGATCCCAATTTCCATTTTGTCGGTATGACCTTCAATCCGGAAGGATTCTCGGACATGAAGGATAAATACTTTCTCCTCAATGGCCGCAGCTATCCCGACACCATAGGCATTCCGCCCGGTGCGACCGTGGATGGGAATATCCTGCCGGCGACCTGGACCGGCGGTGTCTCGGGTGCCACCAATCCGGATCCGGTGACGCATGCAATCTCGACGACGGACACGGATAGTCTCAGCCGTCCTTCACAGCCCCTGCCAAGCTTGATCACGCTCAACAGCAAGGGTGGGCCCAGCGGCGTGTGCGGCCAGCCGGTATGCGGGCAAAGGGCGGCGCTGCGCATCGCGGACCTCGACGTTCAGGAATACCAGACGTTGTCGTCCATTGGCATCCCGATGCTGTTGATAGGCCACAACGCCAAGATCTTGCGTGACCAAGCGGGCAATAACCTCTACATCACAACGAATTCAATCACTCTCGGCGGCGGCGAGTCGCTCGACGTGATTCTAGACAGCACCGGCGTCACCCCCGGCACCTACCTTCTCTACACGCCGCAACTCGATCACTTATCGAACGATGCCGAGAATTTCGGCGGCTTGATGACCGAAGTGGTTGTTCTTTAGGAGACTGCAGCAATGAGCTACGTGACTTCAAATAACGTGTGTGCAGTCTCTCGACTCCTTGCTGCCAGTGTAGCGGCGGGGGCCTGCCTGCTCGCAGCTGCGGCACACGCCGCTGCCCCTGGCATCACGGCCACCCCTGCCAGTCTCACCCCACGAGCGTTCAACTTAAATGCCGGCCCCGCCAACAGTAGCCAGCCGGACGGGGAGCTCGTTTACTCCTGGGGCTACGGCTGCAGCACCGTCAACTCCGCCACGTATTCTCCAGCAGGATTCGCCGCGATCGGGTTTTGTCCCGCGGTGCAGCTGCCCGGTCCCACGCTGATCGTCAAGGAAGGAAGCACCTTCACGGTGACGCTGACGAACAGTTTGCCGAAGCCTGCCGGCAATACGTCAATTTTGTTTCCTGGGTTCGCGGTGACCACGAGTTGCAGCGCGGCCACGCCCGTCGGCGTTGCTGGTCTCCTGACATGTGAGGCGGTTCCCGGCGGGGCCGTGACGTACACGGTGACGGCCGCCATGGGCACTGCGGGCACGCACGCCTACTACAGCGGCACCCAACCGGACTTGCAGATCGAGATGGGTCTGTTCGGCGCGGTGATTGTTACGCCCGCGACCACGCCCAGCAACTGTACCGTGACGGAGCCCGGCCGAGTCGACTGGCGGCAAGCACCGTCCGCCTACGATCATCCCTCGACGTGCTATGACCGCGAGTACCTGGTCCAGTGGTCCGAGATGGATCCCAAGATCCACCAGCAAGTATCGGATCAATTGAAGCAAATCGCCGCGTGCGCGACCGGTGGCCAGTTCAACTGCACGACCGCGCTCAATGTGGTGACCGAGCCTTACCATCCGAACTATTTCATGATCAACGGACGCTCCATGCCGGACAACATGGATACCGACTACGCGCCGAACTACCCGAACCAGCCGTACAACGCCAATCCCCACATGCACCCGGGCGATCTGGTGTTGGTGCGCTATATCGGTCAAGGACATTGGCAGCATCCCTTCCATGAGCATGGCAACCACGTGCGCGTCCTCGCGCGCGATGCACACTTGCTCGTCAGCCAAACCAATCCGCTGCTGTTGGCGGGACGGATGGAATTCGACACCGACACGACCCCCGGCCAGGCCGCTGACGGAATCTTTTACTGGTCGGGCAAAGGCCTCGGCTGGGACATCTTCGGTCACACGCCCACGAACGCGGGAAATCCACCGTGCTATCCCGACGTCAACGGCTACTACACGGCGCTGAGCAGCCCGCCCGCGGTGATCCCAGGCTATACGGCCGGCGTCATGACGAGCGGCACGCCGAACTACTATGAGTGGTGCGCTGATCACAACCTGCCCCTCGAGGTGAATCCTGTTGGCGCAGTCGGAAGCGGCGGCCCCATGACGCTGCCCGACCCACTCATTGTCACCAACGGCCTTTGGTACAACGGTACGCCTTACTTGGGTCCAGACGCGGTCCTAAGGTCCCGCGGAGCCACGCCATTGCCGCCGGGCAGTGCCCTGCAGAACGCCGTTGCGGAATCCGGCATCGCGTTCATGTGGCATTCCCACAACGAGCGCGAGATCACCACCAACGACGTATTCCCGGGCGGCATGCTGATGATGATGCTGGTGGACCCCTATGTTTGGAACATCGACGAATCGCTGTGAGCCAGGAGTGAAAACCATGCGCAAACCTAAGAAAGCTCTGAGCACCGCGATCCTTGCCGGAACGGCTCTCCTACTGACTGCAGGACTTGCTTCCGCCCAGGCCGTGGTGAATTTGACCGCGTCCCAGCAGAGCACCATTCTTCCGGACGGCAACAACGTTCCGATGTGGGGATGGACCTGCGGCACGGGCACTTCGGCAGCAGTCGGCGCCACCTGCTCGTCGCTCAACTATTCGAGCGGTGCCCTCGCGCCGCAAATTGGTGGCACGACCTGGCAGCCGCCGCTGATCGTGGTGCCCTACGTGGCCGGCAGCACCAGCTTGACCATCAATTTGACGAACGCTCTGCCGGTTGAGACTTCGCTGGTGATTCTCGGTCAGTCGGGCGGCGGCTTGGGTGCGCCGGTGCGAGAAGCCGGGCCTCGCACGGATGGCGCGCATGGCGGCCAGACTGCAACGACCTGGACCACGGTTGTTCCCGGCTCGTTCGTACCGCCCACGCAGGGCAACCGCGTACGCTCGTTTACTTCAATTGAAGTTCCCGGTGTTGCGACATTCGGTGCGACGCCCGTCACGACCGGAACGGTGGGCGCACCGCCGTCTTACTCTTGGACGAATCTGAGTCCAGGAACGTATCTGATCCGCTCCGGAACGTATCCGTCGATCCAAGGTCCCATGGGCCTTTACGGCGTCCTGGTCGTGACCACGGCGCCGGTTGCAGGGACCGGAGGAGCGGCGGGGACCCCGGGAATCGCATATCCGGTGGCGGGCGCGTCCGTGGGCGGCGTCACCTACGATGCGGATGTAGTGGCGCTCGAGAGCGAGCTCGATCCACGGCAGAACAACATGGTCGCGGCTCTCTTTCCCGTCGGCGGCGCTGCGGGCAGCTCGACCGCCAACGCCGGGTTCAGCGAGACCATGAAGTGGACGGCGCAGTGCGGCGCGGCCATCAACAGTCTCCTCACGAGCACCGGAGTCGCCCCGACCTGCTACCCGCCGGCCGTGGACTACACGCCGCTGTACTTCTTCATCAATGGCTTGTCATTCAGCAAGGATGCCCGGCAAGCCTCGGCGCTGTCGGTTCCCGCGGCGGGCAGCACGGGTAATGTCCTGATTCGGTATGTGAACGCCGGTTCGCACATGCACGTGCCGACGGTGACC
>Ga0210409_10008304_pt1 | contig 10585 bp, 3 predicted proteins | sample IncBWH17MmetaG_FD_161649 | JGI IMG/M metagenome (GOLD analysis project Ga0210409, IMG submission 161649) | Forest soil microbial communities from Barre Woods Harvard Forest LTER site, Petersham, Massachusetts, United States - Inc-BW-H-17-M | ecosystem: Environmental > Terrestrial > Soil >...
GCTCGCCGGAGGTGTGAATGTGACGAGAGCGCCGCTTACGGGATTGTTGAGCGAATCCTTGACTGTCGCCACGAGCGGTGCCGCGAAGGCCGTGCTGATCGTCGCGCTTTGTGGAGTCCCGCTGGTGGCCGTGATGCTCGCTGGAACACCGGCAGCACCCGTGGCCAAGGTTAGATGGAAGTTGGTAGTGCCGCCGTCACCGAGGAATGACGAGACCATGAAGAAGTACTGCGTACCTGAGACCGCCGCAAAGGAGACTTGCGATTGCGCAATGCCCGCAGCAGCGCTCTGATTGCAAGCGACCTGGGTCCCCGCAGGTGATCCGCTCGTGACGTTGAGTATCGTTGCGTACGGGCTTGTCAACGTGTCAGCCGTAATCGTGCCGCTGCTTGTCGGTGTGAACTGCCACCAGACGCTGTTCGCTTGACCACCGCTGGCGGCACCGACCGGAGCGCACGGAGGCGTCGGGTCGGCATGTCCGCCGGTGCCGGCCGTAGCCAGAACCGAGTTGATCGTATCGCTGTACGGTAACTGCGCGGGCGCAACTATTATGGGCGTGGCGTTGTCATCATTCGGAGGCGCGACGTCACCGGCATCAATGCTAAACGTCAATGTTCCGCCGGGGGCTGTAGCGGGCGCCGTAGCAGGTGTGGCGTCCGACACCATGAGGTAATAATTAGTGCCTTTGGTTACGTTGAAGCTTACAGACGACTGTACGGGCGAGGAACCAGCAGCGGGAACGTTGCCGCTCGCGCACGCCAACTGCGTGAATGTCTCGCTGGAACTTGGCAGTGCCGTGCTGATGGTCCACGCAGACAGAATGGTCGGGTAACTGCTGAAGCGCGTGTCCGCGACAGCTGTGCCATTTTCAGGAGCGGTGTATACCTGCCACACGCTTCTTGCCCTGCCTTGCAGCGTGGCCGTGCCCGGTGCGCACGACGGTATCGGGTCAATTGGCGTAGCCAGAGAAGCTGGACTGGTGATGGCCGCCAATTGCGCCGTTGTTTGCGTCGTATCCTCGGTGTATCGGGAACTGGCGCTGCCGCCAAGAGGAACGGCGATGCAGTTGAGGGTTCCAGTTGCAATTTCATTAATTACGGTGAATCCATTTACGGTCTTGGACCCCGCGAGGATGGCGAGAGCTGCTGTACTCGAAGTAACAGTGGGTTCGACGTCGCTACAGGCCGCGACATAGTCTGTATTGTCGTTTGTAAAACCGTTGAACGGCACGCCAAAGGTCACTGCCACGCCCTGGGGCGAGCCCGCTATCGGCGTCTTGGGGACGCGTATGCTGGTCGGGTAGGTACCATCCTTGGGGACACCAATGCAATGCATGGTCCCGGAAGCGTATGCGCTATTGTCCACAACGATGGAAGCTGGCGTGAACGTGCTGATGACGCTGGTAAAAACGCCCGCGGAAGTGCTCTCTACACTGCATACAGCTGCGTAAGCGTTGCTGGAAAACGCGGGACTCCAAGTGACAGTAACATTGGAGGCTGAACTAAAAGTCACTCTGCTCTTCCGGACGGTGCTGGTATCGGTATCGGGAATAGCCATACAGGCGATAATGCCTGACGGTGTTCCTCCGGGCGCGGGAACGACGGTGATCGTGGTCAATGTCCGCAGGGTAATCGTCGGTAACGAGAAGATGCCCGGGATTACTTCCGTTGTGCAGATGGCCGTGTAGTTCGTGTTCGGGAACGGCGAGCTCCAGGTGAGTGTGACTGGGTTACCGCCGCCGCTAAAGGGCCCGGACGCCGTACGAAACGTCGTGGCGCCCGCTCTGTGAGGTAGCGCGAAGTTGATGTTGTCGTTGCTCGCGGAAGGCGCTTGCGCGACGAAAAGTGTCTTCGGCTCTGAGGTTGTGCCACCGGAAGTGACAGTTATTGCGTGGGTTCCGGCCGTGGCAATATCCGAAGCAGGAATCGAAGCGAGGAGTTCATTTGCGCTGATAAACGTCGTCAGTCGGGCGCTCCCGTCGACCTTTACAACAGCGCCAGGCGCAAATCCCCCGCCGTTCACCGTGAGCGTAAAGGCGGGTCCACTAGTGGCCACGATCGGCGGCAAAATGGATGTGACTTCGATGCCGACACCCAGCAGGGGCGCGCTCTGCGGCGAGCCTGCACCATTATCCGAGACGCTGATGGTTGCTGATTCGTTCCCTGCAATGGACGGCGTAAACACTAAGCCTACGTCGCAGGCCGTATTTGTCGGAATAGCGAACGACGCCAGCGATGGGCAAGCGGGATTACCGCCCGGCGCGGCTGGCACAAACTGGAAATCTGCCTTATTCGTTCCGCCGATGGTGAACCCCGTCGCATCCACAGTGACAGTCGCGCCAGAGAAGTTGATCAGCGTTGCATTCATCGTAGGACTGGTCGTTCCGATTCCCACGGGCCCGAAGTTCACGGGAGACACTGCAACCAAGGCAGGAATTGGCGTGCCTTGAATGGGAGCGGTTTGCGTGAGCCCGGGCGCATTATCTGTGACGCTCAGAGTAGCGTTGCTGACGGCATTGCCTGGAGGCGTGGCGGCCGTGTAGGTTATTCCGAAATTGCAGGTTCCACCGCTCGCAGCGAGCGTGACCGTTCCCGTTCCCACCTGGCCGCTGCTTGGGAAGTTGCAGGTCGTGCCGGCGGTTGGTGCCGCGAAAGAGAAGTTCGCCGCGTTCGCCCCGGGCGTGGTAATACTTTGTGCGGTGATAGTCGCGGGCGCGGCGCTGGTATTGATGACCGCTACGTTGGTGACCGGGGTGGACGTCGTTCCAAGGGCAGCAAATAGCGTAATCGGGCTTGGATTAAAGATGATCGTCCCGGGGTTGATGGTGAAGTTGAACGAAAATGCCGGATTGGGCCCCCCGCCGGGCACCGGGTTTGTAATTGTCCCAGACACTGTCATTGCTGTTGTGAGAAGTGGGGCAGGCACGGGCACATCAAAGGCCGCCCCATTCAAGCTCGCCGTGCCTCCTGTCAGAGGGAAATTACCGAACGTGGTCAACGTTACGGCTGTGCCGTTCACAAAATTCGATCCGGTAAAATGCATCGTGTAGGGAGTCCCAGCGGTTGTACTTGGGTTTGTGAGTGTCGGGGTGCCCAGGACCGGGTTCATCACCGTGAAAGGTCCTTGACCCTTGTCCACACCTTGACTATCGCTCAGACTGACAGCGTACACGTGCCCGTTCGTCAGCAAAGAACTGTTTACCGAAATGGTCAGCTGCGTGGTGCTCACAAACGTGGGCGTTCCCACTGAAACGCCGTCAAACAGAACGAGCGTATTCGCGCTGAAATTCCCTCCTGTGACGGTCACCGGAGTGGTGGGATCGCCAACAAAGGCCGCGGCCGGCGTCAGCGACGTCAAAAAGGCCACCGGTGGGGGGTTCACATCGGTCAGTTGAATCTGCCACATGCTGCGGCCATGCGTGGCAGCTCGAAGAATGCGAGAGGCAGGCCGGAGCGCCAAGCCAAGCACTGGTGAGTTCGGCAAGCCGTCGCCAATCACGGTCCAATCCGCGCACAGTGTTAGCGTTGGTGCTGCGCACGAGAACACTCCTACATCGGTGCCAACGTACAAAATGTCCTGCGAGGAATTGCCCTGGCTAGAGACGATGAGGTCATTCACCGGAATATCCGGTAGGTTGCCGCTGATGTCTGTCCATGTCGGGGGCACCGTCGTGCCATTGGTTGTAAGGAAAACGTGGCCGGGCGTTGTGCCGCAACCCCCACAGGATCCGAATCCGGAAAAAGTCACATAGACAGTGTTCCCCGACGTGTCGGTGCGCGGGATGCGCACGGCAGTGACGTGCCGCAATGGCAATGGGGCTTTATCAATTTCCGTCCAGGTCGCGAACGCGCCGCTCGTGGCGTTCACTGTTTCCCATACTTTTCCGTTGCTCGTTCCGGCGACAACGAGGTTGGACGCGTGATGTCCAACTTCCAGGTTCGTGATTGCGCCGCTTCCGCCCGTAAGGTCCGTGCTGGGGAAACCTATGGCGTTCCACGTGTTGGCCCCGTCAGTTGTTTGATAGACCTGGAAAGTCCCGAAATAGAGCGCGTTCGAATTGCCATCATCAATCGCCAGTGGCGGGATGAACTGCATGCGGTCGCTATGATTGATACCGCTGTCGGCGGGATTGAACGTCGGATTCGGCCCGCTAAAGGGTGCGCCGAAGCTCGGATTTGGACCATTGATAACTGCACCGTTGAAGACCGATTTGTTGACAACCGCGCCTGCGCCTCGGTCGCAGGCAGTGTAGACAGTTGTGGGAGTCTGCGAATCAATAGCGGTGAAGCCGCCATCCCCGCAAGCGAAGACATTGGTCCAATCAAGGGTTCCAGAGAACACTTCCGTGTCATTGTCCTGCGTACCGCCAAAGCCGTAGTTCTCGTCACCAATCCCGGCCGAAGGCCCAGGATAAAACTGGAGAGTGGCAAGCCCTTTACCGGGCGCGGAGCCCGCATTTAGATCCACCCACAGAGGGGGAGTCGCGCTTGGACCATCCGTCCGCCACATGCCGCCGTCATTTCCAACAAAAAATCTTCCTGCGCTGGCATTGAAAGCGAAAGCGTGCGTATCCACGTGCGGGCGAACGTTTGTGCTCCCCACGGTGATATCGGTCCAAGTTGCCCCGCCATCAGTGCTGCGGAAGACGGTCGAACTGTTGTTAGTGAACGCACCGCCTCCTAGCAACACGAAATTGGCGCTGGCGGGACTTACCGCGACCGCCATGTCGTAGAAACACTGCGAGTTACAAAAGCCTCCGGCTGGCTGTCCGGGCCCCGTCACAGTTGTCCACGTTGGGCTGGCCGCTCCTCCATTTATCGTCTTGTAGATATTGAGTAGGTTGCTGGAGGTGGATGATGCGCTGGCCGCTGCAGCGTAGAGCGTTGCACCGGCTCCCGAGGTGTTGGCCGCATAAGCTAATGTGATTCGACCGACGGTAGCGCCAGAAGGAGCTCCACCAGCTTGCAGTGTCCAAGTTTGGCCCGAGTCAACAGACCTGTAGATGCCGTTGACCGCTTCCCCAAACGGATTCCCCATGGCCGCCCAAGCAATGGCGTTTGTTCCCCCATTGCTTGTGGACTCAAACACAACACTCGTCGCGGCCAGTCCTTGCGGCGCTGCATCTTCCGTCCAGTGGGCGCCCGCGTCCGTTGATCTGTAAATTCCACCGATCGAGCCGTTCACAAAAAACGAAACCGCCGCCAGTACGATATTCGGATTGCCGGGCTGTACCGCAATCGCGCCGATGTAGGCTCCGCCCGTCTGCGGTCCCAAAACTTGCGCGAAAGGAACGGCGCCAATCTGCGCCCAAGTGGTCCCGCCATCGGTCGACTTCAAAATGCCAGCGCCGTAGAAGGCATCCCCGTTGAAATTCTCTTCGCCGGTGCCCACATAAATGGTCATGTGATTATTGGGGTCGATGGTGATGGAGCCAATGGCCAGGGATGGTTGAGAGTCCGTCAGAGGCGTCCAGTCGGTCCCGCCGTTAGTCGTCTTCCAGACGCCTCCCGCAGCGCCGCCGATATACACCGTATTCCCCGTCGCGTCAGTCTGATCCACAGCGATCGCGGTAACGCGACCTGAGGCCGTAGGGAATCCGCCATTTACAGAGAACGGCTCATTCACTGGCTGCGGGCCCATCAGCTGCCACAGTGCATTGCCGGGAAACGAAATGATGGCATTTGCGCTGGACTTCAATTGAGCTCCTGCGCGTTGCTGCGCTTTCATGGCATCGCGCTGTTCAATGGCCTTTTGCAGCGCACCTTCCGGAATGTGCTGGTTGGGGTAAGCGCGCTGCTCGAAAAACCAGTTGGCGCGCTCCCGGCCGATGTCTGAACTCTCTTGCTCCTCTTTACCGGCTCGCTCAGGAGTTACTGGCGGAGCCAAAACGATTTGCCGTGGCGGAGCAGGTAGAACAGGAGATTTTGCAGCTTCTAATTTGGGGCTCTTTGCAGCTTCGGCTATTCGCTTGGCCGCAACCTTGGGCTTTGTCGCCACCGCCTGAGCGGGTTTCTGGTTCGATTTCGCAGAGGGAGCTTGGGCGTTCGTCGTACTAGCCGTCAGTTGCAAGGCCTTCGCCGCATTCTTCGAGGATCGATTCGAAGACCTTTGCCGCGACAGCGCCACCAGCGAAATACACCCCGCCAGCAATACCGCGAGCAGAACTCCAGCAATCCCCTTGTGAGAGGTCTTCATTCCGTTAAACATGCGGTTCACCTGCCGAGTGAAATGGCGAAGCTTTGGGATTACCCCATTAGTAGACGTTGGAGTGTGGGGTTCCGGAAGAAAATGGCTCATGACTTGACGCCTCCCAAGCGGGTTGAACGATTCCACTTCATTTCAGCAGGTTCGGAAAAACTTGCCTGCGTGGCATCCGCTAAGACGCCTCGCACTCGATTCAATCTCTTTCGCTGCAATAGGCCCTGGGCACGGAAAGTTCGAAGGAGCGACGGGGGCAAGTTTCCGGATTGTGGGAGACAATGCGGCGTCCAAAAGGCTCCGAGGAAGAAAACGACGGGCTTACGCCGAATTCATGGGCGTAAGAACTGCTCGTTCTGGGAGCGCGAGCGCGCATCACAATAGGCCGTGGCTGACTGTCACTTTCCGAGAAGAAAACTTGCGGCATCCTCTCTCTAATCCCTCCCCTCAGTCAAGTAAATTTGCGAAGAGCGCCGCCCGTGCTTGCCCTTTCTCGGATTCTTGTTTCAAGTGAGTTTAAATTGAGGAATCGGTGACTTAACAACCACTTTTGTCGGGCGCGCGGTCCAGGTAATGCGTCTCGCCCGCTTCGATCAGCCGCAGCGCCGCGCTCTCCGGAGTGAGGTCGCGCTGCGCCGAGCAAAGCAGTTCGTACCCAATCATGAATTTCTGGATGGTGGCCGAGCGGAGCAGCGGCGGAAAATAATGCGCGTGCACATGCCATTCATCAGAGGCCCCGCCCCCAGTAGGCCGCTGGTGAAATCCCATTGAGTACGGGAACGAAGTCTCAAACAGATTGTCGTAGCGCACGGTAATGCGCCGCAGGATCTCGCCCAGTAGCTCCCGTTCATCCCCGTTGAGCTGCTCCATGGACCCCAGATGGCGTTTGCTCAACACCAGCGTTTCGAACGGCCATACTGCCCAGAACGGCACGACCACCGCAAAAGCGTCGTTTTGGCAAACGACCCGCACGTTCAGCTGCAATTCCAGCTTCAAATAATCGCAAAGCAGGCAGGAATGTTTTTCCTCACTGTAATTTTGAAACGATTCCAGTTCTCGCGCCGGCAGGTTCGGCAGTGTCGCGGTGGCCCAGATCTGGCAGTGCGGGTGCGGATTGCTCGCTCCCATCAGTTCCCCGCGGTTTTCGAAAATCTGCACATGGCGAATCCAGGGAATTTTAGCCAGCTCGGCGTATTGCTGGACCCAGCCCTCAATCACGCCGCGCAATTCCTGCGGACTCATTCGCGGAATCGTCAGATCGTGCCGCGGCGAAAAACACATCACGCGGCAAATCCCCGGCTCGACCTGCGCCGCGAGCAAGCCTTCAATCTCGGATGGTGCGGTTTCACCCTTCGGCAGCAGCGCCGGATAATCATTCTCGAAAGCATACGTCGCCGCGTATTGCGGGGTCTGCTTTCCGCCAGCGCGCTTGTTTCCCGGGCACAAGTAGCAGCCGGGATCGAACGCGGACCTGGAAGGCGCTTGCACCTTCTCCACTCTTCCCTGCCACGGACGCTCGGTCCGTTGTGGCGACACCAGCACCCACTCCCGCAGCAGCGGATTGAATCGTTTGTGCGGAACGCCAAGTAATTCGTCGAAGTTCATATCGCGGGCCGAACTGCGTCGGCCTCCATCTGCCGAGCGCCTTCGGATGCCGAAGAAACGTAAATCTCTGGTCGCTTGCCGGTCTTCTCAAAATATTGCGCGCTGACCTGCCGCTTGAACTCGTCCGCTGCCGGGGCCTCCACCAAATTGACGGTGCAGCCGCCAAATCCTCCGCCGGTCATCCGTGCTCCAATGACCCCAGGTTGCGCAACGGCAATTTCGGTCATCAGGTCGAGTTCTCTACAACTCACCTGATAGTCGTCTCGCAAGCTGCGGTGCGAATCCCTCATCAGGGGCCCGAGCGCTTGCAGATCTCCATGCCTGAATGCCTCAACCGCCTTCGTAACGCGATCGTTCTCCGTGATGACGTGGCGGCACCGCGAGTACACTTTCTGGTCCAGAAGCCCGCGGGGCTCTTCCAATTGAGCAATCGTCGCGTCCCGCAAAGCGCGAATCCCCGGTAAAACACTGCGCAGCTTTCGAACGCCCTCTTCGCACTCCGCGCGCCGAGCATTGTACTCACCGGAATCAATTTCGTGCTTAACCATGGTATTGCAAATCACCAACTGAACGTCCGCCGGAATTTTTACCAGTTCGAATTCCAGCGAGCGGCAATCGAGCAACAGCGCATGCCCCGCGCGCCCGTGGCAGGAAACAAATTGATCCATGATGCCGACTCGCGCGCCAACAAATTCGTTTTCCGCGCGTTGGCAGAGTTTCGCCAGCTCCGTTCGATCGACGTCGTACCCGCTTTGATTCAACAGCGCGAAACCAACTGCCACCTCAACGGCCGCAGAAGAACTCAGCCCAGCTCCGAGGGGAACTTCTCCGGCGATGAATAAATTTGCGCCGCTCACCCGCTTCCCCGACTTCTCCAGTGCCCAAGCCACGCCGAGCGGGTAATTGGCCCAATGTTTTTTGCTGGGGGGCGCCAGCGAATCGAGACTGGCTTCGACCGTTTCATTAAAGTTTTCGGAATGAATCACCAGCTTCCTGTCGCTGCGTCGCGCCGCGGCCACCCAGCAACAGAATCCGATGGCAGCCGGCAGCACGAAGCCGTCATTGTAATCGGTATGTTCCCCGATCAGATTCACGCGGCCAGGAGCCCGGTAAACAGTGGAAGACGTGCCAAAGCGTGAGCGAAAACTTTCAAGAAGCTGGAGAGCGGTTTTCAATGGCCCGTATTATTCCAGATTTGTTTCGGATTGCTACCAGCGATTCTGAAACTACCGCTTTGCGGCATTAAAGTCCGCGATGCCAATTCGAACCAAGCTGTCTCGCGGGCCAGTATCCGCAGGTTTTTCCGCCCAGATCCCGTAAACTCGCCCATTCAAAGCAGCGATCCCCGAATAATCGCCCAGGAAGGCGCCCTTGGCGTCAAACGCCTGATCCATCCAGGAATAATTCTGGAACGTTTGCCCTCCATCCGTCGAGCGCGCCAGCACTACGGTTTCCTCGTGTTCTTTTGGATCGCCGCGCCGGTCATAGAAAACCACGTAAACAGCTCCATCCGAAGGGTCCACCGCCATCCACTGAAAAAATTGTTCCGCGCCGTTATGCGGCGGATCGTTGTTCACGCGCACTGCCGGGCTCCAGGTGGCCCCCTGATCATTCGAACTGGAACAGAACACGTCAACGTCGCCGTTACGGTAATCGCTCCACGTCACATAAAGCCGCCCGCCTTTCGGCCCGCCTCGGGGATCGATTCCAATCTGCGGAAATCCATTTGCCCGCGCCACACCGTCGACTCCAAACATGATCGGCGCCGTCTCAACAATATTTCGGGTGCGCGAAAACGTAACTCCGCCATCCGTTGAAACTGTATGTCTCAGGTGATTCCCATCCGCCCACACCGCGTAAAGCGCTCCGTCCGGCCCCACCACTCCCGCGAATCCTTCCAGCGCGCCATTATCATCGCGCGGAAGCCCGCGCACGTCGTCAATCTCGATCGGCTTCGACCACGTCTTCCCGTGGTCCGTCGACCGCACAAACACCATTCGCGAATCGGTAAGCGTCCACCGCGTCCATCCTATATATAGGTTGCCCGCATAAGGGCCGTGGCTGTTGTCCGCCACAATGTACGGCTTGTCTTCAAACGGGCCATTGGTTTGGTCCGGTTGTTCCGCCGCCGCGACATCTTTGGCTTCCCAGTTGCTCCCCGCATCCACCGATCGCCGCACGAAGATTCCATTCCGCGACGAATTGTGCGCCCAGTAGTTGCGCGTCCCCAACTTGTCAAACGTGATGTAGCAGATGTAGGCGTGCCCCTGATTGTCGTACGTGATGGACACGTCGCCCGACACGCGGTAGTTTTTCGACTCGATTCCGGTTGGGTACAACCAGTGGCGCCCCGCGTCCGGTGAGTACGCCACACGCGCATTGCCTTGATACGCGGCAACAACTTGCTGCGGATTGTTCGGGTTGATAGCGATCGACGGTTCGTTGAAGAATCCCGCCATCGGCGTCACCGTGATCACCTCGGAGTTCGGCGCTTTCGGCAGCGCCTGTGCGAAATTCGCCACCGGAAGCAAACTCATCACGATAATGAAGAAAATTAATCGCGGGCAGTTCGAGTGGCCACGCCTCTCAGCACGATCCACAGTCTTGTGACCTGTCTCAGAATTCTTCTCAATTTTCATGGAGCCTCCCGGCTGATCTTTAGTTACCATCCTCCTCCTCATCTTTGGTTACGGCAGGGCGCACGAACGCAATCGGCGTGATTCCCTTGTCGAGCAGCGTTCGGTTAAACGCTGGCAATTCCTTTTCGATCAGGTTTTGATAG
>Ga0210409_10008305_pt1 | contig 10584 bp, 9 predicted proteins | sample IncBWH17MmetaG_FD_161649 | JGI IMG/M metagenome (GOLD analysis project Ga0210409, IMG submission 161649) | Forest soil microbial communities from Barre Woods Harvard Forest LTER site, Petersham, Massachusetts, United States - Inc-BW-H-17-M | ecosystem: Environmental > Terrestrial > Soil >...
GCGGCCAAGAGCCGGTGGCGTGCGCCGAAGCGGTCCTCGCGTCCTAATCCTAAGTGAATCGGCAGCGGACCGTTTGCGTGGGTCTTGATGAAGCGCCAGATACGGCGCTCCTCGTCGTCCTCGGCCAGCTCGCCGGGCTCCCAGCCCGGCACGCCGCCGGCGCGCTCGATCTCCTGCGTCACGATATGGCTGCCGAGGTAGGGCGCAAACAGGCACAGCCCGTCGACCTCGCGCGGGTGGCGCTCGGCGCAGGCGAGGGCGATATAGGCGCCGAGCGAAATGCCGCCGAGCCACACCTGGCGGCAGCCGGCGCTGCGGGCGGTGGCGATGAGCTCCTTAAGCTGCGCGAGGGCGCTCCGGTCGGTGACGGACTCAAGGCGCGGCTCCACCAGCACCAGATCGAGATCGAGGCCGCGCGCGCGTACGGCGTCCGCGAAGCCCTCGCGCAGAAAATCCTCGGGGCTCGAATAGGCCGGCGGCAGAAGCAGCATCCGCCGCGAGGCCGTGTGCTCCGGGCGCACGGCTGCCAAGATCACGCGCATCACGCGGGCCCTGCGACCGGCGCGGCGGCAGCGGTTGGGGGAGCCTCGAGCCGCGCGAGCCACGCGGAGAACAGCAACGCGAGCAGCGCGCCGGGAGCGACCGTGCGGCCGAGCGCGGCCAGCACCGGAACGCCGGAGAACGCGAGCACGCCAAAGCCGGTCACCGTGGCGAGATTCGCCACTGCGAGCGAGGCGAGCGTCCGCGGCACGGTGCCCCGCTCCTGCTGCGCGAGGCGATCGAAGAACAGTGCGTAGTTCGAGCCCACGGCGACGATCAGGAGCATGCCGACCACGTGCAGGATTCCGAGTCGCTCGCCGGCCACCGAGAGCCCGGCTGCGACCGCGAGCATCGCGAGTGCGAGCGGCGCAACCACCCGCAGCGCCCGAGTCAGCGAGAGTGCCAGGACGAGCAGCGCCAGGATCGCCGCGAGCCCTGCGAGCGACAGCGACACCGCCTGCGTGAGGTAGTGCGTGTAAAGCGCGTCGGCCTCGGCTTTGAGGTCGAGGAGGCTCCCCTGCGCGCCGGCGGCGGACGGATGGGCAGGCGCCGCCCGCATGGCGTCGGCGATGGCACTGCGCACGCGCGCGAGCGCCGTGGGGGAGAGATCGCCGCCCCTCAAGCCGGTGATGGGCAGGAATGCGGTCACGGTCGGCGTGCCGAGCTGAAGGAGCGCGTCGAGCGCGGCGGCGAGCGGGGTACCCGCCAGATCCGCGGGCGTCACCAGGGCGGCGGTGCGCGCCTGCTCCACGTCGTTCACAAACGGAGCGAGCCGCGCCGCGTTCACGGGCAGTCCCGCGAGCGCCGCGTCGAGGCGGGCTTTCAGCTCGGCGGGCGCAGGCAGGCTCGCCTGGCGCGCTCGCTGCGTGACAAGGTCCGGCAGGTAGCGCGTCGGCGTATCGAAACCGCCGAGTGAACCATCGGCCTGAAGCGCCGTCAGCCGCTCCGCGATGGCCTGTGCGGCCTGCAGTGCCGTACTCAAGTCCGCCGCGGACACGACCACCACATAGCGCGCATCCGGCGCGCCGAGGTCGGCACGCAGGCTCGCGTCGAGCTCCTGCGCAGCCGCCGGTATCGGGCTCAGGTCCGCGAGCTCGCGGCTGAAGAGCTCGCCGCGGTGGCCGATCAGGACGAGGCACGCGATGAGCGCGAGCAGTGCGAGCGCGGCGCGCGCCGGGCGGAGCTTCACCAGCGCCCTCCAAAGCAACGTGCCGAGTCCCGTGAGATCGCGAGAGCGGAGCGAGTGTGGGCGCCAGTGCGGCAGTACGAAGCGCGTCACCAGCGCGGCCGCGATGAGACCTGCGATCGAATAGAGGCCGAGCTGCGCGAGTCCCTGAAAGCCCGACGGAACGAGCGCCGCAAAGCCGCATACCGAGGTCAGCATGCCGAGGCGGATCGTCGGCCACACCGACTGGCGCCAGTCGGCGCCTGCCGGCCCGCCGGAGGGACCCAGGGCGCTTCGCTGCGCCGACTGGATGAAGAGATAAATGGAATAGTCGACCGCCTCACCAATGAGAGTGACCCCGAAGCCAAGCGTGATGCCGTGCACGACCCCGAAGCCGAGAGCCACCGCCGCAACCCCCGCGAGCGCGCCGGACACGACCGGCACGAAGGTCAGGAGCAGCGCCGGCACGGAGCGATAGGCCGCGAGGAGGAGCGCCGCGATGAGGATCGAGCCGAGCGCCGACAGACGGATCACGGAATCGCGGATCGCGCTGCGGGCGCTGACCGCGAAGACCCCGGGCCCGCTCATGCGCAGCGCCACGCTCCGCCGCGCGGCCGGGAGCGTGGCGGCGGCGGCGGCAAAGGAGCGCTGGATCGCAGCGCAAGCCTCCTGCTGCCCGTCAGTATCGGAGCCCGCTGCCCGGGTCTGCGCGATGAGCAGCGCGCGCCGCCCGTCGCGCGAGCTCCAGACACCGTCCACCGTAGGCAAACGCTGCTCGCCGAGGGTCTCGAGAATGTTGGGCGTCTCGCCGGTTGGATCGCGCGTGAAGAGCGCTTTCGCCGCCAGTCCCTCGGGCGTGGCGAGGAGGCCGAGCGTGTCGCCGATGGCGGCGCGCAGTCCTGCCACGGTGAAACGCTCGGCCGTCACCGCATCGCTCAGCAGGTAGCGATGGGCGAAAAGGACCGCTGCGGTGCGCTCGAGTCCGGCTTGATCCCCGTCGCTCACGCCGACAAAGTCCGGCTCCGTGCGCAAGCGCTGCGCGAGACCGGCCGCTACCTCGGCACGCGCCGCCGCGTCTGCGCCCTCGATCGCCACCATGATGAGCCGCGAGGCGAGACCCGAGCGCAGCTCATCGACCAGGAGCCGCTCGCGCAGCGTCGGGGCACGCGGCAGGAACGCCGACAGATCCGCGGTGTATGTCGCGCGCGCGACCAGAATGAGCGCGAGCGCCGCCAGCGCGGCGAAGATGAGCGTGCCGGTCCAGCCGGCGCGAGTCACGGGGAGATTTCCGGGCCGACGGTGAGGAACGAGCGGTCGCCGTCGGCCTCCAGGATCTCGACTGTCTCGAGCCGCGCGTGCTCGCCGGTGATGAGGACCTCCGTGACGGCACGCGCGGCGGCGGGATCCCGTGGCGCAAGCCGCAGCGTCCACCGGCTCGTATCCCCCTCGAGCCGCACGCTGAAGACGCGCTCGAGCGCGGCGCGATCGCCTGCGAGCGTCGCGCGGATGCTCTCGATGAGCGGTGCCACCTGCGGCCAGGCCGCGAGCTCCACCACGCGTGTGCGGTGTCCGCGGGTGGCGCTCAGCACTCCGTGCGAGAGCACCAGGGTCTCGGGCCGCGGCCTGAGAATGCGCTTCTCGAGGCGGTCGGGTGCCTCGTACAGGAGCTCGCCCGAGGATTCGAGCGGGCGATCGAGCACGGCGAGATGCTGCACCTCGGTGAAGGCGACATGGCCGTGACGGCGTGCAGCGAGACCTTGCAGCACCTCATCGAGGGGATCGGTGCCGGCCGCCGGGAGGCCCGCGGGGCAGGCAAGTGCGAGCAAGGCGGCGCATGCCACCCGGCGCGCGTGCGGGCGCGTCACGCGCCGGCTCCGCGCGGCTGCGCGGCAGCGGCGTCATGCCAGAAATCGTAGAAGTTGAACCAGTTGTAGGGATCGCTGCGGCAGTACTCCTCGAGCACTGCCGCGTAGCGGCGGACCGCCTCCTGCACCTGCGCCTCGCGCTCGCCGCGCGCGACCTCGGAGAAATCCGCGATCTGCCGGAACACCAGATGGTAGCGGTTGGCGCCGCGATAAAGGCCCGCCATGAAGTACACCGGACGCCTGAGCGCCGCGGCCGCGCGCATCGGGCCGGAGGGAAACAGCGCCGGGCGGCCGAGGAAGCTGACGCGCTGGGCCGGCGCCTCGCCGATCGTCCGATCGGCGAGCATGCCGACGAAGCTGCCCGCCTCGAGGCAATCGCGGATGCGCAGCATCGCCTCGAGATGACCAAGCGGGATGATCTCGGGCACGCTCGCGGGATTGCCGGCCGCGGCGAGCGCATGCAGCTTGCTGACGGTCTCCTCGTACATGGCCATCGCCACGCGCAGCCCCGGCTGGCGCCGCCCGACGGCGCTCATGATCTCGAAGCTCCCGAGATGCGCGCCGAGCAGGAACGCCCCGCATCCGCGCTCCACGGCCGCGCGCATCAAAGGCTCCCCTTCGCTCGTGATCGCGAAGAGCTCGTAGCGCTCTTTCACCAGGTAGAGGCGGTCGAGAATCGTCGATGCGAAGGCATGCACCTGGCGAAGGCGATCGCCGGCCGTCGGCGCGCGACCGAGCACCCGCCGCAGATACTCGCGCCCATGGCGCCGTGCCTTGGGTGCAAACAGAAAGAAGTAGGCAACGATGAGCAGGAGCAGGCAGCGCGCCACGGGGCGGCCGAGGGCGAGCGAAAGAAAGATCATGATCGAGATCAGCATGGGGCTGCCGCGCTCGGGATCGCGGGCCCAGTGCGCGTCACTGGCGCGCGGGCCGATCCCGGCGGCAGGCGCGGGCGCGATCAGTCGCTCGGGCGGCCGTCGTTCCTCGGTGCGGCGCGGCGCTTGCGCAGGTCGCAGCACGCCGTGGGCCACCGGGCGGCCGGCGCTCGAGACGGCAAAACGCACCGAGCCGTTCGGCAGCGGCTCGTGCTCGAGCGTCAGGATCTCACCGGGGAGGACCGGCTTCACGAACTTCGCCGCGCCGATGGTCCAGCGCGTCGCAGCGGCCGCGTGCGCCTGCTCGACGAGCCGCACCGTCTCATCGAGGATCAGCACGCCGGGCAGGACCGGCGCTCCGGGGAAGTGGCCCGCGAGCGAGGGGTGTCCGGCGTCGATCGTGAACGTCGCGGTCACGCCCATGGGCGGTCACGCCGCGGGGGTCGGCTTCGGCTGCGCCGCCGCGATCGAGCGCAACGCTTCCTGCGGGAGCTTCCCGGTGCTGGTGCGCGGCAGACTCGCGACCATGAGCAGCGGGCGCGGCAGGAACACCGCGTCGATGCGCCGGCGGAGCTCCGCAGCGATTGCGGCGGCGCTGAGCCCGGGAGCGACGACGCAGGCTCCCAGGCGCGCGACGGCGGCAGCGTCATCCCCCGCATCGCCGTGGAAGAACGCCCCGTCGAGGACCCCGGGGATGGAGTTGAGCTGGTGGTTGAGGTAGGCAAGCGAGCTGCGCTTGCCGGCGATGTTGACGAGGTCGGCGAGGCGCCCGTGCAGCAGGAAGCGATCGCCGCCGGTCACCTCGATGAGGTCGCACAGGCGGGTCGGCTGCTCGACATGGCCGCCGTGTGCCCAGGTCTCGCCGTCGCGCGGCTCGAGCGCGACCTCGGGCCACAAGCGCCATTCGGCGGTGGCGGTCGTCCGGCGGGCGGCGATCGAGCCGGTCTCGGTGGAGCCGTAGATCTCGAGCAAGCGCGTCGCACAGCGCTGCTCCACCTCGCTCGCGAGCTGCGCGGACAGCGGCGCGGTGGCGGATACGATCAGGTCGGTTTCAGGGACGGCGAGGCCCGCGGCCATGAGGGCACGCAGATGGATGGGCGTAGAGATGAGCACGCGCGGCCTGGGTACGGCCGCAAGCGCGGCGCAGATGTCCGCCGGGTAGAACGGCCGCTCGGCGCACAGCGCGTTGCCGCTCGCGAGCGGCAGCAGCACGCTCGCCTCGAAACCGTACATGTGCTGCGGCGGTACCGTGGCGACGATGGCGTGCGAGCGCCCGTCGGCGAGGCCGAGCCGCTCCGCCCCCACCCGCATGCACGCGAGCAGCTTGCCGAAGGTCTTCCCGTGGGGAACGGGCGTGCCGGTCGATCCGGAGGTGAATACCCAGGCGGCCCGCTGGCCCGCATCGATGCGCGGCACCGATGCGGCGGGAGTCTGCGCGCCGCGCTCCCCGGGGTGCGCGGTGTCGGGGAAGCGCACCAGCGGCAGCGCCACGCCGCATTCGTCTTCGTCCGTCAGGCAAAACGCGTCGGGCACGAAGCCCTTGAGCTTCGCGATGACCTCCGGGGTACGGGTCGACGGCAGCAGACTCACCTTACCCGCGAGGAGACTGGCGGCGAGCCCCACCGTGAAGTGGTAGCGGTCAGCACAGACGTTGAGCACGTGCCTGCCGGCACCGAGCGCGGTGCTGAGGCGGGCGACGTCGGCGAGGAACTGCGCGGCGAGGATGGGCGCCCCGGCGCGGTAGGCGAGCACCGCGTCGGCCGATGCATGCGCGATCAGCGGGAGCCTCAGTGAGGTGATTACTTCGTCCTGTGTGCGTTGACGTATTCGGCGAGCTGGCGGAGCGAGGCGAAGATGCGCTCGTTCTCCTCGCTGTCGGCGCGCAGCTGCACGCCGTACTGCTTCGAGACCACCAGCGCGATCTCCAGGATGTCGATCGAGTCGAGCCCGAGCCCCTCGCCGTACAAGGGCTGGTCCGGGCCGATGTCGGTGGCCGCAACCTCGAGGTTCAGCGCCTCGACGATCAGGCTGGCGAGCTCGCGGGTGAGAGCGGCGATGCCGGCAGAATCCGCCGGCTGCTTCAAGGAGGACACGTTGTCGGACATGGCTGACTTAAAAAGGTATGAAAGCGGTTGGCCGCATTATACAAGGCCGGGTCACGCGACAACCACCGGCCGGAACCGCGGCGTGCGTGTCGCGCTGCGCCGGGCGGCAGCGCCCTCAGTGCGCCAGGCGGCGCGCCGTCAACAGCGGCAAGCGCACGAGAAAGCCTAAGAACAGCCGTGTGTACATCCAGGTGAGCAGCACGTTGTCGCGCCCGTAGTGGAAGTGCGACACGCCGCCCTCCGCGGCGGTGAAGTACCGGCAGGGCGCGGGCAGGTTGCGCGCCGGCACGCCGCGCCAGCTGAGACGCACCGCCGCCTCGGCGTCGAAGTCGAAGCGCCGCATCCAGCGCGTCCGCTGCATCACCGTGAGGAGCGGCGCGATCGGATAGACGCGGAAACCAAAGAGCGTGTCCGCGATGCCCGCCCACAGCGTCTCGAGGTTGGTCCACCAGTTGGCGATGCGGCGCCCGCGCAGGCGGATGCGCGGGGCGCTCGCGTCGAACACCGGCGCGCCGAGGATCATGGCCTCGGGCGCCGCCGCCGAGGCACGCATGAATTGCCCGATACATTCCGCGGGATGCTGCCCGTCGGAGTCCATGGCGAGCGCGTGCGTGAAGCCATCGCGCTGCGCTGCTATGAGGCCGTCGAGAAGCGCAGCCCCCTTGCCGCCGTTGCGTGCTCTCACCAACACCCGCAGCCCCGGATCGGCGCGCTGCAGAGCGCTCAGGACTTCCGCGGAGCCGTCGGTGCTGCCGTCCACGATCACCCACACGGGGGCCCATTGCGCGCGCGCCGCGCGCACGGTCTCGAGGACTTTGCCGCCCGGGTTGTAGCTCGGGATCAGCACGAGGTGGGTGTTGGAGGGAGTCAATCTTCGCTTTCGACCTGCCGGGACGATTGGCGGATGAGCCACGCGACGCCGAAGCCGCCGGACCAGTAGCTGTCGCGCCGCACCAGCGGGCTGTCCGCGAAACTGGCGCCGGCGAGCGAATCGTGGCGCACGTAAGCTCCGATCCAGCAAGCCGGGAAACGACGGGTGAGCGAGACCAGGAGCTGCGTGCCGGCGTAGCCTCCCGGGGCTGCGAACGCCGGCCGGCCGGCGGTCGCGTACTGCGGGGCGACTGTATAGAAGTAGTCGTCATAGCGCCGATTCGCGAACAACGGACCGGCGAGCAGCCCGAGCTTCCAGCCGTACTGGCCGCGGAACTGGGCAACATCGAGGTTGACGTTGGGGGCCAGGAAGCCGCCGATCAGGTGCGGGGAGGCTTCCACGGTGAACGCAGCGCGCGCCGGCACCCGCAGATCGAGCTTCACACGCCGATCGGCGCTGCGCCACAAGTGCAGGTCCAGCGCGGGACCGATCTCGAGCGTCGAGCGCAGATCCGGCATGCCGCGGCGCGCCGAGTCGTTGCGCACCGGCGTCGTTGCGTTGACGCTGAGGTTGATCTCCACCAGGTCTTGGTTGAACAGCAGCCCGCGCACGCCGTCGTGGTCGGCCTTCAGAAGCGTGCCGCGGTAGACGAAGTACGGTATGGGCAGCGGGTACGCGTGCGTGGTATCGGCGCCGCGGTAATCGTTGAAAACCACGAACCCAGCGCCCAGCCCGAACTCCCAGAGCGGCCTCTCCTCGGCTCGCGCGCAAGTGCACGCGGCCCAGCCGAGCGCCGCACCCATCAACAGCGCTCGTCCCACGAGGCCCGGATTGCGCATGCGGGTTGTGGCGGGCCCGTCAGGCGTCGGCGGCCAGCGGACTCATTCCGGTCGCCTCGATCTCGACCAGCAGGTCCTGGCGGCAGATGTCCGCCTGGAGATAAAGGACCCGGGCCTCGGCGCCGAGCGCGGCAGCGAGCTCCGCCTGGACAACCGGCAGGTCCGCCGGGCGGCGCACATAGGCTTTGTAAGCGAGCTCCTGCAGGGAGAAGCGCGCACCGGCGGCCGAGCGATTCGCTTCCGCGAGCAGAGCCCAGATGTTGGCGAGCGTTTCGCGGGTCTGGGCCGCGGTGTCGCCGACATGAATGGAGCGATGCCCGACGATGCTGGCGGTTCCGGAGATGAAGAGCGTCAGGCTGTCGCGCTGGCGCAGGAGCGTGGCGCGTGAGAACACCGGCCGATGACTGCCGTATTGGCGCGGATAGCGGTAGGCGCTCATCTGGCGCGGATTCTCGATGAACGTCGGGGCGGTGCGGCCCGCGAGGAAGTACACGACCAGTGGGCTCCCGCTCGCTGCCCCGAGCGCCGAAGCGGCCGGGACGTTGCCGCTCAGGGCCCGGCCGCAGGCGCTGAGCGCGTTCTGGCGCGCGCGGTTGAACTCGCGGTAGCGCTCGATCCCGTGGGTGTCGCGGTTGATGTCCGGCAGGTAATTCCAGACCCGCAGCAGGTGCGGATAACCGAACGCATCGAGCGTGGCGCAGATCTCGCGGTACGCCTGCTCCGTGGCCGCGTGCAGCGCCGAGGGCGCGGCCGGCGCGGCCGGCAGGTCGGCGGCGATCTCCGACTCCGCCAGCGCGATGCAGCCGAACAGCAGGTTTTCGGTACGGCGGAAGTGTACGCGGTTGCGGCGCCCCGATTCGGCAGGCTGGCCGGAACGCCACACCTCGTACACGTCGGCGGTCCCGAGCAGCACCGGGGTGTTGACCTCGGCTACCGGGATCTCGCCGGCGCCGGCGCCGGGAGCCGGGACGGGCGGACCGCTGAAGGTGGCGACGCCAAGCACCTCGGCCCGTGGGGCCGACTGGTACTCGGCGGACGACAGGTAATCGAGGTGCAGGCCGGCTGGGGCGCGCATCAACCGTATAGTCGCAGCGTCAGCCGCCCGGCTTCGGCTCGGCGGCCGGCTTCGGCTCGGTGGCCGGCTTCGGCTCCTCGCTCTTGTGCGTTACGGCGTCCTTGGTTTTCTCGGCGCCGTGCTCCACGCTGGTGCCGACGGCCTTGGCTCCGTGGGCGATCGCCCCACCGGCCTTCTTCGAGTCCTCGCGGATTGTCTCGCGTGCCGGCGCGGTTTTCTCCGCGACCTCGTGTCCGACCTTGCGCGAGCTATCGGCGACCTCGTGCCCGACCTTCTTCGAGGTGTCGGCAACCTCGTGCCCAACCTTGCGGGAGGTGTCCGCGACGGCGTGCCCGACCGTCTTGGCGCCGTCCGCCACGGCGTGGCCTACGGTCTTGGCATCCTCCTTGACCGTCTCCTTGACGCCCGCGTTCTGCGTCTCTTGCGCGTGCGCGGGGATGGCGAGGATCAGGGTCAGGGCGGCCGTGCCGGCCACGATCGTCAGAGTGATTTTCATGGGCAAGTATCGTACGACAGTCGCCGCGCCGCCGCACACTTACTACCCACACAAGCGGTGCCAATCGTCAAGGCGTTCGGGCAAACTCGCCGGATGCTTCTCGACCGGCTGCCGATCTCGGTATTGCGCACCCGCTATGTGCCGGGCGGCTGGGACGTGCTCGCCTTTCTTCTGGTGTTTGTGTTCTTCATCTATTGTGCGCAGGCTGCGCACGGACTCACCGGCTCGCTCGCGCGGCTCCAGGCGACGCCGATCTCGCTCGACCCGTCCGCGCTCATCGGCTATTCGGCACGCACCGCACTGCGCATGGTGCTGGCGATGCTGGCCTCGCTCCTCTTCACCTTCACCTACGCGACGCTCGCGGCCAAGAGCCGCCGCGCCGAAGTGATCCTGGTGCCGCTCCTCGATTTCCTGCAGTCGGTGCCGATCCTCGGCTTCTCGTTCACGATCCTGTTCTTCCTGCAGCTCACCCCCGGGCGCGTGGCGGGGGCGGAGCTCGCCGCCATCTTTCTGATCTTCACCAGTCAGGCCTGGAACATGGCGTTCAGCTTCTACCACTCGCTGCGCAGCATCCCGGACGAGATGGTAGAGGCGGCGCGCAACTTCCAGCTGTCGCCGTGGATGCGCTTCTGGCGCCTCGAGGTGCCGTTCGCCATGCCGGCGCTCATCTGGAACATGATGATGTCGATGTCCGGCGGCTGGTTCTTCCTCGTGTTCTCGGAGGCCATCACCGTCGGGCACACGACAGTGGCT
>Ga0210409_10008306_pt1 | contig 10584 bp, 14 predicted proteins | sample IncBWH17MmetaG_FD_161649 | JGI IMG/M metagenome (GOLD analysis project Ga0210409, IMG submission 161649) | Forest soil microbial communities from Barre Woods Harvard Forest LTER site, Petersham, Massachusetts, United States - Inc-BW-H-17-M | ecosystem: Environmental > Terrestrial > Soil >...
GCAACCGGCACCAGAAGGCTCCACGCGAAATGCCATCGCGGTCTCCACGTAACTTGTTCACGATGATCGGCCGACGTCTTTGGGTCGTCAAGCCGCGTGTGTTTCGCCCGGTAGACGGCTTGCCCAAGCGATTGATCTGCAGGCGAGGGAGGGCGCAGTCTGCTGCAGGGACTACCCCGGCCACGTGCTGCGGAGCGCCGCCTTTCGTCCATGACTCACACGCGAGTCACTTCACGCGCTCGAATACCAGAATGCCACGAGCGATCGGCGAACCCGAGATGATCACCGAAGGTTGCCACATCGCGGTTACCGTCAACCGATCGCCAACGAGCTCAAACGATCTCATCTGCTCCGTTCCGTCCCAAGCCGGATCCCACGCCGCATCCACGGTGGTGATCCATCGGTTTCGGCTTCGATGACCGCCATCATTCGGCCCTCTCTGGTGAAAACGATGTACCCGGTTGGGTGTTCGCCAAACAGCGCGCGTTTCGGACTCCCGTCTTGAAATTCGGTTTGATAAGACAGGAGCTTCCACACGCCGATCAGTGGTGCACGGTCGGCGGCATCGCTCGGTAGCGCCGATAGTACCAATCCCAAAAGTAGCAATAGAGTCTTCGTGCCAATTCCTATCGAGTTATGCGTTAATTCCTTGTCGAAACGCATCATCGCCCCAAGCTAGGTGCCCGCTTTGAGGCCAACCGTTGCTTGCGTTCCATGATCATGCTATTAAATCTACCCAGAAGTCGACGCCAACCCAAAATCGGAGCCTGAGCCATGAGACTCATTTCATCCTTGATTGTCTGTCTCGGGCTCTCAGCCTGCGCAACAGATTATGTGTCGCAGCTTTATCAACCCAATTACGGCCTCCGAAGCCTGCATTACACGGAAGGCAATGTCGATCCAACACTGCTGATGAATGGCACCTATGCATCGAGGCAGATAAACGGTCTCTATGCAAAGCCTTTGGGCGCTTTTTGCTTGACAGACTATCGTTGCTCACCGCAAGCGCAACAGTCCTCATCCGGTTGGGATCCTTAGTCGTCTGGCCGAGCCATTCGGCCGGTTGACATCCGACCCTCCCGGATCCGGTGTCGCAAATTTCTAAGAATCGCGATTGACCTTATTCTCATCGATTCTGACCCTAGCGACGACATCACAGGCCGACGTTTGGATGCTCGGCCGAACTAATCGCGGCCGCAATTGCCCCCGCCGCACCCAATATCACGATCACCAAAATGGTCGTCTTGGTGGCGCTGAAGTCACGTCGGTAGACTGAGGCAATCTCGGAAAAAGGTACCGAGTCGTGATCGCCGTAAATCACGCCATCGTGCACCGAACGAACGCGCAAATGATGCTGGACGCCTTTGACGGTCGTAATAATCACGCGATCGCCCGGTTGCAGTACGCCACCGTCGTTGAAATGTTGCGATAAGTCACTCGGCGCATTCGCGATCGGATGCAACGTCGTGCAGCCCCCGATCATACAAACGATCAGACACCACGCAATGAATGGTTTCATGCGCCTCTCCAGGGGTCGTCCGTTCCGAACCAGACCTACCTTAGGCCGTGGACACTTGAGTCGCCCCACCCGAGCGTGGCATGAGAAAGGCAAGAACGGCGGCCACGATGAGAAGGGCCGCCACGTCACCAAACAGATGTCCGATATGTTCGGGGTTAGCAAGCGACTGGATCCCCATGATGCCGCCGTGCACGACACTCGACCACACCGTGAACCAAATCAGGCTCCGATGCGCGAGTGGGTTCCTCGATGCGATGATCAAGAAAACCCCGAGCGTCGCGTAAATCCCAAGAATCATCTGCAGATAGTCTGACTGACCGGCGTGCCAAGCCCAGCCAGTGGGCCAAACGATGGTGAGCGGGTAGACCCCGACGATAAATACCAGACCCACCACAACCAACACCACACGTAAATACTTGATCCGATCCGCATCGCTCATGGCATTCTCCTTGTTATTGGCTCTCATTCTCGATGTGCAGCCTAGTTGGCCTTCGCTTGGGCTCGCTATATTTCGCTCTTAAGCTCGACCGGCATGCCGTGCGGCGTGTGGCGATACGCCTCCGCCCAAGCCTCTTTGCGTTTGAGTAGTGTTGCGGGGTCTGACAACTGCTTCGCCACTACGAGTCGCTCGAGCGCCGCGAGCCAGCAATGGTAGTACCGCGAGCCATCGTCCGGTTCGCCGCGCGCCGCATCTGCCTTCAATTCATCGGCGAGCACGGCCGCCCATTCATTCCAAGTGAAGTGCTTAAGCTCTGAAAGCTTCACGGCGAGCGCAAAGGCTTGCGCCTGCCACGGCTCGGCAAATACTGGCCCATCCTCATCGCGAGGTGGGCGGGGCAGCGCCGCCAGAGTATCGGGCTGCACCGTGTTTTTACGCTGCTTCAAGATAGCCTTCCCATAAATCGGCATACACGGAATCGCGCGGGCTCGCCTGATCGCCCCACAGTTCGCGCGCCGCGAAGCGTACCGAATACACAGGCTGTGGCTTGTTATCGACGCGACGACCTTCAGTATCCCTGTCCCACAGCGATTCAACTCCCCACATCCGCTCTATAGTGCCGAGCTTCCCGCACAAATATCGTGGTAGTCGTGTATGACCCATGGGATTGATGTTTCGCGCGCGGACTCGCTGCTCGACATGAAAGCGGGGCACGGCGGTGATTGGAACCTTGGTTTCGGGTGGAGGCACAATCATGGACGCAACCTCGGCAACACTGAGCACGTGCCGCCCCGAGATAATACCCCCAACTGCTTTTCCATTCTCGATTTCCGCGGATGTCGCCAAGCCTGCTTTCTTCAGCGTTTCAATGAGACTCGTTAGCCATTTCTCGTAATAGCTCATGCGTAGATAGTCTGCCGGAGGAATCAGCTCTATCTCGTACCGATTGGTTTCATCCACTGCCATGTCGAGTGCGAACACGCGTCGTTCCCACGCGGCGTGGAACACGGGCTCGTTTTTTTCAGGTCGAACCGGTCCCATGTCCTGCATACCGCCCATGTCATGAATGCCGTTCATAATTTCGCCCCTTCGCGCGGCACCCTGACATTGGCGACGCCCACCATCGCATCTCGAGTCACCAGCGCCGCCAGATCCTGCTCACTCATGTTTTCGGTACCCGGCGGGCGTTCAGGAAGCACCAAATAACGAACTTGAGCGGTGCTGTCCCAGACCCGCACCGTAACGTCATCCGGCAGCTTGAGGCCGAATTCTCGTAACACACCACGCGGATCAATGACGGAACGTGAGCGATAGGCCGCCGATTTGTACCAGATCGGCGGCAGACCCAGCACCGGCCACGGATAGCACGAACACAATGTACAGACGACGAGGTTGTGTACTTTGGCGGTATTTTCGACCACCAACATCACCTCACCTTCTTCCCCGCCGTATCCCAACTCAGCGATGGCAGCGGTTGAATGCGCCAGCAGCCGCTGCTTATACCCCGGATCCACCCAGGCACGCGCCACCACTCGGGCGCCGTTACGCGGCCCGACTTTGTGCTCGTAGGTGTCGACCAGCGCATCGAGCGCGGCGGGGTCCACGATGCCTTTAGTCACGAGAAGCGATTCGAGCGCCTTGACACGCAACGTCGGATCCGACGGGACAGCCTGGTGATCATGGTCGTGACCGGGATCTTGAGCACTGGCCAGAACCGGCGTCGCGGCAGCACCCGCCGCCACCAAACCAGCGCTCAATAACTCCCGGCGGGTCGTCGTCATGTGACTCTCCTTATCGCGCCCGCCCGAGTATAGGCCACTCGCCCGCCATCTTTAGTGCCATGCGGCAGCAGCCCATGCCGCGCAGCTGGGGGCCTTCCTTTGCGGACACTAGCCCACCAAGTCGCTGACGATGCGGCGCCACTCCGCGTCGAACGGTTCTCGGCAAACGGGCTTTCCAGCTCGCCGGTACCAATAAGCCGCGTTCTCCTGATCGCCTTCCTTGCGATGCAGGTAGGCGTGCACCCAGGAGGCCTCGGGGCCTTCATCCTCCTGTGCCCTTTCATGCGCCTGGTTCCAATCGCCCTTGGCATCCCACCACAAGCCGGCGAGAGCCGGTGTGAGTTCCACTGGGGGTTGGGAAGCCGTCAGCGAGGTGTAGAAGTGATCGAAGGTCATGACTTAAGCGACGTATCGATATCTGCGTGGACCTTTCACGGCGGCAGAGCCCTCATATTGTAACTAGCGTCCGCTATCGTACGTATTTCACCGAGAAACGGCGATTGGCAGCGGCCCTGGATGATCAATCAAGTTAGCGTCGGTGATTGGGGCGCGGACCATGAAGTAATAAACCGCAGCGCCTACGGCCATCACAATTCCCCCGACGGCCAATGCCATTACGAAGGAGCCGGTCCAATCAACGATCAGCCCCGTGAGAACCGGAGAGCATGCACCGCCGATATAGGAGCCAAAGTTCTGAATGCTGGAACAGGACCCGCAAAAGTCTTGCGGGGATACCGCCGTTATCAACGTCCACTTCGCCGCCACCGCAAAGTATAGAAAAAACATCGCGAGGGAGATCCACACGATGGCAGGCGCGGGTGTCGTTGACATTGCAGCGAATGCGGTAAATACGGCCGATCCCAAATAACCGAGGGCCGCCGGCAGTTTGCGCGCCTGTACAATTGGCACTCCTCGCGCTGCAAGGCGATCGGATGCATAGCCGCCAAAAAATGAGCCCCCGATTGAGCAGATGAGCGGGATAGACGCCAAAAAGCCAGTTCGGGCAATACTGATGTGGTGCTCTCCCTCGAGATAGCCGGGAAGCCAGGTGATATACATCCATAATCCATAACCGGAGCAAAATGCACCCAACATCATGGCCCAGGTCGTGCGGAACCGGAATAATCGGCTCCATTGCCGCGCTGTGATGGGCGCTGAGCTGCGCTTGGACTTATTGGCTTCAAGGTAAGAGTTCTCAGTGGAATTGAGCGCAGCTTTGCCAGGATCACGATAAAGCCAAAACCACACGACTGAGGCTGCAATACCAACGATGCCCATAATGATGAACATCCATCGCCAGCCCGCGAGCAGCATCAAGACGGTTAACAGCGGAGGTCCGATTGCGATCCCGATATTGGAACCCATATTGAACACGCCCGTGGGAACGCCGCGGTCACGGACCTGAAACCAGTCGCTGGTTACGCGCACCGCGGTAGGGTACGCGGGCGATTCTGTGACCCCAAGTACCGCGCGCGCAATGAAAAGCCGCGTGTAGTTGGCGACCAAGCCGCCCGCAGCAACGGCAATCGACCAAAGAATCATTGAGATGCCGAGCAAAATTCCCGGCCCAAGCCGATCGATGAGCAGCCCGACCGGAACCTGGGCTATTGCATATGCCAGGGACCAGGCCGATTGCAGGGCTCCAAACTGCGCCGCGCTCATATGAAATTCCGCACGGATTTGCGGGTTCGCGATTGCGATCGTAGACCGATCAAGGTAATTAATCGCGATGGCGGCCGCACAGAGAATCACCGCTGTCCATTGCATGCGTTTCAGCGACGTCGATCGGGGCAACTGCATTCTTCGTCTCTCCATGACCTTCGTTGGTATTTATGCTGCCGGGCGAAGGTCCGCCAAGCCGTCGGCATCGACTGCAGAGATGGTTGTCCGAACCATCGACCGTGCCTGATCGTGCGCCCAGCGGTGACCACGATGCATGGTCGCGCGGTTGTCCCACATAATCACGTCACCCGGCCGCCATTGGTGCCGATAGGTAAATTCAGGCCGGGTCGCATCGGCGATGAGCTCCGCCAGTAGCGCCTTGGCCTCGTTCCCGCCCATGCCCTCGATGGCATAGGCATGCGAGGCGATGTACAGCGCAACTCGGTCGTTAATGGGGTTGCGCCAGGTCATGCGCCAGCGGACCGGCGGCACCGCAGCGCGTTCCGCCGGCGTCATTAAACCCGGATCGATCTGATCCCGGGAGTTAGCGTAGGCATGGGTAACGATGGCATCGCGCAATCGTACCTGCATCGCCGGCGCCAGCCGGCTCCAGGCCCGCCGAGTCGAGGTGAATTCAGTCTCCCCATCATGCTCAGGAACGATGCGTGCCGACAGCACTGAGGCCAGGGCCGGCGTTGCTTTGAACGAGCTATCGGTGTGCCACAGCTGATTGGCGCGGGCGGTCAATGCTTGCTGATGAGTCTCCGGCACCAATGTGCCGTCTGCCGCAATATTGTGGAGTCGGCTGTAAAATGTACCGGCGCCGACCGAGCCGATCTTGACCCGTTCCAGTGGGCCGAAGGCCCGGGAAAAAGCTGCCTGCACGTCGTCCGTGACCTCTTGCTCGCGAAACAACAGCACGCTGTGTTCTTCCAAGGCGGCGCGTATCGGATGATAGGCAGTATCACTGCTGGCCACGTCAATCAGGCCGATGCCCCGCACTTCGACGCCGAATTCGGGTCCGAGGGGAACCAGTTCCATGACGCCACCCCCAAATCGAAGCTTGCCTTCATGGATATTAGGACTCACGCCAAACTAAATAAAGTGAGTCCGCCCGAAACCTGCCGGTCGCCACCGCATCGGGTCAGAGACGTAATTCGAGCAGCAGTATAGACAGGCGGGAGAAAAGGGATATCTTTAGCATCGAAAGCGACTGCTCGCCATTTGGAGATCCATATAAATGAACGGCACTCCGGGTTTTAGTCGTAGGGATATGCTCAAGGCGACCGGTGCTGCAGCCTTCAGCGTCCTGCCGATCACCGCAAGCATTGTCATTGCAGCCGACAGCCAGAAGATGAAGATCGGCATCATCGGGTCCGGGCATGTTGGCGGCGCGCTTGGCGGCGTTTGGGCCAAGGCTGGAAATGAGGTGATGTTCTCCTCGCGTCATCTCGACAACGACAAGAAGCTCGCTGCCGAGGCGGGAGCAAATGCGCGCGCGGGTACGCCGCAGGAGGCCGCTGCGTTCGGGCAGGTAATCCTGATTGCGGTTCCCTATAGCGCTTTTCCCGAGCTCACAAAGAGCTTTGGCAATTCACTCAAAGGAAAAGTCGTCATCAATGCGAGCAATCCTTTCCCGCAACGCGACGGTGAGATCGCCAATCAAGCGCGCGAGGAAGGCGCCGGACTCTTCGACGCGCACCTGCTGCCGGGCGCACTCGTCGTTCGTGCATTCAACGCCGTGTCCGCGGCGCGCATGGCCAGCGCACACGAAGATCCGGGGAAGATCGGCATGCCGATCGCAGGTGACACGAAGGCCATTGAATTCGCTTCGCGGCTCGTCCGGGAGGCAGGGTTCGAACCTGTCGTCGTCGGCGGGCTCGACATGGGCAAATATTTAATGCCAGGAACGCCGCTGGCGGGCGAGCACACGCCGGACGACGTACGCAGCATCGCGGCAACACTCAAGCCCTGACGTGGAGCCGGCTCGAACTGCGCTGGCCATCCTGGAAGCTGCTATTGCTGACTGACGCGTAGGGGTCCGCGAAGCGACGCACGGCCCGCGATGGTCTCTGACCGGCCCGAACCGGAAATTGGCAGCCCAGATTTCCGGCGCACAATAGCAACTACATTTGGCGAGAGGTGACGGGATGAACATGACACGGCGGGAGCTAGGAGCCTCCTTTGGTGCGCTGGCCGCGTCCGCGGCGCTCGGCCGCCTTGAGGCACGTACCTCCGAGATTTCCGCGGCGGACGCGCTCCCAAGCGCGATCGCGCCTCAGTTCCCGAGGAAGGCGGATTTCATGATCGTTGACGGGTATTCTTACTTGAATGGCGCCTTCAGTCATCCGATGCCCCGCGCAGCGGCCGAGGCATGCCACCAAGCCGTGGAACGGCGCACTACGCTGGCGGCACCCGGCGTGCCCTTCGTCTTTTTAAATCCGCCACCCGACACTACGCCCATGCCGGTCGATCCCCGGGACGCCTTTGCCGCACTCATCAACGCGAGGCGGAAAGAGATCAGTTACATTCCCAATACCAGCACCGGGGAGAACCTGGTCGTCGAGGCGCTCGACATCACGCGCTTTGACGGAAATGTGGTGACGGACGCGCTGCACTTCGAAGGCGCGCTGGTGCACTTGCTGGAGCTCAAGAAGCAAGGTCTCGACCTGCGGCTTGTGATGCCACGCGAGGGTCGTATCGATATGCGGGACCTGGAGCGGGTAGTGGATCGCAACACGAAGCTGATCGAGGTCTCGCTGGTTTCGATGTACAACGGATTCCAGCACGATCTCAAGGCGGTCTGCGACTTGGCACACGCACACGGCGCATACGTGTACGCCGATATCATCCAAGGCGTCGGCGCGGTGCCATTGGATGTCCGTGCAACGGGCGTCGATTTCGCCGCGACGGCAACCTACAAGTGGCTGATGGGAGATTTCGGGCTGGGCTTTCTGTTCGTGCGCGAGGAGCTACTTGGCACCGTGATCCGTCGCAAGCATTGGAGCTACGAGTCGAGCCCGGACACCAATATTCATCTCTCGCCTCTTGATCCACTATTTCCCACGCCCGTTACCTGGACTCCCGGCGGCGATGCGACGCGCTACTTCCAGTTGGGCACCATGGCGAATGGCGTGGCCGCTGCCCTTCGGGCCTCACTGCCCTACATCCGGCAGCTCGGGGTCGACAATATCCAGGCGTGGCGTCAGCCGATGCTCAAGAAGCTTCAGATCGAGATGCCGCGGCTCGGCTTTGCAGCTCAAACGTCCCCGGACAGCACCTCGCCAATCGTGACGTTCGCGCACAAGGACGCCGAGGCGATCAGTAAAAAACTTCATGCGGCGCGCGTCGCCGTGACAGTCACGCCGTACTACATGCGCATCGCCCCATCCATCTACAACGACTTGCACGACGTCGACCGGTTGCTCGAGGCTCTCGCGTGACCACCGATTCGTTAAGCCAACCCCTCCCACGGAGGACACATGAATTTCACCAAGAATCCCGGTAGGTTCGCAGGCTTACTGTACCTAATCGCGTCGATACCAGGCGTTTTCGCCCTGATCTATGTTCCTAACAAGGTGATCGTGCACGGAAACGCGACGGCGACGATCAATAACATCACCGCCTCTGAAACGCTTTTTCGTCTCGGTATTGCGGCCGAACTCATCTGCCAGGCCCTCTTCATTTTCGTGGTCCTGGCTTTGTACGATCTGCTTAAGGGAGTCAATCAGCGCCGCGCCACGCTCATGGTGATATTCATTGCGGTCTCAATCCCGATCGCGTTTCTGAATGAGCTGAACGCAATTGCCGCCCTCGTTCTCGTGCACGGGGCGGACTTTCTATCCACATTCGATAAGCCTCAGCGGGACGCTTTGGCTATGCTCTTCGTCAAACTGCACGGCCACGGATTTGATGTCGCCGCCATATTTTGGGGACTTTGGCTCTTTCCTCTCGGACTGCTGGTGTACCGGTCGGGCTTCCTTCCCCGCATTCTGGGGGTCCTGCTGATTGCCCATGGCTTCACGTATCTGATAAACAGTCTGACGTCCTTCGTCCTGCCACAGTACGAAGACGTCGTCTATGGGTGGATGCAGCCGTTCTCGTTTGGAGAATTGTTGTTTATGTTTTGGATTTTGATCATGGGCGCGAATCCAAAGCCCTCAGCTCGTCCCGCCTCGGCTGCGGGAGTGGGTTAGCCGCGCTCGTGGCGTCGGAAACGCCGGCACCAGGCATTCGCGACAGGCAGCAACGGGTCCGATTTGGATCATTGGATGGACATCGCGGCAATCGCTTCCATTGTCGGTTGGGTCGATCAAAGGAATCCAAACAAGGTCGGTCAATGTACAGTGACATTCTGAAAGGCGCGGCGGCGGCTCGAATCAGCTGGCCCGCTATAGTCTTTGGCATGCAGGCGCGTGCACGTTGGAAAGAGGAGTCATGGATTCGAACAAACTGAATGATTTCGCCAGCCGATACACCGCGGCTTGGTGCAGCCAAAAGGCCTCGAGGGTCGCATCATTTTTTGGTGAACAGGGGTCCCTGAAGATTAACGACGGAGTTCCCTCCGTCGGACGCGACGCGATCACGAAAGCCGCCCAAGGTTTCATGACTGCATTCCCGGACCTTGTGGTGAGGATGGATAGCGTCGATGAGTCGGGAACCGATGTCACCTACCGCTGGACCCTGACCGGAACCAATACGGGTCCCAGCGGCTCTGGCAAGTATGTGAAGTTCAGCGGATACGAGCAGTGGCGATTCGGTCCAGACGGCCTAATTGCCGAGTCCAAGGGTCACTTTGACGCTTCGGACTATCAGCGCCAACTGAACCCAGGCGCAACCTGACGGTCGCATCTCGACGAGGCCCACGGCGGTTCACGGGTGAATTTCGCTGATGTGCGCCGCGACCAATTGCCACCGGCCCACTCGTTTTGCCCAAACGTGCGTTGCCTGATAAGGATCCCCAACTCGCTTGCCGTTCGACAGCCACGAAGAGGTGACCAAGACCACCGCCCAGTCGCCGTACACCCGCACATCCACGCGCTCGTTAGTGCCGATGAGCGAGGATGCATTATCCGGCTTCTGTGCGCGCAAGGATGCCAGGCGCTTTTCCCGAGACACGACGCGCCCTCCGACCATGGTGGATACGAAATCATCCGCCCACAAGCGAGCGAGCTGATCCACAT
>Ga0210409_10008307_pt1 | contig 10583 bp, 6 predicted proteins | sample IncBWH17MmetaG_FD_161649 | JGI IMG/M metagenome (GOLD analysis project Ga0210409, IMG submission 161649) | Forest soil microbial communities from Barre Woods Harvard Forest LTER site, Petersham, Massachusetts, United States - Inc-BW-H-17-M | ecosystem: Environmental > Terrestrial > Soil >...
TGAGAAGCAGGTGTTCAGCGACGTAGATACCGCGTATTACACGATCGTCCAAAACCTGAATCTTCTGAAGCCGTATAAGTCCAAGTACCTTGCGCTGGCGACCGATGTCCGCGACCGCATGTCCTTTTCCTACCAGAATGGAGGGGCGTCCTTGCTGGATTACCTGGAAACGGAAAAATCTTATCGGGACACTCGACTGGCGTATGTGAATCTGATTGGTTCGTATTTGACTGCTGCGGCGCAGATGAGCATGGCCGTCGGCCGGGAGGTATTGCAATGAATCGCCTATCTCTTGTTTTCTTGACCCTATTTTCGAGCCTGGTCCTGGTCCTGGCGGGGTGTGGAAGCAAGGGCACAGCGCAAGCTGCCGCGGAAGCCGGCACGGGTCCGGTTACCGCCATAGTCGAACACGATCTGGACGCCAACAATTTTAAGGTCGAACACCCCGAGCAGTTTCCATTGGCGACAGCCGGCGAGCACGTCGCGGCGCCCGAGCTCAACGTAACCGGCGTGGTCGGTGCGGATGTGTCGCGCCAGGTGCCCGTACCTTCGCTTGCTACCGGACGCATCGCGGAGATTGACGCCCGCCTTGGCGACGAGGTCAAGAAGGGACAATTGCTGTTCAAAGTCCAAAGCACGGACATCGCCGGCGCGTACTCCGACTATCGCAAGGCTGTCAAGAACGAGCAGCTCGCAGTCGAAAACGAACGCTTATCGAAGATCCAACTCGACCGCGCCAAGCTTCTGTACGAAAACGGGGCTGTTCCCAAAAGCGCGCTCGAAATTGCGCAGAATGCCGAAATCGGCATGCAGACCGCGGTCGAAAATGCGAAGGTCGACATCGAGACCACCACCGAGCGCCTCAAGCTCCTGGGTTCCGATCCCGAACACCCTAGCGGTGTCGTCGAAGTGTTCGCTCCAGTGGCGGGGACCATCACGGACCAACAGATCACGAACCAATCCGGCGTCCAGGCGCTGACGCCGCCGAACCCGTTCACGATTTCCGATTTGTCCAAAGTTTGGATCGTTTGCGACGTCTGGGAAAACAACATGTCGCAAGTTCACGTAGGCGAATACGCGGATATCCATCTGACGGCGTATCCCAACCGGGTGTTGAGAGCGCGGATCAGCAACATTCTGCCGATTATCGACCCGACTATTCGTACAGCGAAAGTGCGGCTGGAGGTGGACAACCCTGGCATCTTGCGGATCGGGATGTTCGTTACCGCGACCTTCCATGGCGAAACCGCCGAACGGCGCGCCACCGTGCCGGCCACGGCGATCCTGCACCTGCACGATCGCGAATGGGTCTATACGCCGTCAGGCGGGGGTGCATTCCGGCGGCGGGAAGTGGTTGCCGGAGGCATGCTGCCCAACAACCTGCAGGAGATCGTCAGCGGAATCAAGCCCGGCGATCAAGTGGTATCGAATGCTCTGGTCTTCCAGAACACGGTGGAACAGTGAGCGGCACAGCAAACGATCCCGCTTTATCAAACCGAGGTTTCCGCGGGTGTCGGGGCGTACTTCTGATATGACGCGAACATTGGTGGCGATCGCATTCGGGACTTGTCTGCTGCTCGCGGCCGCCGAATCCAAACAAGACGAACCCAAACAGAAGGTCCAGATAACCTCCACCGAGCATATGGATCTTCCGGCAAACGGTACGGTGAGGCTGAACTCGACCGGCGATCTAACGATCGAGGGGTGGGATCAGCCCGGTGTCGAGATTACCACTGTTAAATCGACGAAAACCGAGGTTGCTGCCGCGGAGCGCGAGAAAGCCTCCCACGGTTTGGATCTGGTGAAAGCCTCGGCGAAGCGTCAAGGCGACGAACTCGTCATCACAACGAATCTTCCCAGGCACGCATTCCCGCCGCCACCGCCCCCGTTTCTGCGCGGCGTCACCCGTTTTGACCTGGAGTGCCATGTCAAAGTTCCCCGCAACGCCCGCTTGATCGTCGATCACGACGTGGGCGAAGTTTACTTTGACGACGTGAGGGGAGACATCCGCGCCACGCTGCTTCAAGGCGACATCACACTCCATCTTCCCCAAGAAGGTCAGTACGCTATCGATGCCAAAAGCGATTTTGGAAGCGTGACCTCGGACTTTCCGGGCAACGCGAAGGGCCGCTTTTGGCTCGTCGGACACCAGTTCACCCAGACTTCGGCTGCCCCCCACAAGCTTTATTTGCGAGCCGGATTCGGCGATATCATTATTCTGAAGATCCGGAAGCCATCCCCACTCCCGCCCCTCAATCAATGAGCCCGCGCCTGTGGGATACTGCTACGAAGCTGATGAATAAAGAGCAGGTCCGCGCGTGCATCGAGCAGATCGGCATCATCCCAGCAATTCGCGTACACAGCGAGGAGGATGCTTTATTCGCCGCCGAAGCGGTTACGGCCAGCGGAATTCCCATCGTGGAAGTCACGATGACTGTTCCAGGAGCAGTGAAGGTTATCGATACGCTGGTCCGGACTCACCCCAACCTGATCGTTGGCGCCGGCACGCTTTTTGACATCGACACCGTGCGCCGCTGCCTGGACGTGGGCGCGAAGTTTGTGACTGCTCCCGGCCTGGATCTGGAGATCGTGGACTTCGCGCGCAAGAACGAAGTAGTCGTTTTTCCGGGCGCTTTGACTCCGACCGAGATCACAGTCGCATGGAAAGCCGGCGCGGACTTTGTGAAAGTCTTCCCCTGTTCGATGGCTGGCGGACCCACCTACATCAAGTCTCTGAAACTGCCCTTCCCTGACGTCCGCTTGATCGCAGCCGGTGGCGTCACCCAGCACAACGCCGCGGAATTCATTCTGGCGGGCGCGGTTGCCCTGGGCATCGGCACCCATCTGGTACAACCAGCCGCGATCACGCGGCGTGAACGAGGCTGGGTTCTGGAACTGGGGCGTCGATATCTGCACGTGATTCAGGAAGCTCGCGAGCAGCTAAAGGGCTAAGGCCGCTTAAGACACTGAAGGAGCCGTTTCCTTATCGACCGGGTGGACAAACACTTCCACTTGTACAGTCTGCCCGCCGCCTCCCAGCGCGATTCCCTTCACCGGCGTCACGTCGCCGTAATCCCGGCCCCATCCCACCGTCACGTGACCGTCGGAAGGGATCACATCGTTTGTCGGATCGAAGCTTAACCAGCCGGTCCCGGGCACGAAGACGGAGACCCACGCGTGCGACGCATCCGCGCCTTGGTAGTTCCTTCCGCTGCGCAGATAGCCGCTCACATAGCGCGCCGGCAGCCGCAAGGACCGGAGAATGCCGATCATGATGTGAGAAAAATCCTGACACACTCCGCTTCGATTGTGAAACACCTCCAGGAGCGGCATGTCAATCGACGTCGACTTGGGCAGGTAGGTGAAGTCCTCATGAATACGGTGGGATAGTTCTTGAACGGCGTCCACCAATGCGCGGCCCGGCTTGAAACTCTCGCGGCCGTAAGCAGCCAGCTCCGGTGAGGAGATCACGAAGGGGGATTCGAACACGAACTCGAAAGCCGCCAGAGTAGCCTCATCCGGCTGTGCGGCCACCTGATCGCGAGCCTGCTCCCAGGCGATCCCGGGTGGCGTCCCGGGCATCTGCGCCGCGACTTCGACAATGCTGGTGGCAGTGGTGGTGAAACGGTCATGGCTCCGAAAAATGGAAAACGAATGGACGTGGTTGCCGAAGTAATCGGCATGCTCCGCCATCACCGCCGGTTCCGGGTGGATCTCGATGCGGGTTTCGACCACGCGCTGGCCCGGGAACCCTCGGGGCGTGACCCGCGCTTCACTCAGACATTGAGAAACCGGCGCATCGTAAAGATAGCGGGTGGTGTGTCTGGCCTCAAGCAGCATCCCATTCCTTAGTTCTTGTGCTCATGTATTCTCAAATGGACGGCGTGAGCCGCGAAGGCGCGAGGTGGCTCAAGAAGTCCGCCGTGAGGACATCGGAGAAATCGTAGAGATCCGTTTTCATCTGTTTCAGCAGATCCTCGAGCGCCCCCAGGCTGCCTTCACTGTCGGGTGTCGCCAGGTCGGCCATATCGGCCGCGCGGACCGCCGCTACCAGCTTGGCCGCCAGCGCCAGCTCCATCGGCTGGCCTGCCACCATATTCCCGCCGGCGGTGCTCTGGGTATCACTCAGAGGCAACTTCCCGATTTGATGCAGCATCGTAGCCAGCTGAAAGCCGACCGAACGCGGATTCGCCTCGTCGCGCAGCAGCAGCTCCAGCACGAATTCGGTGCGCATCGCCGTCAGATACCGCGTGCGGTACGTGATGGAGCTATCCGCGATGTACAGCAGCATCTCCAGATACGGTTCCAGCGGGAATGGCGCCTGCGCGATACACACGTTCAACAGTTCCGCCATCTGCAGCGTGCGTTCCAGACGCCGGCCGATTTCGAGAAAGCGCCATCCCAGTCCGCGTGTGGTGTTTTCCATCAGCAAACCCGCGAACGCCGATAGGGTGATGATCGCGCGATCCAGAAGGCTCGTGGCCGTTACCAGCCATTGCCCGGCGCCGGCCGGCGGAGTTCCGGAAAAGTCCGCTTCCAACTGCTGCAGCACGCGCCAAGTGTCGCCCGAAAGACGTTCCTTCAAGGGCCACGTGACCCGGCGAATGTGCTTCAAGTTCCATCCGATGCCGGAGGTGCGGGACGGATCGTAAACCATCGACCGCAACACGCGCTGCAAGGTCCATCGCTGCTGGGCGATGGAGCTGCTGGGGAATTCGGACGACAGCAAGCCGAGTCCCCCCAGCACGTGAATGATGCTATCGAGCGATACGCCACCGCCGAAATCCGTCTCGCCGGAGAGACCCGGCAACAGCGTGCGAACCAGCCGCACGCCGGATTCGACGCGCTCCGTGTACCGTCCCAGCCAAAACAGGTTGTCCGCCACTCGGCTGGGCAACGCGAAAGGCGCCGCCTTTATCGCCAGGTCGGGACCAGGAATCGCCGCTTTCACCGCCGGCCGCTCTTTTCTGCCGTGAATGACCCACGTGTCCTTGCTGCCGCCGCCGAGCTGCATCGAGACCACCAGAGATCGGTCCTCGGTGGAGACACGCGTGAGACCGCCTGGCATTACCGCGTACCCGGCGCCATCCCAAATTGCAAACACGCGCAACACAACGTGCCGCCCCGCGAGTCCCTGGCTGGTGCGAACCGGCGCGGTCGACAGATCCACTTGTTCCTGCGCGACGAATTGTTCCGGCTTCGCCTCGATCTTTTCCATGAGCTCGCGCCGCGCCGATTCCGTCATGGTGGCGGGAAACAGAGCCTGCTGTCCCGGCTGGGGGAAGGTCGGCTTTAGGACCACCTCCTGCAGATGCTCCCGAACGTAACGCCGCGGCTCTTCGTCGCCGCACCACCAGGTGGCGATCGAAGGCATTTGCAATTCCGACCCGAATAGGTGGCGGCACAATCCCGGCAGGAAGGCCATGGGCAACGCGGTTTCAAGCAGTCCGCTGCCTAATGCGTTCGCCACCGCGACATGTCCGGATCGGGCGGCTTGCAGGAGGCCCGGAATGCCGAGCAAAGAGTCGCCGCGCAGCTCCAGGGGATCGCAAAAACTGTCGTCCAGACGCCGCAGCACCAGATCCACGGGATCCAGGCCCGCCAACGTCTTTAGGAACACGCGATTGTCGCGAACCGTCAGATCCGCGCCTTCCACCAGCGGGAATCCCCAGTGCCGCGCCAGGAAGGAGTGTTCGAAATAGGTCTCGTTGTGCGGCCCCGGTGTCATCAGCACCACCCTGGGACTGCTGCGCGCGTTGGGTGCGATCGTCAACAGCGCATCGCGGGCTTTGTCGAAGAACGGCGCCAGCTCCCGAACGTGGCACTGATTGAACACCGATCCCAAAGTCTGCGCGCTCACCAGGCGATTCTCCAGCGCATAGCCAATCCCGGACGGAGCCTGTGTACGATCCGAAATAACCCACCACGATCCATTCGGCGATCGCGCCAGATCCATTGCGTAGGAATGCAGATACACGCCCCCCGGAGGAGTGACGCCGCAGCACGGACGCAAAAAATGCGGATTGGCAAACACCAGCGCCGCGGGCAGGCGATGCTCGCGAATCAGCCTCTGCGGGCCGTACAGGTCGGCCAGGATCGAATTCAGTAAATGGGCCCGCTGGATTACGGCGCTCTCCACGTGCGCCCATTCGCCGGAATCGATCGCCATGGGGATCGGGTCCATCTGCCAGGGCCGCTCCTTGCCCTGCGGATCGCCGTAGACGTTGTAGGTGACGCCGTTGTTTTGGATCAGCTGCTCGCCCGCGCGCCAGCGGCGGTTGAGTTGTTCTGAGCCCATCCGCCCAAGAGCGACCAGGAGCGTTCTCCAGTGACGACGCGGAAATCCGGAGGACGTCAGCGCCTCGTCCCAATGACCCTCACGAGGCTTGTAGTTCCATGCGAACCCGTGTGTCCCGCGTGTCCCTTGCGGTTTCGATGTTATCGTTGGCTCTTTCACCACGCGCTCTCGACACGACTCGCCGCCCGCGCCTGCTGCGCGCCGGCCGCGGCCCGCCGCAAATCTAGTGTCGCCGGGAACTCCGGATTCTCTTCCGCCTCGGGAATCGGCATCCACCCCGGCGTATGGCCAAACGCGAAGAAACGGGCCCTGCGGCGCGCTTCGGCTTCATTCGAGTTTACAGGAAACGTGTCGTAGCTAAGTCCTCCCGGATGGGCGACGTGATAAGTGCACCCCCCGATCGACCGGCCTGCCGCGAGGTCGACCAAATCGAAGACCAGCGGTGCATGCACCGGGATCGTAGGATGCAAACAGCGGGGCGGCTGCCAGGCGCGATACCGCACGCCGCACACCAGTTCGCCCTGCACCCCCGTGGGCTGCAGCGGCAAGCGGCGGCCGTTGCAGGCCACCGTGAACCGCTCCGGAATCAAACCTCGCACCAGCACCTGCATGCGTTCTACAGAGGAATCGACATAGCGCGCCGTTCCTCCGCCCCCGGGTTCTTCCCCCAGCACGTACCAGGGCTCGATGGCTTGCCGCAGCTCGATCTCGATGCCTTCGTAGCGCACCCGCCCGTACACTGGAAAGCGGAACTCGAAATGCGGCGCGAACCAGTCCGCCTCAACAAGGTAGCCGGCGCCCTGCAAATCTCTCGTCACGCGCTGGAAATCCTGCTCGACAAAGTATGGCAGCAGGAACAGATCGTGCAGCCGCGTGCCCCAGCGAATGGGTTTCTCCTCGAACGGCTCACGCCAGAACCAGGCCACCAGAGCTCGCACCAGAAGCTGTTGCGCCAGGCTCATCCGCGCATGCGGAGGCATTTCGAACGCCCGCAATTCCAACAAGCCCAGTCGGCCCGTCGAGCTGTCCGGTGAATACAATTTGTCGATGCAGAACTCCGCGCGATGCGTGTTGCCCGTGACATCCACCAGCAGATTGCGAAAGAGCCGATCCACCAGCCACGGCGGACAGTCGGGCGCCGCGCCGCGCAACAGCCCGAAAGCGATTTCGAGTTCGTAGATAGCGTCCTGACGCGTTTCATCCACGCGCGGAGCCTGGCTCGTGGGCCCAATGAAAACGCTTGAAAACAGGTACGACAGCGAAGGATGATTCAGCCAGTACCCGACCATGCTCTTCAGCAGATCCGGACGCCGCAAGAACGGACTATCCGCCGCCGTCGCTCCGCCCAGCACCACATGATTGCCGCCGCCCGTGCCGGTGTGCCGTCCGTCGAGCATGAACTTCTCCGTGCCCAACCTGCTCAAACGCGCCTCTTCGTACAGCGCTGTGGTACTCGCTACCAGCTCGTCCCAGCTTGCCGCGGGATGGACGTTGACCTCGATCACTCCCGGGTCCGGCGTGATCTTGATGTTGCGAATCCGCGCGTCGTCAGGCGGAGAATAACCCTCGATCATCACCGGCATGTCGAGCTTCGCAGCCGTGTCTTCGATTGCCGCGGCCAGATCCACGTAGTCTTCGGCCGATGCCAGCGGCGGCAGAAACACATACACCCGCCCGTCCCGAGGTTCCACCGTCAACGCACTGCGTATGATTGGCCCCGGCGTTGCTACCTGCCCTCGGCCGGCTTCCCATGTCCGCCGCCGCGTCTCGATCTCCGGCCTCGTGATCGCTTCGACATGAACCTGCCGCTGCGGCACGGGAAGCGGATTCACGGGCGCCATCGGATCGATGGTCCACACTTGTTGCCTCTGGTCCTTTGGCTCCCACGGAAGCGACGCCAGCGGCAATCGTAATCCCACTGGCGAATCGCCCGGCATCAGGAACAGGTGGCGCCCCCGCAACGTCCACAGTCCGCTCTGCCACTCCGGCACGCTCTTGCCCCCTCTGTCAACGCCCCCTTTATCAACAATGACGCGCTGCAGAGGAAGCACAAACCCCACGGGCTGCCCCAGGCCGCGCTCGAAGACCTTGCGAAGGTGTTCGCGCTCCTCGGGATCGTCGAGTTTATTCTTCACTGGATCGACGTTGACCGGAAGCTGCCGCTCCTTCTGCAGATAAACCATCGGGTCTTCGTAAGCGGCCATTAAAAACCCCGGGCCCACGGCCAGCCGCTGGGCGAGTTCCTCGGCGAAACGCCACGCCTGATCCGCGCCAAACCCATAGTCGCGATCTGGATCGGCGATCCATTTTGGATCGTTCCACAGCGGCAGGCCATCGGTCCGCCAGTAACAAGTGAACGCCCAGCGTGGCAGCGATTCGCCGGGATACCACTTGCCTTGCCCGAAATGCAGCAATCCGCCCGGAGCGAATTTCTCGTGGAGGCGGCGCAGCAGGTCCACGCTCAGCCGCTTCTTCATAGCGCCCAGGGCCGCCGTGTTCCACTCCTCTCCGTCCATATCGTCTATGGAGACGAACGTCGGCTCGCCGCCCATGGTCAGGCGCACGTCGCCCGCCTTCAATTCCTGGTCGATGCGGCGGCCCAGTTGCCCGATCCGCCGCCACTGCTCATCGGTGTACGGTTTGGTAACACGCGGGTCCTCGTGAATGCGCGTCACCCGCATCTCGTGGTGGAACGTCACGTCACAGGGGTCCACGCCGCCCGAAACAGGCGCTGCCGACCCCGGCTCCGGAGTGGCCGCCAACGGAATGTGTCCTTCTCCAGCCAGCAAACCTGAGGTCGGGTCGAAACCCACCCAACCTGCTCCAGGCAGATACACCTCCGCCCAGGCGTGCAGATCCGTGAAGTCCTCGCCCGGACCCTCCGGACCTTCGAGCGGCTTCACATCCGGCTTCAACTGAATCAAATAGCCCGATACAAATCGCGCTGCCAGGCCAAGATGACGCAGGATCTGCACCATCAGCCAGCCCGAGTCGCGGCAGGACCCGCTGCGAAGCTCCAGGGTCTGTTCCGGCGTCTGCACTCCCGGTTCCAGGCGGATCAGGTAGCGGGTTTCCCGTTGCAGCCGCTGATTCAGGTCCACCAGAAAATCGATGCTGCGAACTTCCTTCAGATCGATCGACTTCACGAAAGCCGCCAGCTTCGGACCGGCGGGAGCCGCCTCCAGATAAGGGCGCAACTCGCGCGCCAGCGCCGCCTCGTAGGTAAACGGGAACTTCTCCGCGTAAGGCTCCAGGAAAAAATCGAACGGATTGATGACGGTCATCTCCGCCACCAGATCCACTTCCAGTGAGAAAAAATCGGTACGCTCCGGAAACACCAGGCGCGCCAGGAAATTGCTCTGTGGGTCCTGCTGCCAGTTGGTGAAGTGGCTCCCCGGTTCCACCCGCAGCGAGTAGCTGGTCACTGGAGTTCGGCAATGCGGCGCTGGCCGCAGACGAACCACCTGCGGCCCCAGCGATACCAGGCGATCGTACTGGTAGACGGTCTTGTGGTGTAGCGCGACGCGGATCATATTCGATGGCCCATCAGGATTGGCTCTGCGATGCTACCACCTGGTCCTCGGTACTCGCCGCGAAGAAGTCCTCCGACAATCCCGCGGCGATGGCATTCATCTTCACCTGCAGCTGATCCAGGTAGCCATGCAGTCCGCCGCGGATGATCTGATCGACGGAAGTGAAATCCAGCTCCGCGCGTAGCATACCCGTGAGACGTTCCGAAGGCCAGGCGAACGCCCCCATCGGAGTCCCCGTGACGGCGTGCAGCGATTCATCGGCAGTGCGAATCGAATAGTGTATGGATCGTGGAAAATCCCGGTCCATCACCAGAAAATCCACGATGTCGCGCGGGTCCACCCGCCCGTATTTCTTGCGATACATCTCGAACCCGCTCACCGACTTCAAAACCGCCGACCACTGGATGTCGTCGTAGGGCGTCCCTACGTCGCGCAACGACGGCAGCAGCATGAAATATTTCACGTCCAGGATGCGCGAAGTCTTATCGGCGCGTTCCAGTTTGCGGCCCAGGCGCACGAAATGCCACGCCTCGTTGTGCGTCATCGTCGCATCGGTGATGCCCTGAAACATGTGGCAACCCAGACGAATCGACCGGTACAGCTCCGGCAGCGATTCCGGCTCGCCGATCTCCGGCTGCTCCTGCATCTCCAGGTACATGCTGTTGACCTGCGCCCACATCTCCGAAGAGATCGTCTCGCGAACCGAACGGGCGTTTTCGCGCGCCGCCCGCAAACAGCAAAAAATCGAGTTG
>Ga0210409_10008308_pt1 | contig 10583 bp, 11 predicted proteins | sample IncBWH17MmetaG_FD_161649 | JGI IMG/M metagenome (GOLD analysis project Ga0210409, IMG submission 161649) | Forest soil microbial communities from Barre Woods Harvard Forest LTER site, Petersham, Massachusetts, United States - Inc-BW-H-17-M | ecosystem: Environmental > Terrestrial > Soil >...
TTCGTAGCGCGGCATCATGGTTAAGTACGGCCGCTCCCAATCGCCGAGAATCCCCAAGCGCTTGAAATCGCTGCGCTGCGCATCGACTTGTTTGTGCGCGTATTCCCGGCAGGCGGCGCGAAACGCGTTGGCGTCGATTTTCTGTCCGACACGCCCGTGCGTTTTCTCGACCTGCATCTCGATCGGCAGCCCATGACAATCCCAGCCCGGCACATAGGGCGCATCGTAACCATCCAGGGTGCGCGACTTGACCACGATGTCCTTGAGAATCTTGTTGACCGCGTGACCCAAGTGGATGATGCCGTTCGCGTACGGCGGGCCATCGGTGAGAATGAACGTCGGGCGGCCCTTTGCCGCGTCGCGTATCTTCTTATACAGGCCATCGCGTTCCCACGCCGCCAGCATGTGCGGCTCGCGGTTGGCCAGATCGGCCTTCATCGGAAAACCGGTGTTCGGCAAGTTAATCGTATTTTTGTAGTCGGCCATCAATTCACCCTGGTCAACAGGTCGCGCGCCTGCGCGGCATCGACCTTCATTTGCTGTTTCAGCGCATCCAAGGAATCGAACTTGATCTCATCGCGCAGCTTCGCGACAAACTCAACCTCAAGTTCTCGCCCGTAAAGATCACCGTCGAAATCAAACACATGAACCTCGAGCAACATGTCGGTGCCATCGACTGTCGGCCGCGTCCCGAGACTGGCGACCGCCGTCAAAGGACCCGGCTCGATTCCAAACACTCGCGCGGCCATAATGCCTTTCACCGGCGGCTTGCGGCGCATGAGCCGCAGGTTCGCCGTCGGAAAACCCAGCTCACGGCCCAATTCCCGCCCATGGATCACACGGCCGAGCATTCGATACGGCCGGCCCAACAGGCGTCGAGCGCCCGCATAATCGCTTTGCGCCAACCGCTCGCGCACGGCGGTACTGCTGACGCGCACCCCATCGAAAACGAAGGGCTCAATCTGCTCGACGCCAAACCCGCGCGCCGCGCCCGCGGCCCGCAAACTTTCAATGGTGCCGACGGCATTGCAGCCGAAGCGGAAATCATTTCCGACCACCATATGGCGCGTACCCAAGCCGGCGACGATCAAATCATCGACGAAGCTTTCCGGCGTCATCGCGCGCATGTACTCATCGAAGCGCAAAGTCACCAGGCGATCGACGCCCTGCGCCGCCAAGGCAACAAATTTCTCGCGCCAGCGCGTGAGCCGCGGCGGCGCTCCCTCAGGATCGATGAATTCCTTGGAACTCGGCTCAAATACCAGGACTGTAGCCGCCGTGCGCAATTCCGCGGCGCGCGTTTTGAGCACGCCGATCATCTGCTGGTGGCCTAAGTGCACACCATCGTAATTGCCCACGGTGAGTACGCAGCCTTGATGTCGCCGCGAGATATTGTGAAGACCGCGAACTAGTTCCATGGCGAAAGGCTGTGATTATACTCAGGTTTCCGCTTTTCACTGGCAGCACTATAACAAGCCCGCCGCGGCGCGCTTGCTTCGCGATTGACAATCGAGGGGTCAATCGGCAAGCTACGCGGCTCGCTTTTCAAGGAGTTACGCTTGGCGAATACGAAATCTGCTGAAAAAGCTGCCCGACAGTCGTCGCTGCATCGGACCCGCAACGACGCTCTGACTTCGCAGCTGCGCAGTGCCATTCGCAAGGCGACCCTGGCGCTCAAGGCCGGCAAGCATGCGGAAGCCGCTACTGCGCTTGCCGATGCCACACCGGTGATCGACAGCATGGTCAACAAGGGCATCATTCACCGCAACAAGGCCGCTCGCCATAAGAGCCGCCTCACCAAGCAGGTTCGCGCGCTCGCCAAGTAAGCGTTGCCGTTAAGCGATAGCACTACGCGGCGCGCGAGGATGCTCTTCTAGATAGCGCATCACGGCTTGCTTGAGCTCGTCGGTGCCGGCGCCGGTGGCTCCGGAGACGAGAAACACCGGCCCTTTCCAGCGCAATCGTCGAACAATGTCCTTGGCGCGGCGTTTGGCTTCGTTAGGCTCCAAAAGATCAATTTTGTTCAGCAGCAGCCAACGCTCTTTCGCCGCCAGATCGGCGGCAAAGTTTTTGAGCTCGGCGACGATGGTGCGCACGCCCTTCACCGGCTCCTCCTCCGGGTCCGGCGGCGCGATATCGACGAGATGCAGTAACACGCGCGTGCGCTGCAGATGCTTCAGGAAGCGAATGCCCAAGCCCGCACCGTCCGCAGCTCCCTCGATCAGCCCCGGGATATCCGCCATCACGAAACTGCGCCCCAGACCCACGGCGACGACGCCTAAGTTGGGGTGCAAAGTGGTGAATGGGTAATCCGCGACCTTCGGGCGCGCGGCCGACACGGCGCGGATCAGCGTGGATTTGCCGGCGTTTGGCAAGCCCAGCAGACCGACATCGGCGATCAACTTCAATTCGAGCGACAATTCGCGCTTCTCGCCCGGCAGCCCAAGACCTGACTTGCGCGGGGTGCGGTTGGTGCTCGATTTGAAGCGCGTATTGCCCCATCCGCCCTTGCCGCCTTTGGCGACCAACAAAGTCTGACCTTCGACCGTCAGATCGCCCAAGATCTCGCCGGTATCCTGATCGGTTACTACGGTACCGATGGGTATCGAGACGTGGGTGTCGTCACCGCCATGGCCCGTGCAGTCATTGCCGCTGCCGCTTTCGCCGTTCTGAGCCTTGTAGGTGCGAGAAATGCGAAAGTCCGCCAGCGTGTTCATGCCCTCGACGGCGCGCAAATAGACGCTACCGCCCAGGCCGCCGTCGCCGCCATCAGGACCGCCGAAAGGAACGAATTTCTCGCGCCGGAAACTCACGCAGCCGCGGCCGCCGTTGCCGGCCTGCACCTTGAGTTTGGCTTCGTCGACGAATTTCATGGGGGATCCAACGCCGCGCGTTGACGCGCACACTAAAAAGGGGGCCACTTTAAGCCCCCTTGAGAAATTATCCGGCGAGCCCGAGGGCTCGGATTGCAACGTTACTTCGGAATGACGTTGACGTAGGTGTGCTGCTCGGAGCCTTTAACGCGAAACTCAACCACGCCATGGGCTTTGGCAAACAACGTGTGATCGGTGCCGATGCCGACGTTGACACCGGGGCGATACACGGTGCCGCGCTGACGAATCAGAATGTTGCCCGCGAGCACATCCTCGCCGCCGAACTTCTTGACTCCCAAACGCTTGGAGTGCGAGTCGCGGCCGTTGCGAGTACTGCCGCCTGCTTTTTTGTGTGCCATGTGAGTTGCTCCGGAACTTTAGGCGACGATCGAAGTGATCTTCACATCGGTATATGGCTGCCGATGGGTCTTCTCGCGCTTGTAATGCTTGCGGCGGCGGAATTTGACGATGCGAACCTTGTCGCCCTTGCCATGACTTTCCACTGTCGCGACGACTTTGGCAGTACCGACGTAGGGCGCGCCAATGGTCACGGAAGATCCCGCACCGACCAGCAGGACCTGATTGAATTCGACGCTGGCGCCTTGGTCGGCGTCGAGCTTCTCGATACGCACCACAGCACCTTCTTGAACGCGGTATTGTTTACCGCCCGTGGCAATCACGGCGTACATTGTTGACTCCGAGGGCGGCCAATGACCGCAAAAGAGCCGCGAATTGTATCGGGCGGACGGTGGCAGGTCAAACCACCAACCGATGGGTGGGGCCTTAGGGCAGCGCGCGAGCCAGGCCGATCTTAGGTACCATGGCCCATTCGTTTGAGCGCTGCATGACAATAGAACAGATTCGTGGGTTGGTAACTGCTGATTTTGAGGCCGTCGACAGGGTCATCAAGGAGCGCTTACACAGCAAGGTAGCGCTGGTTGACCAGGTTGCTACATACATTATCTATGCTGGCGGCAAGCGCCTGCGACCCCTTTTGGTGCTTCTGGCCGCCCGCGCCTGCGGCCATTCCGGTCAGCAGCACGTCGATGCGGCTGCCATCATCGAGTTCATCCACACCGCCACTTTGCTGCACGACGATGTCGTCGATGAGTCGTCCCTGCGCCGGGGCCGCGATACGGCCAATGAGGTGTACGGCAATGCCACCAGCGTCTTGGTCGGAGATTTCCTGTATTCCCGGGCGTTTCAGATGATGGTGACCTTGGACCGGATGCGGATCATGCAGATCCTCGCCGATGCCACCAACGCGATCGCCGAAGGCGAGGTGCTGCAATTGATGAATGCGCACGACCCTTTAACCTCGGAGGCGCGCTACATCGACGTGATTCACCGCAAAACTGCGCGACTGTTCGAGGCCGGGGCGCAAATCGCCGCGGTTTTGAGCGATGCGCCGCCCGAATGGGAGGAATCATTGGCGCTTTACGGACGGCACATCGGCACTGCTTTTCAGCTGGTCGATGACGCATTGGATTACCAGGCCGACGAAGCCAGTCTGGGAAAACACCTAGGGGACGACCTGGCTGAGGGCAAACCCACCCTGCCCCTGATTTACGCAATGCAGCACGGCAGCGAGCTCCAGCGCAGCATGATTCGGCATGCCATCGAACACGGCGGGCTCAATCACCTGGAGGAAATCACGCGCGCCGTTGCAAGCCTGGGGGGGCTTGCGTACACTGCGCGCCTCGCTCAAGGCGAGGCGGATCAGGCGCTTGCGGCGCTGGCGCCCCTTCCCGAAAGTGCTTTCAAAGAAGGATTGAGTGAACTAGCGAAGTTCGCAGTGGCTCGCAAGAACTGATGTCGCTTGATTCGGGGTGTAGCTCAGCCTGGTAGAGCACTACGTTCGGGACGTAGGAGTCGCAGGTTCAAATCCTGTCACCCCGACCATTGATTTTAAAGCATATTTTTGACGACGATAGCATCTAGGTGTCAGGTAATTTTGCACTTAGGTGTCAGTTTAGGTGTCAGTTTCGCGCGGCTGCCTTTGGATGCTGGCGGACGAATTCCATGTCGGCGAGTCAATCGAGGTCAACAGCTAAGCGCTTGAGGTCCGCGAGCCAGCGGCATCTTAAGGAGCTTTCATGTGCAGCGCGCAAGACCACTCGCGGCGCGCGCCCCGCTTGCAGCGTTTCTTTGCCATCGAGGGGCGCACGCTCCCACTGCGGCATCGGTCAACAGCGAATAAGTCTAAGTAATTGGTCAAGAGCCTCAACGCGGTTGCGAGCCGCGTCAAACATTTGCCGCGTAAATTTTCGCCGGATCAGACCGTCGCGGCTGGCGTCATCGCCATAACGATCTCTGAAGGCAGCTTTGTTGTCGCGGGTCTGTGCGTACGTAGTCTGGCCGTCAATGTGAAGGAGCACCGCCTCGATGCAGGGACGCTGCTCTATTGCAACGATCGTATTCCGAGCAGCGACGTCACGCTCGTCTTGGCCCCAGTGCCGATCAGTGTCAGCGAGTATTGCGTAGCAGTCATAGACCGAACTCTGCTGGAGCTCGAGGGCCAGTCGGAGTGCGCCCGCCCCTCCGTGTCCCCGTGCGTTCTTGCGATGGAGAGTGGTCCCGCAGTTGCGTGGCAGATATAAGTCACGAATCACGCAGACGAGCTGCTCCTCGGCGTCGCCTTCACAAACCGTGAGGATCGTGTAGTGCGTGCGCCTCATGCATCACAGACGCGGAACGGCGCCATAAGCGCCAGCCAGGTACTTCGCCGCCCGGTTCTCATCGCTGCGAACACCCTCAATTGAGTCGAGCCGCCACGCTGCGCTGTTCAGCCCTTCCTTGTCGACTAGTACGATCTGCGACTTCTGAAGCCATTTCATTACCTCTACGGAGTGGCAGGTAAAAATGATTTGCGCACCATGAGGGTTCGTTTTCGGGCTCGCGAACAGGTCGAGAATTGCCTCGAGAAGGTGCGGATGCAGATCGCTGTCGAGTTCGTCCCATGCAATCACACCACCCGTCTCCAGAATTGGCAGAAACCGTATAAGCAGCGCGAACGCCGCTTTGGTGCCACTTGACTCATGCATGAAAGGTAACATGTGCTTTACGCCCTCACCGTCCCGGTGAACGCCGTAGGCGAACCAGCGCTTCTGCGTCTGGCTGGCGCCGACCGGATTTTCCATCTCGCGAAGCTCGAGCTCAGAGAGGCCTAGGTCGAATCGCGCGAGCAGCTCGGGAAGGCGCTCTTGCAAGGCGGGGGTTTCCGCGTAGTACTGCACACACTGATCGACCGTGCGATCCTCGGGCTGCCACCAACGACCACCCATGAACATGTTGCTAGCGAAACCGAAATTGGTGAGCGTCTTGGCGAGCGGCACGGCGAATTGCGCGGCCCAAGAAATTAGTGAAACCTCCGGTCTCACCTTCTCAGCGTTCGACTGATCTAGGCCGAAGCCGTCTTGGAGCACATGCTGGGATCCATCCAGTGCCCGGCGGCGGTCGAACACGTAATTCCACTGACTGCGCCGGACCCTGCGCTCAAGCGATTCTGCGAGTACCCACTTCGTGGTGGCGCTGAGGCGATAACGCAGCAGCGTGCCTCTTTCCGGCTCGGGCGCATCTACGATGATCTCGAAGTCGGTCGCGGATGCCTCGCCACTGAAGTGCGGGGTCATCGGGAGGCCGCTGTCCGGCTTTAAATTGAACGAGTACTTCACGAACCAGTTGAGGAACGCTAACGGCTGGAGTAGCGAGGTCTTGCCGGAGGCGTTGGAGCCAAGTACTGCTATCGCCGTCGTCAAACGGTGCTTCGACCGGGAAACCTGATCCCAGCCGTGTACCGAGTCTTTCTCCGTCAATTCAAAAGACACCTCGGCCCGGTCTCGGAAGCTTCGGAAGTTCGAGAATGAATAAGAGTGGAGCATAGTCGTGTCGTTTCCAACGAAATATTGTTTAAGTCTACACCACCTGTTATTGAAGTACTGCGAACTACTCCGGCCTCCGTAATACCAGTGGAATCAATATGTTATGCCCTATAACGCCGCGCTGGTTGTTGCTCCGCAGCAGGTAATGCGACCTTGAGCTTGAGTTGCTAACCGGGCGACAAGATAGCGCGACGAGTTGATCGTTGCGGATTCGCCGTTGCCGTACCCAAAAAGTCCCGACCTTTCTGATCGAAGCTCGAAGGGACAAAAAAGTTGGAAATTTGGATTATCGCAAGTAGTTGATTCTTCACAACCACGCTCGCGGGATGTCCGTTGCAAATCACCCCAAGAGCACGACAAAGCACCACTGAGTCCCGCAAAAGTCCCGCAACCAACTGGTCTCTCAAAAGCCAGGTGGTCGGGACATTGAAGCGCCATGTGCGGCGGTCGACTACCTGGTAGTCCCGCAGCCGCGGAGGGCGCCCTCGTCATGGCACCGCAATCCACATCTGGCCGATGTTGCCGCGTTCACCCGCAGTCGACCATCCGCTTGGGGCGCACTCAGAAACGACCCTGCGTTAAGCGGTCCACTTCCTCTGCGACCAGCTTCTCCGATAACTCGAAGAACCCAAACCGCTCATACAACGGCGAAAGTAAACCGTGCAGCACTTCGACCAGATTGTCGCGAGCCTGCGCTCGAGTGATCTGCCGCTCAAGGGTAACCTCATCATCAGCGCACCGACGGTCATCCCAAAGCATGCGCCGACCTTCAAGGCTGGCTAAGACGCGCCCGTGCAACCCCTCGTAGCGGCAGCGCACGAGGAAGGATAAATTCTCACCAAAGAGGTCAGCCAGCCGACCGATGTACAGGATGGCTTCGCCAACCCTCCAAACAGGGAGCGTCACGTCGAACCACCGGCCAGGCTCTCGACCAGGCGCGGCGTCTTCGTCGTAGCCGCGCATTTGAACCACTCGGCCCGCTGCGTCCGCGCGCCAGAAGTCGCTGTGTGCGGGATCGCGGCCAAGTACACGTTCCGCATGCCGGCCAAGCCATGCCTCGATCGCCCCAGCAACAATGCGTGGCTCATACTCCTGCCTGGTCAGTTGCACGAACGGCCCCCAGCCGGTGTGCTTTATAGCGCCCGCCTGCTGCATCGCGCGCCGCATTTCAGCCAGATTCGGCAACGGCTTGGCCGCGAGAATCTCGAACCCCAGCTCATAGTGTCCATGTGGAAATTTCGCCGGGTCATCTGCGGGAAAGATCGCGGTGAGGTCTGCCAATCTAGCTCGTGCGGCCTCAGTAAAGACTTTCAGCGCATCGCCGACGGATCGCTGCGGAATACTTCCAGCACGCCCCTGCACGATCGCGCGTATTGATTCCAGCATGTCCTCGCGGCCGGCGCGAACGCACCGATCCAGCAACGCGCGCCACTCTTGGGCGTCGAAGGGCTCCTCGCTGCGAGGACCGGGCTTGCGCACGTAGCACCTGCGCGCCGCAATGACACCTTCGCACTCTCGCCTGCTCATGACTGGGACGGTGATATCGCCTGGCACGCTCACGAAAGCGTGCTCGATAGTTGTGGCAGGGTGAGCCGCAAACGAGAGCTCGCATTGAAATTCGGGATCGGCGAATCGATTGATCGCCTGGTTGATATCATCCTGGGTGTAGCGATCGATTTCGGTAGGTCTTGGCACCGACTCAAGCGGGCCCTGACTCTCCTGAGCGCGCATCCCGAGTACTATGATGCCGCCGCCGTGATTGGCCAGCGCGATCGCAGCTTTCGCCAGCGTCGCGCGACCCCGAGTGTCGCCTAAGTCCAACCAACCCTTGTACTCCGCGCTCAGCGTTTCCTGCGGCTCTTCCGCCAGCAAATTCTGCAATTCCGTTGTCGATGGCATTTCGTCTTCTCCAGTCTTCGCGTTCTCGTCAAGGAGTTCCGCCTCCCAGCGGCCGAGCTGTTTGAGCAATGCCACGGTCAGCTTGCCGATCCGCGAGTGGAGCGGGGGCAAGTATCCGCTGGATTCTCTCGCGGACTTCCGCCCCGAGTGCACTTCCCAGATAAACGCAAGTCACTTGGGCTCTATCAATGGCGACCTGGATCGAGTGGCTTCTGGAAACGAATCGGATTTCCTCTTCAGTGGCCCAGGAGCTAGGTTTTGAGAGCAGCGCCATGTCATAAACCGCCTGGCCGTTACCGTTCTCGACGAATGCACGCATGAGCTGATCGAGGTGCAAACGTTTCTCTCGATTGTAGTGAACCCAATGAAGCTGCGTCCCGAGCAGGTCGTCTGGCACTTCGTATTCAATGCACGCGCCGGCGCCATCTCCACCATATCGCTGCCAGAGGATGTTGTTGTCCGGCGCGCTGCCGAAACACGCCACGCCGACTTGTTCACGACACTGCTGAATCATGCCGATGATTGCAGGCTTGGAGGCAATCTCCAGCTGCCCGGTCCTAATCGCGATATCTGCGATGCTCCGAGCCTTCGCAAGCGTCCGGCCGCGCACACGCACCAGAACTTTTGCAAGGAGTTCGAGCGTTGCCGACGTAGCCGTGTAATCGCAAGTCCAGATAAACTCTTCTGGATCATTTAATGTGTCGGCGCGTGCGCACCAAACTAGGTGGCGATGAACCGCTCCCTCCAGGCGATGGAAGTCATCGGCATTTGGGCAAGAGAAGTCTCTGTACTTGTAAATTTTCATCTCAATGGCCAACGCGAATCGCCGCTCAAATCCCTCCCCGTCGAATGATAAGACGATACTTGGACGGGTGCCGGGCGGCATCGTAGACGCAAACCGCTGGGTGACCTCGCGAAGCGCGCATCGCTAGCAACTCATCGACAATGCCGCGTTCGGTGTCGGTTGCGCGACAACCAAACACAATTCCCCGCACTGCCTCGGGTCTCAAGTGCAAGTAATGGCTGGCCTGCCCCATCAGAATCAATCGGCTTTCGCGCTCATAACTCCAGTCAGGGTGCTTCCGGAAGAGCATGTCGACGATTGCGTCGGGGCCGATCCAATTGACCACCGGAAAGTCGTCTTCGTATCGCACCGGCAGTGCGTGAAGCAGAGTCCTGTAGTCCCTAACACGTTCGAATTGAATGCAGACGCCAGTATGGTCTTGAGCGTAGTGGCTCCACATCAGAGTGCTCTTGGGTGTACCCGCAAAGCAATAGACGCCCGTGTGCTTACGCATTTGCTCTAGCGCGGTGCCGCACACCCTGCGCAGTTCATCGTCCGGCGAGAACATCATCCGCTGCACGGCTCGTTGCTCGGCCTTCCATCCGATCCGTGGCTCCAGGCTACGCACTAAGCCCTTGAAACGCTCGCGCCGTTGTTCCTCTGTTCCTTCGACTACAAAGCGGGCTGACATGTCGAACGGATCGTTGAATCCCATCGGGGCGCGAAGCTCCAGTACCGACTCTACGAGAATTTCCCTAAGTTTCTCTTTCGAGTACGACTGATCCAGCCGCCTGTATTTGTACAAAAAGCGCGGCATTGTTCGCTCAAGCTTCTTCCAAAAAAGGACACGCCGACGGAAGTTGTCGCGTGGGTCAAGCGCTCGGAACCATTTAGCCAGGTCCTCGCTAGGTGAAAACGATGCGGCGGGATACAGGTCTTTCACGCGTGCCCGCGGGTTGTAATTCTCGAACCGAGCGACGCGACGATACAATCACCAAGTAGGGCCGCGGCGGTTAATAGGTTTGTCACGGGCGCGCTGATTGTTCGGCGCATAGCTTCTTATATGAACGCCGCCCGTATTGGGCAGATGCTGTGATCGTTAGGCATCAAGGTGCGGATGCAGTCTTATATCCGGCCTACTGAAGT
>Ga0210409_10008309_pt1 | contig 10582 bp, 9 predicted proteins | sample IncBWH17MmetaG_FD_161649 | JGI IMG/M metagenome (GOLD analysis project Ga0210409, IMG submission 161649) | Forest soil microbial communities from Barre Woods Harvard Forest LTER site, Petersham, Massachusetts, United States - Inc-BW-H-17-M | ecosystem: Environmental > Terrestrial > Soil >...
GGGCGGCTGGCCTCCAGCTTCCTGCGGCGTAATGGACAGGGGCAACGGAGTGTGATCAGCACGGCGGATCAGATCGTAGAATTTCTTTCTTACGTCGCCATAGGAATGCGCGCATCCCGGGGATACTGCGCATCGATCAAAGACGACATTCAGCGCCCGGATCATATTCGCCGCGCTCGCTTCCTCGAAGTTGACCTCCAGCGGCAACACAGAATCGAGCACCATGCTCCGAACGCGATCCGGATACTCGCGCGCCACCGTGAGCATCAACCGGGTGCTGTAGGAAATCCCATAGAGGTCCCATTGCTCGTAACCGAGCCCCTTCCGCAGATCCTCGATGTCCACCGCGGTCTCGGCACTGGTGTACCCAGCTAAATCCGCACCCTCGCTTACGAGTCGATTCCGACACCTGCGTGCTGCTGCCGCCAAGGCCTTGGCAGCCGGAGCCCCCTTGAGGCGGCCCGCGGCTATCTCGCTCTTTGGCGCCACCATTTCAGGACATGCCAGCGCCGGGTCGGCGTTGAGTGCTCCGCGCTGCTCTAACACCACGTAGTCGCGATCTTCGGTGAAGATCACATCACGGCTTGCGGGAACGTTCGAAGTGCTGCTGAGCCCAGGGCCGCCCGTCATGAAAAGGACTGCATCGCGCGGTGCTCCCGGCGCACGGCTATGCAAGACCACTACCGGAAGGTGGATCATGCGACTTTTTTCGCTGGAGCGGTTCTCCGGCACGCTGAGGATTCCGCACTCAGCCTTGTCATCTTGGGCTAAAGTACCCGCGCACGTCGTCTTCTCGAAGTGTGGAGGCGGAGAGACGGTGGACGCACCTTGCGCACCAGCAGCGGTAGAACACACCGATATGCATGCGACGAGCCATGATCGAGATATGGGCATAGCAACTTAGACGTGTCGAAAAGCGCGAGGTAATCGTGCCGCTCCACCAGCGCACGTTCACAGACTTGAGGCTTCGTAGGTGCGATGACTTTCACCACGAGCTGCTAGCCTTGATCCGACCAACGCTATAATCCAAACAGCGAGATGAACTCCTGAGAAGAGATAACGGAACTGGACACGTCGAACAGGTGAAGTCTCCATGCGACAGATTGTCGCCTACCCGTGGATCAAATCCCTAACAATACGAGCCTCACGAAAAACGGTAGTAATGGCGGCTTTTCCGAGAACTGTTTCAAACAGGTCGGCATGACCGGACTCCGGTCACAACGAAGCATGAAAAGAGGTCCCATGCCAACCATCTGCTTGCGGTCGGTTACGGCTCTTTTCAAGAGAGGCCGTTACACTCAAGTTCCCCTCCCAAGGGAAGATGAGCGTAATGGAGATTTTGCGACAGTCGGTCACGTCCTTCGGCACGAAAGTTAAACATTTCTACTAAGGGACATTCCTACTCTTAGCCCTATCGCTTGTTTGATTAACTTGATTTGTCAGGCTCTTTTCAAAGCTAGCGTAGCGGCGTTTTGCATCCCAGCCGCCAGTGTCCTCCTTGAGGCTTACCGGTGCGATGAACGAGGCGCAAAGGCTAGGCTCGACCAAGTGTCGAAACACTTGACATTTGCCGACAAACTCGTCGAGCCGTTCGACACGCCCGTGGACTGCCATCTCCCTCAACCCCTGCAACCTGCGCTCACTCAACCACATCGAATACAGGAGTCAACCACTACGACTTTGGCGCCTCTCATGCACTGGATATCAATCAGGAGTGCACACTGTTCACACGGTGACCTGGGTGAGAACCAGGCACCTCGAATTCACTGATGAGGAGCAACTTGGGATTACAGCGGGTAAGCCGTTTCTTACCGGTCATGCATTCTCAACCTTCACAGAGAAGGACAACTATGTGCCGAGCCACGCTGATCACGTGCTCCATCTTGCTAATTTTCGGCACCTGCTTTTCACAAGTCATGGGAACGACGGGAACAGAACGCGGAGCTGTTTTCAGCACCGACCCGGACGGCGCGGCCCCCGGTTTGCCCGATGCTCGCGTCACCCTTTCGAACCCGGTAAGCAGAGAAAGAGGCTCGAATGAACAGGGTGCTAACATCTTCGAGTCTCGTGTGCAGGAGCGGAAATCACCGAGGGGTCAGAACGGCATCTGGGACTTCAGCATTTGGACTGGCGGCGCTACCAGCGATGGGAAAACCAATTCCTTCGCCGAAGCCCGCATTCGCACCGCTGGAGTCTTTCTCGGGAAAGTGATTGCCGGTGAAATGGGCCGCGGCTGGGCGCGCGGCAACCTGGAATACGGTATCAATCTGATTCCGGTGTTTGTGGCATCGGTAGATCGAAAGGTAAGGGGAGGCGGCGGTTTTGAGCCAGTGGTATTGAGGTGGAACTCCAGCCACAATATTGGTCGTGCGGTACCTTACATGGAATTGGCCGGAGGTGGAATCTTCACCGCTACGAATCTGCCTCCGGGAAATACTTCGAGCGTTAACTTTACGGTGAGACTCGGCGAGGGCGTTTACATACTCACCAAAGATCGGCAATCACTGGATATCGGCTGCCGATGGTCGCACATCTCGAACGCCAATTTGGGTGTTACTAATCCAACGTTCAACGGTTTGCAAATCACCCTCGGCTACCACTGGTTCAAATCACGGGCAAGCAGACGATTCGAACAGTAAGACGCATGCGCCGAGCCGCGCTAAGTCAGACCGCTGCCAGGCCCTGCAGTGCATGTGGCTGAGAATTTCAGGCTAAGCGTCCTTGGCAGAAGCAATGCAGTGCGCGATGCCGCTAGAGGGCTTATGTTCGACGGAAGCCTGTTATCACGCTGTTCTACTACGGCGCATGAACCTTTGGAAGTCTGCCAAGGTTGACGAAGCACCCGCGAAGCCGGGTGGGCATATGCAAGTTCTTACTTGCGCGGACAATTTTTCGGAAATTTCTGAACTCGACCGGCCCGGTCCTACCACAACACCGATGTGAAATCGGACGTTCCGGCACCTGAGCCCCAATAGAGTGCTTCTACCTTTAACGATAGAGTACGAAATCAGGCCGTTACACTCAAGTTCCCCGCCTAAGGGAAGATGAGCGTAATGGGATTTCTCGCCAATGAACTCACAAGCCTTGGGGAGTGGTCAGAAAGTCGACCGGAGCGAAGGATCCCCTCATAGGAACGCCCTGTCAACGCCTTATCTCCACTTTTGTGGCGAGGATTGCCGCTTACTCGGCGGAGTTTCGTCGAATTGCGCATGGCCATGGACAATCCGCCTCTGGCGGTGCCAATCTCAACGAAACACCAAGCGCCAACCGTCGCAATTCTTCGTAACGTTTTGTTCGCTGGACACATTCATCCGACGACCGAGAAAAAGGCCTGTTGCGACGAAAGGGGAAACTACAAGGCAAAACAGCGTGAACCTTGCGTGGACTTCTAGCTCTTAGGGAAATACATATCTTCAGAGCTACTCAAAGCTTGTCACCTATCGGAGTTCGTGATACTCCATCCGAGCTTCTGCAAGCAGTGGTATGCCCGCGTCTGCATCCTTCCAAAGGGCAAAGAAATCTTGGTACGCAGCACGGCCTTTGGCGAGAGCATCCGGATCTTCGTCTGCCCCACGATGGTCAGGCGCCGCCCTCCCCACGGCCCCCCCCGGCGCAACTGGAAATCCGGCTTCCATTGCGTTAGCACGGCCTATACCGAGGTGCGCCAGCGCGCCGATGAGATAGTTATTAGTCAATCCAGGGTGATCCAGAATCTTCTGAAACTCGGCTCTCGCTTGACCGGGTAGTCCTGCTGCCAAATACGCCGAGCCCCGCAGATAGATCGGGTAGAGCAGCACATAGGTGGGAAGTTGGGGTGCTGACAGTTCGTAATGCCGAACTCCTTCCAGGGTGTCGATTGCTTGAGAAGGATTGTTCCTCCGCAGTTGAACTGCTGCCTGAATTGTGGGCAGCCAGTATTCGTTTAGCAACGTATCCTTGGGAAATTTTTGCTTCAAGTGTCGCGTTAGGGCAACCGCTTTCTCGCCCCCTTCTGCCCTTGCTAAAGCAAGCGCTCCCAGGATTAACACCTGCTGTCCGCCACCACGCCTCAGCGCTGCGGTTGCCTCCTTTACCGCGATCTCGCGATGGCCGAACTCTGCCTCACGCAGCGCACCTATCATTGTGTATGACAGTGCAGCTTCTTCGTCACCGTCGTGCCGAGCCGAGTCGATGGCCTGGCGTGTAAAGGCCCGAGCACTGGCCAAGCGACCGTGGTACGCCTCGGTGTCAGCTTGGAGCGCAAGCAGCCAGCTTTCTAAACCAGGCTTTCCAGCCGCGGAAGTAACTTGTTTCTGCATCTCGCCCTGGTCCTTTTGCAAAAATGCCAACTGATAGCGAGGGATCAAGAAGAACGGATCATCCAACTTGCGCGAGCTGGCCTTATTCAGTAACTCCGCCGCTTTGTCGAACTGATTTAAGTACATGTAATTGAAGCCGAGATTGAGATACACGAACGAGTTGTTGGGGCTCATCCGCAAGGCCGCTTCGCCCTCAGAAACGCTCTTATCGTATTGTCCCAAGTTACTGTAGGTGGTCATCAGATTCATGTACGGAATGATGTTGTGGGGATAGATTTTTTCCCACAATCGGTATATCTCAACGGCCTTATCGGCTTCACCCGTGACCTCGAAGTAATAGTGGGCCTCAATATAAAGCTTCTCCCATTCGCTGACGCGCCCGCGCAATTCATATGCTCGAGTGATGGCGGCGCTCCCGAGTGCGGGTTGATTGAAGGTGAAATACTCGTTCCCAAGCCGCGCGTAGGCCATTGCGAAGTTGGGATCGAGTTCGGTGGCGCGCTTGAAAAAAGTCACGGCGCTATGATCGTGCATTTCCTGCGTTTCGAGGGCCAAGCTATAAGCTTGAAGAGCATCGAGAGACCCGGTGGTCGCGTCTTCGACTGGGGTGTCGTATTTCTGAATATTCACTAGCGATTCGCCGAGGTGCTTTCGCAGCGTGGTGGTCGCATCCCCAAGGGCGCGCAAGACTTTCTCTCGATCCTGGGCTTCCGCTTGCGCATTGCCGATCAATTCGCGAGTCTCGCAATTGACGGCCTGCAACCCAACCACGTACTGACCACCCAGAGTTGTAATCGAGCCCTCGACCACGGCGTCCCCGCCGATTCGCAGGCATACTTCTGTGGCCACATTGCCTATAAGCCTCGTGTCTCGTGCCTGTCCCATGTAACTCAGAGAACGTCTCGCCTTCTCGTCTGACAGCACACTCAGAACGGGGGATTGTTCAAGTTGTGTTCGCAGAGCCTGCTTCAGAGTTTGATCGAAGATGGCATCGCCGGTTGCATTGCTAAAGTCGCCGAGAACGATGGTGTTTTGTCTAGTGGGGTCGGACCTGTTCAATTCGTGAAAATGAGAACGCCCGGCAATAACAATCGCAACAATCGCTAGGATCGCCGTGACCAGCGCAAGCCGTTGACTCAGAGCACTCCAGCGAGCGGGTCGCCCCTTTAAACGCTCCAAATCATCCCGCAGTTCGCCAGCACTTTGATAGCGCCGCTCCGGTGACTTCTCCTGCGCCTTGCCGATGACCCTATTAAGTTCTTGGGGAATGGCGGGGTTCAAGTCCGACGCTGGAAGGGGCCTCTGATGGAGAACATTGTCCAAAATGGCCGGTACGGTTTCACCCTGAAATGGCAATATGCCGGTTGCCATTTCATACAGCACAACCCCCAGTGAAAACAGGTCGGAGCGCACATCCGCTTGCTTGCCCATAACCTGTTCGGGTGAGGCATACGAAGCGGTACCCAAAGCGATTTCCGATCGAGAGACTGCATCATCTCGCGTCCGTGCCCCAGGATTGTCCCATCGAACTGGTTCGTCTGTGGCCGCCAATGTTGCGAGCCCGAAGTCCAGAATTTTTGCCACGCCACGTTCGGTCACAAAAATATTGGCTGATTTGACGTCGCGGTGGACAATGCCAGCCGAATGAGCCGCGTCCAAACCATCAGCGATCTGGATGCCCAGTTCCAGGACGCGGTCTGTCGAGAGTGGTTTGCCTCCGATTTCTTGTTTCAGGGTTTGTCCCGACAAGAACTGCATCGCGATATATGGGGATCCCTCCTGCTCTCCAATTTCGTGCACGATGCAGATGTTTGGGTGATCCAAAGCAGAAGAAGCACGCGCTTCACGTTCTAACCGCTCAAGCGCTGACAGACTGCGAGACGCATTCGACAGGGGCGTGCTTTCGGGGATTGATTCGTGGGACTTGCTGGGAAGGAATTTCAGCGCCACAAAGCGGCCCAACCTCGTATCCTCCGCCTTGTAGACAACCCCCATCCCGCCGGCGCCCAACTTTTCAAGAATACGGTAGTGTGCCACCGTCTTCCCTACCATCGTGGTGGTGTCCGGTTCGCTTGATTGGGTCGACTCGACTTTACATTCAGCTAGCAACTGTGCGGCGACTGCGAGGGCAGAACCTTCGATGACATTTCGCGTGTCTTGCTCGTAGGATAGGAGCGACTCGATTTCATCACGCAACTCATGATTCTGGCCGCAAGATTCGCTCAGAAACGACGAGCGCTCTTCCTCTTTGCGATGCAAGGCGGCAAAGTATAATTCTTCAATTCGCAACCAGCGCTCAGTGTCCATGGCGGCTTCCCCGGTCGAGTTCACGCAAAAGCCACGACCTGGCCAGCCTCCAGTCGCGTTTAACCGTTCCAGTCGAAATGTCTAGCGCCTTTGCCGTTGCTTCAATGCTCAATCCACCAAAGGCGCGCAACTCCACCACCTGGCTCTTTCGATGGTCAAGTTGAGCGAGACTACGCAAGGCATCGTCGAGCGCGACCAGGTCACGGTGCGGACTACGCGTCCCTATGCATTGCTCATCAAAGGGCACATGCTGGAATTCCCCTCCGCGTTTCTGGTACGAACGCGCCCGGGCATAGTCGGTGAGAATGCCGCGCATGACCCGGGCGCAGAAAGCGAAAAAGTGGCCACGGTCCTGCCACTCAATCCTTCCCAGCTTTGCCAGGTGCAGATAGGCTTCATTTACTAAAGCGGTGCTTTGCAAAACGTGGTCTGACTTTTGCCGACTCATGTAGCGTTTGGCGGTGAGATAGAGTTCCTCGTAGACAAGAGGGAGCAGATCTCCCAAGACGTCGCTCTTACCATTGCTCCACGCCTGCAACAGAAGTGTGATGTCGCCGGCGACGCAGCTACTCATGAGTGGGACCCCGCTAACCTGCAGGGAAGCACTTTGCCCGCGATCCCTGAGGGCAGCCTGTCGTTGCACTTTAGCACATCCAACTCGCTCCCTCGCCAGGTTTCCAATGCAAGAAGTTGCAGATGATATGCAAGTGAGCCGCAGATCTAATAATTTTCCAAAACTGCATTGTCCAATTCGCTTCTTTTTCTCGTCATAGATAGTTAGGGAATGACCGTGAACGAACATGGTTTGTTCTGAAAACAAAATCTGCCAGAGGATTTCAACAATGAAGCCAGGTCTTAGAACATCGATCCGTGCACTGCTACTTCTGCTGCTCTGTGTCGGGGTGGCCGCCAGCGCTTCTGCGCAAACTTTCAAAACTATGTTCTTTTTTGACGGAACACACGGCGAAGATCCTGGCTCGCAACCCATTCAGGGGCCCGATGGCAACTTGTATTCCACTACCTTCTTCGGAGGGGCTCATAGCAACGGCACGATTTACAGAATCAGTCCGAGCGGCAAGCTGACCACGTTGTACGATTTTTGTGCCCAATCTGGATGTCCGGACGGCGCAGGGGCAGCTGGCTTAACGCTAGCGCCGGATGGCAACTTCTACGGGGAGACCTACAACGGAGGTAGCACGAACGGGGCCGGTACGATATTTAAGATTACTCCTGAGGGCAAGTTGACAACACTCTACAGGTTCTGCGCGAAAGCCCAGTGCGCGGACGGCGCTCAGCCTGAGCAGCCCTTGTTCCTGGCTACCGACGGGAACTTCTATGGGACCACTGACGGTGGCGGGACCAACGGCTTCGGCACCATTTTCAAGGTAACTTCCAAGGGAAAGCTGACAACGATACACAGCTTCTGCGCCAAAACGAGCTGCACTGACGGAGCCTATCCGTTCAGTTCCATAATGCAGGGCAGGGACGGGAATTTTTATGGAACCACGGCAGAGGGCGGCATCCAGAATCAGGTCTGCCCACAATATGGATGTGGCGTAGCCTACAAGCTGACTCCACAAGGTAAATACACGACCCTTTACCGCTTCTGCTCGCAGTCCAACTGCACAGATGGCGCCGTGCCACAAGGCGGGTCGCTCCTTCAAGCCACAGACGGAGACTTCTACGGGACAACCGACAACGGTGGAGAAAACAGCGAGGGTACTGCGTACAAAATCACTTCAACCGGGAAGGCCATGGTCATCCATTCCTTCTGCCCCCCCACAAATTGTGACGACGGCGCCATTCCTTACGCAGGTCTAATTCAGGGTACGGACGGCAACTTGTATGGAACAGCCAGTATTGGCGGATCGGGTGGGTTCGGCCTGGCATTCAAGATGACCCTATCCGGGGTAGTTACATCTTTATACTCTTTCAACATCAACGGCGTTGACGGTAGTTTTCCAAGTAACAAAGTTTTCCAAGCCACCGATGGGAGCTTCTGGGGAACAACCAATCAAGGCGGGAAGACCAACTGCTCGGGCGGTTGCGGCACGACCTTCCGCATCAAGAACGGGCTTGGCCGATTTGTGCAGACTGTACCCACGGTGGGCGGGGTCGGAGCGAAAGTCATAATTCTGGCGAACGATCTGACGGGCACTAGCGGCCTCACGTTCAACGGGACACCGGCGCAGTTTAGGGTGATTTCGGCGTCAGAAATCGAGACCGCAGTTCCCGCTGGCGCAACCACCGGCAAAGTTAAGGTGACCGGGCCCCACGGTGCGCTCGTAAGTAGCGTCGACTTCCGCGTCGAGCAGTGACTGGACTTCACTCTGATTGACGCAGGGCTTAGTAGTACTGGAAATCTTTGTTTGGAGTCTAAGGAGGTGGTGATGAATCGGCAATGACTGCCAGTACTATGATTCAATGCTCCTCCCGCTTGGATTGCGTGCCGTATAGCTTGTTTTGGGCCGAGCGATAGGGGCGCAACTGAGCTCTGGCAGTCATTGCCGATTCATCATACTCTACTGAGATTCGAATAAAATTCGAAATCTCATCGTGGAGTGTCCGAGCCACACGCATCCGAGCCTAGAGCCGAGTCTCGGGAGGAAAAGGAGAAGAGTCTATGAAGAGTATCAAGAGCACACTATTTCTGCTTGGAATGGTGCTGGCGCTTGTCGTTACTGCCGGCGCGAGCGATGCGCCAACGCTAACCTTCAAGTTCACCACCGAGAACGTCCCTGGGGCCGCCGAGACTTGGATCCACGGCATCAACAATGCGGGCGTAGTCGTAGGGCCGTATACAGACAAAGCCAACGTTTGTCACAGCTTCATCCTCGATGGAAAGAAGCTGACCAAACTTAATGATCCCAAGGGCACCTGTACCCAGGCCAACAATTTAAATCCCAACGGCCCGATCATGGTGGTGGGCTCGTATGAGCCTACACCAGGAACTCCGCGGGGATTTTTGTACAAGAATGGCAAATTTACGGACGTCCCCGGTCCCGCAGGTGCGACTTTCTCAATCGCCAACGGGATTAACGACAAAGGCGATATTGTGGGTGTTTACATAGGCGCCGATAACGTTGTGCACGGGTTTTTATTAAGCGGCGGCAGATACAAGACGATCGATGTCCCGGGCTCTGTGTTCACGGTTGTAATGGGCATCAATAATGCCGGACACATGGTTATGTACTGGACGTCCCCAAGCGGAGTAAACAACACCTCCATCTATGACGGGAAGACCTACAAAACGATCAACGTTCCTGGCGCGGCGATTTCGTATGCTGCCGCCGTGAACAACGCAGATGATGTCACATATTTCTGGCTGGATAGCGCAGGCGAGACGCATTCCGCATTGCGGCACCAAGGAACTATCTTCAAATTTGACTATCCGAAGGCGATTGGAAGCTTTGCCTGGGGCATCAACGACAAGAGCGAAATTGTTGGAGGGTACCAGCTAACAAACGGCGGAAACGTCTCGGGCTACGTTGCAACTTACAAGTAACGTTAGGGCTAGCTTATGATTCGCGCTTTGGAGGTTGGTTCGCTGCTGGGCATCGCTGGTGTTCTGTTGTTGATTGGCCACAGTCGGCCGGAAGCCGTTAGTCTTAACCCGGAACCGCCGATGAAACTCAGAATTCCAAAGGAGGGCACACCACGTAACACGAGAATAGCTAACGCTCATAAGTCATTGATTTCTCCTTAACAGATCCGCAGTTTTTATGGCAGGTACGGGGAGCGATGATAGGGCGTGGGCCCGCCCCAGGTTGACACCATTCTCTTCCTGGACGACAATTGCCGCGTTCGATTCTGCTCGGGGCCTTTCTAGATAGCGTACCCATGCCGTTGGACAGGATCCCAGGACCGTTCCACGGCGGTCCTATAACTTTCATCGAGGAGGTTTTTATGAAGCGTAACTCCGTCGCAAACGTCCGTGATCTCAACAGTGTTTTTCGGTTGATCGCAGCTTTGACGCT
>Ga0210409_10008310_pt1 | contig 10581 bp, 5 predicted proteins | sample IncBWH17MmetaG_FD_161649 | JGI IMG/M metagenome (GOLD analysis project Ga0210409, IMG submission 161649) | Forest soil microbial communities from Barre Woods Harvard Forest LTER site, Petersham, Massachusetts, United States - Inc-BW-H-17-M | ecosystem: Environmental > Terrestrial > Soil >...
CGGATGGTGGCGCCGGCCACGGCGTGAGTGGGCAGAAACTCGACCGTCACGCTGACCGCGCCATTCGCCGCCGGACCCCGCTGATAACTGAGTACACCGTCGGGCGTCACTCGCGAAACCCCGTCGATGCCGCGAATCGGCAGCCAATACTCTGTGAAGTGGCGCACCTCCTGCGGATTCAGAAACAGGAATGTCTCCTGGTTGGCGGTCAAACCCGCCTGAACTTCAATGTAGGTGGAATTGTTATCCGACAAATTCGTACGCGAATATGTGTCCGCCGTTCCCCAGGTGTATGTCTTCTTGCCGGTAACTACGCTGGGATCGGCGTAATGCGCCACGCCCGTTCGCGAATGCGCATGATACACGCCGAAGAATGGCTCTTGAGAACCGACGGTGAATAGGCTGTTCTGGTTTTTCTGTCCGCCATACGTGGAAAAGTCGATCCCGGCGCTGGAGGTCGGCCACGTGTCCAGCCCGGTGCCGGCGTTAAAGACCACGTTGGTGGGCATGATCACCGTCGTCGCCGCGTCCTCCACCTGCACCTCGGCGTTGTTCCACCAGTAATATCGATGGCGCACGCTGCCGGGGTTGGAAAGCGTCACGTTCTCCGTCAGAAGCGCGCTCCCAGGTTGCAGCACGAATTCAATCGACGACTCCATTCCCGACACCCGGTCCACCGATGAAATCCAGGCGCTGGCGCTGCCATCGGCATTCTGGCGGGCCGCAAAGTCGATCGGCGAAACCGTGACCAGGCTGTGGCCCACCGGGAAATTGACCTCCACTCCCGTGGCGGCCCAAGCGCCGCGTAACGCGATATATTGCTTCTTGATGCTGGGATTCGCGTAGAACATGTCCTTGTTGTTCACCTTGTCCTGGCACATCAAGTGGCCGCCCAAGTCCACCAGGATGGTGCACTTCAGGTAATCGTTTTCCAGCAACAAGGCCCGCCATCCGTGGTTCACTTTGTTCTGGGTGAACGCGGTCCGCCAGGTATAGGGATAGAAAAACGGACCGTCTCCGCCGAACTGATCGAACGGCGGGTTGGGATTCGCCGGGCCTTCCAGCCAGGTAGCCAGCGTCACTGTATCCACCCAGGCGCGAGCCGGGCCGCCGGCGGCAAACATCGAGGAACCGGTGAGCAGCAATAGCACAACCGTACGCATAGCGCCAGTCTAGCCGCATTTGAAGCTCAAAGAAAAGCCTTGTTGTCGGTCGATTTCCGCCGCCGGTTTATGATGGCCGCCGTACAATGACCGCCGTGTTGCTGTACCGGCTATACATTTGAACTCGTCCGTGATAGTCTGACTCCGCAGCGAAATGCCGAGCCGATTAGTGAGATTTCCCGGCTAATCGGCGTAGTTATGGGTGCTCTCCACCAACGGCAAAACGGAAAGTGCGCAGAAAGGAATAGTTTCTGTGTTAAATACCACGCCTGCCCTCACCGAAAACCGAAATCTCCAGGCCGGAACCCCGGCTGCTTTCGCGACCCTGGCCGTTCTGGGATTGCTGACCGGATGCGCCCCGCGAGCCTCCGTGGTGACCTATCACAACGACAACTCTCGCAGCGGCTGGAACCAGAATGAGACCAAGTTAACCTCCGCCAAAGTCGCCAGCTCGTCTTTCGGCCAGCTATTTAACATCCCGTTGGACGATCAGGTGGATGTGGCGCCGCTGGTTGTCCCGGACGTCGACGTCGCCGTGGGATCGAACAAAGGCGATCACACCGTCGTGTATGTCGCCACCGAGAACAACACCATCTATATGATCGACGCGGTCAACGGCACGGTATTGTTCAACAAAAACTTCGGCGCCCCCGTTCCCAAGCCGCTCGGATGCCCCAATAACGGGCCCAATGTGGGGATCGACGGAACCCCGGTGATCGATGAGAAGGCCAAAGTGATGTACGTGATCACCTATACTCTCGAAGCCGGCCTGCCCGTATACCGGCTCCACATGCTTGAACTCGGAAGTCTGGCCGAAAAGAAACCCAACGTAGTGGTGTCGGCCAGCCACACGCTGAGCAACGGCGCCACTTTCAACTTCAACGCCGCCTATCAGCGCCAAAGGCCCGGCCTGCTGCGCGCCAACGGCAACATTTATGCGGGATTCGGCAGCTTTTGCGATTGGGGTAACGACCAGTCCCGCGGCTGGATTCTGGGCTGGAACGACGACACCTTGAAGCCGCTGTCTGCCAACCGCATGAACGACACGCTGCCCAACAACCCCGCCGGCATGTTCCTCTCCTCCGTCTGGATGTCGGGCTACGGTGTAGCGGCCGACGAAAACGGATACCTGTACTTCGTCACCGGGAACTCCGATTCCACGAACTACGACGGTGTGAACAACATTCAAGAGAGCGTGGTGAAGACGCCTCCGGACCTGACCAAGGTTCTGAGCCTGTTCACTCCGGCGGACCAAGTGGGATTGGATCAGGGCGACACCGATTTTGGATCCGGCGGCGTGCTGCTGGTTCCCAAGCAACCTGCCACTCCCGCCAGCCTGGGAGCTGCCACGGGGAAGAACGGCAACCTGTATCTTCTGGACCTGAGCAACCTGGGAGGCAAATCGGCCACCGGTGTCGGCGGAACTCCTGTCAGCGTAGGAGGCTGCTGGTGCGGCCAGTCTTTCTTTTCCGATGGGACCGTGCACATCGTCAGCAGCGGCGGCTCCAACGTGATTCTGTGGAACGTGCAAACCTCGCCGTCCCTCTCACTGGTGCAGGCGGCGACGTCGGGCTCAATCGGCGGCGCGCAGGATCCCGGCTTTTTCACCAGTATTTCGTCCAACGGCAAGAGCTCTACCTCCGATCCGATCATCTGGGCCGTCTCGCGGCCCAACACGGCGGGCACCGCAGCCAGCCCGGGACCCATCGGTCTGTGGGCCTTTAAGGGCCAGCCCACGGGCACGATGCTACCGCAGCTCTTTACTGCCGCGGCGGGCGGGTGGTTCACGCCGGATAACAATGCCAATGCAAACATCGTTCCGGTAGTGGCCAACGGCGAGGTTTTTGTAGCCAGCTACAAACAGCTCCGTATTTTTGGTCTTCACTAGTAAGGAGGCGCGTATGAGAAAACAACTCCGCATTTCAGCATGGGTTCTCATCGTGGCGGCCGCAGGCTTCGCGTGGAGCCAGGCCACCCCTGCCGCGGCGCAGCACCTGATCTGCGGCATCGTCCACAAAGTCAGTGGCGCGAAATTCGCGCTGGAAACTCGCACCGGGAAAGTGGTGCAGGTGGACGCTTCCGCCGCGGTAAAGGCCGGCCGAACCGCGATCCTCTCCGAAGGGCTTGCAATTTCCGCCGAAGGCAATCTCGATAAAAGCGGAGCGCTCCAGGCCGAGACCGTCGTGCGCATCAAGAGCGCCCGCACAATGTGGCCCGAGGACCGCTGAGCCGCTTCAGTACCAGACTGGCGCCACGCGACTTAGCACACCACTACCTAAGCCCTGCCCGGTCCGTCTAGGTTGTTGGATGCATCCAAAACCGGCCCGGTTACTAGCCTCTCGAAGGGATGCGACCATTTGCAGCCTCGCGCGTATTTAGAAGTGGAGGCGCTATGTGCGGCAGCCTGCGAGAGCGTTGTGGCAGGGCTTCCCGAGCGCCCCGATCGGTTTTCTTTGGAGGTTGCGAATGAACGTGAATTTTCCTCGAAGCCGCCGCTGGTTGGCCGCGGTTTCCCTTGTAGTGGCAATTTCAGTTGCGGGCTTTCTGGGGCTCCGGACTGATCGCGCCTGGGCTGCAGGTGCGGTCCCGCCAGCGAACAGCACCGTCGCCCCCGAAAGCGGCGCACACCACGGGTACTCGAGCGTTGTCAAGCGCGTGTTACCGGCCGTGGTCAACATTTCTTCATCCCGGACGGTCAAGCAGAACCCCGATCTGGGACTAGACCCGTTCTTCCGCCAGTTCTTCGGGGATAACTTCCGCAACGTTCCCCGCGAGCGTCGCGAGAAGGGCCTCGGATCGGGCGTGATCGTGAGTCCGGACGGGTACGTCCTGACCAATAACCACGTCGTGGAGGGCGCGACCGACGTCGAGGTAACGCTCCATGACAAGCGTGAATTCAAGGCTCGTGTAGTGGGTACCGATCCCCGCACCGACATCGCCGTGCTGAAGCTCGAAGGCTCGGGCTTCCCTACTCTGGCGATGGCTGATTCGAGCAAAGTGGACGTGGGCGACATCGTGCTGGCCGTCGGCAACCCCTTCGGCGTGGGCCAGACGGTCACCATGGGAATCGTCAGCGCCACCGGCCGCAGCGGCCTCGGCATTGAGCAAGTCGAGGATTTCATTCAGACCGACGCGCCGATTAACCCCGGCAATTCGGGCGGCGCGCTGGTGGATGAGGATGGCCGCCTGATTGGGATCAATACCGCTATCGTCGGCGGCTCCGGCGGAAACGCCGGCATCGGCTTCGCGGTTCCAGCCAACATGGCGCGCCATGACATGGACCAGATCATCGCGCACGGCAAAGTCGAGCGCGCCTACATCGGCGTGGTTCCCCAAGACGTGAATCCGTCGCTGGCCCGGGCCTTCAATACCCAGACTAAGGGCGCTCTGGTGAGCGAAGTCTCTCCCGATAGCCCGGCCTCCCGGGCGGGCCTCAAGACTGGCGACATCGTCCAGTCTCTCAATGGCCAGGCGGTGGAAGACGCCAATCAGCTTCGGTTGAGAATCGGCGAGATGTCCGCTGGAACGTCCGTGAATCTCGGCGTGCTCAGGGATGGCAAGCAGATGACGCTCTCGGTGCGGCTTGCGGAATTTCCAACCAACCCGGAGCGTGCCTCGAACGGCCGGCCTGGGCAGCGGGGAAGCGGTTCTTCCAGCGGTCTGTCCGGAGTCGAGGTAGAAACCTTGACGCCTGACATGGCGCGCCAGATGCAAATTTCCGCGCAGACCAAGGGCGTGGTGGTGGATAACGTAAGTCCCGAGAGCAAGGCCGCCGACGCCGGGCTGGAGCGGGGTGACGTGATCCTCCAGGTCAACCGCCGGCCCGTCGCCAACACCAGCGAGTTCCAGCAGGCGCTCAGCTCGACGTCCAACGGGCAGCCGGTCCTATTGCTGGTCAGCCGCGAAGGTACGACTCTGTACGTCGCTGTTTAATTCGAACACAGCCTCAAGGCGTAAACCTGAACAATTGGGAGAGGCCCTTAAGGGCGCCTCTCCCTTTTTTGGTGCGGGTTCTTATTTAACGCTCTTCATCCACTTCAGAATCGGTCCTGTGACGCTGGTATCGGCGGTATCTGGCGACATCACCTCTGAGATGTGGCTGTGATTCTTGAACACTGTGTAGGTGACGGTGTGCCCTCCTTGGTTCAGTTGATCGCGCAGCGTCTCCGCAAACCCGATGATGTTGGGCGGATCGAGTTCGGCCACTGAGACGAAGTACGGCACCTTGGAATTGATCAGCCCAGGCAGATTCGAGCGAGCCAATAGCGTAGCGGCGTCCGGCTGACCTGCTTTGCCCTTGCCCCCTCCGCCTTTGCCCTTCCCAGCGCCGCCTCCAGCAGGAGGAGCCGCAGCCGAGGGCGCCCCGTCCGGCTGCCCGCACGGTCCGAACCCGCCTTGCACCGGGGGCGGAGTCGCCGGAAGAATGTTGAAGGCCGGCGGCGACATGAACACCACGCCCTTGAGTCCGACCCCCTTGGGACCCCAGAATTCCGGGTGACCCACGTAGGTCCCGGTCGGAACGTTCCCAGCGGACTGCGCCCAAAGGAAGACTCGCGCGGGATTGCCCTTGTAGTGGGCGACATTCGCACCCACCCACTGAATGATCAGAGAGATGTCCTTGGCCGGGTCGTCCCAGGCCGACCCGGGACGGCGCTGCATGTTCACGCCGACCATTCCGTTCTTGGTCGCCCATAGCATGACGTTGTCGTAGAACACGTCCCCGTTTGGCCCGCCCTGCTGCTTGTTGCCCGCTCCGCCCGACACGTAGATCAGCACCGGACGCGACCCGCCGCCTTTCTCCGCCGAGAACACGTCCAGGACATTCTTGGGATCCGGTCCGAAGGAAAGGTCGCGGGCAATCGTGACGCCCGTATAAGGAGGATTGGGGTGCAGTGGCCGGTAGACTTGCGCCGTCTCCGGGACGCAAACCCCGCGCCCGATATTTACCAGCTCTTTGGCGATGTCCGGCGGCACCTCCGCCAGCGCAATCCCAGCAGCGGCCATCGCTACAGCGCCCAGCCACGAGGCTTTTTGAACAGATCGCATGGGAACCTCCAGCGGTCGAGTATACCGCAATGGGCTGTTCCGCTCCTCAGGTCATTGCCAATAGATGCGATCCAGGCTCCGGTACTTGCACCGCCTCCGCCACATGCTTCGCCGAAAATCCGCTCTGAGGCAGGCTTGACCACCATTCCGCTGCGGACTATCCTTATCGCGGATCAAGCCATGAAACTGAGGTTGGGATTCGCCTTTTCGATCTCGCCTTCGATTCTCCGCCGTAATCCATGTCCAGAGATCGTGTGTAAAGGATGTCATGAGACTGAGCACATGAGTGCGTGCGCCGCGATAAGCATAGTAAGTCGTCGTGCTGAAAGGGCGACGTACCGGTTAGCAACGTTGCATGATCCATGACACATACGCGCTATTGAGTGGACATGCCGCTTGGCAGTGTATTGGTACAACTACTCGAAAGTGTTCGATCGCGGGGAGGGGCATCATGTTCAAGAATCTACTTATCGGGCTGTGCCTGCTGGCAGCTATCACTTGGGGGCAGACGGCGCAGATTAACGGCACGGTTCGCGACTCCACCGGTTTAGCGGTGCCGGGCGCGGAGGTTAAAGCTACCCAGACTGCCACGGGGGTGACTCGCTCGGCTAGTTCGGGAGTGGACGGCGGTTTCGTGCTGCCAAACCTGCCGGTGGGACCGTACATGGTGGAGGTGAGCAAGGCAGGCTTCAGCAAGTACGTCCAATCGGGGATCGTGCTGGCGGTGGATTCCAATCCCGTTGTGGATGCGGCGCTGAAGATCGGCTCGGTAACCGAGCAGGTGTTGGTACAGGCCGATGCTTCGATGGTGGAAACCCACTCGACGGGTGTTGGTACTTTGGTCGACAATCAGCGGGTGGTCGAAATGCCGCTGAACGGGCGCAATGCAACGGAGCTGGTGTTTCTGGCGGGAATGGCGACTATCGGAGGAGCCAACGGCGGGTTCCTGAACTCGGTCCGCAACTATCCTACCGTAATGATTTCGGTGGCTGGCGGCGTGGCCAACCAGCAGACTTACGCGCTCGATGGCGCCAATCACAACGATGCCTACAACGGCTTGAATCTCCCCCTGCCGTTCCCAGACGCGTTGCAGGAGTTCAAGGTGGAGACCAGCGCGTTGCCGGCGCAGTACGGGCTGCATTCGACGGCGGCGGTGAACGCGATCACCAAGTCCGGCACCAACGAAATCCACGGCGATGCGTTCGAGTTCTTTCGAAACAGCAAGCTCAACGCGCGCGACTTTTTCGCGCTCGCGCGCGATTCCCTGAAGCGCAACCAGTTTGGCGGGACCATCGGCGGCCCGGTGCGCAAAGACAAGCTGTTCTTCTTCGCCGGCTACCAGGGCACTATCACGCGGTCCGATCCGCCGCAGAGTAATGCGTACGTCCCTACGACGGCTGAACTGGCGGGCGATTTTACAACCATCGCATCGCCTGCGTGCGCCGGGACTCAAGTCAACCTAAAGGCTCCGTTTGTGGGGAACAAACTTCCGGTCTCGCAGTTGAACCCCGCGGCGGTCAAGATCGCCAGCTACTTGCCCGCCTCGGCTGACCAATGCGGAAAGGTCACCTACGGGCTGAAGAGCGATTCCGATGAACACATGGGCGTGGCCAAGGTAGATTATCAGATCAGCCAGAAGCATTCCTTCTTCGGCCGGTTCTATGAAACCAACCTGGAAATCCCCACGACCTTCGATGGTAAGAACGCGCTCACGCTAAACTCCAACGCGCAGCATGACCGGGTGTATTCGGGTGCTTTCGGGGACACTTACCTGGTGAGCAACAACATCGTCAATTCGTGGCATTTTGGATTGAACCGATCGGCGATTCCCAAGATTACGGACAACTTCGCCACTTGGCCGCAGTTGGGGGTGAACGCGCCTTACAATCCGGCCCCAGCGCCGCGCGTTTCGGTGACCGGGAATGGATTCGGCATTGGAAGCGGAAACTCGATCATCAATCATGACATGACCGGTCCGAACATCAATATCACGGACGACGTCAGTTGGGTCAAAGGGTCGCACCAGTTCGGATTCGGCGGCAACTGGCTGCGCAATCTGATCAACTACGCTTCGGGGATCAACGCCACGGGCCTGCCCACGTTCAACGGGTCGGTCAGCGGTCTCTCGATGGCGGACTTCCTGAGCGGGCAGGCTGCGACGTGGACGCAGGGCAACATTTCCTACTTCTACAATCGCCAAAACTATTTCGGATTGTACGCGCAGGATACGTGGAAGGCGACGCGCAAACTGACCATCGCCTATGGCGTGCGCTGGGAGCCGTTCTTCCCCATCGTGAGCAAGCGGAGCTTGTTCATGCGGTTCGACCAGGGGCTCTTCCTGCAGGGTGTCCAGAGCCAGGTGCACGTAAATGCTCCCGCGGGGTTGGTGTTCCCGGGCGATACGCAGTGGTCTTCCGGAAGCGCTATCGCCAACCATCGATGGAACGAGTTCGTTCCGCGACTGGGCTTGGTGTGGGACCCGCAAGGCAACGGCAAGATGACCATCCGGGCGTCGATTGGCAGTTTCACAGACCGGTCGGGCTTGTACGCGCTAAGTTCGTTCGGGCAGGACGCCCCGATCGGCAATGTGATCACCCTGAACAACGTGAATCTTTCGAACCCCTGGGCCGGTTATGCCGGCGATACGATCACGCCGCCCGGACAGAACCCGCTACCGATTTCGTTGAGTAAGAACATGCCTTTCCCGGGTTTCGGCGCTTATATCACCTATCCGACGGACTGGAAACCGCTGTGGGTGAACCAGTGGAACCTGAGCATCCAGCGACAGTTCGGGACGGACTGGCTGGTTACGGCGAACTACTTGGGCAATAGCACGGCCCACCTGGTGGTGGCGGATCAATTGAATCCGGCGTTGTTCCTGGGTACAACCTGCACGCTACCTAGCGTGGGCGCGGGCGGCAAGGTGACTTACGCGCCGACCAACTGCGGCACTACGGCTACTAACAATCAGCGGCGGTTGATGTACCTGCTGAATCCAGTGCAAGGCCAGGGTTTTGGCATCATCAGCCAGGGATCGCCGAACGGCACCGGCAGTTACAACGCGCTGTATTTTTCTGTGCAGAAGCGCATGAGCAAGGGTACCAACATTCTGGCGAACTACACCTGGTCGCACTGCATCAGCGACGAGTGGAACGGGCAGCCCGGCAACAACGGAGTATCTTCGGTGACGCCCAACAATCGCCGCTTCGACCGGGGCAATTCCGCTCCCAATCTGGTCTCTTCCGACCAGCGGCAGTTGTTCAACTTATCGGTGGTAGCCCAGACGCCCAAGTTCAATAACAAAGCTCTGCGGTTGCTCGCCAGCGACTGGCAGATCGCTCCCATCATGAAGATTCGGTCGGCGCAGTTCTACACCGTTACCATCGGTACCGACGTTGCGCTGAACGGCGAAGGCAGCCAACGGCCGAACCAGGTCCTGGGAGTGAATCCGTACGCCAGCGACCACAACGCCTGTACCAACGCGCCCTGCGTGCGCTGGATGAATCCGCTCGCCACCAGCCCGGCGTTTGTCAATCCGGCGGTGGGCGCTTTGGGCGATCTGGGCATCGGGAATATGAAAGGGCCAGGCGTGTTCCAGTTCGACATGGCGCTGTCGCGGACCTTCCCTGTATGGGAGAAGCGGACGTTGCAGGTGCGCGCTGAGGCGTTCAATCTTCCCAACCATCTGAATCCGGCTTTGCCCAGTTCGGCGTTAAATGCGGGAGCAGTCTACGGCACGATTACCAGCGACATCAGCGGGACCAGCGGGTTGAGTTCCGGAGATTACCGGGTGATTCAGATGGCCATGAAGTTTGTGTTTTAGTTGAGAGCAGTCAGGAGTCAGGAGTCAGAATGCCGAGCCCAGCGCCGCTGAGCGTGCTGTCATTTGCGTTGGAGGCGATATGAAGACTGGTTTGAATTTGAATCCCCTACGATGCCGATTCCCGCGATGGGCATGGATCGTTTTAGGCCTACTCGCGGCGGTGATCGGAGAAGCGCAACCAATCCGCAACGTCGTCTATGCGGCGGTAGGTGCTGAACTCACGCAATACGACGTGGACATCGCGGGCGCGGCCCTGGTCAAACGCGGCTCCGTGACGCTTCCGGACGCCGTGCAATATGCCTGGCCGCATCCTTCGCGACGTTTCATTTATGTCGCCTGGAGCAACGGATCGGGTCGCGATCATCACGGCGTCACCGCGTTTCGCATCGACGGCGCCTCGGGCGCGCTGTCTCGACACGGAAATCCAGTGCCGTTGCCGGCCCGCCCGATCCATCTCAGCACGGACATTCCCGGGACCCATCTGCTGATTGCTTACAACGAGCCCAGCGGATTGACCGTGCACCAAATCGGCGCGGATGGAATCATTGG
>Ga0210409_10008311_pt1 | contig 10581 bp, 6 predicted proteins | sample IncBWH17MmetaG_FD_161649 | JGI IMG/M metagenome (GOLD analysis project Ga0210409, IMG submission 161649) | Forest soil microbial communities from Barre Woods Harvard Forest LTER site, Petersham, Massachusetts, United States - Inc-BW-H-17-M | ecosystem: Environmental > Terrestrial > Soil >...
GATTGAGGATGAGGAGAAAATGCTCCCAGAGGGCAAAAGAGGATTCCGGCCAATAAGACCGCAACTCCAGGTCTTGTGAGCACCTTACGATCATGTGTGGTGTTCGGAATAGGCCCAGCCCCTGATGACAGTCGGTCCAGGAATCCTCGTACAACGAGCCCGCGTCACGAGAAGTCATGCCTTCAGCAGAAAAATAGCGGCAGGGCCCACTCGGGATCCTGCCGCCGCGCCAGGGATGCTTCCGTGAAACCGGAACTAAAACTCCAATCTCAATCCGAACTGAATACTCCGTGGCGTATTGCACTGCCCGGATACTTGTCCAAAGTTCGGGTCGCTCCAGTTGGTATCGGGATTGCACCACAGGTGGCGATTGAATAAGTTACCTATATTGGTCTCGAAACGCGCACCAACCCGTTCGGTTATCGGGATGTTCTTGGCGACAGCGAAGTCCTCGTTGAAGTAGTGGGGACTACGAACCGTTGGGTCGTTTTGCGAGGCGTCTCCAAATTGAAGCGCACCGGGATCCGACCAGCCGGCTTTTACCAGGTACTGCTCGCCGGGTCTAACACCGGAAGTTTTTCCGTAGCCAGACACCCCCTGCACCCTATTTGGCCGTTTCAGGCCGTTAGAGCCATTGAAAAGAAAGCCGCAAAAGTCGCACGCCATGGTAACGCTAAGAGGACGCCCCTCGTCGTAGCGTTGTGTGGCCGACATCGTCCAACCGCCGACGAGTTTGTCCACAACTCCGGTAAAGGCGAACCGCTTCCCCTTTCCGAATGGCAGCTCGTACGACCATGCGAGGATTAGAGACTGAGGAACATCGTCCCGGCTCAACGCCCGGTCGTCGGAAGCTCCGCGAAGCGGATTTTGAATCCCAGGGTCATCTCCCGAGAGCACGTCTTCCGCGCCACTGTTGATGAGCTTGGAATTGGTGTAAGCGATGCGTCCGAAAAGTCCGCCAGTGAATCTCTTGTCGACTTGGGCCGTGAAAGCATTGTACGTGCTGTATCCGTACGGAACACTCAGGACGTTGAGATTCTGGTATTGAGGCCACGGGCGCAGAGCCTGGGCCACGTCTCCCGTAAACCCAGCGTACGGCAATTGAATTCCGGCAGCGATCGCCGCCGGTGAATTGATGTCAGACCCGAGAAGTGCAGCACCCAATTTCAGCACGGAAGGATTGTTCATGTTGTCGAGCAGCCCCAATCCGGCGGCATTGGCAGGCAGCCGGGTCCCGTGATTGCCCGTATAAGAAGCTCTTAGCAGCAGACTGCTGCCAATTTGACGTTCCACCGTCAGAGAGTAGTTCTGATATCTCGGTAGATCATTTCTATTGCTTGTGATCCACGTTGGGCTCCCGCCATTGGCAACAGTGGGACTAATGTCTGGCGGAAGGTTGATCGCGGACTGGGGGAAGCCAGTGTCCCAGTAGAAAGCGGGAGAGAAGCCATTGGTGACATTCGGAACGGTTGGGTTAGTGGAGAAGCCGAGTTCGGCGGTGCCTGCAAACTGGTTGGCTGGGAGGCCTCCGTAATAAATTCCGTATCCACCGCGGATGGAGGTTTGATTATTGATTCGATAGGCGAAGCCAAGACGGGGTCCAAAAGCGTCCGTCGGAGGCTTCTCAAAGCATTTCTTCCCAGTACGACCCGGCCCATTGCCAGCAAAGATGACTGCCCCCAGGTGACCGCCTGCGCCCGGGTTCGGAGTGTTGGGATCGAAGGTTGACTGGCTACCGTGCGCCTCCGACAGACAGCCCTGGTAATCAAAGCGCAATCCGAGGGTCAGGGTAAGATTTTTGGTGGCCTTGAACTCGTCCGTGAACCAGGGAGAAAAGTATTGCTCGTTCTCCAAATGGCGAAAATTGACATTGAAATTGGCGTTGTGGACCTGTCCGACCAGGAATGAGGCGACCGGATCTCCGGTTGAAGTCAACTGGTTGCCGGTCGAGTCCCAGCCTGCGGTCTCGGCATTGCTGAAGTTATAGGTGCCTGTAGTATTTGAGTTACCAATTGTTGGAAATTGATGGTGCCGGTATTCGAAGCCAGCTTTCAGCGTGTGCTTGCCCTTAACCCAGGTAACGTCGTCAAGGAATTGCCAGCGGTTAGCGATACAACCCTCGGCAACGGTATCTGACTCGCCATAGTGCGTATAAGGAATTATGGGGCTGGTACCGCTGCCGCCATTGGGGCCGTTGCTGCTGAAATCAACCCTCGGCGCTCCGCCGGTGTCAACAATGGGCCCTACAAGCCCCAGGCGCGACACCCAGTGCTGGCCCGCGGAGACCGGGTTCGCGGGAAGAACCCAGCGATCAAAAGAAAGAGTCGTGTGGTTGAAGAGGTTAGGCTTGATGATCCAGTTGAACTGCTGATGGACCGTCCGCGTGGTGATGTCCTGATAAAACCCCTCTCCGAAGTAAGTCGAAGGGCTCGTGAAATTGCAGCCGCGGTTAAAGCTAGCGCACTGCCTCAAGGAGGGCCGTGTGTTGGCATTAACGGAAGTGGACATGTTGAAATTATTCCCAAAGGCCTGGTCAACCCTGACGAACAGTGTCTTCGGGGTGATGTATTGGTTGCCTGAGGGTTCAAACGCGTTGTCAATCAGCCCCGGCCGGTCGGGAGGCGGGATCAAGGCTGCAAGCTTGGCAGCGATCTGGCTGCGCAGAGGATCATTGGCGGGGATGATATTCGCCTGCCCCGGGATAGGCAATCCTGTCGTCGGATCAAAGCCGTAGCCGTCCCGCACTGGAACGCCGTTCACCGTCCTGGTGGTGGCCGGGTTGAAAATCTCGCCAGCGTAGATCGGCCGTCCAAGAACATCGGTTGCGGTCGGCGTGGAGGTATTCAGAAAGAGAGGATTTGAAAAATCCCCCTGCAGGAAGGCAGGAGTAGGGACAGTGTTGACAAAACTGGGCAAGGTACCCTGGTTAAAGTGAAGGTCATCCAGGTTGGCGAAGAAAAAAGTCTGATGCTTCCGCCCGTCGTACACTTTGGGTATCACAACCGGTCCGCCGATGGTAAATCCCCAGTTCTCGTTGCGCGTGGGAGTCTTTTGCTTAATAAGCTCTCCCGTGGCATTCAGGCCCTGATAGTTATAGTAGTTGTAACCACTTCCGTGGAAGGCAGAGGTGCCCGACTTGGTCGTATATGCGACGAAGCCGCCGCTGGTGCGCCCGTACTGCGCGGAGAAATTGTCTGTGACGATCTTCGTCTCCTTGACCGAATCAAACGGGACAGAGCGCTCCTGCGTGTTGTTATGGTCGATGGCGCTGCCAAAGGAAGCTCCGTCGAGGTAATTCTCCATCGCCATGGTCTGGCCGCCGTTCATACGCGACTGGAACTGGCTCCCGCGGAATATAGGGCAGCCGTTCGGCCGCATCGGGACATAGCCGGGCTGCGCGGCCAGCAGGGATTCAGCCAGACGGATATCCGCACCCATCACGACCGGCAGGTCGCGGTAGTACTTCTCTCCCAAGACCTGCGTACGTTCGGCGTTTGAGACATTAATTTCTACGTTCGTTGCCAGTACCTCAACCGTTTCCGTTACCTGACCCACGTCCAGCGTGGCATCCAGGCGAACGGTCCCGCTGGCAACCATCACGGTGGGAGCGACGAACATCTTAAAGCCGGCCTTCTCCACCTGCACCTTGTAGTTGCCGAGAATGAGTGGCGGGGTAGTGAAATTGCCCGCCGACGAGGTGTCGACAACGATTTTGTCGCCCGTAGCCAGATTGGTGACGTTGACCGTCGCCTGTGCAACAGCGCCACCCGTCTTATCGGCTACAAGCCCAGTGATTAAGCCTCTGTCTTGGCCCTGGCCGAAAAGTAAACCGGCAAGCGCCAAAAGGGAAACACCTGTCAAGACACACGAGGAAAACACGGAACGATGCTTCATTTTACGGCCTCCCGTCTTGGGGTCACCGTGGCAGAACTTGTGGGGGAAGCCACACTCCCCGCCCGACAGCTTTGCGCGACAATTCCTCTGGCCACCGTTTCCTATAGCGCCGGCTATGTAATCGATTACAAACGTCGTGATCCTTATATTCGCCCTGGGTCAAGTGTGCAATCCGTCGTTTCCACTCTTCTGAGGTAATACATTTGTACTAGACAGACTTTCCGAGAGGACGGTGTTGGTGCCGGAAGTTAAGTAGGTGATATCGCAGAACTGACGTTCCTGAGCCGGAGTGAATTGTGGATGCAATCTCGGTTTCTTGCGTTACTTAGATCTGTTCTCACTTCCAGTACGCTTCGCCGCCCGCAATCAATAGTAGTGCGTGCGTCAGAATCCTCTTGCGCGTGGGAGATCCAGGGATGTGAGACATGAACTTTGGTTCCGTTGATCATCCGCCGTCGCTGCGTTTGAGCTTTTTCCGAAGGCTGCGTTTGAGCTTTTTCTGAACAGCGAGGGCGCGAGCGGCCTCATTTGCCTGGAAATCAAGAGCTCGGATTGCGCGGAGAACTCGAGTTGCAGTGGAGGGAGATACTTTCGCAGCACCAGTGATCACACGCGACACGGTCGCGGTGGAAACAGACGCTCTCTTGGCAACCTCCCGAATTCCCATGCTTTATCTACACCTGTAGGACGCACGCTCTGGCGACGAGGTCGTACCGGCAATTTCTTCTCAAATTTGCTTACCATCTGAAGACGACTGTCAGATTCAGCCTGCTGTTGAATGCTTCAACGTACAATCCATCACGTTTCCTGTTTTGTAATAGTACAGTTGTGCTAGTCGTTGGAACCCGACACTCTCCGCTTGCTCCGCCTTATGTGACCCACACCTTGACGACCTGCGTTTGACTTCGGATGCAGGCCGGACAAAGAGCGCGTAAGCGACAGATTCGGGATCTTGCGTAAATGTTTCCTTCGCTTATTCTCACGCGGAGTATAATCTGCCTCGCGAGCCAGCCATGAGAGTGGAGCCCAGCAGACTGATCCGCGTGCTAATCGTTGATGACCACGTGGCGATACGCGTTGGCCTAAGAAGCATGCTTGAAGCCCAGGGTGGTATCGAAGTGATGGGAGCCGCAGCAAGCGGCTTTGACGCTCTTGCGAGCCTCGCTGCCGGCATTCCTGACATCATCCTGGTCGATCTTCGAATGCACGGTATGAGCGGGTTCAGTCTGATTCAAGAAGTACGGCAACGGTATCCTGCCGTCAACATGATCGTCCTCACGAGCTACGAGACTGATGAGGATATCTACACTGCCGTCCGCGCTGGTGTGCAGGGATATCTTTTGAAAGACGCGCCGGAGCAAGAATTGCTGGATGCGATCTTTGCCGTTTATGCTGGCGGTCGTTACTTTCCGCCGCACATCGCGTCGCGCCTTGCCGACCGACTTCAGCGATCCAGCCTTTCGCGTCGAGAGCTGGAAGTACTAGAGATGCTATCCAAAGGTCTAACTAACAACCAGATAGCTAAAGCACTCTACATAAGCAGTCACACCGTTCGATGCCACGTAGCCAGCATTACTGAAAAATTGAAGGTATCTGACCGAACAGAGGCAGTAACAGTAGCATTTAAGAATGGAATCATTCAGCTGGAGTGACTGGAGTCGTTCTCGTGGCTATCTGTTTCCCTCGGATAATCTCGGAGCACCTCCATCTTCGATGAAGCTACACACCTTGCGCCTGCCTGGTAGCATTGTGGGAAATCACCACCATCCGTGTAGCAGCCAACGAGCTGTGTGTCTGTTTCTGCTTCTCCTTCTGCTCTTCTCTGCCGGCTGTGCACAGCAACTTCGGACAATTGCGTTTCTCCCCCGGGACACTGCGGATGATCTTTGGGAGCCGGCACATAAGGGAGCCATGAACGCGGCGCGCGGGAGCGGATTTAGAGTGTACTGGAACGGGCCAACGCGACCCGATGATTTCCAGAGGCAGATTTTGCTGCTTGATCGTGCGATTCGCAGAGGCGATCAAGGCATCGTGATCGCTCCCGGCCAGTCACTGGCTCTGATGACGCCCGTGCTCCGCGCGATTTCCGCTGGCTTACCCACGGTAGTTCTGGGGTCCCCGCTCCCCATGCCCGCAGCCGGCACCCTGTCTTATGTGCTCAACGACGAGGAGGAGGAGGGGAGGATTGCTGCCGCACGGTTGTGTGAGCGGTTGCACGGAAGGGGCTCGATCGCTGTGCTGGGAGTAGACCCGAGCACTCCAGGCCTGGTTCATCGCCTGCACGCTTTCCAGACGGCAATACACGGTCAGTGCCATGACGTGGAGATAGTCGCGGTTCGCATGGGATCTGAGGACGCCGGTCAAGCTGAACACGCTGCGCAAGAGGTCTTGGTAAGTCAGCCACAATTGAACGCGATCTTCGCAATAAGCGGAGCCGCGACATCAGGTGCGTTTCGTGCCCTCCGGGATGGACACAAGAGCCAGCAGGTACTGCTTGTTGGCTGTGACCAGCAGTATGGGCAACTCTACTATCTAAGCCAGGGCGCGATTGATTCCATCATTGCTCAGAACACTTATGAAATGGCAGACCATGCGATCAAGATGATCATCGCCCAGACGAATGGTCAAGGTATGCCTCATCTTGTTTTTGTAAAACCCGTTCTGTTAACCCACGACAACCTATACGAACCGCAGTTTGCACCCCTTCTCACCTACTGGAGATCCGTGCCTTGAGCACAACGAACCTGGCGTCGCGAAGAGTCGTGCTTACGGGCTTGAGCCTGTGTGGTCTCGTGACGGTTGGATTGCTTCTTTTGTGGCGGGCGTCCGGGTATCGCCAGTTGCCCTATCACGACTCGTTCTCCTTGGGCAAAGCAGATGAATGGGAGAGCTATGACGGTACCTGGAGAGTCGTTGACAGTGCGGCTCGCAATGATTCGGACGCTCGCGGCTCGAAGTTCATGACCGGCTCTTCCAAATGGACGGATTATTTGACTGAAGCGGACCTTCAACTTCTGGGAGATAAAGGTGACGCTGGGCTGATAGTAAGGTCAACCGACGAAGAGCAGGGTGTCGATTCCTACAACGGGTACTACATAGGGTTGCGCGCACAGGATGGATTTCTGATTATTGGGCGGGCTGACCACGGTTGGTCAGAGTACCAGGATTCACGAATGCCCGGGGGAGTGCGGCCTTTCCATTGGTACCATCTAAAAGTTGTGTCATTTGGGTGCTCTCTCGCGGCGTCGGCAGTCGATCCAAGTACGGGCGCGACTACTACTGTGGCTCTTAAAGAGGATCAAGATTCATGCGCCTCCCGGGGCCGCATCGGGTTGAGATCACTGGACACCGGAGGAATTTGGAAAAACGTCCGCGCTGCTCCCGCTTCGATCCATGACCTGACTAGCCTGGTCGGCGGACACGACATTCCCCCCTCCAAGCTGGTGCCTCTTTCCATCAAACAAACACTTGAAGTCCGTAGAGGGTTTCTTACTTCACAAGAGCATCCAACATCAGGACAGGCGCGTCTCAGTCCAGTCGAGCCATTGAGGAACCTCCTCCTGGAGGCCCCCAATCAGAATTCGATCTTGTCCGCACGTGGCGTCGTAATTCTGACCGAACCCGTCTTGTACATCCAGGATTCCACCGGGGGCATTTCAATACCAAATGTCAAAGGCCCGCTTTTGAAGGTTGGAGATGAAATCGAAGCTACCGGAACGGTCGAACCACACGACTTCAGCGCTAGTCTGGCGAACGCTACGGTCCGTCTCCTGTGGGCTGGAGTACCCGATCCTCCTTTGGCCGTCACAATTTCTCAGGCAGCTACAGGAGTTTTCGACGCGCGCTTTGTGGAATTGGAGGCCTATCTTGATGGCATTGACGAGGCGTCGGATAAGAACCTGATTCTTAGCCTGCACAATGGCGACCAGCGCTTCCGGGCAATCCTCAAAGGGTCGTTTGGAGAGGTAGCGCGACCTTCCCTGGCCCAACACAGCCTGTTGCGTGTTCGGGGCATTTGCTCTACTTTATCGGAATACACCAGCAACCGCACACCATTTGTCCTGCTTCTTCGTTCGATGGACGACATAGAACGGGTCGCAGGTCCCCCCTGGTGGAGCGCTCGGAATCTTATCGCAATTGTCGTAGGCGTAACTTTTGTTGTACTCCTCGTGTACTCGTTCTATATTCGCGCCGAACACTGGAGACTTCGCGCAGTAATCGAGGAGCGACAAAGACTGGCGCACGAGTTACATGATACGCTCGCCCAGAGTTTTGCCGGAATCGGTTTCCAGCTGGGAGCAATCCGTAAACGACTGCCGAGGAATCTTCATGGGCTTCATAGTCAGCTTGAGGTCGCATCACAACTGGTTACACAAGGCCATCAGGAGGCACGACGCAGCATTTCCACTCTCCGTCCAAACTGCATTGAGTCAATCGAACTATTGCCCGCTCTAACCCGCTCGGCTGCGGTCATGGTCTCAGGTGGCTCAGTTACGGTTGAAGCTTCTACAAAGGGCAAGTATCGCCAGATACCCCTGAAGCTCACTGACGTTCTGTTCAGAGTCGGCCTGGAAGCCATAGCAAATGCTGTTCGCCACGCTCGTGCAACTCACATCGGGGTCACTGCGGAATACGCTATCAGTGCTCTCATCCTTACTGTTGAAGACAATGGAATAGGATTCGGACTGGACGAAGTGTCAGACAGCTTCGGATTGCGAGGCATGAAGAAGAGGCTGGAGAGCGTCGGAGGTACGATTCAGATAAGCAGCAAAACGGGCGTTGGAACTCGAATTGAAGCCGTCGTCCCGCTTCCGCGATCGTATAGGTTTAGCTTTCCTTCGTTTGGGCGAGGAACTAATCGATCGCAAGAGCGGTCTCCTATCCTGACCACGCCACCACGTTCTCAATGACCTCGCCGATTCGCGCCCCCTCGCAACAATGTTGGAATCCACAGGAGTCGCCAGCTCGTCCGCGGTATTAGTCGCGCGCTGCACCACTCCTCCGTTCAGCACCAAACCATCGAATCGAAATAGTTGATTTGGCACAATAGTACAGATGACCTATGGAGCCATAAGGCTTCCAGAAGTAGACTGCCCTGTGGTCCGAAACGCAGTCAAAGGTCCTTGTCACAAACCCTCAAGTCGAATTTGTATCCCGGCAAATAGAGTCCTGACCCGTCAGCGCGGGCCCATCGAGAACAAGTAGCTGGGAACCACGATTTTATGAGTGCCGTTGCTCGACACTTCTAGTGAGAACAGCGTGAGACACCGGAGGCATTTGAATGCGATCAAACTCGACAATATTTGCTATGTTGCTGGCGTTACTGCTGCCCGTACGGATGCATGCCGACACTCAGCGGTGGTCCGAGGTGCAGGCAAACGCGTGGTACGCGGAGGAGCCGTGGCTGGTAGGTAGCAATTTTGTGCCAGTGGACGCGATCAACCAGCTTGAGATGTGGCAGGCAGACACGTTTGACCCGCAAGAGATTGACAAGGAGTTTGGATGGGCGGAAGAACTGGGCATGAACACCATGCGGGTTTTTCTGCACGACCTCCTTTGGCAGCAGGACGCGTCGGGGTTCCAGCTTCGCATCGATACGTTTCTGAACATCGCCGACAAGCACCATATCCGGCCGATGTTTGTCTTGTTCGATTCGTGCTGGGAAGCGGTACCGAAGCTCGGACCACAGCACCCGCCGATTCCGGGGGTGCACAACTCGGGCTGGGTACAGAGCCCGGGAGAGCCTGCGCTGCAAGATCCCTCGCAGTATCCGAGACTGAAAGCGTACGTGGAAGGTGTGGTACGTGCGTTTGCGAATGACAAGCGCATCGTGGCATGGGATGTGTGGAACGAGCCGGCCGGGAGCAAAGAAGTGATCGCATTGTTGCCACAAGTGTTTGAGTGGGCACGCGAGGCGCATCCTTCGCAGCCGCTGACTAGCGGCGTCTTTCAGGAGGACTTCACGCCTTCGGACAAACCCACAGCAGTAACCGCAATTCAGATCGCCGAGTCGGACGTGATTTCATTTCACAACTACAGTTGGTCCGAGCGGTTTGAGAAGGAGATTACTGGGCTGGAGCAGTATCATCGTCCGTTGTTATGCTCAGAGTACATGGCACGGTCGGTGGGCAGTACGTTCGACACGATCCTGCCGATTGCGAAGATTCACCGCGTCGCCGCAATCAATTGGGGATTCGTGGCGGGCAAGACGCAGACATATTTACCGTGGGATTCCTGGGAGCGACCGTATGTGAAAACGCAGCCGCCGGTGTGGTTCCACGATGTGCTGCACGTAGACGGGACGCCGTATCGGAAACGCGAGGCGCAAATTCTTCGTGATCTGACAGGGAAGGGCTCTGGGAAGACGTTAACCAACCAATTGCACCGCCGTACATCTCCTCTTGCGGTGGCCGAGGTCCAGGTACGGTGAACTCTCCCTCCGATATTCCCGCTGAAGGCATAAGACGTGTGCTCACCGGTGTTTCATTGTCGACTTTCTTCTGAGAACCTGCACGCCCCTCCACAAATGGCTAACCAACTGACAGGAGACGCCGCAGGTGGTTTCCGGATAGCCGATCGCTCGGGAGCCGCGTTTCAGGAGGTAAACTTACATTGTGTCGAAGTTACTTTCGTGGCCGATGGAGATTGGAACTCCGGATCCCGGCATCGCCGCCGAAGTGTTTGGTT
>Ga0210409_10008313_pt1 | contig 10579 bp, 6 predicted proteins | sample IncBWH17MmetaG_FD_161649 | JGI IMG/M metagenome (GOLD analysis project Ga0210409, IMG submission 161649) | Forest soil microbial communities from Barre Woods Harvard Forest LTER site, Petersham, Massachusetts, United States - Inc-BW-H-17-M | ecosystem: Environmental > Terrestrial > Soil >...
TCCTAGCATAACGATCTCGGCTTTCTTGTCGGTGCCGGGAATTTCTGCAATGGCGTTATAGGCGGTGGTCCCCTCGGGATACTCCTTGTTCTGGATATTGAGGCGCAGGGTCACGGCGGTCCCGTCGCCAAGAAACCGCGCGATGCGTCCATAGTCTTCATTGCGCATCACCAGCGTAGGCACCGTGCGCGTCCAGTCGTACGTGGCGTTTTGCTGCGCGATGATGACTCCGTGAGCTCGGCCGGCATCGTTGATGCGCGCCAGGGCCCCGTTGTCCACGAGAAACTGGTCCACCTGACGGGAAACTTCCGCGCGGGTCAACTGCCCTTCCGGCAGCTTTGGCTGCTCGGGAAAGCGGAACGGCCGCGGATTCTTTTCATCGAATCGCGATTGCCATTCGTCTTCCGGACGCCGCATGGGCGACGGGTTCATGTCCTCGAGCACCTCCACATGCTTTCCGGCGAACACGATTGCGCCGCGCACTTTGTCCTTCACTGAATTCAAATACGCGTCAAGCTCTGCTTGTGTCGGCTGCTTCGGTTCCGTGGGCTTCGCGGTTGGCGGCATTGGCGGTGCAGCCCATTTCGGTTCGGGTGGCGGCGGCGCGCCTCCGAAAAAATTAAATCCAGGGCCGGCCGGCGGCGCCAATCCGGGCGGGTCGATCACCACCACTTGCGCCGTCACGACTCCGTTGGTGCTCGGCGTCCACGCCAGCGGCTTTACCATCAGTTGCGCGTGGAACGGGGTGACGGCTTCCGCCAAAAGCTCCATATTTTCCCAGCCAGGGACCGGCGTCGCGGCGCTCGGCGGCTGGAACGTCCAGGGCTCGAGGTGCGCGTTGGCCAATCCCCACGACGTCATGGTCTGGACGGCCCAATCGTCGGCGGCCTTGAGGTTTGGTGTGCCGGTCACGCGCGGGCCATAGACGTCCGCGATCTCGTGGATGAGCCACATGATCTTGGAGTTGTTCGTCTCTTCGGCGCGGATCAGCGCATAAATCTCCGAGAGTCCCGGAGACTGCGCCGGCAACGCCATCGCTGCCAGCAGTAAGAAGCACAGCACACATCCGCACAGTTTCGCCACGGTACCTCCTGAGGATTCTTCGGAAGTTATTGAACTCGCATCGGCCGCACGCCAATATACGCTCCGGCTTCCCCAGTAGGCAATGCAGCAAAGTTACATTCCTAGATGGCATGTCGTGAGGCGCTATAACGAATTCATGCTGAGTATTGGGGAGTCCACTGGGTTTCGGTTACCCGGCGGATTAGCTCTTCTTGGCTCGTTTTGGGAGCAACGCCGATGCGCTGGGCCTCGAGGCCGACGGCGATGGCGATAGCGACGGCGACACCGCGGACATGACGCAGCGGAGGGAGCAGAGATGCCGTCGCGTCGGTCAGCGCGGGGGAATGGTCGGCGAGAGTGCGGGCGGCGGCTTCCATCATGCTGTCGGTGACGCGGCGCGCGCGCGAAGCGACAATGCCAAGGCCGACGGCCGGGAAAATGTAAACATTGTTGCACTGCGCGATCGTGATTTGCCGGCCCGCGTAGTTGACCGGAGCGAAGGGAGAACCGGTGGCCAGCAAGGCTCGACCTTCGGTCCAGCGGATCAGGTCCTCTGCTTTGGCTTCCGATTTGTCGGTGGGATTGGAGAGCGGGAGAATGATGGGCCGGCGAACTTTTCGTGCCATCTCGCGAACGATCGGTTCAGTGAAGGAGCCGGCAACGGTGGAGAGGCCGATGAGAATGCTGGCGTCGATCCTGGAGATTACGCCCGCAAGGGAAATCTGGCCGCTGGAATTGCGAGGCCAATCGGCGAGGCGCTCGGAGGGCTGCGCATACACCTGCTGCTCTTCGGTGAGATCGGTGCGGCCAGCGTGCAGGAGACCCTTGCTATTCACGATCCAGAAGCGCCGGCGCGCGTCGCGCTCGGAAAGGCCTTCGGACACCAGTGCGTTGCGAAGATAGTCGGCCACGCCGATGGCCGCTGATCCGGCGCCAAAGAAAACGATCTGCTGATCCTTGAAGCGCGTGCTACTAACTTTTACGGCGCTGAGAATCGCCCCCAGCGTCACGGCGGCGGTTCCTTGGATGTCGTCGTTGAAGGTGAGGAGGTCGTCACGGTAGCGCTCGAGAATGGGTCGCGCATGAGCACGCGCGAAGTCTTCCCACTGCACGCAAGTTTCAGGCAGCTCTTGTTTGACGGCGTCGACGAATTGGTGAACGAAATCGAAATACGCCTGCCCGGTGATCCGGTCATGGCGCCAGCCAAGATATTGCGGATCCTGCAGGCGTTCCGGATTATTGGTTCCGACGTCGAGCACGATGGGCAGGGTGCGCGCGGGATGGATGCCGCCGATGAGCGTGTACAGGGAGAGCTTTCCGATGGGGATGCCCAGACCGCCAACGCCCTGATCTCCGATGCCGAGAATGCGTTCGCCATCGGTGACCACGATGACGTCAACCTTGGGTTGGGGGCGATTGCGAAGAAGGGCGGGGATTGAATCGCGCAACGGGTAAGAGATGAAGAGGCCGCGCGGGCGGCGGTAAATCTGGCTGAATTGCTGGCAGCCCAAGGCCACGACTGGGGTGTAAACGATTGGGGTCATCTCTTCGATGTGGTCGAGGAGTAGTCGGTAGAACAGGACTTCGTTGGCGTCTTCGAGGGCGCGAAGGTAGATGTGGCGCTCCAGGTCGTCGTCTTTACGCTTGAAGGCTCCGTAGGCGCGAATGACCTGTTCGTCGAGCGTCTCGACCTGGGGCGGCAGGAGTCCATGCAAGCCGAGGCTGGCGCGCTCTTCGACGGTGAATGCCGTGCCCTTGTTCAGCATTTGGCTGTTGAGCAGCTCCATTCCGCGCACGCTTTGCTGCATGACCCTCTCCTGTTGAATCCGTTGCGCTGCTACTCTCGCACGGAGTTCGCCGGGGCACCAACTGCGTTGCCGCAATGCCGGGGTCTGAGCGCCGACCTTGATTATCTAACCAAAATATGGTATAATTACTAACGGAGATTCATGAAGCGACCTCGCTGGACGCTGCATAGCGATCGTCTCCCCGCTGGGAGCCGGTGTGTTGCTAGAGCAAGCGGTGGTTGCTCGAAAGGAGCAAATACATGGCAATACAAACGCAAGAAATCGAATACCACGATGGCGATGCAGAACTCGCCGGGCTGTTGTCTTGGGATGATGCGCGGGATCAACGGCGGCCGGGAATTCTGGTCGTTCACGGGGGAGCCGGGCTTGACGACCATGCCAAGGGGCGAGCGAGGCGGCTGGCGGAATTTGGGTTCGTCGCATTTGCCTGTGACATGTACGGGAAGGGCGTTGCGGGCAATCGTGAACGTGTGATGGCGCGAATTATGGAACTGCGGAGCGACCGCGCCAAACTGTGCCAGCGGGCACGGGCGGGGATGGAGGTGCTGGCGTCGAAGCGGTGGGTTGACGGGCGCATCGCCGCGGTGGGCTACTGCTTCGGCGGGATGACTGTGCTGGAGTTGGCGAGGAGCGGCACGGAGCTGGCGGGAGTGGTCAGCGTCCATGGGAGCCTAGATTCGTCGCGGCCAGCTGAGCCAGAGTCGGTTAAGGCGAAGATATTGGTCTGCCACGGAGCCTTGGACCCGCATGTGCCAATGACACAGGTGAGCGCGTTTGTGGAAGAAATGAAGCGCGCCGGCGCCGACTGGCAGCTGATTGTGCACGGTGGTGCGATGCACGGATTTACGCACGAGTCCGGCCCTTACTTCCCAGGGGTGGCTTATCACGCTCAGGCGGATGCCCGCTCGGGGGCTGCGATGCGGAGTTTCTTTGGTGAACTGTTCGGCTAGGGGGCGAGCGCCGGCCACCAGTGTGAGCAAGGGACCGGCTAGCTGTGGAGCATGGGGAAAAACGATAGCCCAGCCTTGTGGGCTGGGCTATCGGCAAGTTCGCGCGAGAATGGAGCCGTTGCGCTAAGTCTATGGAAACGGCAAATATCTCCACAAATCGTTGAGGTAGCCGGGAGGGGCGCCGGGAGTGGTATCGTAGCCTTCCCCGCCGAACACCGTAACGTAGTTAGATCCAAACGGTGGCCAGATAGCGGCGCCCCTGCGGGCACTAACGACGTTTTTCACGAAAAGCGACCCAGCGGGACTCTGGACGTCAGTTTGCTGGTTGACTCCGCTGGTGCCTTTCCACCAGGTCCATTGCCCGGTGGTATGGTCATACTCCCAAATGTCATTGAGGAATCCGGTCCCCTGCGTGGTGCTAGAACCGAATCCCCAGCCGCCGAATAAGAAGATGTCGCCGTCCGGGTTAGTCCAGCCCACCGAACCCCAGCGGGCACCAGGAACATTTGCGGCAGCCGCAGTGGTTTGAGTCCCGTATGTCCCGGCCTGATTGGCGACACCGGTAGTGCCGCCGCCGGAGACCCAAGTCCACTGCTTGGTCGTCGTGTTGTACTTCCAAAGATCGTTTAGAACGGCGCCTGCCGGCGAGCCTGTTCCCGCAGAATCGAAGCCGAATCCACCAAACAGCCAGATGTTGCCGGAAGCATCGGCCCAGAGAGTCCCGTGCTGACGCCCGCCTGGCGCGGTGGTTCCGGAGCCTGTCCCCAGCGTGCCGTAACTGCCATTTTGATTGGCTACGTTGGAGTTGGAGGGCCCAATCCAAGTCCACTGCTTCAATGTGGGGCTATATTCCCACAAGTCATTCAGCAGACCGACCTTGCCGGCAGAGTCGTAGCCCTGACCACCGAACAGCCAAACATTGCCGGTCGGATCGGTGGCAGTCGCTGCAGCCCAGCGGCCTCCGGGGAGGACACACCCCGTGGTCGTGCCGGTCACACATCCGGCCGCCGCGACTCCCTGAGTGCCGTAAATACCTGTCTGGTTTCCGGTGCTAAAGCCGCCTTGCCAGACCCACTGGCCTGTAAACGTACCAGCAATAAGATTCGTAGGCGTGACCCCGTGGTTATCGAGACTGCCGGGAACCCATTCCCAAATGTCGTTAAGAAGAGCGCTGTCTTGCGATGATGTGGAGTCGAATCCTTGTCCGCCAAACAGCCAGAGGTTGCCGGAGGCGTCTGTCCAGGTCGAGCCACCCCAACGCGAACCCGGGGCAGTAGCGATGGACCCCGGGCCCGCTATAGGGGTGCCAGTGCCCAGTGTCCCGTAGACGCCGGAGACGTTTTCGTTTTTTAGTGGGGTAATATCCACAACCCAATCGCCAGCGCTGTTTATGAACATCGGCAGGTTCGCCGGAATCCATTCGCCACCATCCCAAACCCACAGATCGTTCAAAACGCCGTCCGGGATGACATTTGGGGGGAGCGTAATTTTATACGGATAGCCTTTTCCGCCAAAGAGCCACCGTCTGCCGGCGATGTCGGTCCAGGTTACAGCGAAATCGCGCCCGCCGGGTTCACCGGTGCTCGGTACTTGCACTTCGTTAGATCTCTTGAGCGGGGTGGTGACCACGGCGAAATTGTTGGCCTTGCTCGTGTCCGTCAGCTGCCAGCTCAGCCAGCCCCAATCATTATGCTGGCAATCGATGATCACGCTAGATACGTTGCCAGTGGCGATGCCAGTAAAATAGAAAGGAGTGCAGCTTTCTGTCTGGCTAGTGGGCGGCAAGAAGACGTCAACGTTGTAGAGACCGCCGTTCGTGACCGGAGTGGCGAAACTGAAAGTCGTGTCGCCAGTGACGAGTAGGTTGTCGCCTGCATTGTTTTGCAGTTCCATCGTGTCGCCAGGGCCCGTTATGAGTCCGACCACAGCGCCGCCAATGGAGTAGCCCGGCTGGGAGCAGACGATGTTAACGTTCCCCACGTTGCCGCTGACCGTGCCACTGCCATTGACCACCGTGCAGGTCTGCACGGGCGTCTTGGGTTGCGTAAGTATAGTAACGGCGTAAGCCGCGCCGCTAAGAAGAGGCGTAGCGAAGGTAAAATTTACGTTACCCGTTCCGCTGACGCCAAGATTGTCACCCCCATTGTCCTGCAAAGTGAGGCCTGTACCGAGGAGGCCGGAAACCGAGCCGCCAATAGTGAAAATTGGCGCGCAAACCACTTGTATATTCGTGACGTTGGCGGTGGCCGTCCCTGTGCCACTGGTCACGCTGCAGGTTTGGGTAGGTGTGGATGGCTGGGTCTTGACGATGACGTTGTAGGCGCCGCCGCTGGCGATAGCCGTCTTAAAGGTGAAGGCCACCGTGCCCGTACCGGTGACCGCCAAGTCATCGCTGCCGTTATCTTCGAGAATAAGTCCGGTTCCCTGGAGACCAAGCACCGATCCGCCGATGGTGAAGGGGCCCGTTGCGCTGCCCGAACCTGAGCCCGATCCCGAGCCCGAGCCTGAGCCCGATCCTGAGCCTGAGCCTGAGCCCGCTGGCTGTTTCAGGCCACTGCAGGACGTTAGGATAATCGCGATCATCACAATAGACGTAAGCAACAAGAGTTTAATGGCAAGCTTCATTAGCGATTCCCTTCCGGCGCTCCGAGGATTGGCAACGATTTTCGATTCGCTTCACCCTGTAGTGTCCGAACAGGCACTCAGGGCCAGAGTCTTCAAACGGTGGCGATAGGGCCGAATGGGCCATTCACACCAATTCCGCTGAAGCGTTGCACCATCTGGGATGAGAGTACGTAGGGGTTTACTGCGAATCAATCAAACAGACGGTTAGGTGTGCTCACGTGACTATTATTTTTTAGGCACGTTTCGTTAGGATGTGCCTACGATGGTGAGGTCCGTTTGATGAGCAGAGTTGCCCGTGAAGAGGGCATAAGGAAAAAGGCCGCGCTGGACCTCAGTAGGCGCCCAGCACGGCTTGAAATTGGGTTCGCGCCAATGGATTCCTCGGCGTATGTGCCGGGAAAGGCACAGGGGCGGCGATCCACGCCGGAATCTATTGGTCAGGGGTCCCGAGGAGGGAGATGAGTTGGAGGGGGTTGGTGCGGGCGCGGTTTACGGTGGCGGCCCAGTGCAGGTGCGGCCCGGTGACGCGGCCGGTGGCGCCGACCTTGCCGAGGAGGGCGCCGGTGTCGACGAGGTCGCCGGGCTGCACGGAGATGGACTCGAAGTGCGCGTAAAAGGTGTAGAGGCCGAGGCCATGGTCGAGGACCACGGTGTTGCCGGAGAAATAGAGCGGCTCGGCGAGGACGACGCGGCCACGCTGCGCGGCGTAGACGGGAGTGCCGGCGAGTGTGGGGAAATCGACTCCGCCGTGAGGCGAACCGGCTTTGCCGTTGAGGATGCGGCGCTTGCCGAAATTGCCGCCGGTGGTGACTCCGGCGAGCGGGTAGTGGAAGCTGCCATCCCAGAGGCGCTCGGGCGTGATAGTCGCGAAAATGGCGCGGAGGCGCTGGCGCTCGGCCTCGGCGCGGGCGAGCTGTTCGGGATTGGGCTCGACGAAATTGGGGGCGACTTTGAGGCTTTCGGTGGCGAACGTACCTTCCTTTACGTCGATCGCTGCCGAGCAAGGGATTTCTCCGGTAGATTCCGTTTTCGCGGTGAGTGTTAGCGGGTATGTTTCCGGCTTTAGCTCCAGATCTACACCGAGCAGTGCGCGCCAGACGTCGGGAGATTTTTCGTCCGCTCTGGGCTCCTGCCAGAAGGGGATTTCGCGATTGTCCCAGGTGGCTTTTATTTCCGTGACGGCTTGCCTGGAACTGCGCAGTTCGAGGAGGAGGAGGCTGCCTTGGGTGGGCTCGGGGGCGCTTAAGTGGAGGGTGAGATTGTGGCCGCAATCATGGGTGGAGGGTTGGGGCGCGATGGGTTTGCCGATGCGGTGATGCGGTCGCGATTTTTGGGCGATGGCGGGTGCGCCTGCTAGCAGCAAAACGCAAATGGCGATAGTTAGGCGCATCGGGAAGAAGGAAAGAATTTAACACAGAGGGCATAGAGGGCGCAGAGCAGCACGGAAAGGGTACGCCCTCAGTTTGATGTGGACCACGCCATGCCGTCTACGCCGGGGGTTAGGTCGATGCTGGGTTGGAGTTGCCAGGAGCGGAGGTCGAGGACGGCGATTTTTCCCGCGGGCATGCAGGTGATGTAGGCGACGGCGGCGTCGGGACGGATGAGAATTTCGCCGGGTTGCTGAGGAACGTCGAAGGATTTCACAACCTTAAGAGTTTTCAGATCGATGACGATCGTTTTGTTTGCGCGCGGTAGGACGGCGAGAAGAAAGTGGCCGTCGGGAGTGGGCTCGGAGGCGTAGGCGTAATCGGGAATGTCGATCCACGTGCTGATCTTGTTGGTGGCGGCGTCGATGACGGCGATGCGCGGAGCATCTTGATCATGGGTGAAGACGTGGGTGCCGTCGGGAGAGATGGAGATGCGCTGCACCTGTTTTGCGACGGGGATGGTGGTGATGAGCTTGCGATTGGCGATGTCCACGACGCTGACGGTGCCGGCGTGAACGTTGGAGGTATAAGCGCGGCGGCCATCTTTACTTAGCACGAACATGTGCGATTCGGGCTGGCCGGTGGGGACTTCGGCCACGATTTTGCGCGACGCAGGGTCGATGATGTCTACAGCGTTGGCGAGTTCGACGCTGACATACAGCAGGCCGTCAGGTCCGAACTGGGGTTGGTGCGGGCGCAAGGGTTTGCCGAGGTCCATGGTGGCGGCGAGTTTACGCTGCTGGAGATCGATGATGTCGATCGTTGCGCCGTCGGTGCCAGGCCTTCCGACGCCTGCGTTCCCATAAATGGGAACGTAGGCGAAGCGGGCGTCAGGGGAGACGGCGACTTCGTGACCGTTGACGCCGACGGAAATCTTGGCGATCTCGCGGCGACTCTCCGGATCGACGAGCAGCACGGTATGTTCCCTTTGGTTGGCAACGACGATGAAGCCGCTGGAGGACGAGGCTGACTTGCCGGGGTTCGTGACCAGAAAGACGAATAGGAGGAACGACGCGACGACTAGCGCACGACCGAGAGACATTGCGCACCTCTAGGGAGAGAGTTTCAGCGCGTCCATTGTCCTTGAAGCGATGGAAATATGCCAGACGCCGGGTGGTCTGCGGCTTAGCGGTGTTAGCGACTTTGGCGACGACGACGCTGAGCCGGAGCTGAGTTCAAGGTGCCAGCGTATCTTTTCGGAGGAGACGGACGGGTGTAGGCTAAACGCCTCGGCCGAGTGCACAAGGAGACAAGCTCATGCGCGAATTCGAGGATGGCAGCGAGAGGGACGGCGGCGAGTTGGTTGGAGAGGAAAAGACTGGCGGAGTGACGCGGCGAGAGTTTTTGGAAATGGGCGTGGCGGCGACGCTCGACGGGCGCACGAAAAAAGCGGCGGCGCAGCAATTGGATGAGTCGCTGCGCCGGTTACAGACCGATCATATCGACCTTCTACAATTTCACGAGATCATTCGTATGGAAGATCCCGACCGCGTTTTTGCTGCCGGCGGCGGAATGGAAGCGGTAGTGGAGGCACGGAAGGCAGGCAAAGTGCGCTACATCGGATTCACCGGGCACAAGAGTCCGGACATCCATTTGAAGATGCTGGAAACGGCCGACGCGCACCAATTTCATTTTGATTCGGTGCAAATGCCGCTCAACGTCATGGACGCGCATTTCAACAGCTTCGGGAAGAAGGTGCTGCCGGTGCTGGTGAAGAAGGAGATCGGCGTCCTGGGGATGAAGCCGATGGGCGCGGGAATTATTCTGCGCAGTAAGACCGTGGAACCGATGGAGTGCTTGCATTACGCGATGAGTTTGCCGACGAGCGTGGTGATTACGGGCTGCGATTCCGTGACGCTGGTGGAGCAGGCGGTGACGGCGGCGCGAACCTTCCACCCGATGAGCGGGACGCAAGTGGCAGCACTACTGGCGAAGACGAAGGAAGCGGCGCAGAACGGCGAGTTCGAGGGCTACAAGACCACGACGAATTTCGACGGCACGGCGCACAATCCGCAGTGGCTAGGGTAAGGCCAGAAGGCAGCAATCAAGAGTCGAAAATAAAAACTAGTTGCCGGCCTCGGTGGCGTAGCGTCGGAAGAAGGAATCCGGCTTCCACTGCGGGCGGGCATCTGCATTGGCGACGGAGATCAGGAGTTGGCGAACGACGTCTTCGTATAGGCCTGCCGCGGCGAGATCGACGGGTTGGGCGAGGTCGTCGGACGGGGCGTGATAGCGGTTGGTGAGCCAGTCCTTGAAAATTTTCTGTTCAGGCGAGCCGGGATCGAATCCAACGTCAAGCTTCAGCGCGGGAACCCCATGGCGGATGAAATTGTACTGATCGCTGCGGATGAAGACGTTGCGCAGCGGCTCGGGGTCGGGCTGAACGCGAACGCCAAAGAGTTGGGCCGCTTCGCGGGCGCGATCGCCGAGGTCGGATTCCGCGAGTCCCGGAACCTTGAGAACCTTCAGCGGGACGATTGGGAGAAACATGTCGAGGTTAATATCCGCGATCATCGATTTCGGCGGAACTGTGGGATGAGCGGCGAAATATTTTGAACCCAGCAGGCCTTTTTCTTCCGCAGTGACCACCACAAAAAGAATGGAGCGGCGGAGCTGCTCTGGGTGGGCGTTAAATTGGGCGGCCAGGTCGAGCAGGACCGCGACGCCGCTGGCATTGTCCATGGCGCCGTTGTAGATGCGGTCCCCG
>Ga0210409_10008316_pt1 | contig 10577 bp, 9 predicted proteins | sample IncBWH17MmetaG_FD_161649 | JGI IMG/M metagenome (GOLD analysis project Ga0210409, IMG submission 161649) | Forest soil microbial communities from Barre Woods Harvard Forest LTER site, Petersham, Massachusetts, United States - Inc-BW-H-17-M | ecosystem: Environmental > Terrestrial > Soil >...
CTAAAGGCCACCTATGGCTCGCATCCGGCGGGGGTCGCGGTATTCGTCCGGGTCCGACCATTTTCGGGGGATGAAAGATAGCCAGCCACGGCCATTGACGTTTTCGGTAGCGCGGGCTTCAGCCTGCGGGGGTTCGTCTTTTCAAGGACTAGATTCCACAGGCGGAAGAGCCTGCGCCATTGATCCAATTCACTCGGGGAGAGGCTCGTTCAGCTCTTGGAATTTAGCAGCTCTAGGCCCTGGTCGGCTTCTTCGGCCGCATCCGGGAATTCCTGCTTGACCTGATTGTAGAGTTTCGTGGCCTGCGCGGGATCGGTTTTGCGGTAATAATCCGCGAGCGCCAGCATGGCCATCGGCTTCGGAACAAACACGCTCGGCTTGTCCGACAATTGCTTGAACAAGTCCACAGCCTGCGAGCTTTTATTTTCCTGCAGGTAGACTTCGGCCAATTGGAATTTAGCGAGGCTCGCCAAATTTTCATCGCCACCCGAGGCGACTTGCCCGAAATTTTTCTCCGCGTCTCCGTTGCGCTTCAACTGGACTTCGGAGAGAGCCGCATAGTACCGCGCCATTTGCCCGGGTTTCGTGCGCCCATATTGGCCCGCGACAGCCAGAAACTTCTTATCGGCGTCGGTAAACTTATTTTTTTCGTCGAGGTAGGTAACGTCGACCGGGTCGGCCGGTTCTCCGGCGGCGCGAATACGCGCCTGGAAAATTTTCAATGCATCGTCGAGCGCCCCGGAGGCCTTTGCCGTCTGCCGCCGTGCGTAGCTGTTCCAACCAAAAACCGCCAGCGCCACGACCAGCGCCGCCGTAACCACGAGCCATAGAGCCTGCTGATGCGAAGCGACCGATTCGACTCCCGAGAAAAATCTCTCCCGGATCTCATCCTTCTTCAGGTCCTTGCGCAAAATATGCTGCGCCACAGAGTCATCCCTCCACAGGTTTTCGAATTATTGATCCTACCACAGGTTTCACGCCAGGATTGGAATCAGAAATCGAACGGTTCCTACAAAACCTGTGGCACCCTAAAAAGCGAAAGGGCCCTGCCCGGATGCCCCGGGCAAGGCCCTCAGAACACGTGTACCCCATCAGGATGCAGCGGTGACGTTTTCAGCCTGATAGCCCTTTGGTCCTTGTTTGACCTCGAACTCGACCATCTGGCCTTCGTTCAGTGTCTTGTATCCGTCCATTTGGATGGCGGAGAAGTGAACGAACACGTCTTCGCCGGACTGGCGTTGGATGAAACCATACCCTTTTGATGCGTTAAACCATTTGACTACACCTTGTTCTCTGCTCAACTTAGTAGCTCCTCTATCTTGAGCGGTCGCTGTTTGCCGGGCGTAACGCCAGTCGGTGGTAGATAAATGTCCGCCGTTACCGGTGACCTTTCCCCGTTCGTGCTGGTGATCTGTCGAGGGCGGTGGACCACAGCGGGCCTCCGAGCACCTACGGAATTACTGGACCCACAAAAGCGGGCCATCAATACAACAAAATTTGGCGGCTGTCTAGAGAATTCCCCGATTTGGGAAAGGTTCAAAAGGGCGAGCTGCGGGAAGCGGCCGCGCGTCCTTCCTTGGTGAGTTCTTGGAGAAGCTGCGGTCTAAGAATGAAAACTCGTAACCGCCTGCGCCTCTTGGGTATGAATGTCGAAAACGGCGTACAGCTTGGTGATTTGCAGAAGGTCGATAACTTTCTTATTCAAGTTCAGGAGCTTTAATTCCCCGCCCTCGCTTTTTACCAAACGGAAGCCGCTGACTAATTCACCGAGCCCGGTGCTATCGATGTAATTGACTCCGGCCAGGTTCATGACGATTTTCTTGCGACCCTTGCCGAGGTTTTCGCGAACGAGGTCGCGGAGCAGGGAGCTGCCTTCGCCCAGCGTGATTCGTCCGTTCATGTCGATCACTGTGACGTCTCCGATCTCACGGCGGGTTGCTGTGAAATTCATGGCAAGCCTTTCGCGGATATTGTTTTTCCTCTGCATTGGAATGCGCCGCCATGGTCTTGCCGTTCAGCGGGAAGCTTACCGTTTGTGGCGCTTGGCCATGACGACTTCGGCGCCGCCGGCTGCGCTGGAGAGAACATCGACCTCATCCATGAATGCCTTCATCAAAAGCACGCCGCGGCCGGAATCCTCGAGGACATTCTCATCATCCCGGGGGTCGGGCACGTCTTCGAGGCGAAATCCCGCGCCCTGATCCACCACATGGATCACCAGTTTGTCTTCCAGCAGCTCGAAAATCACGTGGATTTTTCTCTCGCGGCGCTGTTGGTTGCCGTATTGAAAGGCGTTCATGACGCCTTCGTGCACCGCCAAACCGATCTTGTATTGATCGTCCTCGCCAAATCCGGCTACCGCGGCGACACGCACACCCACTTCTTCGGCAAGAGCAATGCTCTCGATCAACGTCTCCAGAACAACTTCAATCCGCTGCGGCTTTGAAGGCATCCAGGTGGCGGAATCCGCCTAAGGACCTGTATGGGTAACACAGCGCCGTCGGGTAAGTCAATCCGAGACATGTGGTTGGGAGAAATAACGCCCGTGGTTTGTAGCGAAACCTAGTGCAAAAGAATGTTAAGTTTGAAAGTTCGGGGTACCTATGGGTTCCTACCTCTTGCTCATCATCGCTGCGCTTGCAGCCGGACTGATCAACTCGGTCGCGGGGGGAGGCATGTTTCTTACTTTTCCCGCGCTGGTGTTTACCGGAGTGCCCTCGATTGTTGCCAATGCTTCCAGCACGACGGCGATCATTCCAGGAATCCTGGCGAGCACGTGGGCTTACCGCGAGGATTTTCGACAATCGGAAAACTTTCCGTTTCTGCCTTTGCTGATCGTGAGCCTGGCGGGGGGCATTGTGGGCGCGCTGCTTTTGCTCTTCACGCCGCAGAGGACGTTTGACTCCGTAATTCCGTGGCTCATGCTGGCCGCAACACTACTGTTCACGTTCGGCGCTAGCCTCACGCCGTTCCTAAAACGCGTGTTTCACATCGGTCCGGTGGCCGTCGTCATCATTCAATTTTTTATTGCCATCTATGGCGGCTATTTTGGCGGGGCGATCGGAATCGTGATGCTCGCGACGTGGACTGTATTTGGCCTTACAGATATCCACGTTATGAATGCGAACAGAACCATCATGGGGGCGGCGGCCAATAGCGTTGCCGCCGTGCTGTTCATCCTTGCACGCAAAATCTGGTGGCCGCAGACTTTGGTGATGCTGGTCGCCACCATCGTCGGCGGGTACATTGGGGCGCGCACCGCGAGGAAAGTGAATCCGCGTTACATTCGCGCGACCGTCACTGTCGTCAGTGCGGGGATTACGATCGCGTTCTTCCTGCGAAGGCATTAGGTTTTGGTAGCGCAGGCTTCAGCCTGTGGATTTTAGTCCTTGCAAGGACGAACCCCCGCAGGCTGAAGCCCGCGCTACGAAACGCTACGAAGCTTTCTCTTTCGCGTACACCAGAAAATCCTCGTAGGGGCCCTTGAAATCCTCGACGTGGCCGGCTTTGCATTGCCAGATGCGCGTGGCGACTTCGTCGATAACGTCGTGATCGTGCGTGACGAACAGGACGGTGCCGGGATATTTCTGCAACGCGATGTTGAGCGCGTTGATGGCTTCGAGGTCCAGATGGTTGGTGGGCTCGTCGAACACCAGGACGTTTGGCTTTTGCAGCATCAGCTTGCAGAAGATCAGCCGCGCCGATTCGCCTCCGGAGAGAGCGCGCGTGGATTTCTCGGCGTCCTCGCCGCTGAAAAGCATCTGGCCCAGCACGCCGCGCAATTCCTGTTGCGACGCCTTCGGATCGAACTGATGCAGCCACTCCACGACGGTTGTGTTCTTGGCGATGGTATCGCTGGTGTCCTGCGCGAAATAGCCCACGGCCACTTCGTGGCCCCACTTGACATGGCCTCCGTCGACGGGAAAGTGACGGTCCGCTTCGTCGATATACCCGGTTGCGTTGCGGACGAGCGACTTCAGCAATGTCGTTTTGCCGGCCCCGTTGCGGCCGATGACCGCGATTTTTTCTCCGCGCTCGACATTCGCCGAAAATTTCTCGATCACCACGTGGCTGCCATAGGATTTCTTGAGGCTCTTGAATTCGAGTGGGTGGCGCCCGGAGGGATTTTTCATGTCAAAGCGGATGTACGGCCGGGCGATGTTGGACTTGGCCAGGTCCGAAGTTTGGATGCGCTCGACTTCTTTTTTGCGCGACATCACTTGCGAAGAGCGCGTACCGGCCGAGAAGCGCGCGATGAATTCATTCAGTTGCGCGATTTTCTTTTCGCGCACTGCGTTTTCGGATTCGATGCGCGAGCGAATCTGCGTCTTGGCGAGGACCATTTCGTCGTAGCCGCCCGTGTACATGATCACCGTCTGATAGTCGATGTCGGCGGTGTGCGTGCAGACACTGTTCAGAAAATGCCGGTCGTGCGAGATGACGATGAGCACGCCTGGGTACTCGCGGAGATAGTCCTGCAGCCAGTGGACGGAATCGAGATCCAAGTGGTTGGTCGGCTCGTCCAGCAGCAGCGCCGCCGGATTGCCGAACAGGGCTTGCGCCAGCAGGACGCGGACTTTTTGGCCGCCCTGCAGCTCGCTCATCTTGCGCTCGTGGAGCGCCGCTTCGACGCCGAGTCCGTCGAGCAGGATCGCGGCGTCGGCCTCCGCGGTGTACCCGCCTTCGTCGCCCACAATCCCCTCGAGTTCGCCCAGGCGCATGCCGTCCTTGTCTGTCAGTTCGTCATGAGGTTTGGCGTACAGCACATCCCTTTCCTGAAGAGCCTTCCACAACGAGGCGTGGCCCATGATGACCGTGTCAATGACGCGAAATTGGTCGAAGGCAAACTGATCCTGGCGCAAAATGCCCAGCTTTTTTGGCCGCGAGACCGAACCTTTCGTCGGTTCGATATCGCCTTCCAGAATCTTCATCAAAGTGGTCTTGCCGGCCCCGTTGGGGCCGGTGATGGCATAGCGGCGCCCTTCGAGGAACGAGCAAGTGACGTCCTCGAACAAGACCCTGGCGCCGTAGCGCATAGTGACGTTATTTAGCGAAAGCATATCTCTTCATTATAACGTGAATTCGCCAGGTGTGCTCGCTCACCAGGGCCTCGTGAGCGTATTTTGTAACCTAAAAATTTCGCGCGGTTGGCGCGCCCCGGAAGACTTCCGCCACAAGTAACGATCGTTTGTGAGTGCGTCCCTGGCGGCCTTCCACAAAGGGGGGATCGTAACGAGAAGGAAAAGGGAGGTGGGGGGATGCCCGCCTCCCTTTCGTTATGCACCAAAACGGGTCAAGCGTGTCGGAGTTGCGCCCGACCTTCTTCTATTATTTATATCGTCGTACGATATGTCAATTGGTGTTTCCGGCAGAACAACAGGGGCGAGAGACCATGCCCCAGCGCAGCACCTGTTGCTGAGTCCCCCTAGCAAAATCAGGATTTGAACGCGGAGGTCGCGGAGGCAGGGTGCTACGCTGAATCGATTCCCGAGCACTTCTTGGGGATTCCACGGAACGATATGGCGCGGTAAAAAGATTATAACTATGCTACGTTTATCCCTTCATTCAAACTCGGGGTGACGCGTATATGAGTCATACTCGCTGGGCCATCGCTGTTCTTCTAGCGGCTTCGTTGACGGGTCGACTATCTGCCCAGGAGCCTGCCCCTTGGCATGACCCTTCCCCGCACACGATTCAGTTTGTGACTGTGGACGAAAACGTCAAATTGGAGGTGCTCGATTGGGGAGGCCCGGGCCGGGCCCTGGTTCTGCTTACGGGCTTGGGGAACACGGCGCATGTTTTTGACGAATTGGCTCCCAAGCTCACACCCAACTACCACGTTTACGGCATTACGAGGCGCGGCTATGGCGCCTCCAGCGCCCCTGCCTCGGGATATTCGGCCGACCGGCTTGGCGATGACGTCCTTGCAGTGCTCGACGCGCTCAAGCTCGACCGGCCTGTGCTCGCGGGGCACTCCATTGCAGGCGAAGAGATGAGTTCGGTGGCGAGCCGGCATCCCGAACGGGTCGCGGGGTTGATTTACATCGATGCCGGGTACTCGAACGCATTCTACGATCCTTCGCTTGGGAACGTGGAAATCGACTCGCGCGAATTACAAAAGAAACTTGAAGAAATGAGGGCTGAGCGCACGCCGCAAGATCACAGGAAATTGGTCGAGGAGCTCGTGCAACAGGACCTGCCCGGCATGGAGATGGAACTGCAGAATTTGCTGAAGCTCCTGCAGGCTGAGCCGGCCCATGCAGTGCCGCCTCCGGCCCCGAGTGCAGAAGACCTCGCAAGCTTTCCGGCATATCAGGCTTATACGAAACGTGTGCAGGGGGTAGCTTATCCCGAGGCTGAGCTTCGCCAAATGAACGAATCCAAACCGGACGGAGGAGTGGGCAAGCACCAGGACAAATCGGTTGTTCGGGCAGCGATCGAAGCAGGCCAGCAGAGATTCACGAACATTCGCGGGTCGGTTCTCGCAATTTTTGCAAATCCGAGAGACCCAGCCCCATATGTCTACAACACGCCGGCTGAGCGTGCCGCGTTTGAAGCGCTTCTGACCGCTGCAATCGAAGCGCAAGCGAAAGCGTTTGAAAAGGGCGTACCTTCCGCCCGGGTGGTTCGATTGGCGCATGCCAATCATTACGTCTTTCTGTCCAACGAGGCGGATGTGCTGCGGGAAATGCGCGCCTTCCTCGCAACTTTGCATTAGGCGGACGTCTGACCACAGGTTCTTTTTCCACACGCTTGCAAGTTTTCGGGCTGAGTTACGCCCAGTAGGTGCGGTCGAGTGTGCGGTATTGGATGGCCTCGCCGAGATGGCGCGTCTCCAGGTTCTCGGAGGCGTCCAGGTCGGCAATCGTGCGCGCGACTTTCAGGATGCGGTCGTGGGCTCGCGCGGAAAGGCCCAGGCGGCCGATCGCGTTTTCCAGCATTTTTTCGCCTTCCTCGCTGATGGCGCAGAATTTCCGGATCAGCTTCGGCGGCATCTGCGCGTTCGAGAAAATTTTGCGCTCGCCCGCATAGCGCTTGGACTGGCGCTCGCGGGCGCGCAACACACGTTCGCGGACCGCGGCGGAATCCTCGGTGGTTCCGTTGCCGCGCAATTCCTTGTATTTCACTGCGGGCACTTCGATGTGAATGTCGATACGATCGATCAGCGGGCCCGAAATTTTCGAGACATAACGCTGAATTTGCGGCGGCGAGCAGTGGCACTGGCGTGTCGGATCCCCAAAAAATCCGCACGGGCAGGGGTTCATCGCCGCCGCGAGCATGAAACGCGCGGGAAACGTCACCGAAGTCGCGGCGCGCGAAATCGTGACCGCGCCGTCTTCGAGCGGCTGGCGCATCACTTCGAGGACGTTGCGCTCGAACTCCGGCAATTCATCGAGAAAGAGCACGCCGTGATGCCCCAGCGAAACCTCTCCCGGCCGCGGAATCGCGCCCCCGCCGATCAGGCCCGCGTCGCTGATGGTATGGTGAGGCGCGCGAAACGGCCGAGTGCCGACAAGCCCGCGCGCATCGTCCAGCAATCCCGCGACGCTGTGAATGCGCGTGGTTTCGATGGCCTCCTCGAGCGACATGGGCGGAAGGATCGTGGGGATGCGTTTGGCGAGCATCGTTTTCCCGGCGCCGGGCGGCCCGATAAAAATGATGTTGTGGCCGCCGGCGCAGGCGACTTCGAGGGCGCGCTTGGCGGCCTGCTGGCCGCGGACGTCGCGCATGTCGACAGCGTATTGCGCGGCATCGGCCAGCATGGTGTTCGCGTCCACGCGCACCGGCGCGAATGATTCCGGTACGTTGATGAGGTCCACGGCCTGCGGCAGCGTGCGCACGGCGAACACGTCGATGCCTTCGACGACCGCGGCCTCGCGCGCATTGGCTTCCGGGACGACCACGGCCTTGATCTTGTGCTCGCGCGCCGCCAGCGCCGCCGAGAGAGACCCGCGCACCGAGCGCACCTGGCCGTCAAGTGACAGCTCGCCGAGAAAAATGTATTGATCGAGCCGCTTGCCGAAGAACGCGCCCTCGCAACCCAGAATGGAAAGCGCCATCGGGAGATCGAAGGCCGAGCCCTCCTTGCGAATGTCAGCGGGAGCCAGATTGACCGTGACGCTCTGAAACGGAAAATCGTGCCCGCAATTTTTCAGCGCCGCCTTGATGCGCTCCCGGCTCTCCTTCACGGCGATGTCGGGCAGGCCAACGATATTGAAGTCCCCGGGCTTACCTGACCCGACATCGACCTCGACTTCCATGAGGTAGGCGTCGATGCCAAACACCGCGGCGCTGAAGTTTTTGAAATGCATGTGTCATCGAAAGTGACTACTTCCGGTGGGCGCAAGAGTAACGCAAATGCCGTTTCCTTGCCAAGGGAATTAGCTGTGGGCATGGCATCGTGCCCGCCGAGCGCATAGTTCCAGCCTTTGCCGCTCTCCTGCCGGCAGTCCCGCCTTGCTGCGCGCAGCATTCCTCCCCAGCGCCAACATTAGTGAGAACCGCGCGGTGTTCGACATCTCCGTCGTCGATACGCACACCGGCGCCACCCTCTTTTGCGAAACCAGGCTCCTACGGAGAATTCGTTGGTAAACCGGGCAGCTAGAAGCGGGCCATCGACAGATTTTTTCCCGATTTCAGACTCCAGGATCCACCCAAGCAATAGACGCCACGTCTCCATGAAATTCCAGCGAGGCGTCCGGGCAGAAATCGGCTTGTCCTAAAGTTGAATGTCATTCGCTGCACATCCGTGCAGAGAGATACTTTACAGCCTGAAGCAGCCACCCTATAGTCACACTAGACGTCGGGTCTGGCCATTTCCTCCGAGTGAGAAAGGATAATCGATGCTGATTGGTTTAATTGTCGCAGTAGTAGTTGTCGTGATGTATCTCATGTACGCCTATAACGGCCTGGTGCGCCTGAAGGTGCAGTGCGATAACGCCTGGTCGGATATTGACGTACAACTTAAGCGGCGCTACGACTTGATTCCCAACATTGTGGAGACGGTGAAGGGCTATGCCGCGCATGAAAAGGGCACGCTCGAAGGTGTCGTGGCCGCGCGGAATCAGGCGATGTCGGCGCAGGGACCGGCAGCCAAAGGCGAAGCCGAAGGACTCCTGACCGGCGCGCTGCGGCAAGTGTTCGCGCTGGCCGAAGCGTATCCGCAATTGCGCGCGGTCGAGAGTTTCACGCAGTTGCAGGGCACTCTCAATCAGATTGAAGACACTCTGCAAAATGCGCGGCGCTACTACAACGCCGTGGTCCGCGATTTCAACACCATGATCGAGCAGTTCCCCTCCAACCTCGTCGCCGGGATGGGCAATTTCAAGGAGCGGGAATTCTTTCAGATCAGCGCGCCCGCCGAACGCGAAGTACCGAAGGTCAGCTTCGGTGTGACTGGCGACTAGCCGCAATGGCTTTCAATGCGAAGAAAATGCGCGGCCCAGTGGAGCTTCAGCGGCTAAAGCCGGTCTGTACAGCCGGGCTAAAGCCCGGCCCTCCTAGGCAAAACAATCTATTTCAGTGCTTCACGCTGCTGGTCTTACTCGTGTTTGCGTCCGCCGCGTCCGCGTCCGCGCGCGAGCTCAAAATCGAGAAATTTTACGCGGAAATTTTCGTCCAACCGGATGCCACGCTGGACGTGACCGAGACCATCGAAGCGAATTTCATCGGCGTGTGGCATGGCCTGTACCGCACGATCCCTGTTGAGTATGTAACCCCACAGGGATTCAACTATTCGCTCTTCGTGAAGCTCGATGGCGTAACCGATGCTGCGGGACAGTCGCTGAAGGTCGAATCCTCACGCCAAGGCCACTATCTGAAGTGGAAAATCTACATCGATGATGCGACTGACGCGGACCGGACCATTCATGTGCATTACCAGGTTCGCAATGGCTTGAAGTTTTTCGAGGATCATGACGAACTCTACTGGAACGTGACCGGCGACGAATGGGACGTCCCCGTCGGGGATGCCAGCGCGCAAATCCTGCTGCCCCAGGGCGTGACTGGGGTTCGGACAAATGAATTCACAGGGTCGTACGGCTCTCACGCTCAAAACGCCGATGTAAAGGCGTCGGAAAACACCGTGGATGTGTCCATGCTGCGCCCCCTTTCGTTTCACGAGGGCCTGACGATCGTCGTTGGCTGGGATAAGGGCTTCGTGAAAGAGCCTGGGCCGAGCGATCAGGTCAACCAATTTCTTGCCAGTAATTGGCCTATCTTCCTTCCCATCCCTGTTTTCCTGTTCATGTTCTGGCTCTGGTACACGCGCGGGCGCGACCCGCGCGTCGGCCCGGTCGCCGTCCAGTATGCGCCCCCGGAGGGAATGACTCCGGCGGAGGCCGGGACTCTGGTGGATCAGGATGCCGCGATGCGCGACATCACCTCCACGATCGTGGATCTTGCCGTGCGCGGCTACATCGTAATCGAGGAATTGGAGAAATCGAGCCTCATCGGGCTGATTTCCAACAAGGATTATGTGTTCCATCTGAAAAAAAGCCCGAAGGAATGGGCCGGGCTCAAGTCTCACGAGCTGGTTCTCCTCGCCGCCCTCTTCTCAAACGGTTTGCTCACGGATG
>Ga0210409_10008317_pt1 | contig 10577 bp, 6 predicted proteins | sample IncBWH17MmetaG_FD_161649 | JGI IMG/M metagenome (GOLD analysis project Ga0210409, IMG submission 161649) | Forest soil microbial communities from Barre Woods Harvard Forest LTER site, Petersham, Massachusetts, United States - Inc-BW-H-17-M | ecosystem: Environmental > Terrestrial > Soil >...
GCCTACTACGACAATTTCTGTTTTAATAGGATCCATAATCAAAGAGATTAAGAGGACGAGAAAGAGGATGAGGGTGAGTCACAGCTTCACATCTTCCTCTTTAAAGTTCTCAAAGGCTTGAACCAAATCCACCATAAACCTGGCCGCCGCGCCGCCGTCGATCACCCGGTGATCGTAGGAAAGTCCCAAAGGCATCACCAACCTCGCCTCAATTCCACCGTCGCGAACCACGGGTTTCATCGCGCCGCGGCCCAGACCAAGAATCGCAACCTCAGGCTTGTTGATAATCGGAGTGAATTGCGCTCCCCCAATCCCGCCTTGGTTTGAAATGGTAAACGTTCCGCCCTTAAGTTCTTCGGCCGAAACCTTGCGGTCACGGGCCTTCTTGGCGAGCCCTTCGAGTTCTTTGGAAAGATCGAGCAAGCTTTTTTTGTCGGCGTCACGAATTACTGGAACGATTAAGCCGGCATCCGTGTCCACCGCCACACCGATATGGAAGTACTCTTTGATGACCGTCTCCTGCGCGATTTCATCGAGACTGGAATTCAGCATCGGATGTTTCTTCAAAGTCTCACAGACGGCCTTAAGCACGAAAGAGGTTAATGTTAGGCGCGCGCCCTTTTGTTCATACGCGGCGGAGTACTTTTTCCGCAGGTCGTTGAGCGCGCTGATATCGGCTTCATCGAACTGCGTCACATGCGGAATCGCGTTCCAGTTCTCCAACATGCGCCGGGCGATCACCTGGCGCAGTGGGCTCAGCGGCTTTTTGAGAACTGACCCCCATTTTGAAAAATCGATGTGTTCAGCGGCCGGTTTCTGAGCTTGGCCCACAGCCGCCGCTCCTGCGACGGGTTGGGCTGTGAGGCGTTGAAGCCGTTGGATGTACGAACGGATGTCTTCGAGGACGATCCGCCCGCCACGTGCGCTGCCGCGCACCTTCGTGAGGTCGATGCCGAGATTCCTCGCTAGCTTGCGGAGCGAGGGCGCCGCCGCTGGCGGCAAGCCCGGCCTAGGCTCGTCTTCAACCGCAGCCGGCTGGGTCTTTTCCTGCTCCGGAGCCTCCTGGGACGCCTGCTCCTCGCCTACCTTGGCCTTGACTTGTTCCCTTTCTGGGACGGGTTTCTGAGCTGCCGCCCCGGATTCCGCCAATGAGAGAATGCGTTGCCCAACACTGAGTTTGTCTCCCGGTTTGACATAGATTTTGCCAACCGTACCCGCGGCCGTGGAAGGAATCGTTGCGACTGCTTTTTCGTTTTCGAGTTCCAGAACAGCCTGGTCCTTGGTGAGTTGATCGCCTTCCTTCACGAACAGATTTACCACTGTTCCCGAATCAGCGCCTTCACCCAGATGGGGTAACTTTAAGTCCATAGTTAAAAATGCGGTGCAATTTGCCTTAAAAGCCGTTCACTTCCAGAAAAATCGAGAGCGGATCTCTTCTCCTATCCGCGAAATCCGCGGTGTCCGCGGTTCAAAGCTTTGGTGCCAGATTCCTCGATTAAAAATCTGCGCTACGAGGCGCTGGAAAGCGCCTTTCACCGGCCGCCTGGAAAGGCTGCCCTACATTGGTTTCGCACTTTGCACGAGCTCAGGATGGGCCTTCGCCGGATCCAAGCCAAGCTCCTTGGCAGCTCGGCTGACCACCGATAGTTCAATCTGTTTTCGTTCAGCCAAGGCATAAAGAGTCGCCACCACGATGGACGCAGTATCGACTTCGAAGAATCGGCGCAGCCGCTCGCGGGTATCGCTGCGCCCGAAACCATCTGTGCCGAGCGTCGTCAGCCCGCCAGGCACCCAAGGAGCAATTTGATCGGGAACGAGTTTCATGTTGTCCGACACAGCCACGAACGGACCTTTCTCATTCTCCAGAACTTGCTCGACGTACGACTTCCTGGCGGGCTCAGTCGCATGCAATATATTCCAACGCCGCGCACGCAACGCATCATTGCGGAGCAGTTTGTAACTGGTGGCGCTCCAAACATCGGCCGAAACGTCGAATTGCTCAGCCAGAATCTTTTGAGCTTGCAGCGTCTCGCGAATGATGGGGCCGCTACCCAGCAACTGTGCCGTGAGCGGCAGCTTTTCGGGTCCTGCCTGGAACTTGTACAGCCCTTTCAAGATTCCTTCCTGCGTGCCTTCCGGCATGGCCGGCATTGGGTAGTTCTCGTTGTAGAGCGACAGGTAATAAAACATGTCCTCGCCTTCAAGGTACATTCGCCGCATGCCCTCGGCGATAATGACCGCCAACTCATACGTGAAAGCGGGATCGTAGGTGGCTAAGCTGGGAATCGTGCTCGAAAGAACCAGACTATGTCCGTCCTGGTGCTGCAGGCCTTCCCCATTCAACGTCGTGCGCCCCGCAGTGGCCCCGAGCAAAAAACCTTTCGCTTTGATATCTCCGGCCAGCCACATCAGATCTCCGATCCGCTGGAAGCCGAACATCGAATAATAGATATAGAATGGCACCATTTGCCGGCCGAAGGTCGCATAGGAGTTTCCAGCCGCAATAAAGGACGCCATTGAGCCGGCCTCGGTAATGCCTTCCTCGAGAATTTGTCCGTCTTTGGCTTCGTGATAGTACAGCAGCGATTTCTTGTCGACCGGTTCGTAAAGCTGGCCCTTGGAAGAATAGATCCCAATCTCACGAAATAAGGCGTCCAAACCAAACGTGCGCGCTTCATCCGGAATGATGGGCACGATCGAACGGCCGATGCTTTTGCTGCGCACCAGCAAACTCAACAACCGCACGAATCCCATCGTTGTCGACAGCTCGAACTTCCCGGACCCCTTCAAGAGTTCGCCGAAAAACTCCGGCTTAGGAATATCCAGGGGCTCCGCCGTAACCACACGCTGCGGGAGGAAACCGCCGAGCTTCTTGCGTTGATTCACCAGGTACTTTCTCTCGGCGCTCTCCGGCGCAGGACGGTAGAAAGGTGTCTCGGCGATCTCTTCGTCGCTGACGGGAATGCCGAACCTGGCGCGGAACTCTCGCAGTTCCTTTTCGTTCAGTTTCTTTTGCTGGTGAGTGATGTTGCGGCCTTCGCCGGCTTCACCCAAACCGTAGCCCTTGATCGTCTTGGCCAAAATGACGGTCGGCTGCCCACGATGTTCTACCGCTGCCTTATAGGCCGCATACACTTTGCGAGAATCGTGTCCTCCCCGAAGAAGTTTGTTAATTTGTTCGTCGCTCAGGTGATTAACCAACGGCAACAACTCCGGGTACTTCCCAAAAAAATGCTTGCGGGTGTAGCTGCCGGGTTCGACCGAGTATTTTTGATAGTCTCCATCAACTGCCTCTTCCATGCGCTTGAGCAGCAGCCCCGTCTTGTCCGCGGCCAGCAACTTGTCCCAATCCGAGCCCCAAATCACTTTGATCACATTCCATCCGGCGCCCTGAAAAACAGCTTCGAGTTCCTGGATAATTTTACCGTTGCCGCGCACCGGCCCGTCCAACCGCTGCAGATTGCAGTTAATCACCCAAAGCAGGTTGTCGAGATTTTCCCGCGACGCCAAAGTCAATGATCCCAGGGTTTCCGGCTCGTCCGTTTCACCGTCTCCGAGAAAGGCCCACACTCGGGGCTCTTCACCCGTGGTTAACCCGCGGGCTTTGAGATAACGGTTAAAACGAGCCTGGTAAATCGACAGCAGAGGTCCAAGGCCCATCGACACGGTCGGAAATTGCCAAAACTCCGGCATGAGATACGGGTGCGGGTAGGAGGATAACCCGCCGCCTTCGGCCAATTCCTGCCGGAAATGCTGCAAGTGCTGCTCATCAATCCGCCCCTCGAGGAATGCTCTCGCATAAATGCCCGGCGTGGCGTGCCCCTGAAAATACACCTGGTCGCCCGCAAAATCCCCTGTGCGCGCGCGCAAAAAGTGGTTGAAAGCAACCTCGTACAGCGTTGCAGCCGACGCATAGGTCGAGATGTGGCCGCCCAGGCCGCTATGTGCCCGGTTCGCGTTGACCACCATGGCCATCGCATTCCATCGAGTGTAGCTCTTGAGGCGACGTTCCATTTCCCAATCACCCGGGAAAGGGGCCTGTTTTTCCGGAGCGATTGTGTTCACGTAAGGCGTGCTGACCACCCGCGGACCTTCGACACCTTCCTCGCGCAGCCGGTCAGCCAAATCGCCTAAAAACCTGCTCTTTGTTCTTGGGCCCTGGCTCCGCAAGGTGTGCTCGACTACCGATCCCAGCGATTCCAGCAACTTGTCATCCACCTCGCCGTTCGGCTCGGGCAGGACCCTCAGTTCCGGCGCTGGATTTGCGGTTTCCTTCTTCTGTACTTTCAATTTGTCGCTCAAAATAAATCCGTTACACTTCAGTTGTTCACGTTCAAACCACGGGGTTTCAGAGAAACGCGGCGCATTAGACTGGATGGCGCGTTCTATGCCAACAAAATAGTATAGCACGTGCTGAAATCGATGGAAATCTGCTGAACCATGAAATGCTGCGATTTAACGCTGGCCACCCCGGAAGAGAACCTGGCCTGCGACGAGGTGCTCCTGGATCTTTGCGAAGGCGGCACCCTCGAAGGCGTGCTGCGTTTCTGGGAAGCCTCACGGTATTTCGTTGTCCTTGGCTATGCCAACCGAGCGGCCTTCGAGGTCAATCAGGAATTCTGCCGACGCCATGACATTCCCATCCTGCGCCGCTGCAGCGGCGGGGGGGCCGTCCTCCAGGGCCCCGGCTGTCTCAATTATTCCTTGATACTGCCGATCGCACATTCTCCGGCTCTGGCCGGCATCGCCGAAACCAATGACTACGTCCTCGACCGCCATCAAAACACGCTCCAGCAGCTGTTGCACGCACCTGTCGAAAAGCAAGGCCACACAGACCTGGCCATCGGCGGGCTAAAGTTTTCTGGAAACGCGCAGCGCCGCCGCAAGGATGCTCTGCTTTTCCACGGCTCGTTTCTCTTGCACGCGGATATTGGTTTTATCGAAAAGGCCCTTCCCCTGCCCTCTCACCAACCGGATTATCGCGTCAGCCGCTCACACATCGATTTCCTGCTGAATCTGAAAATCGCAGCGCATTTGCTCAAAGCCGCTCTTGCAAAAACCTGGGAAGCTACCGAGGCCTTGCACGACCTGCCCCTTGATGAAATCACCCACCTGTCTCGTGATAGGTACCGACAAGATTCTTGGAATTACAAATTTTAGCCGAATTCGCCGGCAAACGTAGCGGCCGGCGTCCCGCCACCCGGAAAACCACGCCCGAGTGATAATCGGGCGTGGTTTTCGTTCGCGCGCGTTTTTCCGCCGGGCAGGATGCCCGGCTCGACGGCCGGCCAGAGGCCCGCCGCTACGTTAGCGCTGAGCAGGTTTCTTTAGACGGTTTGCCGGTTCTTGTTCGACTTCGAAGTCGTGTTCCTTCCACCCCTCAAATCCACCCTCCAGCTCTATTACCGGAAAACCGCGGCCGGCAAATGTCACGCAGGCGTTCGCAGCCAAATGACACGTCTGCGTATAACAATAAACGATATTGGTCTTGTCCTCGATACGTTAACTTAGAGCTCGCGCGCCGTTTCTCAACTCGGAATCAGTAGAAAAAAACTGCCATCTTTTGCTAACATCTATTTAAGTATTCAGCGGCTTATACTTGACGAATGGAAGAGACAACCCGGATGAAAATCGTACACCAACCAGGCTCTGACCCCCAAGGCGAGCCTCGCTCAATCCAACGATTTCTTGCCCCGCTTCTGAATCTATCCGGGGTCCAACTGGACCTGTTGGGCTCTTTCGAAAGCCGCCGCCGTCAATATTCTTTGCCACGGTTCACTTTTCGCGGCCCGAAGAGCACCGACCCCATCCGCATCGGATTGTTCGGAGCCATTCACGGCGACGAGCCTGCCGGCGCTTTTGGGCTCGCGCAGTTCCTCATCGGCCTGGCCGCGCGACCCGAATTGGCGGAAAACTTCCAACTCCAGGTCTATCCCCTATGCAATCCGACCGGCTTTGAGGACAACACCCGTTGCTCGCGAAACGGCCGGGACCTTAACCGCGAGTTTTGGAAGAATTCCGAGGAGCCCGAGATCCGAATCCTCGAGCGGGAGCTGGAAGAAGGCCATTTTAGCGGCATTATCCAACTCCACGCCGACGACACCAGCGACGGCGTTTACGGGTTTGTCAGAGGCCATACGCTTACCGAAAACCTCCTGCGGCCGGCATTGCGCGAAGCCGGGAATATCCTGCCGCGCAACGTTCATGCGACGATCGACGGTTTTGCCGCGCGCGACGGCATCATTTATGACGTCTATGAAGGGGTGTTGGCAGCTCCTGCGCGGATGGAACCGGTGCCCTTCGAAATCGTCTTCGAGACTCCCCATTCTGCACCAATAGACCTCCAGGTGCAGGCCCTGGTCGTCGCTATCCGTACCATTCTAACCGAATACCGCCGCCTCATCTCCTTCGCGGCGAATATTTGATGAAGCCAGCATTCAGCCCGATCGAGAAGCCCCGCAGATTCAGGGCGACCGCACAGGAAAAATGAAGATCTCTGATTTTCCGTATCTATACAGAGCGTTAGAAGTCCGCACGCGGTTTGGAGTCCCGCCTTTAGGCGGCAACGCGTCAAAATTGCCGAGATCACTGAAAGCCAAACGCTCTGCCGCCTAAAGGCGGGACTCCAAACCGCGCCGCTGAACTACTATGACGCTGAGTATAGCGAATTTCGCGGTTCAAATTACAGGTTCCGTCGGAGGCTGCACTCCTAACCTCGTCTTTGCGCAGCCTTGAAGCCTCTTCGTTGAGTCCGCCCTTTTCCACGGGTCTTGCGCACCGGTTCAATCGTCTTTGGTCGCGGTTTGGGAACCAGAATAATGGGACAACCCTCGTAACCAAAACTCCTGCGAAGTTGGCCGGCCAAGTACTTCTTGTACTGGTCGGAGAAAAGCTCTTCTCGATTGACGAATAACAGAAACGTTGGAGGAGCCTCCCGGACCTGAGTGGCATAGAAGAACTTCAGCCTGTGGCCGTGGGAACTAATTGGTTGACGGCGTTCGACGGCGTCTTGCAGCGTGCGATTAAGCAGTGAAGTCGGAATCTTCTGTTGCAACTGCGCCGTCACATAACGCACGGCTTCCAGTAATCTTTCCAAATTGAACCCGGATTTGGCGGAGGTGAAAATCACCGGCGCGTAATCGAGAAAGAAGAGGTGCTCCTGGACCCATCCGCCAAACTCGGAAAGCGTCGTCATGGGTTTGAGACCGAACGGACTTTCCTTTCGCTCACGGCGATGGATTTCCTCCTCCCGCGCCGTCCGCACGGCGTCCTCCATCAAATCCCATTTATTAACCACAACGATGCAGGCCTTGCGCTCGGACACAATCCGGTCGGCGACCTTCTTGTCCTGCTCGGTGATGCCGGATTCGGCGTCCAAAACAAGAACCACGATGTCACAACGAGCAATGGAATCCTCTGCTCGTTTGACGCTGAAAAATTCAATCGAATCATCAACTCGGCGGGTTTTACGCATCCCTGCCGTGTCGATCAATACGTAAGACTGACGCGCTCCGTCGGTTTCAACTTCGAACGGGACATCCACAGCGTCGCGAGTCGTTCCGGGGATCGGACTAACCACCACGCGCTCGGAACGGGTCAACGCATTTACGATGGACGATTTGCCAACATTGGGGCGGCCAATGATCGCCAACTTAATCGGGCTCCGACTTGAAGCACTCAAAGCGGAGCCCTCTCGCTCGGCCCCGGCAGGCGCGGGTTCTCCTTCAGCAGCCGGAACGGGCAGCAACGCGAGCGCCGCCTCCAGGAGCGGCTCGATTCCTTCGCCGTGGATCGCGCTGACCGGAAAGATCTTTTCGAACCCGAGTTCGGCGAACTCGGCAGTACCGGGCTCCGCCTTGCTCGTGTCGACCTTGTTAACCGCAACCAGGACCGGCTTGCCACTGCGGCGCAAACGCGCCGCTGCTTCCTTGTCCAGAGCCACGATGCCTTCCTGCACGTTGACTACCAGGATAATCACGTTGGCTGCCTCGATCGCCAATTCCACTTGCACCAGCGCCGCCCGCGCAATGGCGTCATCGGCTCTTTCTCCGCGCAACAGACCAATCCCACCGGTGTCCACGAGCGTGAAGGGGTGGCCGCGCCATTCCGCCTCGGCGCTGACACGGTCGCGCGTAACCCCGGGCTGATCGTGAACGATGGCAATACGCCGCCCCGCCACGCGATTGAACAGCGCGGACTTGCCCACATTGGGCCGACCGACAATGGCGATCAAACCTGCCATGGCAGCAGGATGATGCAGAACCGCCACCGACGAAAGGCAAAACCAATAGCCCTCTGATCCCCGGGTCTGCCAGAAATCGTCCTCTTCCTCATTCTCCTCCTCTTCCTCGACTCTTTGGATCGCGAGAGCGAGGAAGAGAAAGAGGATGATTAAATTCACGCATGCTGCGACGATTCCGCGAGATGCTGATAGACTGAAAGTCTCATGGCGCAGTGGAAAGTGGCGCGCCCCCAATTGCTGCTCGCCAACGCGGCTTGAGCCCGCCACACTGCGCAGCTCAAATATGCGCTGGTCACAGACACTGATCCCAACTCTAAAAGAGACCCCCGCCGAAGCGGAAATCATTTCGCACAAGCTCCTTTTGCGGGCTGGCCTGATTCGAAAGCTCACCGGCGGGCTTTACACATTTCTGCCCCTGGGCTTGCGGGCCTTGCGGAAGGTGGAGCAGATCGTGCGCGAAGAGATGAACCGTGCGGGGGCACTGGAAGTGCTCATGCCTGCGCTCCAGCCGCCCGACATCTGGCAGAAAAGCGGCCGCTACGAGGCCGCCCAGGATGTGCTTTTCAAAGTCCGCGATCGGGCCAAAAAAGAATGGGTCCTCGGCCCGACGCACGAAGAAGTCATTACCTCGCTCGTCGCCGGTGAGATCAGTTCCTACCGGCAAATGCCGAAGAATTTTTACCAAATTCAGACAAAGTTCCGCGATGAAATCCGCCCGCGTTTTGGGCTAATGCGCGCCAAGGAATTCATCATGAAAGATGCCTATAGCTTTGATGCGGCCGACGAATTGGCCCAGGAAAGCTACCGCAAGATGTATGACGCTTACGCCCGCATCTTTCGGCGGTGCGGCTTAAAAACCATCGCCGTTGAAGCCGATACCGGCGTCATGGGCGGCAAGTTTTCTCACGAATTCATGGTTCCGGCCGAGACGGGCGAAAACGAAGTCGTCTTTTGCGACTCCTGCGGCTACGCGGCAAATGTTGAGAAAGCAACGAGCGGGGTTCCCAGAACGACCCGCCCGGCCAATCCGAACGCGCCCCCGGAGAAGTTCGCCACCCCGGGCGTCGTGACAATCGAAGCACTGACGCGCCCGCCGCATGGCGTGCCCGCCGACAAGCAGATCAAAACGCTGGTGTACGTAGTGGAAAGCAAACCCGTGCTCATTTTGCTGCGCGGTGACGACCAACTCAACGAAGCCAAACTGGCCGGCGCACTCGGCACTGCCACTTTCCGCGCAGCCGAACTCGAGGAAATTTTCAAAGCACTGGGAGCCCATCCCGGAAGCCTCGGGGCCGTCGGGATTTCCGGGCTCAACGTTTACTCAGACGAGCGCCTGCTCGATGCCGCTGGCATGAGCACGGGCGCAAATGAGGACGGCTTCCACCTGCGCAACGTGGCCATCGGCCGTGATATCACAGTAGAGCACTGGGCCGATCTCCGTCTCGTCCAGGCGGGCGAACCCTGCCCAACATGCGGCAATCCGCTCAAAGTGCAGCGCGCAATTGAAGTCGGCCACGTCTTTAAACTCGGAACCAAATATAGCGTAGCCCTCAACGCGCTGTTCCTGGACGAATCCGGCAAACAACAGCCGGCCATCATGGGTTGCTATGGCATTGGAGTTACTCGAACCCTCCAGGCGGTTATCGAACAAAGCCACGACGAAAATGGCATCGTTTGGCCGCTCAGTGTAGCTCCGTACACGGTCTGCATTACGCCGCTAATCGTCGCGCCCGAAAGCGACGTCATGAAACGCGCCGAAACCATCTACAGCGAGCTTACCAGCCGCGGCATCGATGTTATCCTGGACGATCGCAACGATCGACCCGGCGTCAAATTCAAAGACTCCGAACTTGTAGGTTTTCCTATCCGCGTCGGCATCGGCGAGAAATCCCTGGCCAAAGGCGAAGTGGAAATCAAGCCCCGTTCAGGCGCGATGCTCTCCGTCAAAGCGGATCAAGCAGTCGACAAAGTGCTCGAGTTGGCCAAAGCAGCGGCGTGAATGAATCCAATAGAACAATACAAGCTTGGTCCCGCGGAAGAACTCCAAAAGGTCAGTACGGGGAAGGACATTTTGTACGGTTTGAGACGCCAACGGCGTCCTTCATACCACAGGGCAACGCCCTGGGTTTTCGGGCGATTCTTTTTCGATTTTGCAGGCCAACGACCTGCCTCATTGACTCCAGCGACATCCCTGGATATTTGGGTTCCACGGCAGAATGAATCGCGCTTTGAGCGCTCAGACCAATCTTGGACCTACAAACCCAGGGCGTTGCCCTGGGCTGGTATAACACAGGCCATTGGCCTGAACGGCATGGGCGCTATCAATGACATGGGC
>Ga0210409_10008318_pt1 | contig 10576 bp, 9 predicted proteins | sample IncBWH17MmetaG_FD_161649 | JGI IMG/M metagenome (GOLD analysis project Ga0210409, IMG submission 161649) | Forest soil microbial communities from Barre Woods Harvard Forest LTER site, Petersham, Massachusetts, United States - Inc-BW-H-17-M | ecosystem: Environmental > Terrestrial > Soil >...
CGACGAACGTCTCCAAGTCTTTGAAGCTCCGAACCTCGGACAGCACTGCTATGCTCTGCCAAAGGGGTACCTCGGCCCATACGAAGAACGGGACCCCCGCTTCGTAGCTCTCGGTAACGTGCACGAGGCGGTCGATGCCGACGCGAGCGAGCGCGGGCCTACTGTCCGCGATGGTCACCTCTCCGGTCAGTCCTTCGATCGGGCCGACCCCGTATAGATGAGGTCGGTCCTTAAGGGTCCGCAGGTCGAGAAGCGCGCTGCGCTTGCCCATCATGATCGTTTCGCGCTGGGAGCCAACGAACCGCAGCGCGTAACCAGGTCCGTTGATTTCGGCCGGTGTCACGCCAGCGAGTGCCCGGGAGAACCAGCCGGCCGCGAGCGCAGCACACGCAGCGCAGCCGGTCGCAAAACCAGCGTGGAGCAGATGGCGCCGGGTCAACATAGACATTCTCCTCGATTGCCCGAATGTCCCCTAACCGGATACGCCCATGAATTGCATCATATCGCGAAGGCCCCAGGTCCCGATGACAGTCTAGCGCCGGGACATGAGATACTTCACCAGCGCAGCCACGCCGAGGACCAAAACCAAGATCACCAGAACGCCGATCAGGCCCATCATTCCGCCCATGTCGTGCATCATAGGGAAACCCCTTCCCCCACGCGCTGCCGGCGCGCTGGTGACAGCTCGTCGTCACCGCGCGGCAAGTTCCAGCCTTTGATGAGGCCGTATATAGCCGGGATGACGATGAGCGTGAGCAATGTCGAGGAGATCATGCCGCCGATCATCGGCACGGCAATGCGCTGCATGACCTCCGACCCCGTGCCGGTGCTCCACATGATCGGCAGCAACCCGGCCATAATCGCAATCACGGTCATCATTTTGGGGCGCACGCGTTCGACCGCGCCCAGCATGATCGCGGCCTCTAGGTCCGCGCGCGTGAACGGCAAGCCTTTTCCCGCCCGATCGGCTTTGATTTCGGAAAGCGCGTGATCGAGATAGATCAGCATCACCACGCCTGTTTCCGCTGCCACCCCGGCAAGCGCAATGAAGCCCACCGCCACCGCGACCGAGAGGTTGAATCCAAGCCCCCACAACAGCCAAAGCCCGCCCACCAGGGCGAAGGGCAGCGAGAGCATCACGATCAAGGTCTCGGTCAGGGTGCGGAAATTCAGATAAAGCAGGAGGAAGATGATCAGTAGCGTGACGGGCACCACGATCTTCAGGCGCGCCTCGGCGCGCTGCAAATATTCGAATTGCCCGCTCCATGTGACATAATAGCCCGGTGGAAACTGCACGCTGGCGGCCACCGCTTTTTGCGCGTCGGCGACATAGCCGCCCAAGTCCCGGTCGCGGATATCGACGTAGATGTATTCCACGAGCTGACCGTTTTCGGTGCGCAGAGTCGTGGGGCCGCGGGTGAGCTGGACCGAGGCCACTTCCCCCAAAGGCACCGTGCTTCCGTTGGCGAGCGGGACCAGCACGTCGCTGGCGATCGATTGCGGGTTGCTGCGCAGATCGCGCGGATAGCGGACATTGACGGTGTAGCGCTCACGGCCCTCGACGGTCGTGGTCACCGCCTCGCCGCCCAGCGCCGTCGTCACCACGTCCTGAACATCGCCCACCATCAGCCCATAGCGCGCGAGGCTGTCGCGGTTGGGGACGATGTCGAGATAGTAGCCGCCGATCGCCCTCTCGGCATAAGCGCTCGACGTGCCGGGAACGGTTTTCAGAACCTGCTCGACTTCGCGGGCAAGGCGCTCCATCTCGGCAAGATCGGTTCCGAACACCTTGACGCCGACCGGCGTGCGAATGCCGGTCGAGAGCATGTCAATGCGCGCCTTGATCGGCATCGTCCAGGCGTTCGACACGCCGGGAAACTGCAACGCTCTGTCCATCTCGGCGATCAGCGAGTCGACGGTTACCCCGGAACGCCAATCCTCCTTGGGCTTCAGATTGATCACCGTCTCGTACATTTCGGTGGGCGCAGGATCGGTCGCGGTCGAGGCGCGGCCCGCCTTGCCGAACACCGACGCGACCTCCGGGAACGTCTTGATGATGCGGTCCTGGGTCTGCAAAAGCTCGGCAGCCTTGGTGATCGAAATCCCCGGCAATGTCGTCGGCATGTAGAACAGCGTTCCCTCGTTCAAAGTCGGCATGAATTCGGTGCCTAGACGCATCGCCGGCCACAGGGTGACGAGCAGCACCCCAACGGCCGCCAAAATGGTCAGGGTCTTGGCTTTCATCACCGCCTTGATCACCGGCCGGTAAATCCAGATCAGCGCCCGATTAAGGGGATTTTTGCGCTCGGGAATTATCCGGCCGCGAACGAAGATCACCATCAGGGCGGGAACGAGGGTTATCGAAAGCAGCGCAGCCGCCGCCATTGAAAATGTCTTGGTATAGGCGAGCGGGCTGAACATCCGCCCTTCCTGCGCTTCGAGGCTAAAAATCGGCAGGAACGAGACGGTGATAATCAGAAGGCTGAAAAACAGCGCCGGACCGACCTGGCTCGCGGCCTCGATCAGAATCTGCAATCGCGGTTTGCCCGGCTCCGCGCGTTCGAGATGCTTGTGGGCATTCTCGATCATCACAATCGCCGCATCGACCATCGCGCCGATGGCGATGGCAATACCCCCAAGGCTCATGATGTTCGAGCCGAGGCCCAGCGCCTTCATGGCGGCAAACGCCATCAGCACGCCGACCGGCAGCATCAGGATCGCGACCAGCGCGCTCCGCGCATGCAGGAGGAAGACGAAGCAGACCAGCGCGACGATCACGAATTCCTCAAGCAGGGTGTGGCGCAGCGTTTCGATCGCGGCAAGGATCAGCCTCGAGCGGTCATAGACCGCCTGGATTTCCACGCCCTTCGGCAGGCTCCCGGCCAGTTCCACCATGCGTTTCTTGACGCCATCGATGACATCGAGCGCATTGGCGCCGAAGCGTTGCAGGACGATGCCGCTTGCGACTTCGCCCTCGCCATTGAGCTCGGTGAGGCCCCGGCGTTCATCGGGTCCGAGTTCGACGCGCGCCACGTCCTTCATAAGGACCGGCGTTCCGCCCTCATTCTTGAGGACGATCTTTTCCAGATCGGGAATACTTTTGACGTACCCGCGACCGCGCACCACGAACTCAAATTCCGAAAGCTCGACGGTCCGCCCGCCGACATCCATGTTGCTGGCGCGAATAACGTCCCTCACTTTCGAAAGCGGAATCCCGAAGCTTCGCAATCGCTGCGGATCGATCACGACGTTATATTGTTTGACGAATCCGCCCACGCTGGCGATTTCCGCGACGCCGCCTGCCTTGGCGAGGCCGTACCGCATGTACCAATCTTGCAGCGAACGCAGCTCGGCCAGTGAACGATCCTTTGCGATCAATGCGTATTCATAGACCCAACCGACGCCGGTCGCGTCAGGTCCTAGGCTCGGCGTTACGCCGTTAGGAAGTTGCCGCGCCGCCGCGTTCAAATATTCCAAGACGCGCGACCGCGCCCAATAAATATCCGTGCCATCTTCGAAGATCACGTAGACGAATGAAACGCCGAAATACGAGAACCCGCGCACGACCCGCGACTTCGGAACCGTAAGCATCGCGGTCGCGAGCGGATAGGTGACCTGGTCTTCGACCACTTGCGGGGCCTGGCCGGGATATTCGGTGTAGACGATGACTTGCGTATCCGAGAGGTCCGGAATGGCATCGAGCGGCAAATGATAGATCGCATAGAGGCCCGCCAACACGACAAACACCGTGCCGATCAGGATCAGCATGAGATTGCGGGCGGATGCGGCGATCAGGCGCGCGATCATTTGGGCGCTCCCGCGTCGTTCAAACCTTTGAGCGCGGCCTTTAGATTGCTTTCGGCGTCAATCAGGAAATTGGCGGAGGTGACGACGGATTCGCCTTCGCTCACGCCTTCGCGGATTTCGACGTAACCCGCGCCGCGGCGGCCGAGCCGGACCGGCCGCGGCTCGAAACGCCCCTCGCCCTTATCGACAAGCACCACCTGACGGTCGCCGCTGTCGATGACGGCGTTGTCGGGTACGCTGAGCACCGGTTTGCCGCTGCCGGTGTCGATCTCGGCTTCGGCATACATGTCGGGTTTGAGCAGACCTTCCGGATTGGGAAGCTCGATCCGCACCCGCACGGTGCGGGTCGCGGGGTTCATGTGCGGATAAACGAGCGCGACCTTGCCGGGAAATACACGGTCCGGATAGCTGCGCACGCGTACCGTGACGGACTGCCCTTCGGCCACGGCGGCAAGGTCGCGTTCGGCCACGTCAACTTCGGCCCAAACAACCGAGTGATCGGCGATTCGAAACAGCACGTCGCCCGGCATCACCCGCTGGCCATCGACCACGTTGCGCTCAAGCACGATGCCGTCGCGCGGCGCCGACCAGGTGAAAGTGATCGGGACCTGACGGGTGCGCTCGATCTCGTCAAGAAACGGCTGCGGGATGGCGAGGTTCAGGACCCGTTGGCGCACGCCGCGCAAAGCTCCCGCATCCCGGCCGTTCAGCGTGGAAAGATATTCGGCCGCCGCCGCGGCGACGCCGGGGCTGTAAATCCGCACCAGCGGCTGCCCCTTTCGCACCTCGCTTCCGGTGGTCACGTCTTCGACGTGATCGATGAAGGACTCCGCGCGCAGCGAGATCACCGCGATGCGCCGCTCATCGAGCTGGATGCTTCCGGGCGCCCGCACCGGCTCGGCGATGACGCGCAGCTTGGCGGGCTCGAATGCAACGCCGCTGCGCTGAAGCTTGCCGGGGCTTATTTTGACGGTCGAGCCGTCATTCTCCTCGCCTTCATAGACCGCGATGTAATCCATCCCCATCGCGTCTTTCTTCGGCGTCTTTGAAACATCGGGGAGCCCCATCGGATTCCGGTAATAAAGAATCCGTCTGCCGCCAGACGACTGGGTTTCCCGCGCGGCAGTCGAGGGCGGCGTTGGCTGCCCGTCAAAGTTTATGTCCTCACTGGCGAGAACCGCGCGATACGCCCGGCCGTCCGGCGTTTGTTTGGGTTCGAGCGAATAGAACGGCTTCCCGTCGGGGTCCCGGTAGTAAATCACGGGGCCGCCCGGCGCGGGCCTGACCGCTTGCGCGGCCTCCGTTGCCGCCGTCGGCCCGCGCAGGCTGACGCCGCGCCCGCCGAACCAATAACCTCCAATCCCCGCCGCCGCGACGGCGGCGAGGATCAGGAGCACCCGGCCCGCGCGGGTCATCGCGCGGCCTTTAGGACTAGCTTGCTTTCGACCGTCTCGGTTTCGCCCTGGACTTTCGCGCCCAGCGATAACTCCCAGCCGCCCGCCATGGATAGATTGGCCTTGAAGCGGTAGACGCCGGGCTCGGTCGAAGGCAACGGCTCAAGCGGGGCGGCCATCGTCGGCATCCCTTCCGGCGCCATGTCGATCCTCTTGGCGAAGATCACCGCGTCCGGCACGGCCTTGCCCGAGCGCTTATCGACGAGGCGCACGGCGATCACCGCATCGCCCGTTGTCACTTCGGTTTGCACCAGCTGGAATTCATAATCCTTCGCGCCGGCCGCCACGCAGGATACGGTCGCCAGCCACAGCAGAGCGACCAGCGCCGCACCCAAAGGGCTCTTCTTGTTTGACGGATTCATAGCTCTATTCTCCTCGGTTCAGTTTTCCGCTGCTCGATGGCGAGCGGAACTGCGCGTGGCGAAGCCACGCGCATTCACCCGCATGCGAACACGCATGCGGCTAAACCCGGCACGCATCCGTGCCGGGGCTGAACCTAGGTCTTGGGAGGTCTGTGTGGCGGCGCTTGCGACAGACTGCCGACAGCCGGGTCATTGCGTGGCATAACCACGCTCGCAAGCTTAAATACAACGAACTGCCCATTGGCTGCGGTCGGCAAGGTCGGAGAAAAGTTTGCCGTGCAGAGCGCCATCAACGGGCAATCCTTGGCGCAGTCCGGCACCGGGGCCTTCTCCGGGCAACAGGGCATGCCGCCCGGAATCGCCATGGCCGCGTCTCCGGCCATGGTCTCGTGATCGCTCATCACTGCGTCGGAATTTACGCCCATAGCCATCGCGGGCGGCGCAAGCGGGGCCAGAATCAGCCCGAGCACGGCGAGGCTGGAAAGCAGGCGACGAAGGGCGGTCAGAAGAGTCATCCTTGCAGAATAGCATAATGAGCCTCTGAAGGGAAAGCGGCATCACCCGGCCACGACTTTGAACCAGCGAAATAGGTTAGCGGCGTTAGAACCAGCTGCGCGCCGACTGGATCAATGGCCGGGGTGAGCCTCCGCCAGGAGCTCTTTGTGCTAGCCGGGCGCGGGGCCGCGCCGCGCGAGGTCGCGGCGGGCGAGCACGAACCGGATATTGCGCAGGTTCACGTGCGCGTTTGCCGTTCGGCCGAGCCTTCCGGCAAATCCGGCAGCTCGTTCGTGATCCGCGTCAGCAGCGCGCACAGCTCTGTACGTGTCAGGTGCATCAGTTCGGTTATCAAAAGCTGCCTAGTTAGTTGCCCTATTTATAAACGGCTCCGCGATGCCTATATCTGTTTTATGTGCGGACGCGTAATTCAGGCCTCTGGCCCTCTCAAATATGCAATCGTTGACGGGCTCGATGTTCGCGATGCCCGGCTCGACAATTATCCGCGCCGTTATAATGGCGCGCCCTCGCAGGAATTCCTAATCATCCGCGAGAACCATCAGACGGGCGAGCGCTCTCTCGACCTGCTGAAATGGGGCCTTATTCCCTACTGGTGCGAGGATCCCAAAGGCGGCCGCAAGCCGATCAATGCCAAGTCGGAGACCGTCGCGACCCTGCCGACGTTCCGCGACGCCTATCGCAAGCGACGCTGCATCCTCCCCGTCGATGGGTTCTACGAATGGATGGCAACGAAGGGCGGCAAGCAGCCCTACGCGATCGCCATGAAGGATCGCTCGCCGTTCGGCATAGCCGCCATTTGGGAGAATTGGAAAGACCCCGCGACCGCTGAATACGTGCGCACGTTCGCGGTGCTGACCACACCTGCGAACGAACTCGTCGGCCGGATTCACGACCGCATGCCGGCGATACTGAAGCCGGCCGATTACAGCCGCTGGCTTAGCGTCGAGCCGGACCCGCGCGGTCTACTCGCTCCGTTTCCGGCAGAGCCAATGGCGATGTGGCCGATTTCGAAACGCGTGAACTCGCCGCAGAACGACGACGAGGAGCTGCTCAAGGAGGTCAGTCTCACGGACTGACCCCTACATCTCGCTTTCACGCGCCCAGCCGATAACGCCCTGTAATTACTAGCGATATAGGATTACCTTGACTCTTGTGTTCCTGTTTTGTTCTTATAGCTTCCCATTGCCAAGGCGACATTATGAGGAAGGCCGAAACCATTGAAAAACTCTACCTGGATTTCGACGGCTTCTTCGCGTCTGTCATGCAGCAAGCCATGCCCGCGCTGCGCGGCAAGCCGGTCGGCGTCATTCCGTTCGAGACTTCGGCCGCCAATTCCACAATCGTCATAGCCTGTTCCAAAGAAGCGAAGGCGGCGGGTTGTCAAAATGTAATGCCGGTCCCGGAGGCTCGGAAGCTATGCCCCGACCTCGTACTCATCATGCAGCGGCCTGATTTATTTCGGCGGGCTCATAACGCGCTACTGAATGAAATTTCTTGCGAGATACCGATTGAGACCGTGAAGTCGATTGATGAGCTCGCCTGCAAACTCGATAAACGCTCGATAGCCGATCCCGAGGGGTTGGCCAAACGGATCAAAGACCGCATTCGTAAAAATATCGGCGATCAAATCACCTGCTCGATCGGTTTTGCCGCGAACCGCATGCTGGCAAAGATCGCTTGCAAGGTCGACAAGCCGAACGGCGTCACCATCTGGCATCCGCAAGATATGCCGGAGCCTCTATTGAAGCGGAAGCTCGAAGATATTCCCGGCGTTGGCCGACGTATGTACACAAGGCTCGGCCGCGCAGGCATTTTCAGCATTCGCGACTTGTACGATGCGCAGCCCAAGCGCCTGCGGGCGCTGTCGGGCAATGTGAATGGCGAGCGCATGTGGTACGCGTTGCACGGCTACGATATCGCCGCGCAAGCAACCTCGCGCGGCATGTTCGGGCACGGGCGCGTCCTGCCGCCCGAATGGCGCGATGTCGATCACGCGCTTGCCTGTTCCCGCCTCTTGCTGACCAAAGCCGCGCGTCGCATGCGGCGCGACGGCTACTACGCCAACAAGCTGTGGCTATGGCTCGATATCCGTAACAATGCATGGTTTGGGCAAGGCGAACTGCCCTGCGTGCAGGATGACTTCGCCTGCCTTTCGGCCCTCAATAGCCTTTGGGAAAAGGCCAGAGCCGCCATAAGTACGAAAGCCAAAATCATTCGCGTCGGCGTGACGCTCGCGGAATTGTCACCTGCAAATCAGCGCCAGCTCGATATCTTTCTGAACGATGATATCCAGCGCAGAAAAAGCGAGAGGATCACCAACACAGTTGACAATCTGAACCGGAAATTCGGCCAGCGCGTCGTAACGCTCGGCCCTTGGACGCCACCGCCTGGCGGCTACGCCGGCGGCAAGATTGCCTATAACCGCATTCCTTCGGCGGAGGATTTCTGGTGACATGGCTCGAAGACACGGCTTTGCGTGACTTAGATGACAGCGTCATAATCGAGGCGACGTGCCTACGCTGCTTGCATGTCTGGCTGCAAAGCCCGGTGCAGCTTCTCATCAAGGTTGATCACCGCGACGTGCACCTCGACGAAGTCGCGAAAAACCTAGCCTGCCCGAAACAAGGTTGCCGCCACGTCGGTGTCCGACTTGCGCTTATCAAGAACCAAGATACGAGCGGGTTTGTCGGTGGGATGCCCTAAAGCTAGAGGAAACTTAAGCCGCGCATGCGAGCAGCGCATGCGGTAGCGACCGCCTAGCCGGGCCTGAGGTCCCGGCGCGCGAGCACGAACCGGATATTGCGCAGGTTGACGTGCGCGTTAGCGCGTTCGACCGAACCTTCCGGCAAGTCCGGCAGGTCGTTCGTGATCCGCGTCAGCAGCGCGCACAGCTCTGTACGTGTTTGGCGCATCAGTTCGGTTATCGTAAGCACTCGCATTGTTTCCTCCATCTTTTTTTCGGCCGCGCCAATCGCGGCCTTCTGGCGGAGGCCACAGCGACGGAGGAGGCGGGTGCATCGCCTGCGACCGGAACGAAGAGGAGGAGTGCGTTAGCGCTTGCGCCCATCAAGCCGAGGAACGGTGCTTCCTGGCCGAAAGAAGGACGGGGGTGGCGCGGTGGAGATGGAGAAAGTGGGTGCTGATACGAGCGTGATTGCGCCCTGTTTTGACTTACGAGGAAAGTAGCGCGAAGATGATCGTCGCTCTTTCGAGCGTAGCGAAAGGCCCACTTAGCTCAATCACGGCAAACACGGGACGGGCGAAATGAACCATTTGGAACAGCTCGTGTCGGAGTGGCTCCAATACAGGGGCTACTTTGTAAAAGTCTCGGTTCTCGTTGGACGTCGACCTCGTGGCGGCTCGGAGGGTGAACTGGATGTTGTCGGTCTAAATCCAGCTCGTAAACATTTAATTCATGTTGAGTGCTCGCTTGACGCCAATAAGTGGGAAAAGCGTCATGCAAGCTTCGCCAAAAAATTCGCGTGCGGGCGGAAGTACATAAAATTGATATTCGAGGGCTTGACCTTGCCGGACGGCGACCCCGATCAGGTTGCGCTCCTTCAATTCGCTGCACCCGGTGTTACGAACGTTGGTGGCGCACGCCTCGTAACCGGCAAGCAATTTATTCGAGAAGTATTCGATGGTCTCAGGGGAACATCGCCCTCAAGCGGGGCGGTGCCATCGACCCTCCCCTTACTTCGTACACTGCAATTGGCCACAACCGCGGATAAAACGCCCTCCTCCGCTGAGCAACGGCTAATCCGTTTTTGATTCCGTCTGTGCATCACTCCGATGGTGGGCGCGTCCGGCCGCGCCGGTCGGGCTCTACTCGCTGCGCTCCCCGAGCCCCGCAGATCCCGAAACCGGGAGCGGGTCTCGGCCATGCGGTGACGATCCCTCGCGCGAACTGATTTGTGCTCCTCGCCGGGGGCACTCGGTCCCGCTTTTCCCTGTCTTTTTCTTTGCCTCCGGATTTTATCGACAGGGCGCTATGCTGTCGCTCCTGCGGGTGCCCTTTTAACCGGTCTCGTCGCCGCACTCGGTCCCGGGTCCCGCCGCTAACGTATCGGCGGCGCTATGCTGACCCTCCTGCGGGTGCATTTTCATTTTGCTGCTTTTTGCATCGGCCTCCCGGCCGATGTTTGGGGCCTGCGGCCCGCTGGCCGTCAAGGCAACCCTTCCTGCGGAAGGGCGGAAAGCGGCGGGCCGTGTAGTCGCTGCGCTCCGGCCCGCACCAGCCCCGCTGCGCTTTCCGACCTGTGACGGCCAACCCCCGCTCATTGCCGCATGGCTAGTCGGGTTCATGGCGAACCCGAAAGCCAAGGGGGAAAATCATGCGAACCGATGTTTATGAGCGCGTCACCAACCGGATTGTTGCCGACCTTGAGCGCGGAGTCCGCAGCTGGCACACACCGTGGAGCGTCGAGCATGCCGCCG
>Ga0210409_10008319_pt1 | contig 10576 bp, 9 predicted proteins | sample IncBWH17MmetaG_FD_161649 | JGI IMG/M metagenome (GOLD analysis project Ga0210409, IMG submission 161649) | Forest soil microbial communities from Barre Woods Harvard Forest LTER site, Petersham, Massachusetts, United States - Inc-BW-H-17-M | ecosystem: Environmental > Terrestrial > Soil >...
TCCTCTGAATCTCCCGGCCGAAGGGGACTGGCTGGTTAGGATCATTGCCCTTCGAGGAAGATTCGCCCTCGGTCTCTACCGCAGAACGATGCGAACCATTGCGTTGCTGAGCCAACTCGAGAAGCGTCTCGGCGGGTCGATCACGAGTCGCAACTGGAACACTCTTTCCAGCCTTTTCGAAATCCTGAGAACCTGACCTTTTAGGTGTTTATGAAGCCGCGCGTTTTATTGGTCGTTGGCTTGGCGCTGGCTGGCCTATGCGGAGGCGCCCTGGTATTGCGAGCCAGGCCCGATGCTCAAAAGGAGGCAGAGGAGGCACGACGCAGCCTTCGGCAGCAGGGTTTCAAAACCGATCTGTCGGACTTCGATTTTTCAACGGACTATGAAACGGCAGCTCGTGCCGCGGCGTTCACGAACATTCTTTATACTCGCCCGGCGGTGCTGCTGCAGCCGTGCGGGACAGAGTGTGCGATCGTCGCTTGGAAACAAGCCACATTCGAGGAGCAAGAAGGCTATCAGAACCTCCCGCCAGTTGAGGAGGTGCTGGCAACCAATCAGGCGAAATTCGACTCGGCTTGCGCCGCAGCCATGGCCGGTCCCATCCATTTCCCGCTTACCGCAAAGCACGGCAGCGGTATGCTGCTAGTGCATCTGGCCCCTCTTAGGAGCCTTGCCCAAGCATTGGCAGTGAGAACGATCATCGACTTGCGAGAGGAGCGTCATAACGCAGCCTGGACGAACCTTCTGGCGCTTACCCGCCTAGGCGCTGCTTGGGAGCCTGAACCCTGTGAAATCTCCCACCTTGTTCGCTTCAATCTTGCCCGAACGGCCTGGAACGCCGCCTGGCAGGCGCTCCAGGCGCACAACTGGACCGACGAGCAATTGCTCGCACTCCAGCGCGAGTGGGAATCACTTGATTTTTTCAGAGGCCTCCCGGAAACCGCGGCGTTTACTCGTGCCTGTTTGGTGGACACCTGCATCCGTGAGCGCCAAACACCTGCCCCGACGGGACCTTCCCTGAAAGATGCGCTTGAAAATGCATTGCACTCGCCGGTGTCCCTTTTGGCCGATGTCAAGTACCGCTGGACCCGAGTCCAATATCGCCTAAAAGGCACCTACGAAGATGAGCATGACCTTTTGCTGTTTTTCCGCGACCGCGAACTCGATTTGCGAAAAGACATCAATGCTTCCACCTGGTTGGAAATGCGGGGGCTCCCCGGCGCCACCAATGCGACTCCTTTTCGTTCGAAGTATTTCTCCTCAATGCAGTCGATGCTCAATACTCGGCAGATCGGCCTTTCGTTCCAACTCGAAGGCAAGAGCTTCCTGGGTCGAGCGGCCGAGACTGAAGCGCGGCGCGGGCTTGTCATTGCGGCCATCGGTTTGGAGCGTTATCGCATTGCGCATGGTTCTTACCCTGAGCGACTGCAGTCTCTCTCCCCCGATGTGCTGAAGAACGTCCCCGTGGACTTCATGGACGGCAAATCTCTGCGGTATCGACTCTGCGGGCCTGGCGCCTTTGTGCTCTATTCGGCGGGATTGGATTGCCTTGATGATGGAGGAAAGTTCTCGATTGCAAAGGCAGCGCGTCCCGGGTATCCGCCACCGGATCCATCCGGTGGTCCCGATATAGTATGGCCGCGGCCTGCCTCTGACGCGGAAGTGCAGGCTTTTCGGCTCGAGCAAGCTCAGGCTAAGCAACAACAGAGAAGAGAATGGGCACGGGAAGCTGTGGACCGTGATAGGGTGACGGAAGAACGGCGTCGGCACGTTATCGCGGAATTGGGTGTAAAGTACGCAAAAGGCGAGTCACCCAAATTAGAAGATCCAAAAATTGAGGGGGGACTCCTCAGCCAAGTCCTGCGTAACAAGGCTATTGCCGGCCCTCCGCTCCGACTCGACCAAATGCTGACATTGCGCCAGGTTACCACCGGCAAGGAGCCGGACATTGCCACCTTTGAGTTGCCCATGAGTTACGATGCCCTGACGAATATCGGCACGCTCCGGTTGCTCTGCGATGCCGACCCGAGCGAAAACTCCTCGAATGACGAAGCCGAACTGCAGGATTGCGAGCGAGCCACCAACGGCAACTGCCGCCTCGTGTGGAACACCACCTATGATCCCCCCGGCCAACACTTTCTTCAAGCCGAGCTGTCAACCGGCGCCTGGCACACAGGTGCACGTCGACGCAACCACGATGCCGGAGAAACCACTTTGAAAGGGCCGCTTTTTTCCTTCGTCTCGACAAACGTGATCCAATTCTTCCCCTTGGGGGATGTTTACAGCGACAAAGGCGCCTTTTTCCGCGTTAAGCTTGCCCAGCCGGTTGGCTCTTATTCTCTTGAGATCACAGCCCCTTCAGGTGAGCACATTCACACCATCACCGGCTCAACGACGAATGGCATCGTGGAAGTGCATTGGGATCTTATCTATAGCGGCGGCAAGCGCTATACGAACGACTCGTTCAACTCCAGCTGGACCGTCAGCTTCCCTGATCCTCTTACGCGGGCGAGCACAAACAAGCCGTAAATCGGGAACGAGGAGGACGATGAGAATTCCCGCTGATCACCGGTACAACAAAACAGCCGGAGTTCAACTCCGGCTCTTTTGACACACGTTCTACACTCGAGAACGTCATCAGCATACCAGAACGTCTCTTTCCTGCATGTCACCAGTTGTGGGGACAGATATCCGGGTAGTGTCCTAATTTGAAGTGCAGATTTTTCAGAATTTCGCGCAAAATCAAGGTCAGGATTGGCCTGTTTTGGGATCGGCCATTATGGACGCACGAACGGCTGTCTCCGGGGACACAACCGGGGAGATTTCCAACACCGTGACAAACCGCTCAGTTTCTTCATTGGGGCCATCTCGATGGCTCCAGCCATAGGCGCGTTGAGCTTTTGGGTGGCCGGTGAGCCCGAACACCTCGACCTCGCCTTTCCATACGGTCTGGCCGCGAAACACTTCATGTACTGCCACGGTTTCGAGCCATTGCGCTCCGCAGTTGTGCAAGTGCTGAACCGCGGTTTGCACCTTCGCTATGTAATCCTGCTTACTTTCCACGTTGTTCAAAAAGTTCGGCCACAGTCCATTCGCCATTCTCGACGCCAGCAGCCACAACCGGGGTCGTTTTAATACTGATGTGCCGCTTACAGAGGTTATAATAAGCGAACTTTAAGGCAACAGCAGCCTGAAAGTTTTCAAGTTTTTTCCTGAAAGCGTTAGTCAGCCGGGTGAGCTGTCGCAATGCAATCCGCAAGGTGTGGTTCTGTTTCTCGAGCCTTGAAGCGTTGGCAGAGTAATCGGTTGTGGCTATTCTTGATTTGTGATGCCAAGCTAGTCCTGCTATAAATATCGCAGAAAGGAAACGAAATCATGCCAGCAAACACCATCCGGCTTCATCGCATGATCCGCGCGACGCCTGAGAAAATCTACCGAGCGTTCCTGGATGCCGATGCCATGGCCAAATGGCTTCCCCCCAACGGCTTCACCGGGAAGGTTCACCACCTGGACGCCAAGGTCGGCGGCACCCACAAAATGTCATTCACGAATTTCACGACCGGACACAGCCATTCTTTTGGTGGGAAATATCTCGAACTGGTGCCTCACGAGCGCATTCGCTACACAGACAATTTCGATGATCCGAATTTGCCCGGTGAACTCAAGGTCACGATCAGCTTGAAAAAGGTATCGGTCGGAACAGAGTTGAACATCGTGCAGGAAGGTGTGCCCGAGGTCATTCCGCCCGAGGCCTGCTACCTGGGTTGGCAGGAATCGCTCACGCTGTTGGCAAAACTTGTTGAAGCCGATATTCCAGGGTAAGTCCTGCCGATTTCCGGTTGGCCTGTGATTTCCTTGCAGCCACTGCTGCGTTTGTGTCATAGTTCCGTCGTCGTTTTATGGTCATTTCGAAGCCTGAAATCTGTCACCGTTTTCACACCAGCCACCTGGTTGACCGGCCGCCCGCACCCGGTGACATATCTCCCAGGCCTTCAAAAATGCTCAGAAAACAGCCCTTTTTCCAAACGCGTCCGTAGCTCAATTGGATAGAGCTTCTGACTTCGGATCAGAAGGTTGCAGGTTCAAGTCCTGCCGGACGCGCCACGCGGCGAAGGCATGAGCAAGATTGGCTGTCAGAAGGGGCCCTTCGGCAAACGCCAGTCGCGGTTGAATGACGGCTTTTCTTTGGGTGGGAGGGTGTGCTTCGGCCACTCAGCCGCATGTTTCGCGCGCTCTTCGTCCGTGGCGTAATAACGCAGCCAGAGTTGCACTTCTTCCTCACCCCAACTGCCGAGGAAATCATGAAACCAGCCGCCTCGTGGGTTGCGTGGGAAAAGCTGGGCCGGTTCCCGCAGGCCATGATGCCAGAGCTCAGCATACAAAGCGCGATCACTGAGGTGGTCGGTGTGGGAAAGATAGAAGCTCCGCAGCGCGAGATTGTGCATGAGCTCCCAAAGGATGGGCGCGATGGTTTGATCGGTGATCTCGTCCGGTGGCAACAGAGGTACGTTCTCTTCCGCTAGTTGCTGGGCCGGTGGCGTCCAATTCTCGGGTTCGCAGGCGTTGAGTTGAGCTTCGAAGCTGGAGTCTGGCACGTCGAAAGGCGAGACTTCTGCCGTAGTTTCGTTCTCCGTCCCGCCAATGTCCTCATCGATGCCAGCGAGGCCGCCGGGATCGGTCTCCTCGTCTTGCGGTGGGTCGTCATCACCGGGCGGCCAGCTTGCATGAGCTTCGAGCGGGATGGGCGGGACCGGAAGAAACCGGTCCCGATCGTAGGGCGGGTCCTCGTGCGAAGGTAAGACGAAATGGGGATCCGTTGATTGCCAAAGCTGCCGATCGTCCGCGTTTGCATAGTAGCGCAGCCAAATTTCTTTGTGCGTTATCTTGCCGGCGGTGAACTCCGCGATAGCGATCCTCGTGTTAGTCTCTGCCTCAGGCGGAAGATCGGGTGTTGGTTTGTCCAACCACTGTTCCCAAAGCAAATTGTAAAGCTCCCGGTCACTCAGGTGGTTTGTGCTGTCGAAGTAAAAGCGGCGGGCGGCGGCGGCATAGAGCAACTCCCACAACCGCCCGGGCACTTGCTGGTCCTCCAACTCGGAGGGCGCAAGCGGTGCGTAGCGGAGCGAGGCAAAGATTTCCCGCGGGGAACGCCAGGGGAAATCCTCCACGGGATCGATAAATTTCAGGTTATCGGCAGCCACACCGTTCTTTTACAAAACCTCGCGAAAATAAGCCACTCGAATCTTTCGTCCACGGGGTCCGTCTTGTAGTAATAATGATTAAAGCAGTAGGCGGGTATGGTTAAACTGCCATTTTGGTTCCTGTTGAGGTGCGGCGCGATTTCTTTGGTCATTTCCGCGCCCACTAGGTATGAGGGTAGGTCGCGCTTGTCCTCACCAACTCCAAAGACTCCCGTCCTGCGAATCGAGCCCCGTCCTCTAAGCGTTATCGTTTTGAGGCGTTATGGCTGGGCGTCCGTGCTCGGGGACGGCTGGATCGCAAGATTGTCAGGAATAAAAACATAGGCCAGAACGGCGCTGGCAAACAGCGCCGCAGCAATCGCGTATCGTGCCGCCCAGGGGTCAGAAGAGATGCTCCCGACCCAGATCGGAACTTTGGACCCGAAGTAGCCGCCGAGATTGCCCACGGAATTGACCACTCCAATGCCTGCCGCAGCCGCTGTCCCTGCAAGGAACGAAGAGGGCACCGGCCAGAACAAGGGCATCGAACCGTAAACCCCGAGGGTTCCGATGGACAGGAAAATGATGACCAGGACCGGGTGGGCCGCAAAGATGCCGCTGAGAACCAAGCCGATGCCCCCTGCCATCACATTAAAAACATAGTGGATCCGCCGCTCTCCCGTTCGATCCGAATTACGGCTCAGCAGAATCATCCCCACCAACGCCACTGCGTACGGGATGGCGGTGATGAGGCCCGTATTCAGTTTGTTCACACCGAACCCCTGAACAACGGTCGGAAGCCAGAAGGAGATGAAGTAGCTAGCGATCATCAGCATGAAGTAGATGGAGCACAGGGCGTAAACTTTTCCGCATTTCAGCGCCTCTAAAAGCCGGACCCGGTGTTTGCAGCGGTCTTCAGCCTCAAGGTTTTTGGCAAGGAACTCCTTTTCATCCACGCTCAGCCATTTTGCTTCCGCAATGCTGCTATCAAGATAGAAGAAAACCCAAACCCCCACGAGGATCGAAGGGATTCCTTCGGCCAAGAACAGCCACTGCCAGCCCGCCAGGCCGGCCGCCCCCGAGAGTTTGTGCATGATCAGCCCGGAGATTGGATTGCCTAACATGCCTGAAACGGCGATGGCAGAAACAAAGAGGGCCGTTTTTGTTGAGCGCAATCTGGACGGATACCAGAGGGTCAGATAAAAAATGATTCCAGGAAAGAATCCCGCTTCGGCAAAGCCCAATAGAAACCGCATTATGTAAAATCCCCACTCGCCCCGGACGAACATCATCGCCGAGGAGATGGTTCCCCAGGAAATCATGATCCGCGCAATCCACGTTCGGGCCCCAAAGCGTTTCAAAAGGATGTTGCTCGGGACCTCGAACATGAGATACCCGACGAAGAAAATGCCCGCGCCCGTGGCATACGCCGCCTCGCTCATTCCGAGGTCTTTGAGCATCTCGAGCTTGGCGAAACCAACGTTTACCCGATCCAGCATCGCCAACATGTAACAAAGGAAGAGAAACGGAATCAGACGCCAATCAACTTTGGCGTAGGTCCTGGCAGCAAAACTGGGTTCGGGACTCGTTGGGCGAGCCTAGAGTGGGCAACTGAGCAAGTCAATGTGTGCCGGAACAGGCAACAAACGAGGTTACTTTTGCGGCGTGAAGACGCGAATTTCTGCGGGCTGGTTTCCACGTTGTGGGACGGCGAGGTAGAACTGATTTGACTCGGCGGAAAAAACTGAATTGCGCGACCCCGGCGGGACTGAAATGTGCTCGCGCAACTGGTAGTGGTCGGCGTCACGTTGGTCGATGACGTCAACGGAACCGTCGCCGCAGGCGACGTAGATGCGCTTGTGGATTGGATCGTAGGCGAGGTCATCAGTGTCGGCGGCAATGGGGACCGTGGCGACCTGGTGTCCTGTGGTTTCGTCGAAGACAACGAGTTGCGCGGGACGGCGACAGCCGATAAAGAGGCGGTGGTTGGGTTCGTCCAGCGCGATCGGGTAATTGCCGGAGACATCTCTGAGCGGCCAGGGCGCAAGGGGTATCTGTTTGTCGCGGTCGAGGACGGCAATTTGACTTAGGCTCGGAATGTTGGCGAAGATTCGATTTCCTTTTTGCTCGAGGACGAAACCCTGGGGCTTCGCGGGGAGCGCGATTTCGCCTCTTCGCTTACCGTCGGGAATGCCGATGATCGCGATGGCGGTTTTGTTGGAAGTCATGCAGCCAACGTAAAGTCGTTTGGCATTGGGGTCGTGTTGGAGTTCGTCCAGGCCGCTTTGCAGGTCAACGGTGGTCAGCAAGTCGAAGGTGCCTCCGTCGTAGATGCATAGGTTGTGGCCGCGGGTGACGTAGAGTTGATTGAACTCGGGCGCGAACAAGGCGGCTGCTGGGCCATCGCCGGTGAGGCCGCGCCAGGGCTTGCCGGATTTGAGGTCAATGATTTCGAGGGTCTTTTTGGTCGTGGCGGTAACGAAAAGGCGCTGGCGGCCGGCATCAACAGACATGTGGTTGAACCCGCCTTGAATCTCGGGCAGCGGAATGGTTTTGGAGAGAGCGAGCGAGACTTGGGCCTGGCAGTGTGCCGGCAAGAGAAGGCAGAGGGTGTTGACAATTAATCGGAGCGAAATGGTTTTCATTGAGATGTCGAATTGGGGCGAAGTTGCTGCACGGAAGCCGGGCTCACTCGGTTTTGAAAACGCGAATTTCGGCTGACTGGGCTCCATGATGGGGCACTGCAACGCAGAACATTTTCAGTTCCGGCAGAAAGAGCGAGGTGCGCGCACCGGCCGGAGTGGGGATGGCTTTGACTTTCTCGTAAGTGTCGGCACCGGTTTGCTTGATGACGTCGATGACGCCTTGGCCGCAAGACACATAAATGAATTTATTCCGGGCATCAAAAAACAGATCGTCGGTGTCGCTGGAAATGGGGACAGTGGCCACCTGGCGGCCACCGGGGGCGGAGGTGTCGAAAACGAGCAGCTTGGCCGGCTTGCGACAGCCGGCAAAGAGCCGGTGATTGGTCTCATCCAGAAACAGGGGGAAGTTGGCTTTGGCCTGCTTGAGCGGCCAGGTTTCGGTCACTGTTCCCTTTTCGCGATCGACGACGGCGATGTGGTTGGCGTTGGGGACATTCACGAATATCCACGGCGCGCCGGTCTCAAGGCGGAAGGACTCGGGATGACCGGCCAGTTTAATGTCGGCGAGCTGGGCGCCGGTTTTTGCGTCAAGGACAGCCAGCGCGCCGCCGCCGTAGCCTACGTAGATGCGCCTGGCCTTGTCGTCATAGCGGACGTTGTCAGCATCCTCCCCACATGGCACAAAGCTGATGGTTTTGAAGGAGTGGCCGTCGATGATGCGGCAGGTTCCGTCCTGGCCATTGGCGACAAAAAGCCGGTCGAGTTCAGGAACGTAGGCGATGCCTTGAGGCTCGGCGAAACCGGGAAGGCTTTGGATGGCCTTGGCAGCTTTGAGGTCGAGGACTTCGACCGTATTGTTTGCGAGGGCAGCGACGAAAAGCCTTTGCCCGGCAACGTCAGCGGCCAGGTGATCAATTCGCCCCTCGACCTTTTCGAGGGGAATCGTTTTGTCAAGCGTGAGGGGTGCGGTTGCGTCCTGCGCATTTGCGCTGACGAAGAGGGCGGAGAGGACAATCAGGGTAAAGAGCGGTTTCATAGATGGAGGGCTTCACTGCCTTTCGGGGTGAGCGAATAGGCGCGGTCAGTGGGACGGCCGCGGGGCGGAGATTTGCTTTTTAGCCAGCCATTCCGATCCATGCGGAGGAGGATTCGATTGACTTCGTCCTGCATTAGAACCAGGGTCGCCCATAACCATGGCGTTGTCTTTCATGCCGGGCTGGAATGCGGCCCAGGAGGTCAGGCCCATGAACGGGGGCATTTATCATTTGTCCACGGAAATTTTGAGATCAGTGCGGGGCAGGCAAAACCATTCTGTAAATGTTTTAATGAAACGCTGTACTAGATGGCTTTTTGGCTCAAACGAAAAAACTGCTGCGGGCCGGAAATAGCGTTGGTGACAGCATTCTGCCCGTTTACCAGGCCGGGCGCTGTGGAAACGGTGGTCCAAATCTGTTGAGCAGCAAGGTTCGTACTGGATTCCAAAGCGAAGCCGGTCGCATTGGTCGGCCACATCAAAACAAGAGTTGTTTCCAAGCTAAGTGCTGTCAGTTGCGGCGGCGGCAACAAAATGATGAACATCGTGCCGTTCCCTGCACTGCCACCGTTAAACGCAGTCCCGGCGAGGGTATTGCCCCCCGATAAAATCAATCCGGCTGAGGGATTAGCTCCGTCGCTATTGAAGGTACCTGTGGCGGCATCGAGAGCGGTGAAACTATGCAGGGTCATGAAAGCCGTACCATCGGTGTTGACTGCAAACACGGTGCCATTGCCCGAACTGCCCCCATCATAGGCTGTCCCATACAGAGTTCTGCCCGATAAAGTCAATCCGCCATAGGGATTCGCACCATCGCTGTTGGTGGTGGAAGTGGCAGTATCGAGATCCGTGAAGGAGTGCAGGTTCGTGAAACCCGTGCCATCCGTGTCGACTGCGAACACAGTACCATTACCTGAGCTGCCCCCATAATAGGCTGTTCCGTACAGGGTTTTGCCCGATAAGATTAAACCGGCATAAGGATTAGCCCCATCGCTGTTCGTCGTATCCGTGGCCGCATCGAGAGCCGTGAAGCTATGCAGGTTCGTAAAGCCTGTGCCATCGGCTTTGATCGCGAACACTGTGCCATCGCCCAAAAGACCTCCTGCCTGTGTGGTTCCATAAAGCACGTTGTCCGACAAGATCAAACCGGCATAGGGATTAGCCCCGTCACCATTGGTGGTAGCCGTGGCGGCATCGAGAGCCGTGAAACTATGCAGGTTCGTAAAACCCGTGCCATCGATGTTAACCGAGAACACGGCGCCATTGCCGGAAAGGCCTCCTCCTTGCGTGGTGCCATACAAGACATTGGCCGAAAGCACCAAACCCGCATAGGGATAAGCTCCGTCACTGTTGGTGGTAGCCGTAGCGGCATCGAGAGCCGTGAAACTATGCAGGTTCGTAAAACCCGTGCCATCGACGTTGACCGCGAACACAACGCCATTTCCAGATGCGCCGCCTAACGTGGCCGTCCCATACAGGGTCTTACCCGACAAAACCAATCCATTCGGCTCAACTCCGTCGCTGTTGCCGCCGGAAATGCCATTCGTTGCGGCGAAGCTATGCAGGTTCGTAAAACCCGAGCCATCGCTATTGATTGCGAATACCGTACCATTGCCCGCGCGGCCACCAAACGTGGCCGTCCCATACAGGGTTTTGCCGGATAAAATGATTCCGTATGGATTAGCCCCATCATTGGCGTTGGCAAAACCATACAGAGT
>Ga0210409_10008320_pt1 | contig 10574 bp, 10 predicted proteins | sample IncBWH17MmetaG_FD_161649 | JGI IMG/M metagenome (GOLD analysis project Ga0210409, IMG submission 161649) | Forest soil microbial communities from Barre Woods Harvard Forest LTER site, Petersham, Massachusetts, United States - Inc-BW-H-17-M | ecosystem: Environmental > Terrestrial > Soil >...
TGGTAGTCAAATAGACAGCGAAAGCGGAGGAATGACCGGATGGATTCCGGATTAGATCGAACTATTTACGCGGCGAGCTTTTCAGCTTGTCGGCCATACGCACTAAATCAACGACCGATGCTGCCTGCATTTTGTGCATGACGTTGCCTCGATGGATTTTTACTGTGGCTTCGCTGACCCCAATTTCAGAGGCAATCTGTTTGTTGAGCATTCCAGAAACCACCAAAGTCATGACCTCTTGCTCTCGCGCGGTTAGTGCGCGATATCGCTCCTGCAGATCGTGAACCTCGGCCTGTTCTTTTAGCGTGATGCCGTCTCGCTCGAGCGCCTGCTGAATTGCGTCCAACAAATCCTGGTCCCGGAAAGGTTTTGTTAGAAATTCTACGGCACCCGACTTCAGTGCCTTCACAGACATAGGGATGTCGCCGTGCGCCGTGACGAAGATGATGGGGATTTGCATGCCGCTCTCAGCCAATCGACGCTGAAAATCGAGTCCGCTCATCCGAGGCAGTCTTACGTCGAGAACCAAGCAGCTCGGACGATGAGCGTGTTTCGTGCCGAGAAACTCCTCACCAGTCGCAAATGACTCCGCGCGAAGCCCAACTGATTCGACGAGGTCGTGGATCGCCTGACGCATACCGTGGTCATCATCGATGATGAAGACCGTAGGAGCGGCTACAGATTTCATGTCTCCGCCTCGGTTTTGGCCGGAAGAGTGAAATGAAATGTTGCGCCAGCTTCCTGATTGACAGTCGCCCACACTCGGCCGCCGTGAGCGTCGACGATGGATCGGGTTATCGCTAACCCCATCCCCGTACCCTGTGGTTTCGTAGTATGAAAGGCATCAAAGATCCGCTCCGTATTTTCTACCGACAAGCCGACGCCCGTGTCTCCGATGGAGACCGTGACATGACCCTGCGGAGTTGAGCGAGAACTGATCGTCAGCTTCCCTCCCGTGCCTTTCATCGCTTCAATTGCGTTAAGCATCAGGTTCATGAACACCTGCTGAAGCTGCACCCTGTCCGCCAGAACGTTAGGCATATCTTCGCCCAGTTCGGAATAAATTTTTATGGAGTGTCGGACCGCTTCTTTCCTGAGGAGAGCGGTCATTTCTCGAACGATCTCTTTGATGTCAACCATCTCGCGTTCAGGGGGAACACCTTTCATGTAGAAGGAGCGCAAACGATTGATCACATCGGCAGCGCGATTTCCGTCCTGTTCGATTCTGGCTGCTGCCGCACGCGCCCTTTCAAGATCCGGTGGATCACGGGCTAGCCATCGCAGACACGCATTCGCACTGGTGATGGAAGCGGCTATCGGCTGTCTGATTTCGTGTGCCAGCGCAGCGGCTAGCTCTCCCATCATATTGACCCGATTGATGTGTCCGAGATTTGCCTCTAACTGCCGCAGCTTTTCGCGTTCCTGCTCTGCCTGCTTTCGTTCGGTTATGTCCATTGTGATGCCGACGTAGTACCCCATTTCGCTAGAAGGGTTGTGATGTCCAATGGTGCGCAGAAATCGTAGGGTGCCGTCGGGATGACAAACCCGGAACTCACGGATGTCGTAATCCGTTCTTGTGTGGATCGCTTGCTCAAGAGCCGCGGTCACACCCGCCCGATCTTCCGGATGTATGGTTTCGAAAAAGTGCTCAAGTGGAATAGGACCATTCCTGGGATCGAAGCCGTGCAGACGGAAGGTTTCGTCTGACAAGTGAAACATTTGTTTTGTATAGAAGTTGGTCGCCCAACTGCCGATGTGGGTGAGACTTTGGGCTTCCGCAAGGTAGGCTTGCTCCCTGCGCAACTCCTGTGTGAGCAGCTCCTGCTCGGTGACATCCATTGTTGTACCGATAAACCCTTTGAAAAGCCCTTGTTCCATAACGGGAACTGCCACGGCGCGGATGTAGCGCACCTGCCCGTCGGGTCGGATGATCCGCTCTATTTGATCAAAGCCACGGTGTTCCTCTTGCATGCGTTTGATGGTTTCAGCCATGGAGGCTCGGTCTTGCGGATGGATAAGGGCAAGATACTGTTCAACCGTCGGTGCGCCATTCTGCGGATCCAGGCCGTACATTTTGAACAACTCATCAGACCAATAATGGCCTGAATCGTCGAACGCCCAGCTCCCTATATGAGCGATTCGCTGTCCTTCGCTCAGATAAAACTGGCTTCGCTTCAACGCTTCTTCGGAGCGTTTTCGTTCCGTGATGTCCTGGGCCGTGCCAAACATTTCATATGGCCGGCCGGAGGAATCACGTTTTACGGTGCCTACACTGTGAATCGTCCGAACTTCGCCGTCGGGACGAACGAGACGATGTTCAATGTCGGCAGGAGTTCCGCTCTGAAGCGCCTCCTCAGCTGCGCGGAAGACAAGTTCGCGATCTTCCGGGTGGATCATTTCACTAACCTTCGCCAGATCGATGGTGCCCCGCCGCGAATCCAACCCATAAATGCGGTAGAGTTCATCCGACCAAATCACCCGATTCTCGATGAGGTTCCAAGAATAATGGCCAACGTTGGCAATGCGTTGGGCTTCTTCAAGCTTCGCGTTGCTTTCCTGCAGCTTGCGTGAAATCTCCTGAAAGGCCTCTTCCGACCGCTTTCGGTCGGTGATGTCCTGAATAGTGCCGAACAATTTGTAGGGTCGTCCGGATGCGTCTCTTTTTGTGTCACCCGGCAAGGAACTCCAACGCTCGGACGTCAGGCTTGAAACTGTTCGCACTTCGCCGCTGGGCCGAACGATCCGAAATTCGCCGCTAGGGCGTTGTCCAGTAACGAGGTCTTGGTCAACTGCCTGATAAAGAGGCTCGCGATCGTCAGGGTGGACCATCGAACGGACCGTCGCCAAGTCCATGGGACGTTCCTGCGGACTTAATCCAAAAATGCGATAGGTTTCATCCGACCAGACAATGACATCCGTCGCGAGATCCCATTCCCAGTGGCCGACATGGGCGACGCGTTGCGCCTCTTCAAGTCTGGCTTTGCTCTCTTGTAATTCTCGTGACAGCTCCGCCAGCGTCTTCTGTACATCCTCGTTCGCCATTGTCAGAACCTTACGCTACTTCTCCGCGCGAGTTTCGAACAACTTATCGCTTCGGCTTTCCGCATTCAAGCTCAAGCGTTCATCTGCACACCCAACAGCTTGCATCGCAACAGCCATCCGGCCTAAATGCGATCCCTCAGTGAAGACTCTCGGCCACCGCCTGCTATATAGACGCCCTAATCGAGGGCCCAGTCAATTATTGGACAGTGACGACGCCACGTCAGGTACAAGCACATTCCGTCCGGCAAGAGTTATTCACAATGCAGTGATTTAGTGCATCGAGCGGAAATCCTCCCTGGAATTGCGCTTGCATCACTTTGACCGTGCTCACTCATGCACAAGGCTGTTCGTTCCGTATATGAACCGTGACCACAGGGAGAACGCGATGCAAATAATCACGAAGCACTATATCCATGGAGCTTTCGTGCAGTCCCACGGCAGTGAGGTCATGGACATCATCAAGCCGACCAACGGTAAGGTCATCGGCCGCGTAACGTTGGCCGATGAAGACGATACGAGACACGCCATCGCCGCAGCCAAGAGTGCATTCGCTAGTTTCGGCCGGTCAACCAAAGAAGAGCGCCGAAAGATTCTGCGCCGGCTGCACCAGGTCGCTTCGGCCCACGTTCACGACCTAACAGTGGCAATGGTTGAGGAATATGGAGGTGTCGTTCAGTTCGCTGGGCTCATCGTACAGTCCGGCGTTAACGCATTTCATGCCGCCGAGCAAGCACTGGAGGAGTTGCCTCTGACTCGTAGCTGGGATAAGACTACGGTCACCTTGGAGCCAGTCGGCGTCGCCGGTCTTATTACGGCGTGGAACGCTAACGCACTGTTTATTTGCCTGAAACTCGCCTCGGCCGTCGCCGCCGGTTGTACGACCGTCATCAAGCCCAGCGAGTTGAGCTCGCTCCAAACCCAGGTTCTGGTCGAAACGCTGCACGAGGCCAATCTTCCCAAGGGTGTCCTGAACGTCGTCAGAGGTCGCGGGAATGTCGTCGGCGCCGAACTGGTGCGCAATCCCGACGTCGCCAAGATCTCTTTCACGGGATCGGTCGGCGTCGGCAAATCGATCATGCGCGACGGGGCGGAAACCATGAAACGCGTCACGCTGGAACTCGGCGGTAAGTCGCCGACGATTCTGCTCGATGATGCTGTTCTCGAACGGGCCATTCCATCGGCGCTGGTTATGGCTTTCTTGAATAGCGGACAGGCGTGCGCTGCTGGGACGAGGCTTCTTGTGCCCAAAGGCAAATTGGATCAGGTGAAGCGGGCAATCATCGATGCCATGGCCGCCTTCCCAGTCGGTGACCCCGCCGATCCGAAAACTGCGGTCGGCCCGATGGTGTCACAGAAACAGTACGAGCAGGTTCAATCCTATATTCGCAAAGGAATCGAAGAGGGAGCAGAGGTGCTCGTCGGCGGTGAAGGACACCCTAAAGGACTCGAAGGGGGTTACTTCGTGAAGCCTACTGTTTTTGTCAACGTAAGAAACGAGATGACAATCGCGCAACAAGAGATTTTCGGTCCCGTGCTGTCTGTCATCGCCTACGACTCGGAAGACCAGGCGATTGAGATCGCGAACGATTCTGAATATGGCCTCCATGCAGCCGTACTTGGGACCGACCTCCAACGCGCGCGTCGCGTCGCTTCGCAGATACGGTCAGGCCGCGTAGTGATCAACAACATGACGGATGATCCCCAAGCGCCGTGGGGCGGATTCAAATATTCCGGCGTCGGCCGTGAGTATGGCCGCTACGGGATCGAGGCGTTTCTCGAGCCACGAGCCGTCCTTGAGTAACCGCTTAGCTGGCTATAAACATGCGAACAAGGAGATGAGCCCATGAGCAAACACACCGCAATATCCCCCAGTGAAGCCGCGGACCGCCTCGCCATCCGGGAGCTCGTCGAGGCTTATGCACATTGCGCCGATCGCCGCGATGCGAATGGTCAGATGTCGCTGTTTACCGCCGACACGCACTTCGTTGTGTACATGAATGCCAAGGACGCGACGCCCTCACAGGAACTGCACTCGCGCGAGGCACTCGCTCCCGTCTTCGCTGAGCTGAACAAATACGAGGCTACGACGCACTTCCTCGGACAGAGCACAATCTTCACGCTGACAGAAGATAGCGCCACGGGCGAAGCCTACTGCCTCGCGCATCACGTCAGGCTCGAAAGCGGAAAGCGACGTTTGATGCTCGCTTCGCTGCGATATCTCGACACCTTCGTGAAAAACGATGGCTCATGGCTCTTTGCCGAGCGGCGACTATACGTCGATTGGATGGAGGAGCGTGCACTCTCGTGAGCCAGATGAGACAAACCGCTCCGTTGACATTCCTCGTGGCGTCGCGAGGGCACAAATGAAGGCTTCTCTATCCGGTGAGACACGTCTCGTCATTCTTGGTGCGACGGGAATGGTTGGTGGATTCGCTCTTCGCTACGCCTTGGGACATTCGGCGGTGAAATGCGTGACGGCGATCGTTCGCAGAAAGCTCGATATCTCGCATCCCAAGCTGAATGAAGTCATACACCGAGACTTCGCGAACTGCTCTGCACTCGCCAAGCCTCTCGCTGGTCAGGACGCAGCCGTGTTTTGCCTAGGCGCTTATACGGGCGCCGTCCCGGACAAGGAGCTCCACACTATAACCGTCGGCTACACGATCGAGTTTGCGGCAGTTCTCCACAGAAGCAGCCCTCGAGCGGCGTTCTCGTTCTTGAGTGGCAGAGGCGCAGACCCCACTGGCCGGAGCCGAACGTCGTTTGCACGTTATAAGGGCGAGGCGGAGAATGCGCTCTTGGCTGCCGGATTTCCTCAGGTTTACATCTTTCGACCAGCTTACATTTATCCGGTAGAACCGCGTAGGGAACCGAATTTCGGCTATCGTCTCCTCCGTGCTATCTACCCCGCGTTTCGCGTGCCGTTTCCAAACTTGGTGATTCGGGCAGACGAGTTGGGCCAGGCAATGGTGAACGTAGCTATTCCCAAAACAGAGGAACACGAAAGTCGCATCTTTGAAAACCATGACATTCGAGGGATGGTCGATTCGCTTCAGCATTCCTCGGGCTGAGCAAACAAGTTGAGACCAGAGCATGGACAGATTTCAATACCGGTTTTCCGGAAATATGTCTGAGACCATCGCGTCTCGGAAGCGTGAGGCCTGCGTGCGAAGTCATATCGAGCGACAAGTTAACCGCGTCTTTGCATTTGCGATATGCATGACGGCGTTTTTCGCATCACCGCGAGCAGGTTGTGCGCAAGTCCCAACCTACGAAGTAACGCCCGAGGAAAGCAGTATCAAGTTCGGTGTCGACTCTTCCGTTTCGATCAAAGGGAATTTTGAAAAATGGAACGCAAGCATAAAGTTCTCATCGAGAGATGTCCGGACCGCTGTCTTAGACATCGAGATTGAAGCCGGCAGCGTTAATACCGGAAGCCATATGAAAGACAACAAGTTGAAGGGGAAGGATTTCTTCAATGTCAAAGAATCGCCAACGATCACGTTCAAATCAACGAAAATCGTTCAGACCGGACCATACACGTTTGACATCGAGGGCAACTTCACCATTCGGGGTGTCACCAAAACGGAGAAACTAACCCTGACGAGCGATGGCAAAGGAACACCCTCGGGGCGTCTCGACGGCATTATGGCCTTCGACCGCAAGGACTATGGAATGACCAGCGGCATTCCATTCATCAAGATCGCCAATCGTGTAGAAGTAAATGTTCACCTGAAGTGGCGGCGAGTCAGTGGTCCACCCCCTGAGTTCCAGCAATGATCCGGAGACAGACTTTGATTTACAAGCAAAGAAGTCGTGGAAAACCAGCATGAGATGTTCTCACCTTCTGTGTGCACTCTACATCGCAGACCGATTTAATTCCCCGCCGCAAAGCATCGCTCAAGTGGCATGGACAGCGATTGTCGCGTCGCTTGTTTTTCTGTTTTGGGCTTGGTGGTTCGATTCGCACCGGGACGAGCAAACCCATCGTCCGTCTCTTGCAGCTTAGAACGTGCTCCGAGCGGTCTACCGACTACCACTTTAGTCGTATTCAGGCCGACTAAGGTCGGATTGCACCGAAGTATCAACGGCGTAATTCTTCAATTCCCCTCAGAGTCGACAAAGCTCAAAGGAGAGGAAATGAAAAACGTCACGTTCCCGAATGGCCCGATCAAAATGGCAGGCGATCTCCACCTGCCCAAGGATTTCTCGGAGGACCGCCATTACGTGGCGATTGTGTGCGTGCATCCCGCAGGCGGCGTTAAGGAACAGACAGCAGGGCTCTACGCCGCCAAGCTGGCCGAAGAGGGCATGATAGCACTCGCGTACGATGCGTCGTACCAGGGCGAGAGTACCGGTGAACCCCGCCAGGAGGAAGATCCATACGCTCGTGTAAACGATGTTCGCGCAGCGGTCGACTATCTGACCACGCTTGGGTACGTCAACCGGGAACGAATTTGTGTCCTGGGAATCTGCTCGGGCGGTGGTTACGCCATCAACGCGGCGATGACCGACCCGCGCATCAAAGCAGTCGGAACCGTGAGCGCGATCAATCTCGGAGCCATGTACCGTTACGGATACGAAGGCGAACTTAAGGACATGAGCCAAGCCTTCACACTCATGGAAATGGCTGCGAAAGCGCGAACTGCCGAGGCCAAAGGGGAGAAGATGGCGATGATGCCGTTTGCGCCACCGAAGCGGGAAGAGGGACAGGCGCCGGACTACCGCGAAGCTTGGGAGTATTACCACACTGCACGCGCGCAGCGCCCCAACGCTCCCAGCATTGTTCCCGTCCATTCCCTGGCAAAGTTGATTGCTTATGACGCCTTTCATCTCGCGGACCAGCTTCTTACGCAGCCCCTCCGGATTGTCGCCGGGAGCGAGGCCGGATCACGGTGGTTCAGCGAGGATGCCTTCAAGCGCGCTGGCAGCCGCGACAAGAGTTTGCACATCGTCGAAGGCGCAACCCACATCGCAATGTATGACACGCCCGGATACATGCAGCAGGCGCTGGCCCAGCTCGTACCGCTTTACCAAAATGTGGGCAAGAGTTCTTCGACGGCGGCAGGTGCGTCCAAGGCTTAAGCGATGCGTAGTTCGCTCAGAAGTCGTGCCGGTAACCGGAAATAGAGTGATACCAGGTGATCGCATCTCCGTTCTGGCGCCGCTCGCAGTTGGCGTGGTCGCCTCAGCCTGCACGACCGCTATTTTCCTGCTCCCACTCAGAGCTACGATCCACCTGGTTCGCCGCCAAAGAAGTCTCGGTAGTATCGGCACGCCTTGGACCGATGTCGCGATTTTTGCCCGGGTAGTGTTTTACGCGTCCCTGGGACATCTCGTAGAGATTGGGTTTTGGGCGCTATTGTTTATGATCTGCCGCGAATTTCGAGACTTCGGAACAGCCTTCTACCACTCAGCGGTGAATTACACTTCCCTAGGTTACGGCGATCTCATCATGTCGCCTTCCTGGAGACTACTAGGTCCGCTCGAGACGGCGAATGGAGCACTCCTCTTCGGGGTTTCGACCGCGATGATTTTCGCAGTCATCCTGTGGTTGATTCAGATTAGGTTTAAGGATCTCAAAGATTGAGATACCTTCCTACGACGAGAACGTGCCGCCTTAAGACCGACCGCAGTAGTCTTTGCGGCCGCAGGCAAAGCAATCCGGGCCGGAACATGACGTTGATTTCCGATTGCATCGTAGCAGCGGTTCTGATCCGGATGTCCAGCATGGCGGCGAACATTGGATCCGCACGAAATGGAATTCGGTCCAGAAATACCGCGATGGCCTGTTTGTCGATACTAACCCGACGGACGACGAATAAGCTCCAGATTGCCCGTCATCCGAGCACAATCTGATGGGAGCCTCCACTCGCCGGTGCCCCGGCGGTCAGCAGCTTCGGCGGTATTGTTCTGTCACAGTGTGCCGCGGCGTGTGTCTAACCAGATTAGAGGCGACACAAACATGAGCGTGAAGGAACTCCAAACCCTAGCACAGCAATTCGCCGACGCCTTCGACCAGCGCGACCTCCAGCCCATCTTGGACATGCTTTCCGAGGACGTGGAAGTATTTGACCACGTTCCCTATCGGTTCGATGGCAAGGCGCTCTTTGCCAAGTATCTCAACGAGGTCATCGCGAGCCTGGCCTCAGCCAGCTTCGGCTTCCGGCAACCATCGTGTCGCGTGTACAGCGATGCGGTGGGTATCGTAAATGCTCACGACATGTTTACGGGAGTCACCAAAGACGGCAAGACTCTCTCGATCCATGGCCGAACAACCTTGGTCTTCATCAAACAAAGCGGGCAGTGGAAGATCGTGAGCGCCCACTTCTCTGCAATACCCAAGGCTCTCTGAGAATCGAGCCAGGGCATTGGGCGCCTGGAGGTGCACCATGACTATCAATAATCCGCTAGCAGATAATTCCCCCGACCACGAGGACCAAAGCCTTGTTCTACGCGCCCGCTCGGGAGATCACCAGGCGCTCGAAGACCTGGTCCAGCGGCACCAAACGTGGATCTACAACATCGCCATTCGCATGCTCCACCATCCGCAGGATGCTGAGGACACCACGCAAGAGATCCTCATCAAAGTGCTCACCCGGCTCTCGTCGTTTGAGGGTCGGAGCAGCTTTCGCACCTGGCTTTACCGCATCGTGGTGAACCACGTGCTCAACATGAAACGCGGGCGGGTGGAGGTGCAGCATGAGTCCATCGATTTCGCTGCCTACGGCGCGGCGCTCGACGCCACGCCAGATTTAGAGTTGGCCGATCTCAAGGTCACGTCGGCGGAGGCTGACCTGCTAGTGACCGAGGAGATGCTCTCCTGTACCTCGGGAATGCTTCTTTGCCTTGATCGTGAACAACGCTTGACCTTTATCCTCGGTGCTATCTTCGAGGTAAGCGACACCGTTGGTGCTGAGGTGTTGGAGATCACTCCTGACAACTTTCGACAACGCCTGGCCCGTGCGCGGCGAGACTTGCGCAACTTTATGAACGACAAGTGCGGACTGGTGAACCAGGCGAACCCCTGCCGGTGTGCCAAGAAGACGCGTGGCTTCATACAGGCAGGCTACGTCGATCCCGAGAATTTGTTGTTCGTCCGCGAGCGAATAGGCGAGGTGCGCGAAGCCGCACCGAAGGTGCATGAGGCCCTCAGCACCCTGGATGAAAAATGCGCGGAAATCTTCCGTGGACATCCGTTCTACAAGGCGCCAGATCTCGCGCCAATGCTGCGGCGGCTGGTCGCGAGGACGCATATCACAAACTGAACGGCAACAGCCCGCGACTGCTTCGCCAAGGTGCGCCGAGGGTGGCCGCACGAGGCGCGGATCCGCGGGGCTGTCACCGTCAAACGATAGGAGGAAAGCCATGATTGACCATATTTATCTCCCCGTCTCTGACCTGGAACGGTCGAGCGAATTTTACAAGAAGCTGCTTGAGCCGCTTGGCATCGACATGCCCTACAAGTTCGATCAACTGCACGGTTTCGCGATCAATAGCAATCCGGGTTTCTGGCTGAAGAATGGCGAAGT
>Ga0210409_10008321_pt1 | contig 10574 bp, 9 predicted proteins | sample IncBWH17MmetaG_FD_161649 | JGI IMG/M metagenome (GOLD analysis project Ga0210409, IMG submission 161649) | Forest soil microbial communities from Barre Woods Harvard Forest LTER site, Petersham, Massachusetts, United States - Inc-BW-H-17-M | ecosystem: Environmental > Terrestrial > Soil >...
CTGCCGCATCAATATTCTTCCTTTAACCTATTCGGTTTCCTTGGAATCCTGATGGTGACCGTCATCCTCGTGATCGGCATCAAGGAATCGGCAGACTTCAACTCCTTCATCGTGATCGTAAAAGTTTGCGTGCTGATCGTCTTCATCGGTTTGGGCATCAACTACATCATGGGCCATCACTCCGAAGCGGTCGCGAACTGGACTCCGCTCATCCCGCCGAATACAGGTCACTACGGCGAGTTCGGATGGTCGGGCATTGCAACTGCGGCAGGTGTCATCTTTTTCGCCTACATCGGTTTTGATGCTGTATCCACGGCGGCGCAAGAATCGAAGAACCCAAGGCGCGACATGCCCATCGGCATTCTAGGCTCCCTGGTCATCTGCACCATCCTTTACATTCTGGTGGCAGGGGTGCTGACCGGGCTGGTGAAGTACACCAACCTTGATGTGCCCGACCCGATTGCCATTGGTATCGACATGACGGGTGTGGCCTGGGGCAGCCGATTGGTGAAGCTGGGCGCGATTTGCGGCCTCAGTTCCACCATGGTGGTTATGTTGCTCGGGCAGTCCCGCGTTTTCTTCTCCATGTCAAAAGACGGGTTGCTACCCAAGTGGGCGAGCGCCATCCACCCGCGCTTCCGCACACCGTATCTCTCGACGATTCTTGTGGGTCTCGTTGTGGCCACCGTCGCTGCATTAACTCCAATCAATGTTCTCGGTTCTTTGGTTTCTATCGGCACGCTGCTCGCATTTGTGATCGTCTGCGCCGGAGTTTGGATTCTGCGCGCCCGGGGGACCGATGTACCGCGCGCGTTCGTGACTCCATGGATTCCTTTCACTCCAATTATGGGCATCGCGGTATCTTTGCTGATGATGTTCAGCCTGGGTTGGCAAACCTGGGCACGGCTCATCATCTGGCTGGTGATTGGGCTGGTGATTTACTTCACCTACAGCCGCCATCACAGCCGGGTGCAAAAGATGGGCGCAGACGAACGGAAACCTGCGCCGACTATGGCCGACTAGAACGGGTTAAGCGTTCGTCCAAAAACCGTTCACGCCCAGTCCACCGAATACACGGAGAGGATTCTGTAGGGACCCGGTTCACATTTAACGAATCGCCCGTTGCTGAGGTTTGTTTCAGCGTCTTCAAAGGAGGCAAACAGACAGTGCGCGTTGGTTCGAAGTTTCGTTGCCATGGAGTTACATGAAAGAGGGGAGCATTCTGGTTTCCGACCGACCATGAAAGTTACCACGTCGAAACCCTCGAGTTGCTTACTGGAAGGGAATTGAATATTGGTTGAAAATGACGGATCGGACGAAAACGAGCGCCAGTTTTCTCCATCGAATTCCCTTTCGTAGGCTTCGTAGTAGAACAGAGACGTGCCTGCGAGATCGATCGAGTTTTCCTGGGCAACGGCGCGAATGACGTCCGCGGAATCGAAGAGCCAATAGCCGTTGTGCTTCCAGTAGTTAATACAATCGGCGAAGTCTTCCGAGTTGCATCCGCTGACGGAATACAGGTCCATGACGTGCGGTGTTTCCAGCCACTCAGGCTTTTTGCAAACGCGCTTCGCCATGTAGCCGACCGGAATCATGATCGCCAGTTTACGCGACCACTCGCCAGTTTACGAGCTAGCTTATAGGTGTTTTGTCGGCCCGTGAAGGGATAAGATCAGAAGGTCTCAAGCCATGAAAATCGCTAATGCCGCCGAGATGCGAGAGATCGATCGCGCCACCAGCCAGCGCTTTGGGGTGCCTTCGCTCACGTTGATGGAGAACGCGGGTTCGGCCGTCGCGGAGTTTGTTGTTGCTCGGTATCCGTCCGCGGAGCGCGTTGGCGTGGTCTGCGGCAAGGGCAACAACGGCGGGGACGGTTTTGTGGCGGCGCGAAAACTGAAAGCGGCTGGCAGAGAAGTGCGAGTCGTATTGCTGGCCGAGCCGGCCGAGCTGCGGGGCGATGCAGCCGAGATGTTCGCAAGACTTCCGGTCGCACCCGTGATTGCGCGAAACGGCGATGAGCTAGAGCGGGAACAAGCGCGGGCCGTTTTCGAATCCGAAGTGCTGCTCGACGCGATTCTGGGGACGGGTTTTAAGCCGCCGGTGTCTGGACTCTACGCCGAGGCAATCAGGCTGCTGAACGCGAGCCCTGCGCACGTGGTTGCGGTCGATATTCCTTCCGGCGCCGATGCCGATGTAATGGGCGAACAGACCCGCACAGTGGCGCGTGCCGACGCTGTGGTGACATTTACTGCGCCGCGCCCGGCGCACATTTTCGGAAGGGTGACCGACGGGCCGACACTCATTGCTCCAATCGGCTCACCGGACCAAGCAATCGTTTCTTCGTTGCAACTCAATCTGATTACGGCTCGCGAGATTGCGCCCCTCATCGGCCCGCGGCCGCTCAACGCCAATAAAGGGTCCTTTGGTCATGTGCTGGTGATTGGTGGCTCCGTGGGCAAGGCAGGCTCAGTCGCCATGGCGGGGATGGCGGCGCTGCGGTCCGGAGCCGGATTATCGACGGTAGCTACGCCGAAATCAGTGCTGGCCACAGTGGCGGGATTTCATCCTGAAGTCATGACTGAGCCACTCGACGAAACCGACGCCGGCACGATCTCGACTCGCGCCGGTGAACGCATGAACGCAGTAATCAAAGGAATGACGGTTCTGGCTGTGGGGCCGGGGATTTCGCGCAATCCTGAAACGTCAGACTTTGTTCGCAGCCTGGTCGTGAAAAGCAAGACTCCGCTCGTCCTCGACGCCGATGGTCTCAACGCCTTCGAAGGCCGAGCCGCCGAACTCAATGGCAAAGGACGCACCTTGGTGATCACGCCGCATCCCGGGGAGATGGCTCGTCTCACAGAATCCACAATCGCTGCGGTGCAACGGGATCGCATCAACGTCGCCCGCACCTTCGCGCGCGAACACGAATTGATCGTGGTGCTGAAGGGGCATCGCACGCTGATTGCGCAGCCAGACGGCACGGTTTGGGTAAATACAACCGGAAATCCGGGCATGGCAACTGGAGGCACGGGCGACATCCTGACTGGCATGGTGGCCGGTTTGATTGCGCAGAATCCCCAACACATCGTGGAAGCGGTCATTGCCGCGGTTCATCTCCACGGCCTCGCCGGAGACGTGGCCCGCGAAAGCATGGGCGAACATTCGCTGGTCGCAACCGACCTGGTGAAAGCCCTGCCAGAGGCCTTCCGCCGGGTTAGAGAATCTGTCGCGAGCTCTAAGGTGGAAATTCGCGGCTGATGTGCTCCTCCATGAATGCACGCACTGTCGTGCGGCTAGCAAGACCCGTTTAGGATAATGTTGCATGTCCATACAATATGCCCATCTGCTTATTCCGGAGCGCGCGGATTTCGTTCCACTACCAGAACAAGTTGCGGCTTTCCTTGATGGCTTGGTAAAGCTTAATAGTGCGCCAGCGGAGGCGACCTTCAAAGTTGGTAAATTGTCGGGCAAAGTTCGCACCGGCGTAAATGCCCTCACGGGGGAGAAGCTTTCCATCCCGAGGCGCGACTTCGCTTCGTTTGGGAGTGTTTCCGACATACCAGGGCAACTTGTGGCAATGGAGGACTACGACGTCGTGGTGTCAGGCGAAGGCCCAGCCAAACTTCCTCCGTTCACGTTGTACTCGACTACCGGTTCGGAGCAGTCCGAATTCAAAGGAACCTATAGCTACGAGGTGCGTTGTTGCCTTCGTGCGGAGGTCGTCTCAACCTGCGAGACACCTCCCTTCGGCAGCCAATGCCCATCAGAGATGCGGATTGGTGCTTTCCGTAATCCAAGCACGGGAACACCGATCGAGGTGCCAAACGCCGGTTGTGCTCGCTTTTGGATTGAGTTTCAGTTTGGCAAATGGCTGCTCCCCAGGATAGGCGACGATCTGAATTTGCTTGAGCCTTCAGTCCTGGCGAACGCGACAGACAGTTTCGGAATGGGATTCGCCCAGGGCTGCTTGTGCAGGTGAGGGTGGAGGGAGTTTCCAAGTTGTTACCGAAAAATCGGGTTCCTATTGGAACTGGCTGGCCAGCATCTCTATCTGGTTGCTGCTCGGGTAGTTACGCCGTTCCCCCAACCTGACCGAGCTGGAATCCGGACAAGTGCTTCCGTAATCTGCCTTCCTTTCGATTGTCATGACATAGTGATTCTGGCTATGACACACTTCCCCCAGACTCATCCTCAGAACCGGGCCCAGCGAGTTCAATTCGGAAGCACCGTTCCCGTCGTCATCAAGCTCGATGACGGGCGGAGTGCGCGAGCGAAACTGCAAACCATTTCCGAGACCGGTGGCATGTTGCGATTGGCGGGGGCCCTGGAACAGGGCAATCTGGTCGAGGTCACCATCGAGACGGCATCGGGCGCCGTGAAGGGCATGGCGGAAATTCTGGAGCCGACGCGCAAATCCAAAGACGGAATTCTGCAGCCATTCCGCTTCATCGCGTTAGAAGACAAAGATCACCTCACGTTACGCAACGCGCTCGACTCCCGTGTGGATAAGGATTTTCTGGGACTCCGCTCCAGCCAGTGGGTCGCGCCAAAAAGAACATAGAAGCCCTCCAGTCGTGTCTGAGAACAATGTCATGCTGAGCGTAGGAACAGATTCGCGAAAGCGAATCTGTTTCGAAGTCGAAGCATCCCTATCTTAAATTTGCTGCTGCAGAAGGGATTCCTCGCTGCGCTCGGGATGACAATCTCCGCTCTCTTACGCTGCGTCGCGGCTGCAGTCTCTCGCTATACTGGTCTCCATATCCCTCATGGAGACACGAGAATTCGTCACCCGATCGCCGGAGGAGACCATCGCTCTCGGGCGCACCCTGGCTGAGATGCTCGCTCCGCCGAAGATCGTCGTGCTTCGAGGCGACCTGGGAGCGGGCAAGACTACGCTAGTCAAAGGCATCGCGGAAGGCTTTCACGCGGCCTCGGAAGAAGATGTAACCAGTCCCACCTTTACCCTGATCCACGAATATCGCGGGGCTGAAACCGTTCTTTATCACATCGATCTATATCGCGTGGACACTCCGCGCCAGCTTGAGACCTTGGGACTCGATGACCTTATCGCGGAAAACAGTGTGCTGCTGATCGAGTGGGGAGAAAAGTTTCCGCGCTTCGAACGCGAACGCGATGTGGAGATCGCATTGGAGCGCGTTGGAGAAAATGAGCGCCGGGTGCGGGTCAGCAGTCATCGTTAAGACTTCTTACCACCGAGTCACAGAGACCCAGAAAAAACCACTAATATTTTCTCTGTGACTCGGTGGTGAATAGCGTTCAAAATCCCATGATGTTGTAGCCGCAGTCGACGTAGATTACTTCGCCGGTGATGCCGGAACTGGCGTCGGACGCCAGGAAAACTCCCGTGGCACCGACTTCGCTTACGTCTACGTTCCGGCCAAGAGGAGCGCGCTCGGCGTGAGTCTTGTGCATGTCGCTGAAACCGGAGATGCCGCGCGCGGCCAGCGTCTTGATTGGGCCCGCGGAAATCGCGTTTACACGAATGTTTTTCTTGCCCAGTTCAAACGCCAAATAGCGCACGGTGCATTCCAGGCCCGCCTTGGCCACGGCCATCACGTTGTAACGGGGGACGACTTTCTCCGAGGCGTAGTAGGTCATGGTCATGATCGATCCGCCATCCTCCATGAGCGGCGCGGCAGCGCGGGCGACGGCGATGAGCGAATAGACGCTTACGTCGAGAGCCACGCGGAAGCCTTCGCGCGTCGTATTCACGAAATCGCCCTTGAGTTCGTCCGCGGGAGCAAAGGCTACACTGTGGACGAGAACATATAGCTTGCCGTAGCGCTCTTTGAGTTGGCCAAAAAGCCGGTCGATCTCGGCATCGCTCGAAACATCGCATTGGAATGCTTCCGCGCCGGGCAGGGATAGGATCAGGTCCTTGGCTTCGAGCGCCATGCGTTCGTTCTGATACGTAATGGCAAGCCTGGCTCCGGCGCTGTGCAGCCCTTGCGCGATGGACCACGCAATGCTGCGTTTATTTGCCACTCCGAAGACAACCGCAACCCGACCTTCTAGGCTGGAAGACATGCATGGCTCCTTTTGAATTTGAAAGGATAACGCGGGAAGGGCTTATTTACCACAGAGACACAAAGTCACAGAGAAAAATTCTAATTGTTCAATTCAAAACCTTTATTTCTCTTATGCCTCTGTGTCTCTGTGGTCCATCGGTTTCTATTCCACCGGCGTGGCTTCGCTGACAGGTACTGGCGCTGCCACCGGCCAGCTTGCGCTGACAAAGGCGACCGCGTACACCAATCCAATGACAGAAAATCCGGCCACCAGACTAACCTGCGCCACTGCTCCCACCACCAGTGCCAGACAGATCTGCAGCGCTGTACCGGCGAAATAGAATGTGTTCTGTACTCGTCCCATGAAGTGCGGCGGCACCTGTTCCATCAGGCTGGTGTTTATGGCGACACCACTAACGCCGCGTGCAGATCCCATCATGCCGTAGATAAAGACGGCGATGACAAGCATGGGAGACAGTGGCGCCAAAATCATGCCGATGGTCAGCAGGCCCATGGAGATTGCGATGGAACGACGGGCGCCCAAACTCGCGATGAACCAGGGAGCATAGAGAGCGCTCACGAACGCGCCCGTGCCCCATCCGGCGTTTAACCAGCCATAACCCACAGCACCGGCGTGAAAAACCTTGTCACTCAGTGGAGGAGTGACCACCACTCCGGGCATCATGGCGGCAAGAAACAACGCCCAACTGATTCCGAGCAAAACCAGTTTGCGTTTGCCGCGAAGAAACTGGATTCCTTCGCGCATCTCGCGCCCGAAGCGCTCGAATGCAGTTTCCGCGGCAACGATGTCGGCGCGCAACTCGGCTGGTCGTGGTACAACGTGTCGTCCTTTGCGTACGGCGAAATAGCAGAGAAACGAAACCAGGTATGTAGAGAAGTCGATGAGCAACACTCCACCCAGCCCGATGCGGTTGTAAACGAATCCGACAATCGAGCCAGCAATCAGCCAGCCTCCCTGGACTCCCGCCAGCAGAAAGGTATTGGCGTGAACAAACTCTTCGCCGGGAGTCAACTCCTGGATCAAGGCGGTGATGGTTGGCCAGAACATCCAAAAGCCCGCCGCCACCAGCGTATTCATCAGGTAGAGTTCCCAGATTTTCGCTTTACCCATGAAGGCCAGAATGGAAACCGCGAGAATAATAACGGCGCGCAAGGCGTCGAGCCACATGACCAGCCGACGGCGGTCTTCGCGGTCGATGATGACGCCGGTGAACGGCAGCATCAGCATGGCTGGGATCGTCTGCAGGACGGCAAACGTCCCCAGGGCAATTTCAGAATGAGTCGCCTGCAGAATGTACCAGGCAACCGCGGCCGCATTCATGCCGCTGCCCAGCATCGAAATCACGTTGGCGGCGAAAACGAAACGCAGCGCTGGTTTCTGCAGAATGGACCGCATGATCTAATTTAAATGGAAGAGCAAGAACTCGCCAACCCGGGGCATCACATTGATGCTCTACGAATCGGCCACCGGATTTGAATCTTGCTGGCCTCCCAGAACAGATACACGGCTAGCATGATCATCTCCGGCTCGATGGGGTGCTTGTAGCGCGGGAACGGTTGCACAAGATAATAGGGCAGCGGATAGACGAGCAAAAAGCAGGCCAGCAGGAATGCACCGCATTTTCGATTGTGAATCGTCAGCCACAATCCTGCAAAAGCGAACGCCGCTCCCAGAAAAAAATTGGTGTGGCGCGAAATCATCAAATCGTAGCCTGCGACGATGGTCATCTGCGGAGGTGCAATCCAGAAGTAAACGGCGCGCTCGACCGTAAACCACACGAATCGTCCGGGATGCCCGCGGATGAACTGGCGAACCTCCCGCTGCTTTTCGTCCATGAAACCAAGCTCGCCTAATTCCTGAAATCTCCGCATGGCGTCGGGATTGTTTCCCGGGTGTTCGTTCCGCGTCCACAGGCCTTCTGACTGGTCGTTGTTGGCCTCGTACATTTCCAGTGGAAGGTTGTCCCGCACGAAGATGAACTTGCCGAATACGTTGTAATTGCGCACCAGCCACGGACTGACCACTAGGGCCGCGGTAAGCACACACAGAACAGCTCCAACCAATTGTTGGGGATGGCGTGGTAATCGATACAGCAGCCAGAGCAAGCAGAACGGCATCATACTCACGACTGCGGTATTGGTCAGCGCAATTACGCCCCAGAGCAATCCGAACAAAATCCACATACGGAGGCGGCGTGGTTCGTCCGCCATGCGCAGAGTTAGCAACAAGGCTAGGCTCAGCAGAAATGCGGTGAGGCTGGTTTCCCAGACCACTCGCACCGGCCAATAGATTGCGTAGGGAAAAACAGCCCAGGTCCAGGCGGTTGCACGCGCCACCGTAATGCCGTACATGCGTTTGGCGATCCGGTATAAGGTCCAACAGGTCAGAGCGGCAAAGACACTGTTGAAGGTGAGAATCACCCAGGCTGAAAGCGCGCTGTATACGCCAAACAACTTAAACACCCCTGCGAGGATGTAAGGATAAAGAGGCGGGGCCCATGCACTGGACCCGGTTGGCAAATCCGTCGGTGCGCTAAAACCCTGGCCGGTAGCAATGGAGCGGGCGAGACGGCCCATTTCCCAGCCATATTGAAAGTGATCCCGGCGAGGCGTGATGCGATAAGTGTGGCCGACGGTGATCACGGCCAGGCGCAGCAGAAAGGCGACGAGGACGATGAAAAGGATCGAATGATGAAGAGGCGGACGCGCCGATTCGTCCGGCCCACTCGGGTTAGTCGCCGTAAGCGAGTTCGTTTCGTCGCGATCTACACCTTGCATCGGCCCAGACTACAGCATTGACTCTTCCCACGCCACGTATGGAGGCTGGGCGTCCCCGCCCGGCGGGATGGCTGGGACATCCGTCCTCCACGCTTCACTTGCAACCTTGTCCATTCAGAGCTACGATTCCCGCGAACTTTGGAGGCGACTATGAAACGCAGTCACTGGCCGGTCGTTCTGGTGTTTGTTTTTCCGCTGGTCTTCTCAGTTTTCGGGCGTGCGCAACTGGACAAGATCTCGATTCCCGCGGGCACACCGGAGGATCAGGCGCTGGCGGCGATTTCGAACGAGCAAGACCCACAAAAGAAGTTGGCGATGTACCAGGATTTCCTGCAGAAGTTTTCGGCGAATCCAGCGGCCGTGGCTTACGGCAACTGGCAGCTCTCGCAGGCTTACCAGGCGGCGGGAGATCTGCAGAAGGCCCTCGAAACCGGCGACAAGGCTTTAGCTGGTTCTCCGCGCAACCTCGACATTCTCGTATCGCAAGCCAGCATCGCCCAGCAAATGAAAGACGAGCCCAAGACCTTCGACTATGCCGTTCGGGGAGGCGAACTGTACAACTCCATTGGCAAAGAAACCAAGCCGGAAGGAATGAGTGACTCGGAATTTGCTCAGCGCACAGAAGAGGAAAAGGCGGCAGCCAAGAGCTCCGACGAATTTCTGGAAGCGGCGGCGTTCAATGCCATCGCCGGGGAAACCGATGCCAAGAAGCGCATGGTATATCTCGAACGCTTCACGCCCGCGTTTCCGAATTCACGTTTTCAGGAACAGATTGCATCCTACGCGATGATGTCGCTGTCGGATCTGAGGGACACGCCGCGGCTGATCGCCTATGCTGAAAAGACGCTGGCGGCCGATCCGAACAACTTGCCGGCGCTGCTCCTGCTGGCCAACACCTATGTTGATGACCCCAAGCCGGGCAGCGTGGCCAAGGCAGTTACGTATGCGCAGAGGGCGATCACGGCAGCCAAGGCCGACGCTCCCGACGCTGACCGCTCCCGCAAGGTCTCTGCCGGAGTCGCACACTCGACATTGGGATACGCTTACATGAAGCAAGATAAGACGGCCGCGGCCATACCAGAATTGAAGTCGGCTGCAGCGCTGCTGAAAGGGCAAGACGATCTGCAATATTCGAACGCTCTGTATCGTCTCGGTTTTGCGTACGCCAAGCTGAGCAAAACTACCGAAGCCCGGGAAGTATTGCAGGAAGCGGTGAAAATTTCAGGACCGATGCAACAACCCTCGCAGGATCTGTTGGCGAAAGTGAACGCCGCGCGAGCGAAGGGCAAGTAATCGAATCGGCCACGGATTGCAGGAATCAGAAGCGCGGTGGAGCCTTGTCCTCAGTGTCCCGCCAATTCGGCTGACAGCAGGTTGGCCTTGACAGCGAGATTGTAGGCGCGCTGCACGTCTCCGCTATTCTTGGCCGCCGTCGCCTGCTCCATGTAGCTCTTGATCTGCTTTACCGTGTCCTGCTGGCCCGCGCTGAGTTGACGACCTGAGATTTTCTTCAGATTCGCATCGCTGCTGGCGAGGAGTTCATCGGCGCGCTTCGCCTGCGCCGAAGCCTGTTGCTTGTTGACGCCTGAAGACAGATCCACCGTCGGCTCGTCTGTGCCGCCGTTTTTTACGACCTTTTTTTCGGGGGTTGTTCCTGCAGGCGCCTGCGCAGGAGCCGCTACTTTGTGGGTTTCGTGCTGCTTCTTGGTCTTCGCTGGTTGCTTCGGCTTGCAGTCCAGTTTCGTG
>Ga0210409_10008324_pt1 | contig 10571 bp, 7 predicted proteins | sample IncBWH17MmetaG_FD_161649 | JGI IMG/M metagenome (GOLD analysis project Ga0210409, IMG submission 161649) | Forest soil microbial communities from Barre Woods Harvard Forest LTER site, Petersham, Massachusetts, United States - Inc-BW-H-17-M | ecosystem: Environmental > Terrestrial > Soil >...
CGCAGCCAGACTGCCCAATTCTTCCCGCGAGAAAAACGTGCGGACGATGTTGCGAGCCTGCGGCCCGCTTAGCACATGTACAAAATAGCGGGTCTCGATCTTCAGCCCGGTGGTTATGTCCACGGCGCATCCTTCGAACACAGACGAGAGAATCGCCGGCGCAGCGGGGTAAAGGCCTCTGGTCTTTTCGCGCACCATCGCGTGCACCGTGGCGAACGTCTCGAAGCCCATGGCGCTGGTTGAAGCTCCGCTTGGCATGCGAAATCCCTTGGCATCCCACGGCTGACTTACCTTGCCCGCCGGACGATCCAGAATCCACGATTTCGCAGCCGAGAGTAGATCGGCGGCAGGAACGACTGCGTCAATCAGGCCCGCGTCCTTTGCCTCGCGTGGCGCCATAGTTTTGCCTTCGAGTAAAAGCGGAAGGGCATTGCGAATCCCGATCAGGCGCGGCAAGCGCTGCGTGCCTCCCGCTCCGGGCAGCAGTCCCATCTGAACCTGCGGCAGGCCGATTCGCGAACCGGGATCGTCGGCGGCGACCCGATAATGGCATGCGAGACAGATCTCATATCCTTCACCGAGCGCTGCGCCGTTGATGGCCGCGACGAATGCCTTGCCGCACGTTTCGAGAGTGCGCAGCACTGAGTTCAAGCTGCGGACCACCGACTTCACGGATTCTGCATCGCCAGTCCGCGCAAACGCACGCAAATCCACCCCGGAAACGAAATCGGGCTTGGACGACGAGACAATTACGCCTCGGACGCGCTCGTCGCGAACGGCTTCGCCGACCCGCTGGGCGAATTCCGCAACCGCCGCTGCATCCGGGGTGTTCGCCGTGCCCCCCGGCGGATTCCAGCTGATGACGGCCACCCCGTCGTTGTCCACCAGGTAATCAATCACGACACGGAATCCTCTTGCGGACGTTCGTTCCGAGCTTAAACACGTTCGATAATCGCGGCAGTGCCCATTCCTCCGCCCACGCACAGCGTGGCGAGTCCGGTTTCAAGATTGCGCCGCTCCAGCTCGTCGAGCAGGGTGCCCAGGATCATCGCGCCCGTCGCGCCGAGGGGATGCCCCATGGCGATCGCGCCGCCGTTTACGTTTACTTTGTCATGGCTTACGCCGAGCAGATCCATGAAGCGCATCACCACCGCCGCAAAAGCTTCGTTGACCTCATAAAGATCAACGTCCTGCGTGGTAATTCCCGCTTTCTTCAGGGTTTTCTCCGTCACGTACGATGGTCCGGTTAGCATGATGGTCGGTTCGCTTCCAATGCTCGCAAACGACACAAACCGCGCTCGCGGTTTGAGTCCCAGTTTTTCGCCGGCCTCCCGGCTGCCGATCAGAACCGCCGCTGCTCCGTCCACTATTCCCGACGAATTTCCGGCATGATGAACGTGATTGATCGTTTCCGTATCGGGATATCGCTGGATCGCTACAGAGTCGTAGCCGAACTTCTCCCCGGCATGCGCAAAGGAAGGCTCGAGCTTCGCCAAATCCTCCAGGGTCGTTTGGGGCCGGATGAGCTCGTCACGATCCAGCACCACGTCGCCGTTCATGTCCTTTACCGGAACGATCGAGCGTTTGAAATGGCAGCTCTTCTGTGCGAACGCCGCCCGTTTCTGGCTTTCGACAGCGTAGCCATCCACGTCCGCGCGCGTGTATCCCATGCGCGTGGCCAGCAGGTCTGCGGAAATCCCCTGCGGCACGATGTGCCACGGAAAAGTGATCTGCGGATCGGTAAAAAGCGCGCCGCCCGCTGAACCCATGCGCACGCGCGACATGCTCTCCACCCCGCCGCCAATGGCGAAATCCGCTTCTCCGGAAATCACCTTTCCGGCGGCGATGTTGCAAGCCTCCAGACCCGACGCACAGAAACGGCTTACGGTGACGCCCGCGGTTGTTTCCGCGTACCCGGCGTCGAGCACCGCGGTTCGCGCGATGTCCGCCCCCTGTTCGCCCGCTACTTCCACGCAGCCCAGCACCACGTCGTCCACATAGGAAGTGTCCAGCTGGTTGCGCTGTTGAATCGCGCGCAGCGCCGTGGAAGCTAGCGCGACCGGGGTGCATTGGTGCAAAGATCCCGATTCCTTCCCCTTGCCCCGCGGCGTCCGTACAGCGTCGTAGATATATGCTTCGGTCATGTCCGGCCTCGCACGCGTGCCCCTGCTCGACGATATAGAAAAGGCACGCCCCTAACTCTTGTCTCCCAGCAACGATCTAGAGATGATTTCCTTCATAATTTCCGTGGTTCCCGCCCATATGCGATGGATGCGCGCGCTCGCATAGAGCCGCGTAATGGGATATTCCCACATGAAACCGTAGCCTCCGTAGAATTGAACGCATTGATCCGTCACGCGCCCGGCCAGCTCCGAAGTCCAAAGCTTGGCCTGTGCCGCAATCTCCGGCGTCAATTCGCCCGCATTTAAATCCATCACGCAGCGGTCCAGGAAAACCTGGCCGAGGTCCAATTCCGTCTTCATCTCGGCTAGCTTGAAGCGGGTATTCTGAAATTCCGCGATCGACTGGCCAAATGCCTTGCGTTCCTTCACGTAAGCCAGGGTCATATCGAACGCCGTGCGCGCCAAAGCGAGCGAGCCGCACGCGGCAACCAGCCGCTCATCCGCCAGCAGCTGCATCATCGCACGAAAACCCTTGTGCGGGTCGCCCAGCACGTTGGCGCACGGCACCTTGACGTCGTTGAAGAAAAGTTCCGCGGTGTCCTGCGCGTGATTGCCCAGCTTTTCGAGCTTCCGCCCGCGCTCGAATCCGCGCATCCCCGTTTCCACGATAAAAAGCCCGATGCGCCGCGGGTTCGTGGTATCCGTCTTCGCCGCCACGATCACGATGTCGGCGTTGATGCCGTTCGAGATAAAGGTCTTCGAGCCGTTGAGCAGCCAATGATCGCTCCGCAGTTCCGCTCGCGTCTTGATACCGGCGACGTCGCTGCCCGCGGCCGGTTCAGTGATTGCCAGCGCCAGAATTCCTTCTCCCGACACCGCTCTGGGCAAAAGACGCTGCTTCTGCTCTTCGTTCCCAAGCTTGTCAATGTACGGCGCGACCACCGTGGAATGCAGGCCGAACGCCACGCCCGTCGCGCTCGCCGACTCCTCGCAGATAATCTGGTCGTAGCGAAAATCCTTGACGCCGGCTCCGCCGTAGGCTTCGTCCGCCCAGGTGCACAGGAAACCGTTCGCACCCGCCTTCCTCCAGATATCTTTCGGGGTGATGCCTGCTCGCTCCCACTCTTCGTAGTGTGGGGTTATCTCATCCTTGACGAACTGGCGGAAGTTCTTCCGGAACAGATCGTGTTCAGGCTCAAAGTGTTGGCGTTTCACGAGACCTCCTGACGAACGCGTGCATCACCCGAGTACTCCGGCCGAGCGAAACGCTCCGATTTCGTCCGGTCCGTATTCTAGCTCTCGGAGAATTTCTTCGGTATGGGCTCCTGTCGGGGCCGCGGGTCGCTCCACGGAAAAATCGAAATTGCTCATCTTCAATGGCGGCGCGAACTGGGTGACATCGCGACCTGCATATTCCGATTCCACGATCATTCCCCGCGCGCGCATCTGCTCGCTTTGAATCGCTTCGTCCAGCTTCAGTACCGGCGTCGCACAACAGTCCACATCCCGGAATTTCTCGGTCCAATGGGCCAACGTGCCCGAACTGAAGATCGCTTGCAGCTCTGCGCGGACGCGCCGGGACTCCTCGCCACGCACGAGGTGTTTAGCTCTCAAATCCGGCCGCTCCAGAGCATCGCATAATCTCTCCCAGAATTTCCGCTCCAGCGCACCCACGGCCACGTAGCGGCCGTCCGCGGTGCGGTAATAGTTATAGCAGGGCAGACCCCCGGAAAGCGCGTCGCCCCCGCGTTCGGCAGATTCACCGGCGGACATCAGCGTCGAGAGCGCCACCACGGAGTGCGCCAGCAAACTATCCGTCATGGAAACGTCGATGTAGCGGCCCTCTCCGCTTCTTTGCGCGTCAACCAACGCGGCCAGTATACCCATCACCGGCGTCAGGCTGCCTCCGAGCAGATCGCCGATCTGAAGATTCGGAATGGCAGGCGGGCCACCTGCTGTTCCGATCTGGTCGCCGACGCCGGCGCACGCCATGTAATTGATATCGTGCCCGGCACGCAAGCGATCGGGACCCGTCTGGCCGTACCCCGAAATCGAACAGTAGACGATCCGAGGATTCACATGTCGAGCTGCCTCATAGCCAACGCCGAGCCGCTCGACGACTCCGGGACGAAAACCTTCGACCACAATTTCCGCGTTGCGTGCCAGCCGAAGAAAAATCTCGCGGCCGGCTGCCTGCTTCAGGTCGAGCCGCATGGCCCGCTTGTTGCGATTGAGAGTGAGCGATAACAGCGTGCTCGCATCGAGACGATTTCCAGCGCCCGCTCCAAGTGTTCCTGCGCGCTCCTCTTCACCGGCCGGTTCAATTCGGATGACGTCCGCGCCGAGATCGGCAAGATGCAGCGTCGCCATGGGGCCGGGAAGCTGGCGTGAGAGATCGAGAACCCGCACATCAGAGAGCGGCTTGCCGTGAGACGGATTCACAATTGTTCCTTGCAGTTCGAGCGCTGCCTTTTTCTAGAGCCGCAATTCGAAGATCAATCTCCTACAAGTCCGAGTCGCATTCAACCTCTTCTTACTCTCATCGGAAGTCTAGCTGTTTCATCGCACAGCCATGTGTACCGAGGCCAGCAGTGCGCTCGCCCCGTTCCACAGAATCTGAACGCCGATGCACACGAGTAAGAATGAAGCCAGCTGCATGATCACCGTCATCGCCGTGGCACCCAGCATCTTGCCAAGCCAATCCGCAGATGCATAGCACAGCAATATGCTCAACGCGATCAGCGCCGATCCGACCACGGAAACAACGATCGCAATCAGATCGAGTCCGTGGTGATGCACCGCGTTCGCGCCCAGCGTAATGGCCACTGAGATGGACCCCGGCCCCACCGTCAGCGGCAGCGTCAATGGGTAGAACGCCCGATGCAAGGGATCCTCCTGTTGAATTTTTCTGCGTGTCACCTTGTGTTCTTCGTCCGGCTTCTGCTTCAACATCGCCCATCCCGTCGAAACCACGATTAATCCTCCGCCGACCTGCACCACCGGCAGCGAAATCCCGAAGAAATCGAGGATGTAGGTCCCGATGAGGTAAGAGCCGACTAGTAGAAAAAAGCTGTTCACCGCGATGCGCCACGAAAGCGCCCGCCTCGCTTCGGACGTGTCCCCTCGGGTCAGCGCAAGAAAAATGGGGCTTCCCCCCAAGGGGTCTACGATTGGAAAGAGGGCGCTGACAACCAGAAATATCTCCTTCGCGGCTTCCAGCATGATTTTCCTCCAGGCCTCGTAGTATAAGCGACGTTTCTCCGGCGTCGTGTCCCGAGTAGCCGCCACCAAATCGGTTTCCAATCCAACGGTGCAACGGCGATCTCGAATCCTCGACAGCAGCCGATACATCCAATTCAGTCACTGTACTGATCCGCGGTTCGGGTGCAGTTCGTCTTTGGATTTGTTACTCTTGTAGGCTCAGATACATATGAAAGCCTCCAACGCACTTTGGAAAGAGCGGCTCGCCGGGAAAATGCCGGAAAATCTGGCCCGGGAGCTCGATATCTACGAGACGGAAATCGCGCTGCGCAAGCAGGGCAAGATAGACGAGCGTCTCTTTGCCGAAACGCGTCTCCGCCGGGGAACCTACGGCCAGCGCTACGACAACGGCCAGCGCTACGACGGCTCGAAATTTCAGGAATTTTCGTATCCCTCCGGCGAGCTCACCAAAGGCCCGAACACCATGTGGGACGCACCGGGAATGCAGCGCATCAAAATTCCCGGCGGCGGACTCAACGCCGATCAGCTCGAAACCATGGCCGAGCTGGCCGAGGAATACTCCGACAATATCGCCCATGTGACCACCCGGCAGGATTTCCAGCTCCACTACATTCATATTGACGATACGCCGAGCCTCATGCGCCGCCTGGCCGCCGCGAATATCACCACTCGCGAGGCCTGCGGCAATTCCGTCCGCAACGTGACCGCTTGCCCCTACGCCGGCACCTGCCAGGACGAGGTGTTCGACGTTACGCCCTATTCGCGGGCGCTCTCCAAGTTTCTGCTCGGCCATCCGGACTGCCAGAATTTCGGGCGAAAATTCAAACCGGCGTTCAGCGGCTGCGCGCAGCATGCCTGCGGCCTCACGAATATGCACGACGTGGGTTTTATCGCCAGCACCCGCGACGAAAACGGCGTGCAGAAGCGCGGATTTCAGATGTATGTCGGCGGCGGCCTCGGCACTGTCCCGTATATGGCAAAATTGTTGGATTCCTTTGTTCCGGCGGAAGAAATTCTGCCGCTGACGCAGGCGATCGCCCGCGTCTTCGCGCGGCTCGGCGAAAAGAAAAATCGTAATCGCGCCCGGATTAAATTCCTCGTGCAGGATTTGGGCATCGAGAAATTCAAGGAATTGGTTCTCGAAGAACGCAAGACGTTGGTTCACGATCCTCGGTGGACCGATTTCGTGGTGAATGCCGAGGAATTCGCCGAAGCTCCGCTGCGGCCCGGCGGCGAGTGGCCTGCATCGGCGTCAGAGGGTTTTCAGCGCTGGCTGAACACCAACACCCGCCCGCAGAAGCAACCGGGTTACGTCGTCGTCACGGTCGCACTCCCGCTCGGCGACATTACCGCCAACCAGCTGCGCTCGCTTGCCGACATCGTCCGGCGATTTACGAGAGAAACCATTCGGACGACGGTTGAGCAGAATTTCGTGATCCGCTGGGTGAGCCAGAGCGACTTGCCGGAAATTTATAAGGCCCTCGAGTCCGTCGGTCTGGGCGATCCCGGTGCGGGCGCCATCGTGGACGTCGTCACTTGCCCGGGAACCGATACTTGCAAACTGGGGATTTCGTCGTCGCGCGGGCTCGCCGGCGAACTCCACAAGCAGCTGGCGGAGAAGAGTTTTCAGTTGGATGAGTCCGTTCAGCGCCTGCATATCAAGATCAGCGGATGCTTTAACAGTTGCGGCCAGCATCACATTGCCGATCTCGGGTTTTACGGCGTCAGCCGAAAAGTCGGCGGATTTGCTGTGCCCCATTTTCAGGTGGTGCTTGGGGGCGAGTGGGAGCACAACGCGGGATCGTATGGCCTGCCGGTCGCGGCCATTCCATCGAAGCATATTCCGCAGGTAGTCACCCGTCTCACAGAACGCTATGTGGCCGCCCGCACGAACGGCGAAACCTTCAAGGATTTCGTCAAGCGCATAGGAAAAGTGGAATTGAAGAAAGCGCTCGAGGATTTGGCCAAGCCGCCCGCGGATCCTGCCGACCGGTCGTTCTTCAGCGATTGGGGAGATCCCCGCGAGTACACGCTGGGCGATTTGGGAGTCGGCGAGTGCGCGGGGGAGGTCGTTTCGTCCGTGGATTTCGATCTGGGCGCCGCCGAAAGGGAAGTGTTCGAGGCGCAGCTCGCGCTTGAAAGCGGTGAAATCGAGAAGGCCGGGCGAATTGCGTATGAATCCATGGTGCACGCCGCCAAGGCGCTGGTGAAGATCAGTCGTCAGAATATTTCGGACGATCCCGGTGAGATCATCGGCGAATTTCGTGCACTATTCTACGACACCCAGAAATTCTGGGATCCCTACGCGGGCGGGAAGTTCGCGAATTACCTCTTCGACGCTCACCAGAAAGCCGATCAGCCGTACACCGCCGATTCCAGTCGCTACCTGATCGACGAAGCCCAGCTTTTCATTGATGCCGCGCACAGTTGCTACAATAAAATGGGGACGGCGGTCGGCGTCTAACCCCCAGAATGTCCTCCCCGATCAATTTGCAGCACGTCAACGTAAAGCTCCTTGCGCAGGACCCTGAAGACGTTGATCTCGAACCGCTGATTCCAGTCTTTCACCGCTGGATTCGGGAACATGTGTTCGACGAATTGCTGCTCGATGTGGCCGATTACCGGCACGTGCCGGAAGGTCCCGGCGTCGTCTTGATTGGCCACCAGGCGAACTACAGTGTGGACAATGCCGATAATCGCCTCGGCGTTCGCTACAATCGCAAGGCTCCGCTCGATGGCTCGAATTTCGATCGTTTGAGACAGGCTACATTCGCCGCGCTGAGCGCTTTCGAGCGTTTGGCAACCGAAACTGAACTCGCGGGAAAATTGCGGTTCAACGGCCACGACGTCGAGGTATTCGTCAACGACCGCCTGTTCGCGCCGAACGATGAAACCACGCGCAAGGTGCTGACGCCGGAGCTTCGAACCTTCTTCGACAAACTGTTTAAGGGAAGCGAGTATTCGCTCTCGCCTGGCGGCGACCCGCGCAGCCTCTTCGGCGTCTACGCGAAGAGCGCCAGGTCATTCAGCCTTGCTGATTTGTTTGCCAATCTCGCCTAGTAATTTCATGGAGGCCCGTCTAGGCCCGTGCAAGTACGTGTAGGGCAGTCAATTCGCGATTCGAGCCGGCCAACGCCGGCGGCCAAACCACGATATAATTAATTGCCTTGATCTCACTCAACAACATCACGATGCGCTTTGGTCCCCGAATCCTGTTCGAGGACGTCAACTGTACGTTTTTCGGCGGCCGCCGCTACGCCATTACCGGTCCGAACGGCGCCGGTAAAACCACGTTGATGCGAATTTTAACCGGGGACATCGAGCCCACCAAAGGCGACGTCACCCGGCCGAAAAAGTTCGGCATCCTCCGGCAGGACCAATTCGCCTTTGACGAATTTCGCGTGATTGACACGGTGATCATGGGCAACGCGCGTCTCTGGAAAACGCTGGAGGAGCGTGACGCGCTCTACGCCAAGCCCCACGATACCCTGACGGACAAAGACGGCATGCGCCTGGCGGAGCTAGAAGGAATCGTTGGCGAAGAAAACGGATATACCGCGGAATCGGACGCGGCAGTCCTGCTCGATGGGCTGGGATTGGAGGAGCCGCTTCACGAGCGCAAAATGCGCGAATTGCAGGGCGGACAGAAGGTTCGCGTGCTGCTGGCGCAGGCGCTTTTCGGCAGTCCCCCCGCGTTGCTGCTCGACGAGCCGACAAACCATCTGGACCTTGATTCCGTCCACTGGCTGCAGGATTATCTGATCGAGTATGAAGGCGTGCTGATCGTGATCTCGCACGATCGCCACTTTCTCAACAGCGTCTGCACGCACACCGCCGACATCGACTACCAAACCGTGATTATGTACAACGGCGGGTACGATGACATGGTCCTCGCCAAGACCTCCATCCGTTCCCGCATTGAATCCGAGAACGCCCAGCGCGAGCGAAAGATCGCCCAGCTGAACGAATTCATCGCCCGTTTTTCGGCTGGCACGCGATCCGCGCAGGCGACCTCGCGCAAGAAAGAAGTCGAGCGGCTGCAGTCGGCGGAGCTCGCCCGCTCCAATATCGCCCGCCCGTTCATTCGCTTTCAAATGGACCAGCATTCGGGGCGCCATCCTCTGGAGATCAGGAGCATCGCGAAATCCTATGACGGCGTAAAAGTCATCCAGCCTTTCTCTGCCAAGGTGGATCGCGGCGAAAAGATCGCTCTCATGGGCCGCAACGGTTCCGGGAAGACGACTCTGCTGAAATCACTCATCCGCAACGCCACCGGATTTATTGACGATTCCGACAAGCAATTTCCGGTAGACGGCGGCACGGTCGTCTGGGGACATAACGTAGCCGTGGGATATTTCGCCCAGGATCATTCCGAATCCATCATCAAAGGCAGGACCGTGATCGAATGGCTGCACGAATTCAAACCGCAGGCGCCGCAGGAGGAATTGCGCGGTTTGCTGGGCCAGATGCTCTTCAGCGGCGAAGACGCCTTGAAGCAGACAGGCGCTCTTTCCGGCGGTGAGTCCGCGCGGCTGATTTTCTGTCGGCTGATGCTGCAGAAACCGAACGTGCTGGTTCTCGACGAGCCCACGAACCATCTGGATTTGGAATCAATCAACGCGCTGAATATTTCTCTGCAGAAATACCTCGGGACGGTGCTTCTGGTGACGCACGATCACGATGTGATTGATGAAGTGGCCACGCGCATCTGGCACTTTGAAGGCGGCAAGGTCGAGGACTTCAAGGGGCCGTACTCCGAATACGTGGTCGCCGCCCAGGAGAAGGCGTCGTAATTCGTTCGGCGCGTCTGTCAAAACCTCGCCGAACCTTCCATCCCTTCCAGTCTCCGCTTGTCGTTCCCGGGAATGATCATCTCGAATACGGATTCAACGCTCGTGTAGTCGTGATAGCCGAGCCGCGCGATCGGGCGTATCTTCAGCACGTCGATCTTGCCATCCGCGCCGATCACCTCATCCTTGATGTGAATTCCAATCACTCGTCCGAAGACAATGTCCACCGTGCCCATCGTTCCGTTCCCGGGCAACCGCACTGTCTGGTGATAAGCGCACTCAAAATGCACCGGAGACTCCGCCACGCGGCACGCCTTCACAATCTGCGACGCCGCTTTGGTCACCCCCGCCAGATCGAATTCGTCCACATCGGGAGGGACTTCCTCCGCTGATTTGTTGACCGCTTCGCGCAATTCATACGTCGCCATATTCCAGA
>Ga0210409_10008325_pt1 | contig 10571 bp, 11 predicted proteins | sample IncBWH17MmetaG_FD_161649 | JGI IMG/M metagenome (GOLD analysis project Ga0210409, IMG submission 161649) | Forest soil microbial communities from Barre Woods Harvard Forest LTER site, Petersham, Massachusetts, United States - Inc-BW-H-17-M | ecosystem: Environmental > Terrestrial > Soil >...
GTGGTCGCGATCGGGCTTGGTGGATTCGAGGAGCAGGGGCCGGCGTTGTGGTTTCGCGAGCTGTTCGCTCGGGCTCGGGATCGGGGGTTGCGGTTGACGTGCCACGCCGGAGAAACGACCGGTCCTCAAGCGGTGTGGGATGCGCTGGAGATCGGCGCGGAACGGATCGGGCACGGGATTCGGGCGATCCAGGACCCTCGCCTGGTGGAACATTTACGGGATAGGGGGGTGCCGCTGGAGGTGTGCGTCACCAGCAATGTGCGGACGGGGGCGGTGGCCAGCTTGCGCGACCACCCGCTGCGTAGGCTGTTTGAGGCGGGGGTGCCCGTGGTGCTGGGGACGGACGATCCGGCGCTGTTCGGGTGCACGCTGGCGGGGGAGTTTGAGGTGGCCCGGCGGGAGTTTGGGTTCACGGACGCGGAGCTGGAGGGGGTGGCGGCGAACGCGTTGCGGCATGCGTTCTCTGGTCGTAAGTAGTTGTCTGGTTTGGGATTGCTACCTGCTGGGTTCGTTTAGTAGTTGGGCTCAGGGGATGTAATACGGCGTATAACATCATGCGATCAGCCAAACGGATTTGCGGCCTCGACGTTGAAGTAGCGCTGGCCGGAGTTTAAATCCTCGGACCAGATCCGCTGGCAGCCGGCTCGGTCGGCGGCGGCTACGATCATGCCGTCGTAGAAGTGCAGTCCGTAGGTGGCGTGGGCTTCGACGGCTCGGCGGAACAGATCGGCATCCGGGACGACCAGACGAATCGGGCCAAGTACGTCCAGGAGATCGGTCACGTCTTTGGGGCGCGCGGCTAGTTTGTGCAATAGAGTCGCGGCGAACTCAGCCAGCACTTGGGTGGACGTTACGATCTCGCCTGTAAGCGCCCTGCGGAGGAGGTCCTGGGCGGATCGCTGCTTGCGCGGATTGGAAGGGTCGTAAGCGTAGACAAGGACGTTGGTGTCCAGGAACTCAGGGGCGGGCATACAGCTCTTCTCGCTTCCACGTCCGTTTGCCGACCTTGAATTGAAAGCGCTCGAAACTGCGTTCGAGGGCTTCGCGTTCCCGGCGTTTGCGTCCGGTAGCGGCTTCCTCGGCGGCAAGCTTTTCGAGGTATTCGCGAACCAGACCGGTCAATGTGGTGTCGCGCTCGGCTGCTATTACGCGAACTTTCTTCACTAGGCCGTCTTCCAGGGAGAGGGTGATGTTCATGTACCCATAATAAGGGAAACACGTAATACGGGCAAGCGCGTTTCGCATCGGGAACGTCTTGATGATCACTGCCTTAAGGAGGGCTTAAGGAGGATCGATGGCGCCGTCGTTCACTGCTGCACTAGAATCCACTGGCCGCCGGTGTAGACGAAGCGGCCGTGTTGGATCGTGGGCGTGTTCACCATTTCCTTGAGCGACGGTGGGGCGTTGATGCCGGTTACATCCATTTGGATGACGTAATCGCAGACCCAACCCGCAGCCCCGGTCGCCCGGCTGCAGGCCACTTTGCGGAAGCCGGTGACGTTTTTGCGAATACCGCCTCCACTGCCTCCGCCGGAGGCCAGCGCTCCGGCGAGGCACATCATGGCCAAGGCCGGGTCGTTATTAGTCTTGTAGGCCCCGCTCTTGCACTGGTCCTCCTTAGCCTTGAATTGGGAGTTGGTGGCGTCGGCGCTGTCTTTGAACACGGCCAACATTTCCTTTTCCGTGGGCTCGCGATCGCCGGGACCCGATGCGGGATTGGACGCGGCGACAGCCGGGGCCTTGGGTGCGGCGGGAGAGGGCGCGGGCGCCGAAGAGGCATCGACCATGGCTTCGATGACTGCGTTGCTGACCCCGGCGTTGCGCAGCCGCAGTACGTCCGCTGGCGCCAAGTTGTAGCTCTTTCCGCTCTTCTGAATGGTCTTCACCACCAGGCTGTCGGGCATGCCGCTCTTGACCAGTTGGATGACGGTGTCCACATCGCTGGAGGGTGCGGCAGTGGCGGCAGCTTTCGGCGCGGCTTTGGGCGCGGGGAGCGGGGCGGCTTTAGGAGCGGCCGTCTGGGCCATGACGCACAAGGACAAGCCTGCGAATACGCTCAATATGTTTAGCCTCACGGTACTGCCTCCTTGCTCGCTCATGGGCCTGGCCGCTGACCGTCTCGTCGCGAAGCAAGCCGCAGTTTTAAACCGGATTCCAGAAGTATACACCCATGGTCGCCGGGTGTTTGACGCTCCCTATGGTCGGGGCTCGGTCTCGTGGTGTTAGGGCTTTCACCGTCGCCTCGAGTTCCGCTATGCGGCGAGCCAGATCCTCTATGGCTTGGACTTCAGGGTCGGGGAGGTGGCCGTGGGCCCGGGGCGGTGTCGCTCGACCGGGGACGCCTACCACTGTGGAGTCGTCGGGGACGGGGCGCACGACTACGGAGCCGGCACTCACTTTGGCGCGATCGCGGGTCGCCGCGGACTGGTCAGTCGGGGGAAGGCTGGCGAGCTAGATGAATAGGTTCACCGACACCTTGAAGAACTCGGCAAGCTCCTTGGCATGGGCTTTACTAATGGCCCGTTTCGCGTTGATGACGTCGGAAACGTAGCCTCGGGATTTGAAGATCGGGAGAAGGTCGGCTTGCTTCAATTTCCGTTGTTCCATCAGATACACCAACATTTCGTGAGGAGTCGGATCGGGAAGAGGATGATGGTCCTCTTCGTAGTCCTTTACCAGCCGGACCATCAGGTCAAGCGCTGCGTCCTCTTCCGCAGTACGATGTTCGCCCTGGTCCATCAGCTTCTCTACTTCTTCCAGCATGCGTTGATGCTCTTGCTCGTTCCTGATCACTCGCGGTAAGACTTTCGCCAACACCCGAGCGTACTTCTTGTTGTCGATTACTAGTGCGCCCATTTTTTCCAACCTCCTCGCGTGTATTCCTTGTGAGTGAGGAACTCTTTGACCATGAGAAGCTTTGCCCGATAGTCCACCTTCACGATCAGGCGGTAGACGTTATGCCGGATGTTGAAAATCAACATCGAACGGTACTGGTCGGCATCCGGAAAGTGCTGGCGAACGTCATTCAGGTCTCGCCAAACGGCATGGCTGGCTACCTTGTTCCACCGCGATAGCTCGTCGGCAGCGTCGGCGTGACGAACCGCGTACCTTTTGATGGTCGTCGCGCTGATCACGTTCACTGGTTAATGCTCGCATAACGCGAGTATAGAGTCAAGAAGAGATCAGTCGCTGCAGGGGCTATCCATGGAAGGCGAGAGAGTACAACCTTAGAAACTAGCTGGCAGCACCGAGCCTTAGCCTCGACTTACGAGACTGGACATTATCCAACATCTGAGCTAGGGCGTCTCTATTCTTTCGGCTTGCCGCCAGCCGTCTTTCGAGTTGTTCGACTACATGGGACTCACCTCGCGCGCGGCTTGCATCCTGCTCGAGTCGGGTAACCATCGAATCTAGAGCTGACTACCTCGCCTGAAGTGGCCCAGACCGGCGATTATGACCAAACCGCCGATTAGAATGCCGGCGATGGAGAAAAAGTTGAGGGAGGACCCGATCAGAATCTGTACCGTGCCGGGCGCAACGCAGAAGACACCGACTATGATGTACGTTATACCGCGCCGGCCTGGATCCTGCTCTTGTTCCTGCCTCACGTTTGCAATGCGAGACTCAGCCGCCTGCACTTCGCCTTTTATTTGAAGGTGGGTGTCTTCTATCTCGACCTTTGAATCTTTGATCGCCTGCTCCAAATCCGCGACTCCATCGGTGAGTGACGTCTCGAGAATTTCAAGGCTCTTGAACGCGGCAGCGCGAAGAGCGACGTAGGGGCCTTGTTTCTTGAGAGTTTCGGTCTCTTGCATTTGTTCAAAGGCCTTCCGCAACGAACGGTTGGCGATCCCCATCGACCGAAGTCGCGCAAGCGTCTCTTGCAGTTCGGCAGCTCGAGAATTAGCCTCGCCTTCCTGCATAACTAGGAGGCGTGCCAGCAGACGATCAATCTCGACCCGAATTTTGTCGAAACAGCGATCCGGTCCGCAGCGCCCGTAGTAGCGGGCGTCCCCGTGAATCGCTTGTTCGGCGCTTGTGACAGCGGCGTGCGCGTAGCCAAGTAAGCCTGCGAAACCAGCGCACATATGTGAGCCTCGAAAAAGTTCTCATTAACAGATGTCGCTTCCTGCATGTGCTTTAGAGCTGACTCGTAATCTTGTTGTAGACCGCATGCTACGCCGGCGAAGAACTCCGCTTCGGCCGCTTGCTTGCTGTCGCGAGGTTTGGCGTATTTGGTTGCCTTTTGGAAGTACTCAACTGCTTTGGGGAGGTCGACGATGTGGTAAAGGTAGATATTACCGATTGACCGATGTACGGAGAAATCTTGGTAGTTTTTTTGTTCCGACTGAAGAAAATCAGCGAGAGATTCTTCATACCAGCCGATCCGGTAGGCGTCCTCGGCGCGTGCACGCAGCTCTTTTGATGCAGTGTCCAGTGGAGCCTGCAGTGTCCGGAGGATGCTGTTGAGAACGGTCGTTTGGATTTCCAACTTCCAAACGATGTCGCCCATGAGGATGTGAAAGTCGGCCCTCACCCCTTCAATGCCGGCTGACACATCATGGAGTTCATACCGCAGATCGTCGAAGCCGGACGCCAAACAATTTTCAAGGGAGCCCAGGCCCTGGACCACAGCCGTGTCTCGCTCGCCGCGACTAAGCTGCATTGATAGCCGGTCGCCTGTTTTGGTGAGTGATTTTTCAAATCTCCTAGCGAGGTCGTCAAACTTAATCGCATCAATGTTTCTATCACATTTCCCACCGCGCCACCGGGAATGCTGCCGCCCGTTTGGTGCCGCTCCTTTTACTGTCGCGGTTCCGTGGGGTTGCTGCGCCGGGACCTTAACGTTTCTTCCAACTCCGATACCCGGCGGGCTAGATCCTCGATGGCTTGGCCTTCGGGGTCGGGGAGTTGGCCGTGGGCTAACGGGTCGGTGTCACTGCCGCGGACTACTCGGCCGGGGACGCCTACTACGGTGGAGTCGTCGGGGACGGGGCGCACTACTACGGAGCCGGCTCCGACCTTGGCGCGGTCGCCGATGCGGATATTGCCCAGGATTTTCGCGCCCGTGCCGATGACCACTTCGTTACCGATAGTCGGGTGCCGCTTGCCGGTGTCCTTGCCGGTGCCGCCCAGGGTGACGCCCTGGTAGAGAAGGACGTCGTCGCCGATCTCGGCGGTTTCGCCGATGACCACTCCCATGCCGTGGTCAATGAAGCAGCGGCGGCCGATGCGGGCTCCGGGATGGATCTCGATGCCGGTGAGGGTGCGAGAAAGCTGGCTGATCATGCGGGCGGGAGTGAACCAGCGCGCACGGTAAAGGCGATGGGCGGCGCGGTGGAACACAATGGCGTGGAAGCCGGGGTAGCACAGGACGATCTCCAGCACGCTGCGGGCGGCGGGGTCGCGCTGGAAGACGGTGCGGATTTGTTCGCGGATGGTTTGGAACATTTGCGCAGAGTTACAGGCTACAGCCTGTGCCACCAACAACATTATCGCGGTATCCTGTACAACGTGCGCTACCTCACTGCTTCCGCTTTCCTGATGCTCGCGGCGTGTTCCTCGCCTCCTCCGACGAAGACGGCGGCGGCTCCTCCACCGGGCGGGCCGGGTCCGGCGAGCACCACCAGCAAGCATCCCCTTGCAAAATATATTGAGTTGTCAGGGTTCCGCATGTCGGAATCGCAGGCGGGGAAACTCAAGATCAAGTTCGCGGCGGTGAATCACTCGGACGCCGATTTGGGCGACTTGACGGTGAAGGTGCGGCTGATCACTTCGGCGGCGAAGCCGGAGGATCCGCCAGTTACGGAGTTCGAAGCTAAGATTCCGTCGCTGGGGCCGCAGGCGGTGCAGGACGTCAGTGCGCAGGCGACTACGGCGCTGCGGATCTATGAGCTGCCGGACTGGCAGTTCCTACGCGCGGAGTTCGATATTACGTCACCCGCGCCGTAAGAAGAAGTCAGGAGACAGGAGTCAGGAGTCAGAATGCAGGTCAACATCAATCAGGTCATCGACCGTTCCCGGCTGAACGGATTTCAAATGGTGACCTTCGTGTTGTGCTCGCTGTGCCTGATGCTGGACGGCTTCGATGCGCAGGCGATGGGCTACGTGGGGCCGGCGCTGATCCCGCTGTGGAAGATTCCGTCGTCGGCGTGGGGCAACATCGCGTCGGCCACCCCGCTGGGGGTGATGTTCGGATCGCTGCTATTCAGCATGCTGGCGGACAAGATCGGACGGCGGCGGGTGCTGATCGGCGTCACGTTTTACTACGCAGTACTCACGCTGGCGACCGGCATGGCCAACTCGCCGGGGCAACTGTTTTGGATTCGCCTGGTCGCGGGGTTGGGGTTGGGGGGCATCATGCCCAACACCGTGGCGCTCTCCGGGGAATATAGTCCGCTGCGTTCGCGGGTCACGGTGATGATGGTGGTGGCCAATTCGTTTTCGGCGGGCGCGGCGCTGGGCGGATTTGCGGCGGCGTGGTTGATCGCTCACTTCGGGTGGCGCTCGGTGTTTTTCTTCGGGGGCACCACGCCGCTTCTGATCACGCTGGCGATGCTGATCTGGCTGCCGGAATCGCTGCAATACTGCACGCTGCACGGCAAGATCGCGGATTTGCGCAAATGGCTCCGCAAGCTGGATCCGGCGCAGGCTGCGGCGGCGGGCGAGGGCACGGTGTTCGTGGTTCAGGAGAAGAAGCAGAAGGGCGTGCCGTGGGCGCACCTGTTCTATGAAGGGCGCGCGATGGGGACGCTGTTCATCTGGGCCATCAACTTCATGAACCTGTTGAACCTGTATTTTCTATCCAACTGGCTGCCGACGGTTATGCGCAGCGCGGGGTTCTCGACGCAGACCTCCGTGCTGATCGGAGCGACGCTGCAGTTGGCGGGAACCGTGGGCGCGTTCGCCCTGGGATGGGCGGTGCATCGCATCGGCTTCGTGCCGGTGCTGGCTACCGGGTTCCTGGTGGCTTGCGTGAACGTCGCGCTGATCGGGCAGCCGGGGTTAACGGTGCTGCCGATGTTCATTGTGGTGGCGCTGGCTGGTTGGGGCATCGTGGGCGGACAGGCTGGGATTAACGCGATGTCGGCAACGTTCTATCCGACGGATCTGCGCGCAACGGGAGTCGGCGCGGGGTTGGGGATGGGGCGGATGGGAGCGATCATCGGACCGTGGGTCGCGGGACAATTGCTGTCGCTGCACTGGTCTTCCCAGCAGCTCTTTCTGGCGGCGGCGGTTCCGGCGCTGTTGTCGAGTGTGTTCATGCTGGGGATGCGGTTTGCGATCAAGCCGGAGCAGCACAAACCTACAGGCGATCCGGTGATGGCGCACTGAAAAAGAATACAGAAGACAGAATACAGAAGACAGAAGACAGAATACAGAAGACAGAATACAGAATACAGAAGACAGAAGACAGAAGACAGAAGACAGAAGACAGAAGACAGAAGTCAGAAGACGGATCCGGACATCAGATCTGTGAACATTTTGGTGAACTTCGCAAGGTCCAGGTCCAGTTGCGCGTGCACCAAGCGAACACCCGTGGAGGGCTTGGTTTTCTCGCTCCAGGTTAGCGTGTCGCCGTAGCTGGGGCCGTGGCTCAGGTCTACGTCCATGTACACCAGGCGCTCCTTGGTGATGAGGGAGGGGTCGAGCCAGGAGCACGCGGCGATTTCATCCCACATGTAATCAGGTTCGTTGGAATAGTGCGCGACGTATTGCGCGGCGGGGCTCGGCGATCGGGAAATGGTCTGCTGAAGCGTTGCCGTAAAGCGGGCCTTAAGAGAAACGTCGACGGTGGTGACGTCGATGCGCGGCCAAGCGGCGCGCAGGACGTTATGCGCGGCCTCGGGATCGAACCAGAAGTTAAATTCGTGGCGCGGGCTGGTGGTGAACTCGGGATCTTCCGTGGACGGATTCATGCTGCCACCCATGATGACGATTCCGCGGGTGAGTTCGGCGAAGTGGGGATCGATGGCTAGGACCAACGCGATATTGGTGAGCGGACCGGCGGCGTAGATGGTGATTTCGCCAGGATGCGCGTGGACCTGGCGGCTAAGGAAATGAGCCGCGTCTTCTTCCAGGGGCTTCTTTTTCGGATCGCCTTCGGGCAGAGCCGGGACTTCCCAGGGGCCGTGCGGCGGTTTGGAGCCATCGCCTCCCCAGGCGCCAAGCCACGATGCGCTGCCCGTCAATGCAGCGGCTGCGCGGGTTTCTTCCTGCGTGCGGACCAGCGGGAACGCCGCGCCGGGGACCACGGGCACGTTGGAGTGTCCGGTGAGCTCGAGCATGCGCAGCGTGTGTTGCACCTCTTCGTCACGCCAGGCGTCGCCGGTGACGATGGTCAGCCCAAGCACTTCGACTTGCTGGGATTGCAGGAGGGCGAGCATAGCCATCTGGTTGGTACCGCCGGGGCCGGAGGCGTCTTCGTCGATCAGGACTTTGCGGCGTTCGGCGGGCGCGGCTCGGACCAGGGCCGCAATCGCGACGGAGAAAACCAGAATGCTCAGGAGATGTTTCAGCGTGCGCACGCTCACCAGCCCATCCTCGCGCGAAGGTTCGAGATGTGCGCCACGTGGTGCCTTGAGTGCCACGCGTAGCCGCTCAGGTAAGTGTCCAGGCTCATCATGCCGGATTCCGGATGATGAAACTGATGCGCGAAGTCAGCGTCGGTCATGGACTCCAGCAAGCGGACCCAGCGGGCGTGCAAGCTCTCCAGCAAATCGAGCGACGCTTCGATCGGCGTCGAAGCAGTATCCGGCAGCCGGGCCCACGCGGCTTCATCGTAGGGCTTGATGGTGGGCTTGGTTTCGGTAAGCGCAAGCTTGAAACGAACGTACGCGTTCAGGTGGCTGTCGGGGACGTGATGGACCACTTGCCTCACGGTCCAACCGCCGGGACGATAAGGCGTGTCCAGTTGCGCGGCCGTGAGCCCCGCGACGGCCGCACGCATTTTCGCCGGGCACGCGGCAATCTCAGCGATCCATCGCCGGAGTTCTTCCGGGCTCGCCGGCGGCCGGTACAAGCACGGACCGACTGGATATTTCAACGTCTCCATTTCCGCTGGGCTGGGGGAATCCGCCATCGACGACCTCCTGATCCTTGTATTGAAGCTGGTACAGCTTCCAGTAAATTCCGTGCAACGCGAGCAATTCCTGGTGCGTGCCGGACTCATGCAAGTGGCCCTTGTGCATCACCAGAATGCGGTCCGCGCGCTGAATGGTCGAAAGCCGGTGGGCGATCACCAGGGAGGTGCGGCCCTCCACCAGCCGCGCCAGCGCCTCGCGCACGCGGATTTCGGTTTCCGTGTCCACGCTGGAGGTGGCTTCGTCCAGAATCAGAAATCGAGGATTGTGCGCCAGCGCTCGCGCGAAGCTGATCAACTGCTTTTGCCCGGTGGAGAAGCCTACGCCGCGTTCGCGGACGGGCTGATTGAAGCCTTCGGGCAATTCGCGGATGAACTCCAGCAGATTGACCTGCGCCGCCGCCGATTCCAGATCGCGATCCTCGATCCAGGAGGTCCCCAGCCGGATGTTGGTTTCGACCGTACCCGTGAACAGATGCGGGTCCTGCAACACCACGCCGAAATGCCCGCGCAGATCGTCGAGGGCAAACTCGCGGATGTCGATACCGCCGATCCGAATCGAACCTTTCTGGATGTCGTAAAACCGCAGGAGTAGATTCGTCAGCGTGGTCTTGCCCGCTCCAGTGTGGCCCACCACCGCGATGGTTTCGCCCGGTTCGATGCGGAAGCTGACATCGCGCAGTACCCAGTCTTCGTTTACGTAGGCGAACCACACGTGATCGAACTCCACGGCCGCCGGACTGTCGGGAAACGCTCGTGGCGAAGCAGGCGAGACCACCTGCGGCGCCGTGTCGAGTAGTTTGAAAACGCGCTCACTCGCCGCCATGGCCGATTGCAGGATGTTGTACTTTTCGCTCAGGTCCTGAATAGGCCGAAAGATGCGCTGCCCGTACTGGAAAAACGCCACCAGCACGCCCAGGGATAGCGCTCCGGTGCGAATGCGCACGCCCCCGGCCGACAGCACCAGCGCAAGCGCGAGCATCGCCAGAATCTCCGCCACCGGATAAAACCATCCGTACGCCGTGATGGTGTCCTTGAAGGCTTCCAAGTGAACGCGGTTCACGTGATCGAATTCTTCGCGGCTGCGCGCTTCGCGATTGAACAACTGAACCACGGCCATCCCGGTGAGGTGCTCCTGCAGATACGCGTTGATGGCGGCCACCGCTACGCGGATGCGCCGGTAACCGTCCTGCACCTGCGTGCGGAATCGCGCCGTGGCCAGGACCACTAGCGGCATCACGGACAGCATGATCGCGGTGAGTAGCGGACTCAGCCTCAGCATGGCGGCGATCACAAACGCGAGCGCCATGAAGTCGCCCATCACCGTCACCATCCCGGACGACCACAGCTCATTCAGCGCGTCGACGTCGGTGGTTACGCGCGTGATCATGCGCCCCACGGGATTGCGGTCGTAGTAGCTCAAGTCCAGGACTTGCAGGTGCTCCATCAATTCGCGCCGCAGGTCGAACATAGCGAACTGACCGGTCCG
>Ga0210409_10008326_pt1 | contig 10569 bp, 18 predicted proteins | sample IncBWH17MmetaG_FD_161649 | JGI IMG/M metagenome (GOLD analysis project Ga0210409, IMG submission 161649) | Forest soil microbial communities from Barre Woods Harvard Forest LTER site, Petersham, Massachusetts, United States - Inc-BW-H-17-M | ecosystem: Environmental > Terrestrial > Soil >...
AACGCGGCTTCTGCCAGCAGCGGAACCCCTGAAACGGCAACCCGGAAGTAATCTTTGAACCCGATTTGGCGTATCATATTGGGACTGACGTGAAGCTCCGGAGCACCATTCGGACCGCAGCGATGAAGCTGTTCGGTTTCGCTGATGACACGTCCCAAAAACGGACGGCCGCGAGCGATTGGACGAACGGAAGCCACGCTAAGTGCTGCGCCAGCAATTGCCTAGAGGGTGCCCGGCAGCCACCCTGGGTGGACAGGGACATGCTCTGAATCGTTCTAGTATGTCCTTGGAGGTGCGCCGATGACCTCGTTCTTGCAAGACGTACGCTCCAGCCTGCGGATGATCGCGAAGGCGCCGGGCTTGCTCGTGATCCAGTCCTTATCCGGTAGCGCACACGCTAGGGTAGGATACCATCGGTCAACACTGATGCAGGTAGCTCCTGGCGCTCGCCTCGGCCCCTATGAAGTCCTCGCCCGTATCGGTGAGGGCGCCATGGGTGTGGTATACCGTGCACTCGACCCACGGCTTGATCGTCAAGTCGCCATCAAACTCCTGTCCGCCGACTCGGCCGCCGACCAACAGGCGCGGGAACGCCTCCGCAACGAGGCGATGGCCGCCGCGGCGCTTGACCACCCTTATATTTGCAAGATCTTCGAAATTGGCGAGTATGGCGAATCGGTGTTTCTGGTGATGGAATACATCGCCGGAGAAACTCTGGACCGCCGGCTGCTACATGGTCGGATGCCTCTGCCCGAAACACTTCATTTGGCCGGCGAGATCGCCGAGGCACTGCAGGAAGCTCATGAACGGGGGATTCTACACCGCGATCTCAAGCCTTCAAACATCATACTGACCCAACAGGGTCACGTGAAAATTATGGACTTTGGTCTGGCCAAGCGGCTCGCCTATCTGCCGAGGGCAGACGATGCCACGCTCGATTTCACAAGCCCGGAATTAACGGCACCGGGAACAATCCTAGGCACGCCCGACTACATGTCGCCGGAGCAAGTAAAGGGCTTGCCGCTCGATATACGCTCGGATTTGTTTTCCTTCGGCGTGGTTCTGGCCGAGATGGCTGGGGCGCGGCATCCGTTCCGGAAGCAATCAACGGTTGAAACTTTCTCCGCTGTGCTCCGCGATCCTCCCGATCTCAACAGTGATATGCCTGCAGGGGTGAGGGTGCTGTTACAGCGTCTGCTGGCCAAGTCTGCTGAGGATCGCTACGGGTCCGCTGCGGAGGTACGTGCCAGCCTGACGGCAGGTGCCCTCCGCCCAGAGCGGGTCTCGAAGATCATTGACTCCCTTGCCGTTTTGCCCTTCGAAAACGCTAGTCGCGACCCGGAGCACGAATATCTCAGTGACGGAATCGCGGGCAGTCTTATCAATACTCTGGCGACCGTCCCAAAACTGCGAGTGATTGCCCAGAGCACGGTATTTCGCTATAAGGGCCGGCGAATTGATCCTCAAGCCGTCGGTCGCGAGCTTAATGTGCGCGCCATTCTCACCGGAAGAATAATGCAAAGTGGTGGATTCCTGCGCATTGGGACTGAGTTAGTCGATGTTGCGACAGGGTCTCAATTGTGGGGCGCACAATTCGATCGCAAGCCTGGCGACATCTTTGCCATTCAAGACGAAATTTCCAACGAAATATCCGAAAAATTGCGGTTAAAGCTCACCCGGGCAGAAAAAAAGCGGCTAACTAGTAGTGTGATTCCTAAATAATATAGCAATGCGTCTAAACAACTGATAGCGCTTCCAGCTTGTACTTCCACCGGAAGACGACCGGTTCTTCATTAACCTCGCGCAGGTACATTTCGATGCGGGTTTTTAGCTCCTCCTTCGATTTCACGCGGATCCCGCGGAGCAAGGTCCTCGCCATTTTCCCAAAGAACGACTCGATCAGGTTCAGCCAGGAACCGTGTGTGGGCGTGAAGATGAATTCGAATCGGTTCGGCACGGCAGCCAGAAAGGTCCGTGTCTCTCGGGAAATATGCGCGGAGTGGTTGTCGAGGACCATGCGAATACGAGCCTCCGCCGGATAATGGGCGTCGGCCAGGCGCAGGAATTCGATGAATTCGGCACTGCGGTGACGGTCACGCACCAAACCCAACACCTCTCCGTTCCACAAATCGATGCCCGCCAACAAAGACAGCGTGCCGTGGCGCACGTACTCATGATCGCGGCCCACCATCGCGTGCTGGCCGGGCACCGGCGGCAGGTCCGGAGCCGTGTTCTCCAGGGCCTGAATTCCCGGCTTCTCATCGTACGACAGCACCGCCGTCAACTCCGCGGGAGCGCCCGCTTTGTGCCAAAGCTCCACTTGCCGGTATACGTGCAGCACTTGCTTCATCTTGGCGTCGAACTCGGTATCGCGCCGCTCCAGATAATACTCGATCTTGTGAGGTTGCACGGGCTGCGCGCGCAGAATCTTGGAAACAGTCCCTCGCGCCAAGTGTTGCAAGTTCGGATGCCCGGCAGCGACACAATGCTTTCGCACATGCTTGGCCAGCAGGCGGGTCGTCCACAATTCCTGCGCGTACCCCAAATCCTTCGGCTTCTGGCAGGCCAGCGCCACGACCCAAGCCCGCGCTTCGGCACTCAAAGCCGGACGCCGGCCTCTTCCCGGCAGGTCTTGCAGCGCTCCGCGTACACCCAATTCTAGGGCCTTGGCAACACAGCGTTCCACTCGCGGCCGGTTGGTGCGCAACGCGGCGGCAATTCCAGAAACCGTCTCTCCGACGTGATAGCGCAACAGAATCTCGGCCCGCGCGACCCGTCCGGCGGCTTCCGAGCGCGACTGCGACAATTGCCGCAACCAAGTCATCTCCTCACCGGTCAGTTTCAATTTCGAGCGTTTGCTGACAAAGGGCATGGCTATGACCTCCTAGCAATAGGCATGTCATAGCCTACACCACGACTAATAGTATTGCTATATTATTTTGGAATCATTCTACTAGCCAAGGGCTTCGCCCTTGATATCCCTGCGGGATACGGAAGTCAGGAGTCAGAAGCCAGAATTGCAGACGCGTACGCGTTGAGCAATCGGCTGACTTCCTCCAATGAAGTTGTGAGGCTGCTGGTGTCGCCGTATCCAAGATCTTGCGCCAGGATCAAATAATACCGACTTTCCTCCAGCGATCCCTCGGCCATATTCATATATCGCGCCTTGTCAGCTTTTCCGCGTCGACGAAATCCTTCCGCGATGTTGGCAGGGATGGAGACCCCGTATGGTCAAAAAACTCAAACGAGTTGAAATAGCGTAACTTGCCGCTTTCCACAGGCTCACCTCGAATGGAGTTCTCCGACTGAAAAACGGCGTCTACAATCTCGCTTTCAATGGGTGGTAGATCCAGGGGGAATCCAAGATGCTTTGGGCGCGGATGGTGGCCTCCGTCACCGGAACGGTCAATCAAGAACTCCGGACGCGGCAATGCAACTCCTCCGATCAAGACGAAAGCCTTGCGATACTCAGCGAAATGCTCCCTAAAGCGATCCAGCCCTCGAATCATTGTGGTAGTCACTCGATCAAGAATTGAATTTCTTTTTGAATTCGTTCGTCCGCATTGTTGCGCAGGCTCAAATACAGGGAGCAGCGATCCGCAGTTCCGTTTTCCGCGAGCAACCACGGATCGTACTTCCAGGCTTCCATCCGCGCTTGGGCTTCCTCGCGTCCTTCGCAAGGAACTATTTTCCCTTTGCTCAATGCGCTGACGACGTCTTTGTCGCGCATAGCGCATGTTGGAAGTTGTTCGTCGGTCAACATGGATACTTGGCTCAGAGCGGTAACTCCAGCGTTGACGGCGCGCGGGCGTGGTTGTCCCCACCGCACCCAGTGGGTGCGTTTAACTGGCGTTGCCAGTAGTGGCTCGGCCTTTTGCCAAAGGTCCCTACCGCGCAATTCAAATCGCAAGAGAATCGTGCGCCCCGCTCGCTCCACTCTACAGAGCTTCGCCGCCAGCAATTCCTCTTGCGCTTTGCTCATCGCCATCGCCGAATATCCAAGCCGCTTCGCGAGCCGCACCAGAGGTTCCGGGGGCAGAGGCGCCTTGAGAATGTGGTACAGCACCACGACCTGAGAAGTGGGCGAAAGTTTTCCCGGAATACGCATGTCTGCTTTCGAGAAGTGCTCCCGAAGATCAATCATCAGCGTGGGAAGAAACATTTGCGTTCCCGGGACTATGAACGGGACCCCTTGCTTAACAAACCGATTTCGGAGGTACGACGGGAGTCGCTCAAAGATCAGAATGACATCGGCCGACAACCGTTTCTTGAGCAATTCGGCTTCGCTTGCATACTTCGGTACCGACAATTCGCCAGGCTTCGTTTTTTCTATCGCGAAGTAGAGCTGTCTGCCGTAAAGAGCGGCTCGCAAGAACTGGTAACGCTCCCTCAAAAAGAGAGGGAGATTTGCGGTCTCGTGCTTAGGCACGTTTTCGAGCCGTGGCCTCGTCCCGCTTACCAGCTCGCGGGCGGCAGGCGTCCTGCGGTCATGAATAGCATCTCCTAACACTCGATGTTTACAGCTAGATTTTCAGCCGCAGGATGCACTTTGTTGCAACGAATACTCAGATACTGTCAGGGCCCCGATGCCATGACTCTGCTATAAGGATTTTCGAACAACAAAGTAGCCTGCGATGGAGCGAGAGCAAACAACATTCGTAATTCAAGGAGGGAGTCAAGAAAACTCATGAATCAAAACCAACCCGAAATCCAGTATGCCGCTTTTTTGGCCATTGATTGGGCGGACCAAAAGCACGTTTGGAGCCTGCAAGAGGCCAACTCCAGCACGCGTTTGCGCGGAGAAGTGGACCATATGCCGGAGGCCGTGGAGACCTGGGTCGCGCAGATGAGTCAGCGCTTTGCCGGTCGAACGATTGCGGTGGCCGTGGAACAGAGCCGCGGAGCCTTGGTGTTCCTGCTGAGCAAGTACGAGCAGCTGCATATCTTTCCGGTGCCGCCGGCCATGACCGCCAACTTGCGGAAAGCGTTTTATTCCTCGGGAGCTAAGAATGATCCCAGCGATGCCGATCTACTGCTGGATCTGCTGCAGAGGCATCGGGAGAAGTTGCGCCGCTTGTCGCCGGATACGGAGGCTACGCGGCGCATCCAGAATCTGGTGGAGGAGCGGCGCAAGCTGGTCGACGAGAAGACAGCCCAGAGTAATCGTTTAGAAGCCCACTTGAAAATTTACTATCCGCAGATTCCGCGCTGGTTTGGGGATGTAGATAGTCCTCTGGTCTGCGCTCTGCTGGAGCGCTGGCCCACGCTGGAAGCGCTGCAAAAGGCAAGACCGGACACCTTGCGGAGTTTTTTTCGCAAGCAGCACAGTCGCAAGGAGGAGCTGATCGAGAGCCGGATCAAAGCCATTGGGGAGGCCATGACCGCGCTGAAGGATCGCGCCGTGGTGGATGCCAAGGTGGCGGTGGTGAAGGTGTTGGTGCAACTGATTCAGGTTCTCCATCAGGGTATTGAGGGCTTAAATCGGCAGATTCAGGAGGCGGCCGAAGCGCATCCCGATTTTTTCATCTTTGATTCTCTGCCGGGAGCGGGAGCGGTGATGGCGCCACGGCTGCTGGCGGCGTTCGGTTCGCAGCGGGAGCGCTATCAAAACGCCGCCGAGGTGCAAATCTTTTCGGGGATTGCCCCGGTCAGCGAGAGTAGCGGGAAAAGCAGTTGGGTTCATTTCCGCTTTGCTTGTTCGAAGTTCCTACGGCAGAGCTTTCACGAGTGGGCCGCCCTTTCCATCACCCAATCGCAATGGGCGCGCGCCTACTACGAGCTGCAGTGTCGTCGGGGCAAGAAGCACCACGCAGCGGTGCGGGCGTTAGCCTTTAAATGGATTCGTATTATCTATCGCTGCTGGAAGGAGCAGGTAGCGTATGACGAGAACGTCTACCTGGCTGCCCTGGCCAAGCACAACTCACCGCTGCTGGCAGCAACGAAAGCGGCGGTGGCGTCGTGAGAAATATGTGTGGAAAAACCGTGGAGGAGGAGGTGAATTTTCCGGCGGGCCTGTCGAAAAAATCAAATTTTCTACTTGACAGCGCTGCTCAGAAATCTGGCTGGCTTCCTATGCTTCTGTTGGCTGAAACATGAAGAAGATGAGGAGGAGCCTAGCACCGTGCAGAAACATTCGAGGGAGGGGTACAACCTAGCGGCGCTGTTATTTTTCTACCTGTTTTTGGACAACCTGTTGCGACGCGTCGAAGGACAAGGCTGGAGGGGGTTCTAGCCGTGCTCGGGGAGATTCGAGGTAGTGGTCCTATTTGGGATGTTGAGTCTGGTGGCACAGTTTGTGTACTGGTCGCGGATTGTCAGCGGCCTCAATCAAGAGCATGCCTGAAACCTGAAACCTGAAACCTGAAACCTGAAACCACAAGGGTGACCTTCGAGGAGTTCAGCCCTTCGCACGACTATTTTGACTATAGGGGGCCCGTATTCGACGGTAACGGAAAACTCATCGGGATACTCGAAGGGAACCTCCCGTCACCAATAAGGGACGAGCAAGGCCACCAACTTTACTACATGCGGCCCAAGCTCGGCGCGGACGGCCTGCCCATGCACGATGACTCTGGCCATACAATTCCCGAACTCGCGCCCTACTTGCAGAACGCAGGCATCTCCGTCGCCGTCCCAGCAATGTTCATCGCCGACCTCGCGAGCAAAAACAGAATCAACCTCGACTGAACTACGGCGGGATGCCGACACTACACAAGACAGAGTATTGGCGGAGGCCAATTCAACACTTCAGGGTCACTAGGGTTTCTGACTAGAGCGCGTCAGATGCCGTAACCACTGGATTGAGATGGAGGCGATCACCAACAAGTATATCGGTGACATGCCTGACGGTAAGAAGTCGGGCCAAACGCCTTGAGTGACTGTCGTCTTCGCGCGACTAGCCATTCCGGTCCATTCGCCAGAATCCTCATGCGAGGCAATTGGCAATACGCTTTCTCATCATCAATCCGAATAACAATCCCACTCCGGACAAAAGAAGGACTTCGGTACCCGGCTCGGGCGTGATGATTGTATAGACCTCATTTGTAACCTCATAGCCACCGCCGGGAATCTGCGTCAGGCTGATGCTGAATTCCATACTTCCGTCGGTACTGATCGTAAATGGCTCCCCAGGAGTCGATCCGCCACATGGAGGAACATTGCCAAGACATCCGTAGAAGACGCCGGAAAGGAATGCAGGCTCCGTCAAGGTCGCTTGGGTTGCGCCTGATAGAAACATAGGGCTTGATCGCCGGTCGCTATGCTGTCAATGTCTGCGGCTGGCTGCGTGACTCCATTCAGAACGAGCGTGCCGTTGCCCTTAGAAAATATAGGGAAGCCGGTGCTGCAGCCTTGGATTGGCTGCCCTGGTGCGTACAAGGATGGGCAACATACCAGGGTGACGAAACCGGTAAACGTAAATCCGGGTCCTGAAACGGAGAAGTTGCCCGTGGAAACCGAAATGAAACCCGAAGTCGCTTCTAGGAACACATCGGCTTTTGCACATGGTGCAAGGATCATCGCAAGAACGATAAGCAAAAGGATTGGAAAAAGTCTTTTCATATCTAGGAACCTTTCCATCTTTTCTTTCCATCTCGGCTGCTAACATTCGTTCGGTCAGAGGGGCAGAGTGACTATCAATATTCGCAAATCTACCCGCTAGGTATGTATTTGTAAAGAACGAACGTGGCTAGATGTTAAGCGCAGAATTGAACCACCGTCTAGCTAACCTACTGATAATAGGACCGTCTTAGGGAATAGAAGCTTCCCGAGCTTTGGACGCGGGTTCGATTCCCATCGCCCCACCGTCGTGCTATAAGTTTGAAATGTCCAAAACAGTTGAGCGATGGCTGCTTTTTGAATACGTCGGTGGTGAGTTGACGCCGCTGTCGAAACCTTTCAAGACAAAGGAACAGGCGGAAAAGGCGCGTCAGAAATACCCTGAGCGTCTGCGCAAAAAGATTGGACTCGGTGTGATTCGGATCAAGAAGTAGGTAAGGCGATCTATCAAACTGGACGACGACCAGCAGTCGCGAATGGACGCCTGTAGAGGGGGCCCCGGCCGCGCAGCTAGGAGCCCCGCCCCGATCGCGGCAGATGTGCGACTCCTGTCCGCCCAAACAAGGAAGTGACACAAGCTGCCGCAAAGCCGAATGGCTTCGACGCAGAGAAACGACAGGAAATCGCCGAGGTAGGATACCGGGACAATTACAAACCTCAGGGTCCGGTTCGTCAAGATCCTTTTCTCGGATAGGCGCGCAGGGGTGGAAGTCAGGAAGCAAAGATAGGGCAGTTGTGCGGTGTCCGCCTGCCCAACAACGGATGGAACGCCAATGTGAGTGATAGACTGACCCCAGGGACCGGGACGCAACGCGGGGGCAAGATGACACACACCCAACCTAGACCGATATTCCAAGTAAATTTGTCGGACAAGAACGATGACCCTTCGGACTTCGCCTTTCGACACTGTCGAATCATGGAGAGAGACGGCGCGCGGCTTGTGCGCACATTCACCGGCAAAGTGCCGAGGTCACAATCGACCCGTAAACGGGTGCGACAGGACATTGCTCGCTGGTGTGAAATCCATCTCTGGAGGCTGCCCCAAAATGGCGGAGCCGTCATACTCGACCTCGACTACATATGGAAGCCCGTGTGATGTGAGCAAACGGAACCTGTTGGTCACTGAGTGGCGCAGACTGAATAAGCGGCAACGGCGCGGCGGCGTGGAAACAAAATGCGTCGAAGGCAGTCTAAAGGAAATGGGGTCAGAGCGCCTGCTCTAGCCCCGAGACAACCACCCTGACCCACCTCCATCACGCTCTTAAGTTCCATCCGCGTTCTACGCTTCGGTGTGGCTTGAGTCAACGATGATTTGCAGGTTTATCCTTTTTGCAAGCCGATTCGAACTTGCCCGAGACTTCGGCCCGAAATCGGATCGCACCTTCAATTCCAACTTTGACGAATGGATCTCCGAGACGCACTGAAAGTACTCTGTTGCACACTATTGAGAAGTATTTTCCGGAATGCTACACAAGATTCCTCGGAGTGGGCTCGCTCCTTCAGCTGCGACGGTGGCATATGCTCTCAACGCGCTCGAGTTAGTTCCGTTCATGCGTGTCGAGCTTCAGCTCCCCGATTGGTATCAAGTGTGCTGCACACTCCCCTCTGGGCTACTGGGTCGGATGCTTTCAATCCTATCCTCCGAGGGACAAGGAAGAGGATTTGTTGGGTCTAGACCGGTAGCCCGCAACGCTCTTCTCATTAATCATATTCGAAGTGGAATCCGGTTTAGACCTCTCAGCGCCGAGATCAACGCGGCGAGACGGCCTGAGAGTTCAACTTAATAGCGTCGTGACAGCGTCCAGGATAAGTAATCCAGGATTTCCCGGGCCTTCAAATCAGGAGGAACCTCAAATGTGGGATTTCAATTGGGGTATATTCTGGGCCCTCGTGGCGTACGGTGCATTGAAGTTTGGGGTCAAACGGGCACTCGGGCTTTATGGCGCTCGGGCTAAGCAGAAGCAGCCGAGGCCCAAGCCTTTTTTCACATCGAGTACCTCCACGGCAAATAGAATTAGGCAAAGTCGGCTTCTCAAAATGACCGGTTCGTTGCCATGAACTCGAATCCCTTACCATGAATGCCTTTTGGAGGTGACGGATGGCAACTGCGAGAGCGTGGGTAACACTCTTTGAGCTGGAAAAGACGATGTGGGAAAGACAGAGAGAGAAAGGGCCGGAATACGAGGAAGCGCTGAAGGACTGCGAAAGGAAATTACAGCAAGCGAAGAACCTGGTTGAGAATGGAGGAACGGCAACGTTCACTGCAAGTTGCTTTGCGAACCTTGGTCCATGTTACCAGCCTCGCAGGTGAATGCGCTTACCTTTTGGTTGTTCAGACATCCGCCAGCGGCGAACTTCAGCGGCGAGTTTTAGCTTTGTGTTCGACGAGCTTGGAGGTCCGCGCGTCAACGCGGAGTCTGGTGCAAATAGAAACGAGATCGAGTTTGGCGTGTTCTTGCGGGATCTCAAGCTGCACAAGAGTGGTGCCTTTACCGGCCACAGGGACTGGCCCTTTGTAGTTATCGGTGGCCGGGCGCGCGGCAGCCAGGATCTTGCCAGTTTTGTCATGTAATGCGATCAGTTTCATGGCTCTTGTACCTTGATGGCGGTGAACTGAAGAGTGCCGCCACCGCCTACTGGCTGGAACCCTCGGCCAACGGGCTCTGAGACGGTAACCAAAAAGTGTTGCACCTGGTTTAAATCATTGTCGGATGTGGTCCACTGGCGTGTGACTTCAACCTGTGTGTTCGCAGACCTGGGCCTAACAGCGTATCCCCAGTAGAAAGTATTGTCGCCGAGTGGCCAACTCCACTCCGCCGTGCCATCGGCTTGGAAAAGAGCGTCGTCGTTCTCGTGGGGTGCCCAGAATTGAGTCACGGTTGCCATGCGCAGAGCCTATCGCCCTCGATTCAGGAAGTCAACGGGTTCAAGGAAGACTGGCGCGCGTACCTGCAGAATTTCCCTGCATCGGGCACGACTCTCGCCAATTGGCCTGGAGACAACAACACGGGC
>Ga0210409_10008327_pt1 | contig 10567 bp, 9 predicted proteins | sample IncBWH17MmetaG_FD_161649 | JGI IMG/M metagenome (GOLD analysis project Ga0210409, IMG submission 161649) | Forest soil microbial communities from Barre Woods Harvard Forest LTER site, Petersham, Massachusetts, United States - Inc-BW-H-17-M | ecosystem: Environmental > Terrestrial > Soil >...
CTCCGCATCCCCACCGACCTCCGCAAGATGGACTACCAGGACAAGGAGCGCTACGAGCGCATCCGCGAGACCCTCGGCGACTGGTGCGGCATCATCGAACTAGCCCGCGTCGACGAGAACGACGCCATCAAATGGGTCACCACCACCGCCGAATCCCGCAACGTAAAGTTCGACCCCGACGCTGCCCGCGAGCTAGTCGACTCCCTCGGAGCCGACATGATGCTCATCGCCAGCGAGTTCGAAAAGCTCCTACTCTACGTCGGCGCCCGCGGCACCGAAGAGCTGGCAAGAAACCGAGTCACCCTCGGCGACGTAGAAACCATGGTCCTCGCTGCCAAGCAGCGCAGCCTCTACGAGCTCACCGACGCCATCTCCGCCAAGGACCGCCCCCGCGCTCTTCTCCTTCTGCACGGCCTCCTCAACGCCAGCGACGGAGGCGAAGACGCAGCCATCGGCCATCTCTACATGCTCGCCCGCACCTTCCGCCAGATGCTCATCATCTCCGAGAAGAACGTCCGCGACTCCCGAGCCATCTGGCAGGTCCTATGGCAAGGCTTCCGCATGCCCCCCTTCGCCGCCGAAGACCTCATCAAGCAAGCCCGCCGCTACAAATCCCGCCGCGAACTCACCCGCGCCATCCGCCTCGTAGCCCGCGCCGACCTCGAACTACGCAGCAGCCCCGCCAACAAACTCCTCGTCCTCGAGCGCTTAATCCTCGACCTCTCCACCGAACCCAAACCCACCCTCTACGAACCCTCCCACCAGTTCGCCATGGAGTTGTGATACTGTTGGCTTCAAAACCATGTCCAAAAGACTCTCACCCGCAGCTACAGTTGCGTTGAAGGAAGCTCTTTGTGCTGTTTATTGGTACAAGGCAGATCTTCGAAGCTTTTTACAGCAATGTCTTGCAAAACCACGACTCATCGCACAGCTTGACTGGTCAGCTTCTTATAAGAGACAAATTGTTTCTGACCTCATCGACATTCTCGCGGCTCAAGATGATTCTTACTTGGCCGAATTGACTAGGCTCTGTCATGAAGTTTGCTCTATTAAGAAATTCCCGCACCTTGAGCAGCTCGACGGCGGACGTGAAAAAGCTGCGCGGGCAAAAGCTGCGGTTGAACAACTGAAGGCGTTGCTCGAACCCCACGAAGAAATCAAGAAAGAACAGGACGAAATTACAACACGGCAGAAGCGTATGTCTGAGAAACTACAAGCGAATTCTGCAGTTCGGCAGAAACTTGAAGACATTAAAAATCGTTATATGGCGTTAGTCATTTCGTCAAACGCGCAGACCCGAGGCTTCGAACTTGAGAGAGTGATGTATGACTTATTTGAATTATTTGATCTAGATCCAAAAGCCTCTTTTAGGAATACAGGCGAGCAACTCGACGGAGCTTTTTCACTCGAGGCAACTGACTTCCTGTTCGAAGCAAAATGGCGTCAAGACCCTTCAAGCGCTAGTGACTTAGACTCCTTTGCAGCTAAGATCCGTCGCAAACTTGAAAATACCTTAGGAGTCTTCTTATCAATCAATGGCTTCACTCCTGATGGAGTCCAAGCACATGCCTCGGGCAGCATTGTGCTCATATTGATGGATGGAGCGGACGTAATGGCGGTGTTGGAAGAGCGAATCGATTTCGTAAGTTTGCTGCTTCGCAAGAAACGCCACGCGTCAAGCACCGGAGATATTTATCTTCGCATTCACGAGATCCTTAGCTAGATCGACGACATTACGTTAGGATGTGCCGGGTGCCCCACATCTCGATTTTGAGATGTGGGACATCGTCCAAAGGACGACCGCACTCTCCAACGCCCAGAAACTACTCCGTGATCACCCGATCAGCCCACTCAATCAGTGACACGAATATTGTCGGATTGCCAAACTTCGCTCCATAGTTGTTCAGATCCGCTTCAGTCACACCCCTCGCTCGGGAACACGCACCACAAGCGTAGATCTGGACATGCTTCGCGGCGAGCTTATCCAGCGTTTCGCCCACAGGAGGCCAACCGATGGGCATGACCGCGTTGGCGAGCGTCTTTCGCATCAACACAACCGCCTCCCCCAACAGGAAAATCTGCACTTCGTGTCCGGCTTCCGTGAGTGCGAGCCCATGCGAGAAAGGAAACGACGCCTTGGTTGGATCGTCGGAGCCCCACGCGCTCTTCATCAGGATCTTGAGCGGCTTGTGCGTAGCTTGTCCCTCGAGAGAACCACCAGCCAAAGCGAAAGGCAAAGCCGCCAATTGCGCAAATCGTGACAGAAATAGACGCCGTACCATGAGTTCCTCCTTAGGTGGAAGAATCTTACGCCGGGTGCCCCACATCTCGACATCTAAGATGTAGGACGTTCTTCACACACATGCGGCGCCAATCATTCGCATGTCGTTTACACAGCTTTAGGCCCTCTCGCCTCTTTCGCCTTGCGCAGAAACGTCATCGACACATAAGCCCCAACCCAGGATCCCGCAGCCGCAAAACACACATAGGCCCAATTCTTCGTATAACTAATAACGGCGAACGCCGACAGAAGATACCAGACACTGCTCCAGGTAGCAGCCGGCACGCGCCGTTGCGACGATACCGCCGAATTGAACATCACATACACTGCATCCGTGGCAGCAGTGGATAGCGACACACCGAACGCCAGCCAGGGATCAAGGTGCACCATAATCCATACCTCCTCGATAATCTTTTTGCGGGGAACCAGTCTCATCTTAGCCAAAACCCGTGTAAACCATGCCAGAGCTACCCGACATCACCGCCTACCTTTCGGCCCTTGAGCCACGCATCGTAGGCCAACCCCTCACCCACATCCGCATAGCCAGCCCATTCCTCCTCCGCACCGTCCAACCCCACATCGAAGAAATCGAGGGCCACACCGTCAAGTCCCTCCGCCGCATCGGCAAACGCATCGCCATCGAGTTCGACAACGGCCTCTGGCTCGTCCTGCACCTCATGATCGCGGGCCGTCTCCACTGGCGCCCCGTCGGAACCAAACTCGGCGGCCGAAACAATCTCGCAGCCTTCGACTTCCCCAACGGCTCCCTCGTCCTCACCGAAGCTGGATCCAAACGCCGAGCCTCCCTCCACCTCTTCTCCAACGAAGAAGCCCTCAAAGACATCGACCCCGGCGGAATCGACGTCTTCACCACTGACTTAGAAGGCTTCCGCACCGCACTCGCCGTAGAAAACCGCACCCTCAAGCGAGCCCTCACCGACCCACGCATCCTCTCCGGCATCGGCAACGCCTACTCCGACGAGATCCTCCACGCCGCCCACCTCTCGCCCATCCAACTCACCCACAAACTCACCGGCGAGCAGTGGCAGCGCCTCTTCGCTGCAACACGCGAAACCCTCCAGCTCTGGATCGACCGTCTCAATACCGAAGCCGCCCAAGCCTTCCCCGAAAAAGTAACCGCCTTCCGCAAAGACATGGCCGTCCACGGCCGCTTCGGCCAACCCTGCCCCACCTGCGGCCAGCCCATCCAGCGCATCCGCTACGCCGACAACGAGACCAACTACTGCGCCGACTGCCAAACCAACGGAAAAGTCCTCGCAGACCGCAGCTTGTCGCGTCTGCTCGGTGCAGACTGGCCTCGCACGCTCGATGAACTCGAAGCTTTAAAGAAGCGTTAAATTCCAGAAATCAACACCGTTAACACCCGCTCTATGGACAGATTTCAAACGCCCAGCCGTCTCTATTAAGCCCAAAGTCCATCTGGACTCCCCTCATCGCCCGGCGTATGATTCCGGCCCATGAGCCAACCTGATATCCAATCCACCGACACCTACTACTTCAGCGTGGTGCATTACCATCCCATTGCCGTTCTGATCGCTCTCTTGCTGGCCGCGCTTATCGTCATCATTCCTTACTGGAAGATCTTCGGTAAGGCTGGCTTTCCACGCATCCTTGGCATTTTCATGATCATTCCTCTTGTGAACCTGATCCTACTTTATGTTCTGGCCTTCTCTCGATGGAGGGTCCTCCCATCGCAAACCGAGAACCAATAGGCGAAGCAAACAAATCGCGTCACTTGACTTAACCTGAGAGCAAAAGGGGCCCGGCACAGACGCCGGGCATTTTCATTGAGCAGACAGCCACATCGAAGTAAGACCTTAAGCCATTTCATTCGAATACTTTAGGACTTTTAAGTAGGGAGAGGGGGTACTATCATACAGTCGAGCCAACACCCTCAATCCGCGAGCGAGGACCAGTTACCAATGGACCTTCACCAACCGACGCTGGATAGTCCCCATAAAAATCTCTGGAAGCAGATCACCCTGTTCCTCCTGACCCTTGGCATCGTCGTCATCTGCATCCTCATTCTCTATCCATTCCTCCCCGGCATCATCGGAGCCATTGTTCTCGCCGTCATTACACAGCGGCCCTACATCTGGCTTACGCACAAAATCAAAAACCGCAATCTCTCCGCCGGCGTCGCGGTCATTCTCGTCATACTCAGCGTTATCATTCCCAGCTTCTTCCTTGTGCAGGACCTCGTTCAGGGCACGAGCACCATGGTCATCTTTCTCCGCAGCGACGTCCCCCAACAGACGATCACCGGCTTTCTCATCAAATATCCGACCATCGCCGCTGACATTCAAGCCGTCTCAAACAACGTTGATCTACAGAGCGCCATCCGTTCCATCACAGCCTACCTCGGTGGCATGCTCACTGGCGTACTCGGCTATTCCTTCGGAGCCCTAACCCAGCTCGTTATCATGCTCTTCATCCTCTTCTTCCTCTATCGCGATCAAGAGATGGCCATCGCCTTCGCTCGTTCTGTCCTGCCCCTGAGTGACGACGAAACCGGCGAGTTGCTCGAAAGCCTGCGACTCACGATCTATGCAACAGCGCTCGGTAGGCTTGCTCTCGCCGCCATTGAAGGCGTACTCGCCGGCGCTGCCTTCTGGGTTCTCGGCGTTCCAAACACAATGCTATGGACACTTGCGACTGTCATTGTCGGCATACTCCCGGCCATAGGCGCCAGTGTCGTATGGATTCCTATCGCTCTCTTCCTCGGATTCACAGGCCACTGGGGCAAGGCCGCCCTGCTCGCGGCTTGGGGAATTGTTGTCATCAGCAGCATCGACAACTTTCTCTATCCCGTGCTCGTAGGCTCCAAACTCAGCCAGCACACCGTCGGCATCCTGCTCGCGATCCTCGGCGGCGTTGTCATCTTCGGCCTCTCCGGTGTGATCCTCGGCCCCCTGGCCTTCACCATCGCCTCCACGCTCCTGGACTTCTGGCGCAGACGCAACAACGCCCTCCCTTCCCACGTTTCACCCTAACCTTCAAAGACCATTTCCTCCCAGTTGACAGCCCCTCTACAGAGGCGAACACTTATCTATTGGAGGAACCAACCTCTCTTTATGAAGACTGAAACGGCTACCCCCATCGCAACCCTCACAACCCCTCCAACAACCAACAAGCACCTCATCCGCTGGGTCGAAAAAATGGCAGACCTCACCCAGCCCGATCACATCCACTGGGTCGACGGCTCCCAGGCCGAATACGACTTCCTCTGCGATCAGCTCGTCAAAGCAGGCACCTTCACCCGCCTCAATCAAGACCTCTGGCCCGGCTGCTTCTACGCCCGCTCCGCCCCCAACGATGTCGCCCGCGTCGAAGATCGCACCTTCATCTGCTCCCTCTCCAAAGACAACGCCGGCCCCACCAACAACTGGGAAGACCCCTTCACCATGCGCCGCAAGCTCAAGCAGCTCTTCCGCGGCTCCATGCAGGGCCGCACCATGTACGTCCTGCCGTACTCCATGGGTCCCATCGGCTCTCCAATGTCCCAAATCGGCGTCCAGCTCACCGACTCCGCTTACGCCGTCGTCAACATGCGCATCATGGCCCGCATCGGCGCTCCAGTCTTCGCTGAAATCGACAAAGACATCAAGCGCGTCGTTCCCTGCATGCACTCCGTAGGCGCGCCCCTCGCCCCCGGCGAGCAGGACGTCCCCTGGCCCTGTAACGACGAAAAATACATCGTTCACTTCCCCGAAACCCGCGAGATCTGGTCCTACGGCAGTGGCTACGGCGGCAACGCCCTCCTTGGCAAGAAATGTTTCGCCCTCCGCATCGCCTCCAACATCGCCCGCGACGAAGGCTGGATGGCCGAGCACATGCTCATCCTCGGCGTCGATTCTCCCACACACGAAAAGACTTACGTAGCCGCCGCCTTCCCCAGCGCCTGCGGCAAAACCAACTTCGCCATGATGATCCCGCCCGCAGGCTTCGACGGCTGGAAGGTCTGGACCGTAGGCGACGACATCGCTTGGATCAAGCCCGACGCCGACGGCCAGCTTCGCGCCATCAATCCTGAAGCCGGTTTCTTCGGCGTAGCCCCCGGAACCAGCCCGAAGACCAACCCCAACGCCATGGCAACCCTCGCCCGCAACACCATCTTCACCAACGTCGCCCTCACCCCCGAAGGCGGAGTCTGGTGGGAGGGCATGACCGACACCCCACCCGCCGAATGCCTCGACTGGCGAGGCGAGCGCTGGACACCTGAAATAGGCAAGCAGACCGGAAAACCCGCCGCCCACCCCAACGGACGTTTCACCGCGCCCGCCAGCCAGTGCCCCACCATCGATCCCGACTGGGAAGCTCCCGATGGAGTTCCCATCTCGGCCATCATCTTCGGCGGTCGCCGCAGCACCACGATGCCCCTGGTTTATCAGGCATTTAACTGGTCCGGCGGGGTCTATGCCGGCGCCACCATGGGCTCCGAAACCACAGCCGCTGCCGGAGGTGCCCTCGGCAAAGTCCGCCGCGACCCCATGGCCATGCTGCCCTTCTGCGGCTACCACATGGGCGACTACTTCCGTCACTGGCTCCGCATGCAACGCAACCTCTCCTCCACCCCACGCGTCTTCCACGTCAACTGGTTCCGCAAGGACGAGAACGGCAAGTTCCTATGGCCCGGATATAGCGAAAACATGCGTGTTCTCAAGTGGATAGTCGATCGCGTCCGTGGCCGCGCCTTGGGTAAGGAAACGCCGATCGGCTGGACTCCCCACTTCGACGATATCAACTGGAAGGGACTGGACTTCGCCCGCGAGACCTTCGACAAGCTGCAGGAGGTTGACCGGACGGCTTGGCGCCGCGAAGTCATGGATCACGAGGAACTCTTCCTGGCCCTCCACGACCATCTCCCCGCCGAGATGATCTACGAGCGCGAGTTGTTAATTTGCAGATTGTGATTCGCAATCAGGAGACAAATTTCACCAAATTTTCGCTTTTTGACTACCTACACTCTCTGCGAAAATCCTCAAAAATACGTTCCACTTCTCCACAATCCTGCTATTGACTCTATCCGGTAATCGAATTATCTTAGAGAAGTGGCAAGACTCCCTTCGGGTTGAGTCAGTCATAACGAAGTCCACCCACTTCGTTGCTTTACAGGAATACCCACGCAACAGCCCCCACCGCGCTGCGTGGGTTTCCCTTTTAAGCCCCACTTTTTTTGACCCGCCGACTTGACGCATCTCCATAAAACCTCTAGCCTTTCCACATGGGATTGATGCACATCGCAGCTTGTAGCTGTTGCCTCTGTTGTATGGGCAATTGTTGCTGCTGCGTCGGCTCCTCCCGCACCTAAGCCAATCGACTAAATTCGAGCTTAGAGAATCTCAGGAACCCACGTATCGGCGCAAAGCGCGATATGTGGGTTTTTTCTTTTTCCACCCGAAACTTCAACACCGATCTCAGGAGTCACGCATGGCAGACCTCAACCAGACCCGCACGACAGCCGGACGCATCAACATCGACCTCATCGCGATCGGCATCGGCCTTACGCTGGCGGCCCTCATCCGCTTCAATATCCTGCCCTCCATCTCCTTCTAATCAGCATGTCCGCCCACACCATTCCGAGCCCCATCGAAGCCACGACACTCTCCCCCGCGAGACGTCTGCTCGGTGTGCTTCCCGGAATGGCGCTCCTCTTTGGCATCGGCCTGCTAGGCAAGCTCATCGAGCAGACTGAGACCATACTTCACATCCGCTACCCTCGCCTCGCGGTTCCACACATCGAATACGTCCTCTGGGCAATCGTGCTCGGGCTTCTCATCAGCAACACCGTAGGCGTCGCCCCAATCTTCCGCGCCGGTGTGGCAACCTACGAGCTTTGGTTGAAGCTCGGCATCGTCCTTGTAGGTGCGAAGTTCCTCCTGCAGGATGTTCTCCACATCGGCGGCCTCTCCCTTGGATTGGTAGCCGTCGAGCTGATTCTCTCCCTCAGCGTAATGACGTTGCTTGGTCGCCTCTTCAAGCTGCCTCCAAAACTGACAAGTCTGCTCGCCATCGGCAGCAGCATCTGCGGCGTTACAGCCATCATGGCTGCTCAAGGAGCCATCGAGCCTGAAGAGGAAGACACCTCCACCGCCATCGCTGCCATCCTTACACTCGGCGCAATCGCCCTCTTCACCTTCCCCGCCATCGGCCACATGCTGCACATGAGCCAGCAAGGCTACGGCATGTGGGCCGGCCTCGCCGTGGACAACACGGCCGAATCGCTCGTCACCGGCGCTCTCTACGGCGAAGAAGCAGGCCGCTGGACCGTCCTCGCCAAGACGGCACGCTCATCCTTCATCGGCTTCGTCGTTCTCGGATACGCGGTCTACTGGTCCTCTCGCGGACTCGCTCCCGATGTACCGCACAAGGGCCTCTTTCTCTGGAACAAGTTCCCCAAGTTCATCCTTGGGTTCCTCGCCATCTCCATCCTGGCGACCGCTGGCTTCTTCACCCACGGGCAGCTCAACAGTCTCTCGAACCTCTCGCGCTGGGCCTTCCTTCCAGCATTTGCTGGTGTCGGCCTGCGGACGAATCTACGTGGTCTGATCGGCCAGGGATGGCGACCGCTCGTCGTCGGAATCCTCGGCGAGATCTTCATCGCGCTAATCACACTGGCGCTGGTCTATTGGAGCTTCAACCACGGAGTCACCCGATGATGCCTCATCGCTCTACTTCGGTTAGCTTCAACGCACTCATGCGAATGTGCCAGGAACAGTGTGCCCGCTGTTGTTGTCGCCTCTAAGCGAGAACCAGCTCATTCCCTCTTCAAAAACAATTTAATCGCCTTGCCTGAAAAACGGCGAGCGCTCTGTCACACATCTTTCGGAGCCCATCATGCAAGTTCGCACCCGTAAATTCTCTCCAGCCGAAATCCTTCTCATTGGCGCACTGCTTCTCTTCTTCGCTCTCTGCGCTCTGCGTGGAGAAGCTCAGGTGGTCGGCGGCACGCTCGCTGGCGTAATCACAGATGAAACGGGAGCCGCACTATCCAACGTCACCGTCCTCGTACACAACGACGAGACCGGCAACGAGCGCAACCTCACAACCGGCCCCGACGGTCGCTTCTCCGCGCCATCGATTCCTGTGGGCACCTACACCATTACGGCCCAACACGAGGGATTCGCCACGCAGCACCGGACCGGCATTCCACTCACCGTCGGCCAAAGCAAACAGATCGACCTCACGCTCACAGTCAACGCGGTGGACCAGCAAATCACCGTCGAAGACAAACCAGCCATCGTCAATCTCTCCACAGAGCAAACCTCCGGCCTCGTTGACGAGCGACAGATCAAGCAGCTCCCTCTCAACGGACGAAGCTACGACCAGCTCATCACGTTGAACCCCGCCACCGTGAACTACACCGGCCAGCGCTCCGGCGGCGTAGGCACCTCAAACTCCTCCGTAGGCAATATGTTCGCCATCTCCGGCCGTCGCCCGCAGGACAATCTCTTCCTGTTGAACGGCGTCGAGTACACCGGAGCCTCCCTCATCAACGTAACCCCCGGCGGAACCAGCGGACAGTTGCTAGGCGTCGATGCAGTCCGCGAGTTCAACGTCGTAAAAGACACCTACTCCGCCAGCTACGGCAAACGTCAGGGCGCACAAATCTCAATCGTAACCGCATCAGGCACAAATAAACTCCATGGCTCTGTCTACGAGTTCATCCGCAACTCCGCGCTCGACGCACGCAACTACTTTGACCACTCGAACATTCCCAACTTTCAGCGAAACAACTTCGGCGGCTCACTCGGCGGTCCCATCCGCACCGACAAGCTCTTCCTCTTCGGCAACTACGAAGGCTACCGCCAGAACCTCGGCCTCTCCGATGTAACGCTCGTCCCCGATAACGCCTCCCGCGCCGCCGCAGCCGCCAGCGTCAAACCACTCCTCGCCCTCTGGCCCGTACAGAACGGCCCGGAGCTTGGCGGCGGCATCGCCTACGCCTACTCCAACCCACTCCAGCACATTCGCGAAGACTTCGGCACCACACGCTTCGACTACAACATCAGCCCTAAGGATCTCCTCTTCAGCGTCTACACTATCGACGACTCGATGGCGAACACCCCCTCCGCCAATCCATACTCACTGGTCAACGAGACGCTCCGCGAACAAGTCCTCAGCACCCAATGGCAGCACGTCTTCTCGCCAACCCTGCTGAACACAGCACGCGTAGGCTATAGCCGTGCCGCCTACTTCTTCACCGGCGCCATTCCCTCCGAGATCGGCGCCAACATTCCCGGCTGGGTCGCAGGTAAGCCAGTA
>Ga0210409_10008328_pt1 | contig 10565 bp, 10 predicted proteins | sample IncBWH17MmetaG_FD_161649 | JGI IMG/M metagenome (GOLD analysis project Ga0210409, IMG submission 161649) | Forest soil microbial communities from Barre Woods Harvard Forest LTER site, Petersham, Massachusetts, United States - Inc-BW-H-17-M | ecosystem: Environmental > Terrestrial > Soil >...
AGACGACGGTGGCCACCAACCTGGCCCTCGCCTTCGCCCAGGACGAGCGCGACGTGGTCCTGGTCGACGCGGACCTGCGCCGGCCCCAGGCCGCGATGCGGCTCGGCTGCGACGCCGACTCCGGGCTCGGCGCCGTATTGGTCGGCGAGCGCACCACGGAGGAGGCGCTGGTCGAGGTCGATGCGAGCGGCGGTCGCCTGCGCGTCCTGCCCGCCGGCCTGCCGCCCCCCAACCCCGCGGTCCTGCTCGGCTCCCGGCGCATGCGCTCTCTGCTGGAGGACCTCGCGATCGAAGCTGACATCGTCGTGATCGACACCCCCGCGATGCTCGCGGTGAGCGACGCGATCCCGCTCCTGGAGCAGGTCGCCGGAACGGTCCTCGTGGCCCGCATCGGCCGCACCACGCGCCAGTCCCTGGTCAAAACACGCCAGGTGGTCGCCGCCGCCGGGGGCGTCGTCCTCGGCGTCGTCGCCACCGGCGCCCGCGCCGGCGGGCTCTACGGCTACGACGAGGGCGCCTACGCCTACTACGCGACCAGCTCCTCGTAGAGAGCGGCGACGTCGCGCAGCAGCCGCTCGGCTCGGTACCGGCCGAGCGCCCGCTCCCGGGCGGCCGCGCCGAGGCGTCCCCGCAACTCGGGGCCCCTCGCCAACCCGACCAGGGCGGCCGCGAATGCCTCGGCGTCCCCCGGGGCCACCAGGAAGCCGGTCCCCGGGCCGATCGTCTCGGGCACGCCGCCGACGGCGGTCGCGACCGACGGCAGCCCGGCGGCCCCCGCCTCGATCAGGAAGACCGGGGTCCCCTCACTGCGCGAGCTGAGCACGGCGACGTCGGCGGCGGCGAGGGCGGGACGGAGGTCGCGCCGGTAGCCGAGGAAGCGCACGGCGGAACCGAGGCCGAGCCGGCGGGCCTGCTCCTGCAGGGCGGGGCGAAGCTCCCCGTCCCCGGCGACCGCCAGCCGCAGCCGCGGCTCGCTCCTCCTCGCCAGGGCGAGGGCGCTGAGCAGCATGTCGACACGCTTGACCGGAGCCAGGCGGCCGGCGAAGAGCAGCAGGACGTCGCGATCGGCAAGTCCCAGCTCAGCGCGCAGCCGCGGCCCCAGCGCCGCGTCGAGTCGCTCCAGCCGCTCCAGGTCGAGCCCGAGCGGGATCACCCGGAACTTCTCCCGCGGGGCGACTCCGAGGCGCACCAGATCGTCGACGGTCGCCTGGCTGACCCCGACGAGGCAGTCGCTGACCCGGGCCATTCCTCGCTCCAGCCGCAGGTAGCCACTCGACCTCAGGCGCCCGAAATAGCCCTCGAGGACGTGTCCGTGATAGGTGTGGACGACCGCCGGCCGCGGGCGGACCGCGAGGGCGGCCTGGCGCCCGAGGAAGCCCGCCTTCGCGGTGTGCGTGTGGACGATCTGGGGGCGGAAGGCCCGAGCCAGGCGAACCAGCGCAGCCAGCGCCCTCGCGTCCTCGGTGGGCCGCACCGGCTGCACGAGCCGGGGCAGGAAGTGGAGTCTGGCGCCCTCCTCTTCGGCCATGTCGGCCATCGACTCCTCTCCCGCCGCCAGGCTGCCGTGGACGAGCAGGGTCTCGTACCGGCCGCCGTCGAGCCGCCTGCCGCTTAGCAGCGCCGCCTGGTGGGCCGGCCCGCCCATGTTGAGCCGGCCGATCACCCTCAGAACCCTCACTCGCCCAGCCGCAACAGCACGGCGGCTCCGGCGACGAGCCCCGCCTGGGCGGCGACGAGGAGTCCGACCACCAGGCGCTCGGACCCCAGCTTCCCGTGCAGCCTGTGCGTGAGATGGTCGCGGGCGCCGCTGAACACCCCGGCGCCGCGCCGCAGCCGCGAGGCGATCACCAGCCCGGTGTCCAGGGCCGGCAGCCCGACCATCACCGCCGTCACCGGGATCAGCGTCCAGCCGAGGCGATGCGAGTTCGGCAAGGCCATGATCGAGGCGGCGAGAAGGAAGCCGATCGGCATGCTGCCGCCGTCTCCGAGGAAGATCCGCGACGGCCTGGACAGGTTGAAGGGGAGGAAGCCGGCGCAAGCGCCGGCGAGGGCCAGGGACATCGCGCCCAGGGCCGCATCGCCTCCCGTCGCGGCGAGGATTCCCAGCCCGATCGCGGAGGTGCAGGCGAGGGCCGCCGCCGCGCCATCCATGTTGTCCATCAGGTTGAAGGCGTTGACGACGCCGACCACGAAGACCGTCGAGAAGGCCAGGTTCAGGACATCGTTCGGGAAGACCGCCCAGCCGATGCCCGCCGCGAACAGGGCCACACCGGCGGCCACCTCGACAGCCAGCCGCGGCGCCGCGCCGAGCCCGTGGCGATCGTCGACCGTGCCGACGACGAGCAGGGCGACGGTGCCCGCCACGATCGGCGCCAGCTTGCTCGCCGTCGGCCCGAACAGCAGGCTCGCCGGCAACCACCCGCCGATGACCGCGCAGCCCCCCAGGTAGGGAGTCGGCCTCCCGTGGCCCTTGTAGCCGACAGGGCGATCGAAGAAGCGGGTCGCGATGGCCACCCGAATGGCGAGCGGCGCAAGCAGCAGCGTTGTACCGCAGGCCAGAAGGAAGGAGAGGGTCAGATGGATGCCGTCAGGCAAAGCGCGGCCACATCGTCGATCGCGTCCTCGACCCCGAGCGTCGGCGCCCACCCGGTCAGCGCTTCGAGCGCCGAGGTGTCGGGCCGGCGGCTGTCCGGCTCCTCGAAGCCCTCCCCGTATGCCTCCTCGTAGGGCACGTGGCGTATCCCCGAGGTCGAGCCCGTCCGCTCGATCACCATCTGGGCGAGGTCGAGGACCTTTATCTCGGCGCTCCCGCCGACGTTGAACGTCCCCCCGCGCGCGACCTCTGTGTCCATCAGCGCGATCAGCGCGCGCACGGTGTCGTCGACGTGCGCGAAGCACCGCGACTGCTCGCCGCTCCCGTACACCGTCAGGTCGTCCCCGCGAAGCGCCTGTTCGACGAAGCGCGGCAGCACCATCCCGTGGGTGCCGGCCTGCCGGGCCCCGACGGTGTTGAAGAGTCGCGCGATCACGGTCTCCGCCCCCTGCTCGCGGTGATAACCCAGGGACACGGCCTCCCCGAACGCCTTGGCCGTCGAGTAAGACCAGCGGGCCACCGCCGGCGGCCCGAGCACCCGATCGGAGTCCTCCCTGAGGGCGCCGTGATTGCTCTTGCCATAGATCTCGGAGGTCGACGCGAACAGCAGCCGCTTGTCCAGCCGGCAGGCCGCCGCCGCGACGACGTCAGCGCCGCGGACGTTCCTCAGCAACGATTCGAGCGGCCGTCGCACGATCAGCTCGACGCCGACCGCGGAGGCCAGGTGGAAGCAGGTGTCCACGCACTCCGCGCACTCGGCGACCAGCGCCTCGTCGCAGACGGAGCCCTCCACGAGCTCCGCCCTTTGCGAGGCGAGCGCGTTCTCGACGTTCTCGCGACTGCCGGTGCTGAGATCGTCGAGGATCAGCACTTCGTCGCCGCGTGCGAGGAGTGCGTCGACGAGGTGCGAGCCGATGAACCCCGCTCCTCCGCTCACCAGGTGGTTCACCGGACTCCTCCCAGGACATCCCTTGGTAGGAGCATGTCCTGGTAGGTGCGCCGCAGGCCCTCGTCGAAGTCGATCGCCGGCTCGTAGCCGAGCACCTCGCGGGCACGCGAGACGTCGGCGAGCGAGTGGCGTATGTCGCCGGGTCGGGGCTCGTCGTGCACAGCATCGACTTCTGTCCCGCTCAGCTCGCCGAGCTGAGCGACGATCTCGTTCAGGCTGACGCTCGTCCCGCAGGCGACGTTGAGCGTCTCTCCGGTCGCCCCCTCCGCGCCTGCGGCGAGCAGGTTCGCGTCGACCGCGTTGTCGACATAGGTGAAGTCGCGCGATTGCTCGCCGTCGCCATGGATGACCAGGGGCTCACCGGCCAGCACCGCCGAGACGAAGTTGGGAATCACAGCCGCGTACTGCGACCGCGGGTCCTGCCGCGGGCCAAAGACGTTGAAGTAGCGCAGCGACACGGTCTCCAGTCCGTAAACGCGGTTGAAGGCCCGGCAATAGCCCTCGCCGGCGAGCTTCGAGACGGCGTAGGGAGCGATCGGAAGCGATGGCATCTCCTCTCGCTGCGGCAGCTCGTCGCTGGCGCCGTAGACCGACGAGGAGGAGGCGTAGACGACCCGCTTCACGTCCTCGTCGCGCGCCGCGAGCAGGACGTTGAGGGTCCCCACCACGTTGGAGGCGTTGCTTGTCAGAGGGTCCTGGACCGACCGGGGAACCGAGGGCAGGGCGCCGAGGTGGAAAACCAGCTCACAGCCGCGAACCGCGTTGTTGACACGCTCATAGCTCTGCAGGTCGCCCTCGATCAGCTCGATCTCGTCGATCACGGCTTGGATGTTCTGGCGGTGGCCCGTCGCGAAGTTGTCGAGCACCCGCACCCGGTGGTCTTCGTCCAGGAGCCTCTGGACGAGGTGCGAGCCGATGAACCCGGCCCCGCCCGTGACCAGCAGGGTCATCGGCATCGGCGCCCCCGATCGGGAAGCACCTGAGTCGCTGCTGGAGGCAAGACGATCACGATCGAGGACGCCGTCTCAACTGGGCGGGACCAATAATATCTATAATCTGATTATTAGGTAATTATATTGCGCTCAAGTCGCCTCTGCCCGCTTCGCCTCTAGATTCGCTCGACCACGACGTCACGGGCGAAGTGGGCGAAGCGCGGGAGACTTTACTTGCAATTTCCTGAGTATTGTGGATACTGAGTTCGATGCAACTTGCACAAGGGAAGATCCACAGCGATCTTCGCGCCCGGCTTCTGATCGCGTCGATCGCAATCGCAGTGGCCCTCCTGACGACGGCTCTGTCCCAGTCCGCAGAGGCATCGAAACGACGCTTGACGATCCAGTCCAATGCCCTGCTGAGCAGCCTGGGCGGATTCAGCCTCGGTGGAACCATTCCACCGCTCCTGACCTGGAAGTCCCATCTCTTCCGAGCCCGCTCGGCCCCCTCGCGTGCCCATAAGTGACTCGGAGCGATTCGGCTCGACCTGAGGTCGCTCCCGCGGCGGGTTCCCCTATGCCGGGAATGGCCGATGTCAGGTGAGCGGATCCTCGTCGTCGATGACGATGCGTCCGTGCGGCGGACGTTCTCGCGTGCCCTGTCCGCCGAGGGCTATGAGTGCGCCGTCGCAGAGAGCGTGCCCAAAGCCCGCGAGTTCTTGGACTCCGACCGTTATGACCTAGTCACCTGCGACCTGAACATGCCCGGCGAGAGCGGGATGACCCTGCTCGAGGAGATCGACAAGTCCCACCGTGAGATCGCGGTCCTGATGGTCGCCATCGAAGACGACCCGGCTATTGCCCACGCGGCGAGCGAGCGAGGAGCGGACGGCTACCTGATCAAGCCGTTCAGCAGCAACGAGCTGCTGATCAACGTCGACAGTGCCCTGGAGCAGGCGCGTCGGCGTCGGCGCCAGCAACGCGTCAGCGACCGCTCCCTGCATGAGGTGCACGAAAGAGCGACCGGGGTAAGGGAGGCGCTGGTGGAGGTCGCCCATCGGGAGCGATTGATCGATAACCAGCGAGCCGAAATGCTCAGTCGCCTCAGCGAGGCGGTCGGCCAGCGCGACCTGGAGACCGGCGCCCACATCCGCCGCATCGGCCGCCATTCGGCCCTGCTCGCCCGCGCCCACGGCCTCGACGAGGAAACGGTGCGTGCGATCGGCCTCGCCGCGCCGATGCACGACGTCGGCAAGGTGGCGATCCCCGACTCGATCCTGCTCAAGCCCGGCGAGCTGAGCCCCGGGGAGCGCGAGGTGATGCAGCGCCATGCCCAGATCGGCCACGACATCCTCGCCTACTCGGGCGCGCCGCTGCTCGACCTCGCCGGCGAGGTCGCCCTCACTCACCACGAGCGCTTCGACGGAGAGGGCTACCCAGCCGGCTTGCCCGGCGAGAAGATCTCGCTCGCCGGCCGCATCGTCGCGATCGTCGACGTCTTCGATGCCCTGACCAGCGACCGTCCCTACCGTGCGCGGTTCCGGCTTGGGCGCGCGCTGGAGATCATGCGCGAGGGCAGGGGCGTCCACTTCGACCCCATCCTTCTCGACTGCTTTATGGAGAACCTCGACGCGGTACTCGAAGTGTCGGGAGCCGAGATGGACCCGATCCTATGAGCGAGCTGCCCCGGGTCCTCCTCGTCGAGGACGACGAGATCTTCGCCAGCCTGGCGAAGGTGCGCGAGACCGGATGAAGATTCTCGTCGCGGAGGACTCCCCCACCGTTCGCAGGCTGGTCTGCACCCGCCTCGTCACCGATGGCTACGAGGTGATCGAGGCCCACGACGGCGAGCGGGCCCTCGCCCTGGCGCTTTCCGAGCGGCCGGACGCCCTGGTGCTCGACAAGGTGATGCCGAAGCTGGACGGGTTCGAGGTGGTGCGCCGGTTGCGGGAGCGGGACGACACGCGAAGCGTCCCGATCGTCATGTTGACCGAGCACTCCGCCGAGCAGGACGTGCTCGACGGCCTAGGCCTCGGCGTCGATGAGTACATGCCGAAGCCGTTCAGCCCAAGGGAGCTCTCGGTGAGGCTCGGGCGGATCCTGGTCCGAGCGGAGCGTGACGGGTGATCCAGCTTCTCACCTGGTCGGTCATCGGCCTGGCGACCGTGTTCGTCTCCCTGGTGGCGACGATCGTGACCAGGCGCTTCCTCGCCGACCGGCGGCGCCGGCGCGAGCGCTCTCTCCGCCCCGCGATCGAGACGGCGATGGTCGAGCACCTCGCCGCCGACGATCCCGAGCCGATGCCGGCTCCAGCGGGAAAGGCGGCGCGCGACCTGCTCCGAACGGTTGCGCTGGAGACCATGGCCGAGCTGCGAGGCAGGGAGCGCCTACGCCTGGTCGCGCTCCTGGAGCGCTCCGGCATCGTCGCCGAGACCGCGGCGGGACTGGGCTCGCGCCGCCGCCGGGCTCGTCGCGCCGCCGCCGAGGCGCTCCGCCAGATCGGCAGCGAGGAGGCGGTGCGGTCCCTGCTGGCCGGGCTGGGCGACCCCGACCTCGACACCCGCCTCACCTGCGCCGCGGCGCTTGCGGAGCTCGCCGACGAGGAGCTCGTGCCCGCGGTCCTGGCGATCGCCGACCGGGCGGCCTCCGATCGCGCGGGGGCGGTCGCGGCGATCCTGGTCACGCTGGGCCGCAGGCACCCGTCCACGCTCGGCGGCGCCCTGGCCCCGGGCGCCTCACCCGAGTTGCGGCGCCTCGCCGCCGCCGTGACCGGGGAGCTTCGCCTCGCCGAGCACGTCCTCGCGCTGCGCGAGGCGCTGGGGAGCGAAGACGACGAGCTGGCGGCTCGCGCCGCGAGGGGGCTCGGAGCGATCGGGGACGCCGAGGCCGTCGACCTGCTCCTCGGCCCGATTGAAGACGACAGTCGCGCTTCCTTCGTTCGCCTCGCTGCGACCGGCGCGCTCGGCGCGATCGGGGACCCGCGCTCCGTCGGGCCGCTGGAGCACGAGCTTCACTCCGCCGGATGGCTCTTGCAGTCGAAAGCAGCCCAGTCCCTGCGGCTGCTGGGGATGACGGGGGAAGAGGCTCTGCGGCGCGCGCTCGGCTCCCCGGTCACGGCGGTGCGAGATCACGCCAGGGTGGCGCTCGAGCGATGACCGTCTACGTCACCTTCGTCACCGTCTATTTCATCGTCTTCGCGACCTTCCATGCCTGGTTGCTGGCGATGGCGGGGATCGAGACGAGGCGCCACACCGGGCGACTGCGGGAGACGAGCCTGCGCCGCACGGTCCGCTCCCCGCTGACGCCCCCGATCTCGATCCTCGTCCCGGCCTTCAACGAGGCCGCCGGCATCGCCGACAGCGTCCGCTCGCTGCTCGCCCTCGAGTACCCCGCCTTCGAGATCGTCGTCGTCAGCGACGGGTCCAGCGACGAGACGATCGCCCGACTGGTCGAGGCCTTCGACCTGGAGCCGTTGCATCGCCCCACGCCGCCGTTCGTGGCGCACGAGCCCGTTCGGGCCGTCTACGGGCCGAAGGGGCGGCTCAACCTGCTTGTCCTCGACAAGGAGAACGGCGGCAAGGCGGACGCGCTCAACGCGGGGACCAACTTCTCCAACTACCCGCTGGTCTGCGCGATCGACGCCGACTCGGTGCTGGAGCAGGACGCGCTGGTCAAGGCGGCGATGCCGTTCCTCGACGACCCGGTGAGGACCATCGCCACCGGCGGCCTGGTGCGGGTCGCCAACGGCTGCCGCATCGAGCACGGGCGGGTGATGGAGGCCGGGTTGCCGCGCACCGCGTTGCCGATGTTCCAGGTCGTCGAGTACCTGCGGGCTTTCTTCGGCGCGCGCACCGGCTGGAGCGCGGTAAACGGGCTGCTGATCGTCTCGGGCGCCTTCGGGCTGTTCCGCAAGGACGCCGTCGTCTCGGCGGGCGGCTGGTGCACCGACACCGTCGGCGAGGACATGGAGCTGGTGGTGCGCCTGCACCAGACGATGCGCGACCGGCGGCGCCCCTGCCGGGTCGTCTACGTGCCCGATCCGGTCTGCTGGACGGAGGCGCCGGAGAGCACGCGGGTGCTGAGGAGGCAGCGGCGGCGCTGGCAGCGCGGCAGCGCCGAGACGTTGCTGATGCACCCGCGGATGCTGGGCAACCCCCGCTATCGAGCGGCGGGGCTGCTGGGGATGCCGGCGCTGCTCCTCTTCGAGCTGCTCGGCCCCGCGATCGAGCTGTCCGGCTACGCCGTGGCGGTCGTCGCCCTGCTGACGGGAGCCTTGAGCGGCGGCATCTTCCTGCTCTTCCTGGCCGTCTCCGTGCTCTACGGCCTGATCCTCTCCTTCGGGGCGATCGCGATCGAGGACGCGAGCTTCGGCCGCCATCCGGGCTGGGACCAGCTCGGCAGGATCATGCTCTTCGCGACGCTCGAGAACGCCGGCTACCGGCAGCTCGGCCACCTCTGGCGGCTGGAGGGCTTCTGGCAGCTCGTGCGGCGCGGCGAGTGGGGGGCGATGGAGCGGACGGGCTTTGCGCAGGCCGAGCCCGAGGCTATGCTCGGCGACGAGGTGGGCCTGCGTTGACCTCGAATCTGAAACCCAGTCTGAGGCATCCGGCTGCGCGGCTCGTCGCCCTGATCGGCCTGGTCGTGCTCCTCTTCGTCGTCGCCCTCGGCGTCGCCATCTGGCGCTACGAAGCGTCCCGAGATTCCGCCCGCCTCGCCCTCGCCGAGAGCCAGACACAGGTCCTGGGGCGCCAGGCGGGACTCGCGATCGCCGAGGAGGAGGGTCGCGTTGGCTCCTATGGGAACGACAGGGATCCGGCGGACCTCAGAGTGTTGCGCGGCGACAAACGCGACCTGAGCCGAGCTGTCGCAGCGCTCATGGTGAGCCCCGGCCTCCAGCTGAGCGAGAGGGGCGATGTCCAGACGGTCGTCGCAGGCCAGAGGCGCCTTGACGCGATCTTCAGGAGGCAGGTCGTCCCGGTTGCGGGGACTCCGGCGGCAAGCACCAGGGTGAAATCGTTTGCCGACGAAGCGGACAGACTCGACGGGCGGCTGGACGCCTTCGTCCGCGCTTCCGGCGCTCAGGCTCGCGCCGCCGCCGCGACGGCTGCGAATAACGCCGACAGCGCCAAGCTCGCAGCGATCCTCGCCGGGTTGCTCGCGACCCTCGCCGCGATCGCCACCGCCTTCTACGCGGTGCGGCTGGTCGGTCGCCTCTTCGGCCGGATCGAGGGGCAGTTCGCCCAGATCGACCGCCAGCGCGCCCAGCTCGAGACCATCAAAGAGACTGCCGACTCGCTGACCGAGGTCGCGAACGAGCTGCTCGGCGCCACCACGGAGGTCTCCACCGCCACCAACGAGCAGTCCGCCGCGATCGCCGAGGTGGCGGCGACGACCGAGGAGCTGCAGGCGACCGCGACCTCGATAGCCGACAACGCGAAGGCCGGCTCCGCGGCGGTGGACCAGACCGGCGACACGATGCGCGGGATGCAGGAGCAGGTCGAAGCGATCTCGGAGCGCTCGGTGGCGCTGGGCGAGCGCAGCCAGAAGATCGGCGAGGTGCTGGGGCTGATCGGCGAGATCGCCGAGCAGACCAACCTGCTGGCGCTGAACGCCGCGATCGAGGCGGCGCGGGCGGGGGAGGCGGGACGGGGGTTCTCGGTCGTCGCCAGCGAGGTGCGCAAGCTGGCCGAGCGCTCGATCCGCTCCACCGACGAGATCCAGGAGATCATCACCGCCGTCCAGGACGAGACCAACGCGACGATCATGGCCACCGAGCAGGGCAACAAGCAGGCTCGCGAGGTCGGTGAGCTGATGGGCTCCACCGCCGACGTGCTCGCCGAGAGCCTGCGCGCCACGCAGCAGCAGAAGGAGGCCGCCGAGCAGGTCTCTTCGGCGATGGTCCAGATCCGCATCGCCGCCGAGCACCTCGCCGCCGAGCAGCACCAGCGCGCGGGGATGGCGGAGCGCGTGACCAGGGCCGTGGCGGAACTCGACGAGAAGCTTGCCGAGCTCTCCGAGATGGCCGCGGACGGGCGAGGCGACGGGCGGCCATGAGCGGTGTTCACGTCCGCGTGCGCGCGGGCGGCGAGCA
>Ga0210409_10008329_pt1 | contig 10564 bp, 6 predicted proteins | sample IncBWH17MmetaG_FD_161649 | JGI IMG/M metagenome (GOLD analysis project Ga0210409, IMG submission 161649) | Forest soil microbial communities from Barre Woods Harvard Forest LTER site, Petersham, Massachusetts, United States - Inc-BW-H-17-M | ecosystem: Environmental > Terrestrial > Soil >...
GAAAGCCAAAGAGCTGGCCGTCTTCACCCGCCAATTCTCGGTGATGATCGACGCCGGGTTGCCCTTGGTGCAATGCCTGGAAATCCTGGCCGGTCAACAGGAAAACAAGCTGTTTCAGAAGGTTCTGACGGGGACAAGATCGGCGGTCGAGGGCGGCGCGACGCTGTCCGCGGCCATGCGCCAGTTTCCCAAGGTCTTTGATGCGCTGTACGTGAACATGGTGGAGGCCGGCGAGACGGGCGGTATTCTCGATACCATTCTGCAGCGCCTGTCGCAGTACATCGAAAAGAACGTCAAGCTGCAGCGTGCCGTGAAGTCCGCATTGGTTTACCCCGTGGGCGTTTTGACCGTCGCCGGTGGCGTCATCTTCTTGTTGCTCTGGAAAGTGGTGCCCATCTTCGCCACGTTGTTCGCCGGCTTGGGGGTCGAGCTGCCTCTGCCGACGAGAATCGTCATCGGCCTGAGCAACTTCGTCGCGAGTTATTTCGGATTGGCTCTCGTCGTCGGATTTATTGCCACGATTATCGGCATCAAGATTTGGTATGGAACCCCACAGGGGCGCTACATTATAGATGCGACACTTCTGAAAGCCCCGGTAATCGGCTTGTTGTTACGGAAGATTGCCGTAGCGCGTTTCACCAGGACGCTCGGCACTCTCATCTCCAGCGGCGTGCCCATTTTGGAAGGCCTGGACATTACCGCGAAGACCGCGGGTAACGCCGTCGTGGAGCGCGCTTTGATGAAGGTTCGCAAGGCGCTCGAAGAAGGAAAATCGCTTACCGAGCCCCTGCGCGAAACCGAGGTTTTCCCGGGCATGGTCACGCAGATGATCGGCGTCGGCGAACAGACTGGCGCGATGGATGCCATGCTGCAGAAGATCGCGGACTTTTACGAGGACGAGGTCGACGCGGCCGTCAAAGACTTGCTGACCGCCCTGGAGCCGGTCATGATCGTATTCTTGGGCGTCGTGGTCGGTGGCGTGGTCATTTCCATGTACTTGCCGCTGTTCTCGCTCATCGGCCAGTTGAGCTCGGCGCACTAAATCTGCGGTGATCGGCAAACCGCGTCACATCAGTTTGTGAAGGCCGGAGGGGCTTGCCGGCCTTCACGCATTAAGCAACGAATTAGGCGGGGCGGCAGGCCGCAGCCATAAGCGCCGGAATGACCATGGAACGAGGGCAAACGACACGGGAATGGTTGGATTGGCTGACGCGTGTGCGTCTGCTGATGATTGCTTTGATCCTCAGCATAGGCGTGGGGTGGCCCTCGTACCTCCCTCTGGCGGGTTCTAGCCGTTACTTCCTTCCCTTGTTGATCTTCTGGATCACCCTGGGCACTCTGCACATCATCTTGGTGCGTTGGCTTCCCAAGGCGAGGTGGCACGGTCCAACTCAGGTAGTCAGTGACGTGGTGATGATCTCCGCGCTGGTGTACGCCACCGGCTTGCAGGAAAGCTATTTCATTTCGCTCTACCTGCTAGTCATCATCGTGGCCAGTATCCTGTTTTCCCGCAACGTCGCGTTCGCCATCGCCGCGATTTGCGTGGCGCTGCTCGGCGCACTGACGTTGCTTTCCTATGAAGGCAAGATTGCCCGGACCTACGCGGGAAGCCCCACCGCGGAAGTGCTGCGGCTGTGGTTCCTGAGCAACCTGCTCGGCTTTCTGGCGGTTGCCTATCTGGCCGGGCTGCTTGCGCAATCGCTTCGCAGCAAAGGTCGTGAGCTCGAGGAAAAGAGCGAAGAGCTGCTCGACCTGCAAGATTTTACCGAAGACATCATTCACTCCATGCGCGGCGGCTTGATTACTACGGACACCGAAGGCCGCATCGTGCTGCTCAACCGTACCGGCGAGGAGATTTTGGGCCATCGCTTTGCGGACATTCGCGGGCGCAAAATCGCCGAGATCAGCGAGGAGTTCTGGACCAGCGGTTCTCCTGGCGCGAGTGAGCGTCTTTCGCTGCGCCGCGAGATGGAGTTCCGCACGCCGGACGGCCAGCAGCGCTATCTCGGCATCAGCGTGTCTCCTCTTCGCTCGCGCGACGCCCAGCGCAGCGGCTTCGTTTACAATTTTCAAGACCTCACGGACTTCCGCAGGCTCGAGCAGGAAGTCGCCACCAAGGACCGCATGGCGGCGCTCGGGCGCCTTTCCGCCGCGATTGCGCACGAAATCCGCCAGCCGCTAACCGCCATGGCCGGAGCGGTGGGAGAGTTGGCGCGCATGGCCCCTCTCGAGGAGGATGAAAAGCAACTCGTCAGCATCGTGAACCGCGAGTCGGAGCGCTTGAATCGCATCATCACGGAGTTCCTGAACTATTCGCGGGAGAACACCTACGAATTTCAAGACTCCGACGTGGCCACGCTGTTAAATGAAACGCTCATGCTGGTCGAGAAAAAGCCGGAGGTCGGCTCCAAGTATCAAATCGTGCGTTCGTTCAACGGTCACGAGCTGCGTGCCCGCGTGGATTCCAGCAAGCTCAAGCAGGTGTTCTGGAACCTTTGCGACAACGCGCTGCGCGCCATGCCCGAGGGCGGCACTTTGACCGTGGGACTGGAGGAGCGCCCGTTTTGGTTGCGAATCGCATTTCGAGATACGGGCGTGGGCCTGGACCTCAAGCAGCGCGCCAAGATTTTTGAGCCGCTGCAATCGAATTTCGAAGGTGGGACGGGATTAGGGCTTTCCATCGTGTACCAAATCGTGCAAGCGCACAGTGGGCGCATTAGCGTCGTTTCTGAGAAGGACCGCGGTGCCGAGTTTATTATCGAGCTGCCGAGAATGGCCTAATGATCATGCAAGCGACAAAAACAGCCGCAAAGGGACCCAGTAAGCACCCCGTACATATCCTGGTCGTGGACGACGAGCGCTCCATCTGCGAGTTGCTGGAGATCACGTTCCGCAAGGAAGGCCATCGCGTGGAGGTCGCGCACGACGTCCCCACCGCCAAGCGCAAGCTCGAGTCGCAAATTTTCGACATCGTAATTTCCGACGTGCGCATGCCCGGCGAGAGCGGGGTGGATCTTCTCCAGCTGACCAAGGAGATCGCTCCCCAGTGCTTTTTCCTGCTGATTACCGGCGTTCCGACGGTGGAAACGGCCATTGCGGCCATCAATTCCGGCGCGGATCGCTATGTCATTAAAGACCACGAACTGGTCGACCAGTTGCGCCGCGCCGTTCGCGAGGTTTCGGAGAGCTTGAAATGGAAGAAGGAAGCCGGCTATCTCCGCCGCGAGCTTCGCCGCCTGACCGGTCTCGACAATATCATCGGGCAAGCCCCCAAAATGCGCGAAATTTTCGACATGATTCAGACCGTCGCGCCGCAAACCAGCCGCGTTCTCATCACCGGCGAAAGCGGCACGGGCAAGGAGTTGGTCGCCAGGGCCATTCATGAAAATAGCCAGCGCGCGCAAGCCCCTTTCATAACCATCAATTGCGGCGCCTTTCCCGAAACCCTGCTGGAGTCGGAGTTATTTGGCTATATGAAGGGCGCCTTCACTGGCGCAGCCGAAAATCGCCAGGGCCTTTTCCAGGCCGCTCACGGCGGGACGCTGTTCATGGACGAAATCGGGAATATGAGCCTGACCATGCAGGTCAAGCTGTACCGCGTGCTGCAGGAAGGCAAGGTCCGGCCCGTCGGGAGTAACGAAGAAAGCGACGTCGACGTCAGAATCATCGCCGCCACCAACAAGAATTTCGAGCAGGAGATCGCTGAGGGCCGTTTTCGCGAGGATCTCTATTACCGGCTTAGCGTGATCCCCATTCAGTTGCCGCCCCTGCGCGAACGCCGCGAGGATATTCCTCTGCTCGCCAGGCATTTTCTCGAAACCTTTCGCAAGTCCATGGCAAAGCCAATCAACGGAATCTCGCCCGAGGCCATGCGGCAACTTGAGTCCTACGATTGGCCCGGCAACGTCCGCGAACTGGAAAACACCATGGAACGCGCTGTGGCGCTCGAGAGTGGCTCCGAAATCTCGCTCCCCGTATTGCCGGACCGCATTGCCGGATATTCCAGCCTTGGTGCCGCAGCCGCCGGTGGTCGCCTGACCATACCCGCCGAGGGCGTGGATTTCGAGAAGGAAATGGCCGACGCCGAAAGACGCTATTTGCAAGCGGCCTTGGAGAAGGCCGACGGGGTTCGCACACGCGCCGCGGAAATCCTGAAAATCACCTACCGCTCCTTCCGGCACTACGCCAAGAAACACAACATTTGACGGAATTTGAGGTTGTGACTAAAAGTGTTGGGCGCTAATAGACGAAAATTGTCGACCCGAACCGTCTCCAAAAGCACGTCGGTGGAAACGAGACTTCCCTTCAATAGTTCCAGTACCTTCTAAGTAGCTTTTTATCAACCACATACGAGTTTTCGAGACGGCGATTCTAGCTAAACTCTGATTTGGTACTAGGCCTGCAAGTATAGCCGCAGTGCTCTGGCAGCACACATTCTCAAGGAGAGATGCAATTCATATGCGTAACAAACAAAAGGGCTTCTCACTCATCGAGTTGCTGATCGTCGTGGCGATCATTTTGATTATCGCGGCTATCGCAATTCCTAACCTGATTCGCTCTAAAATGGCGGCCAATGAAGCTTCCGCGGTGGCTTCGATTCGCACCATTAACACGTCGGAAGTCGTTTATTCCAGCACTTACAACGTGGCGAACGTCTTCTCCGCGGACTTAAATTCCCTGGGAGATGGCGGCACCCCCGCTAACTGCGCTCCTGGCAAGACTCCGGTGTCGACGTCAGCATGCCTGATCGACGCAGCTATCGAAAAAGCTACTACGGTAGCTACCGCTAAATCGGGCTATGTGCTCACGTATGCCACCCCGGCTGCGGGATCCTATACGATCAACGCGGATCCGGCGACGGTCAATTCGACGGGCGTACGCGGATTCTACTCGGATCAGACGGTCGTGATTCGCTTTGTCAATCCGGGTCCCGGCGCTACCGCGACCAGCGCCCCGCTATAGACCGGTACATAGTGCGCGTCGGTTCTACCGACCGCCAGTTGGACCACAACACAGAAGAGCACGGAACTTCGGTTCCGTGCTCTTTTCTTTTAGGCGCGCCTGGCGGTTCGGGCCTGAACCAGTTGGGTGCTTGCTGATTCTTGGTGGTTAAAGTGTTAAAGAAATGGTGGCCCGGGGGGGCGCAACTGACCTCAAAATCAACGGAAGCGCGGGTCCAACCACGCCAAAAACGCGGCCTTTGACGCCTCTCCAGCGGTGACTATAAGTGGTGTAATGGCGTGACGCAAACTGTCGACATCAAGTGTCCACGACCTGACCGGCAATTCCTTTCCCAAGCTCCAGTACCATGTAACCTCCTTGTTGTTAATGATATGCAGGAGTTCTGGCCCGAAATTCTAAGAGAATCTTGACTTGGTACTAGGCCTGCAGGTATAGGCGGCGTGCTCTGGCAACAGACAATCTCAAGGAGAGATGCAAATACATATGCGTAACAAACAAAAGGGTTTCTCACTTATCGAGTTGCTGATCGTCGTCGCGATCATTTTGATTATCGCGGCCATCGCAATTCCCAACCTGATCCGCTCCAAAATGGCGGCTAATGAAGCTTCCGCAGTGGCCACAATCCGTACCATCAACACTTCGGAAGTGGTTTATTCCAGCACCTACAATGCTCCGAACGTTTTCGCCACGGCTTTGAACCAGTTGGGTGATGGTGGTACCGTCGCTAACTGCGCACCTGGCAAGACTCCCTTGGCGACATCAGCTTGCCTGATTGACGCTGCCGTGGAGAATGCTACTACTGTTCCCCTCGCCAAGTCCGGCTATGTGCTCACCTATGCCTCCCCAGCTGCGGGATCCTATACGATCAACGCGGACCCTGCGACGGTGAATTCGACCGGCGTCCGCGGCTTCTACTCGGACCAGACGGTCGTGATTCGCTTCGTCAATCCAGGCCCCGGCGCTTCCGCGACCAGCGCCCCACTATAAACGGCGGCTAGTACCGCAACGTTAGAGAGCACGGGACTCGGTTCCGTGCTCTTTCTTTCTGTCGGGGCTTGTGCCTACTCACGATGTGGAAACCCTAACCAAGTTCGCCGACCGGCCAGCCGCGGCCCGTTAATGCGCTTTCGGGCAGGCAATTAACGTCACAATTAGCAGAACCGCGGTCCACAAAGAAACTGGCAGCGGATGTCTAAGGACTGGTAAGATGCGTGATGTCAGGAGGATGCAGGATTTCTGTGAGTCGCGGCCAGGTGATGGCGTGCGACCTGCTCACATACACAACAAGGAGAAACATCTACTAATGCGCAACAAACAAAAGGGCTTCTCGCTTATCGAGTTGCTGATCGTCGTGGCGATCATTTTGATCATCGCGGCCATCGCAATTCCTAACCTCATTCGTTCCAAAATGGCGGCTAATGAAGCTTCCGCGGTGGCTTCGATCCGCACCATCAACACCTCGGAAGTGGTTTATTCCAGCACCTATAACGTGGCGAACGTTTTCTCCGCGGACTTGCCGTCGCTGGGCGATGGTGGCACCGTCGCCAACTGCGCCCCGGGCAAGACTCCGGTGTCGACGTCAGCTTGCTTGATTGACGCGGCCATTGAAAATGCGACTACCGTGCCTAACGCCAAGTCCGGCTATGTGTTGACGTATGCCACCCCGGCTGCGGGATCCTATACGATTAACGCGGATCCTGCGACGGTGAATTCGACCGGCGTACGCGGCTTCTATTCGGATCAGACGGTCGTGATTCGCTTCGTCAATCCAGGCCCCGGCGCCGGCCCGACCAGCGCCCCGCTATAATCGGTGCATAGCGCGCGTCGGTTCCACCGACCGCCCACTGGACCGCAACTTAGAGAGAGCACGGAACCTCGGTTCCGTGCTCTTTTCTTTTTTAGACTTTCCCGGTTCGCGGCCCCATTTAGCGATCGCCGAGTGGTTGACGCTTAATGTCAGTCTGGGCTAGGCAATTAACGTCAAAAATCGTCCAAGCCGTGTTCCAGGAGGAGATGGAATCTGGGGGTTTGGTCGCCCGTAAGTGGTGTATTGTCAACATGATACAGAATTCCTGGGGGTCGAATCGGTGTTTTGGCCTCAATGATGCAATTATTTGCTCGTGCTATCTGCACCTACCCAATCGAAGGAGAAACAGCTACACATGCGCAACAAACAAAAGGGCTTTTCGCTTATCGAGTTGCTGATCGTCGTGGCGATCATTTTGATTATCGCGGCCATCGCGATTCCCAACCTGATTCGCTCGAAAATGGCGGCCAATGAAAGTTCCGCGGTGGCCTCGATCCGTACCATCAACACTTCGGAAGTGGTTTATTCCAGCACCTACAACGTGGCGAACGTTTTCTCCGCGGACTTGCCGTCGCTGGGCGATGGTGGTACCCCCGCCAACTGCGCTCCTGGCAAGACTCCGGTCTCGACGTCAGCATGCCTGATCGACGCAGCTATCGAAAATGCTACTACCGTGCCTAACGCCAAGTCCGGCTATGTGCTGACGTATGCCACCCCTGCTGCGGGATCCTATACGATCAACGCGGATCCTGCGACGGTGAATTCGACGGGCGTACGCGGCTTCTATTCGGATCAGACGGTCGTGATTCGCTTCGTCAATCCAGGCCCCGGCGCCGGACCGACCAGCGCCCCGCTATAACCGGTACATCGTGCGGGTCGGTTCCACCGACCGCCCGTTGGACTACAACCTTGGAGAGCACGGGACTTCGGTTCCGTGCTCTCCTTTTTCATTTTGTGGGACGGTAACCTGCAAACATCCGAGTTATCACCCCGGTTAATCCTGATTTCCCGTTTCCTTGGAAACAAGAGGCGCTCACTTGTAAACTAAGCGGCTATGGCTCAGGTGCTCTGCCTTCTCCTCATGCTCTTGGCCCCCAGTAGCGCAAAAGATGCAGGCAAGATTGTCATTCGCATGGAGGCCCGATACCGCAGCGCGAAAACCCTCCAGGCTACATTTCTCGAACGCTACGTCGAGAATGGCAGCGTCGTGCGCACCGAGGCGGGAACAGCTTATTTCCGGCGACCGGGGAAAATGCGCTGGGAGTATGAGCGCCCGGAAAAGGATTTGTTCCTGGTAGACGGAAAGACCGCCTGGTTTTACGTCCCCGCGGATCACACCGTTACCCGCGTTCCGGCCAGGCAAAGCGGCGATTTGCGCACTCCGCTGGCCCTCCTGGCGGGCCAGATGAAGGTGTCGCGCATTTGCTCGCATGTGGAATTTTCCGATGCGGAGAAGCCCCTGGTCGAAAGCGACGTGGTGCTGCGCTGCTTGGTGCGCGGCGAAAAGCAGGACCACGCGAGCGGCGAGGAACCGGAGAATACCCTGGCCGCCGGCGCTAATGACGCTGTCTTTTTCGAAGTCGCGCCCGACAGTGGGGAACTGGCGCGGCTGATTGTGCGACAGGCAGGCGGCATCTCCGTGGAATTTCGCTTCGAAAATTGGCGCTTCGACCCTGCCGTTCCGGATTGGATGTTTCACTTCGAGCCGCCTCCCGGAGTGGCCATTGTCAATGGCGAATTAGCGGACGGCAAAACTTGAGGGAATCGGTGCCGCACCCTGCCCGTGCTATTCACATAACGGCCAACCCCAGCAGGCTTCCCCGCATATCAGTCATATGAGGTAAACTGGTACTTATGGGAGAGTTTGTTTGCCGTGTGGCAGACGCCAACGGCCGCGTATTTTCGCATGTCGAGGCTGCGAGTTCGGTGGCGGAGGCGCGCCAGAAGCTCGCCGACCGCGGCCTGTACGTGTATGCAGTCGATCAGCGCAATCGGCTTTTGTCCGGGATGTTCCGGCGCCGCGAGCGCTCCGTCGGCGGCAGCGAGTTCCTGATCCTCAATCAGCAGTTCAATACGCTGCTCAAGGCCGGGCTGCCCATCCTGCGCGCCCTGGATCTGCTGGCCGACCGTGCCTCTTCCCCCAAGCTGCGTCCGGTGATTTCTCAGATTCGCGATCGCGTGCGCGAGGGCAAGTCCCTTTCCGAAGCCATTACCGAAACCAGCGCCTTCTCCAAAGTCTATTCGACGGCGATTCTCGCGGGAGAAAAGAGCGGAAATCTTTCGGGGGTTCTGGAGTATTACATCGCGTATCAGAAGGTCAGTACCGGAGTTCGCAAGAAGATTCTCGCCACGCTCGTCTATCCCGCGCTCTTGCTGGTGATGGCCACGATCATCGTTTCTTACCTGGTTTCCGCGGTGATTCCCAAGTTCGCACTGCTCTACAGGGATCTCAACGTCGCGCTGCCCGCGCCCACGCGATTTCTGATCGCCGTAACGGTGGATTATCGCTACGTCCTTCTGGGCGGAGTCGCGTGCCTGATGCTGTTCGCGGCCGGCGTCTTTTTTTGGTCGCGCAGCGAAGAGGGCGGCATGGCTTTTGACCGCTTGAAGTTTCGCGTGCCGATCGTCGGCAACACGCTGTTGAAGTTTCAGATGGCGCAGTTTTCCCGCACCCTGGCCACGTTGCTGACCGGCGGAACGCCCCTGGTGGCCGGCTTGCAAACTGCCAGCGACGCCATTTCCAGCAGATTGGTGCGCGATGCGGTTTCGGAAGCCACACAAAGGGTTCGCGAAGGGGAATCTTTGCACCACGCTTTGGCGTCCAAGAAAGTGGTGCCGCTCCTGGCTTTGGACATGATTGAAGTCGGTGAGTCCAGCGGCGCCCTGGCCCCCATGCTCACCAGCGTCGCCGAATTTTACGAAGATGAAGTAGCTTTGCGGCTCAGCGCGCTGGTTTCCTTCATCGAGCCTGCTATTCTGGTATTCATGGGCGCACTGGTGGCGTTTATTCTGATTTCTCTGTACTTGCCGATTTTCTCGTTCTCCATCTCCGGGTCGGGAAACTAAGGATTTCATGGCCACCACGGAACATTCTAACGTAATCGCCGGCGTCACCTCCGCGGCCGACGAGCAGCACGAGCGCGAGGTCGCCCGCAAGCTGGCCGAGCGTTACCGCTACGCGTTCATCGATTTGCGCGAGCAGCGCATCGATCCCGACCTGTTTCGCACCATCCCCGCAGACTTGATGTTCCGTTACAACTTCGTGCCCCTGGAGATTCACGGCAACGTCCTGTCCATCGCCGCCGCCGACCCCGGCCAGGTGCAGATGAGCGACGAGCTGCCGCTATTGCTGGGCAAGAAGCTTGCCATCAAAGTCGCTACCCCGCGCCAGATCGCCGATTTGCTCAAGCGCACCGAGCAATCCCAGCGCGTGCTCGAGCAAGCCACCGAAGCCTTTACTTTGCAGGTGGCCAAGGAAGAGGAAGAAAGCGAAGAAACAATTTCCGGCGACCGCCTCACGCGTGACACCACGGTCAGTCCGGTTGTGCGTCTGGTGGAAACCATCATCTTCACCGCCCTCGAGCGCCGCGCCAGCGATATTCACATCGAGGCGCGCGACACCGAGGTCGCCGTGAAGTACCGCATCGACGGCGTCCTGCAGCACGCCATGCAGCCCATCGCCAAGGAATGGCATTCCACCGTGCTTTCGCGCATCAAGGTGCTCAGCGATTTGGACATCGCCGAGCGCCGCGTTCCGCAAGACGGCCGTTTCCGCGTAAAGTACAAAGGCCGCTT
>Ga0210409_10008331_pt1 | contig 10563 bp, 11 predicted proteins | sample IncBWH17MmetaG_FD_161649 | JGI IMG/M metagenome (GOLD analysis project Ga0210409, IMG submission 161649) | Forest soil microbial communities from Barre Woods Harvard Forest LTER site, Petersham, Massachusetts, United States - Inc-BW-H-17-M | ecosystem: Environmental > Terrestrial > Soil >...
AACCGATTCGATGGTCGCCCCCACGAGCTCGGGGGCGTCGAGCAGGCTGGCGTCGCGGCTGCACAGAGCCATGAGCCCGCTCCGCGCGTCGTCGATACGGCCTTGCGTGATAGCGTCCCGCACAGCGTGCGCCGCGCGACCGAGGGCGCGCAGGGCAAAAGTCGTCTTCAGCAACACCGCGCATACGATGACCTGTAGCAGCGGCTGCCCGCGAAAAAGCCGATCGAACACCCAGGCGCCCGTCCCGAAAAGAGCGGGCACTGCGAGGGCCATGGTCGCGCCCGCGAGGAGTTGCGCCACACGTCCACGCCGGATGACCGCGGGCTCACAGAGCGCGATGGTGCGGCCCATCCAGACCACCGGATGAAGCAGAGGCGGTGGCTCGCCCAGCGTCACGTCGAGAGCGACTGCGAGCAGCAGCACGGCGAGGGCCTGCGTGCTCACGTGGGCGCCTCGAGTTCGACGGGACTGGGGCGCAATCGGAGGATGCACCCCATCAGCGCGAAATACAGTTCGTCGGCGACGGCAGCGATGCGCTGGTGCGCGCGCCCCGCAACGTCGCGAAACACCCGACCGAGCGCGCTTTCGGGAACAACGCCCATGCCGACCTCATTGGTGACGAGGATCGTCTGAAATGGCGCCTCACCCATGGTGCGAAGGAGGGACTCGACCTCGCGTTCGATGTGCTGCTCTGCATCGCCGCGCACCAGCAAATTCGAAAGCCATAGAGTCAAGCAATCGATCACGGCGACATCGACGTCGCGCAGCGCGGCCATCGCGCCAGATAAGTCGAACGGCGCTTCGATACGGCGGAACTCATCGCGACGCTCCAGAACATGCCGCGCGATGCGCTCGCGCATCTCGTCGTCCACAGGCTGCGCGGTGGCGATGAACGCACGTCGAGGGCCGACTTCGCGCGCTCGCACCAGCGCGAAGGCGCTTTTGCCGGAGCGCACCCCGCCGCCCACGACGACGAGGCGACTCAATGGGCTCCTCGGTCTCGCAGCCACACACGAACGCCCTCGCTCACCGCCTCGAATGCGGCGGCGCCGATGGCGGAACCGATGTCCGTGTGCTTGCCAGCGTAGGACACAGGTCGGCCCGCGGAATCGGGCGCGGCGATGACCAGGCAGTCCGTCCCCGTTCCCGTGGCCGACAGACCCGTGCGATTGCTACGAACGCCCGACTCCAAGACCGCCGCGGTTTTCGCCTCGGTAGCGACGGCGAGCCCTTCGAGAAGCGCGCCCTCCGACAGCGCGACGTCTACACAGATGAGGGCGTTGATCGTCCCAATGTGAGCGTAGGCTCCGGGGGGATCGCCCGACCGAAGTGCGTTGCCGAGTCCGACGGTCGCGACACAATGGGCATTCGCGCGCCGGGCGGCATGCGTTGCTCCGACCCACGCATCGAGCCGACGGCTCGTCATCAAGCCAACTGCCCCGTCCAGTCCTGCCTCGCTCATGCGCTCGCGCAGCCAATGCTCCGCGCTCACCGGCGGACGCAACTCCGCCTCATCGACCTGTCGCCACGCGACAGCGTCCGCTCTCCCGATGCCTCCACCCACGACCGCCCAGCTCGCCACGGCGTGCGGCCTTGCGAATTGCACGACAAGCCAACGTCCAAATCGCGACGTCGTCGGCGCGACCGAGGCAGACGGGTGCGCGCGTCGTACCTTCACGCTCTGCCCCCAAAGCGCACACAGCTTTCGACGAAACCCCTTGCCGCGAGCGGGTTCGATGCCCAGTGCGCGTGCACGTACGACGCGAGCGCGCTGCCGACCTGGTAGCCCTCGAGCGAAACGTCGCCACCCCGCCGCCGGCGCACCGAGTAAGCGGGCGACGGAGCCTCGCCGGCAAGCGCCAGCTCCGAGTAGCGGAATTGGTGCCCGCGAAAACGCAGGCCAGCCGGTCCGAGCAGCGTTGGGCGCTGGGTCTCTACCTCGGCGTAGCCCAGCGCCTGAAGACGGTCGCTCATGCGCGCTTCACCGGCAATGAGGCCCACCATCGGGTGCGAGCGTCCGTCGAGGGTGCGAATCGCTTGAGAGAGGTACATCAAACCGCCGCATTCGGCGTAGATGGGCCCGCCGCGATCCGCGAAAGCGCGAATCGATCGGCGGAGTCCTTCGTTCGCTGTCAGCACCTCCGCGTGCGCCTCGGGGTATCCCCCGCCGAGATAAATGCCGTCGACGTTCGGAATGGAATCGCGAATGGGTGAAAACCGTACAAGCAGCGCGCCCAGCTCCTCGAGTCGGCGCAGGTTGTCCTCGTAATAGAAGTGGAACGCCTCGTCCCAGGCGATACCGATCCGACACCGACACTCGGTGCTAGAGGGGGCGCTTGTCCTCGTAACGCCACTACGCGGCAGGGGCGGCGCGGCCCGCGCGATCTCCAACAGGAGATCGAGCGCCATCCATTCGCGCGCCATGGCTCCCCAGCAATCGAGCAGGGCATCGGGGACCGAGCCGACATCGGCGCGATAGAGCCCCAGGTGGCGCTCGGGGAACTTGAGCTCTGGTTTGTCGGGAAAGCCGCCCACGATGGGTGGGGACCGCAACGCCTGGCGAAGAAGGTCGAGATGCCGGCGGCTCCCGACCCGGTTGCACACGAAGCCGGCCACGGGCAGCTCTGGGTCGAAGGTCGCGATCCCCAGAGCGACGGCCGCAATCGTTCGCGCGATGCCGGACGCATCGACCGTCACCAGCACCGGCGCGCCGAGCCACTTGGCGATTTCCGCGGTCGATCCTTGTTCGCCGTCGGGCGAAGCGCCGTCGAAGAGGCCCATCACCCCTTCGATGATGGCCACATCGGCGTCGCGAGTACCTCGCTCGAACGTAGAGAGCACGGCGTCGCGACCCATCATCCAGCCGTCGAGGTTCTGCGAGGGACGGCCGCTGGCGCGGGTATGATACGTCGGATCGAGATAGTCGGGTCCGCACTTGAAGAGCGCCACGCGCAGACCGCGCGACGCCAGAGCGCGGGCCAGGGCCACGGTGGTCGTCGTCTTGCCGACGCCGCTTGCAACCCCCGCGACGACCAAACGGGCGACCATCAGAAGTCGATTCCGATCTGTGCCGGCACCCCGCGCTCGTAGGGATGCTTCATGGCCTTCATCTCCGTGACCAGATCGGCGCCGGCGATCAGCGCATCCGGCGCGTTGCGGCCGGTGAGGACGACGTGCACGTGGGGCGGTCTCGCGCGTAGGGTCGCCAGCACGTCGTCTAGAGAAACGAAGTCGTAGTGTAACGCATATGTGATCTCGTCGAGCACGACGACATCGCGGTCCCCGGATTTGATGAAGTCCCTCCCTTTCTCCCACGCGGCCGCCGCCGCCGCCTTGTCGCGCGACAGATCGTCGCTCTCCCAGGTGAAGCCGAGACCCATGACGCAAAACTCCAACCCCTCGAGCCGCTCGGCGAAGATCCGCTCGCCGGTCTTCCACTTGCCCTTGATGAACTGCACGACGGCCACACGCATGCCCCGTCCCAGCGCGCGAAAGACGATTCCGAGCGCCGCGGTCGTCTTCCCCTTCCCGTGACCGGTGTACACGACGACCAGGCCCTGCCTCTTGCTAGTGCTACTTGCATCGGTCATCGCGTTACCACTTTCCTTGCCTTTCGATGGCGATGGCTGAAATCGGCTGCGTAGAGACGCGACTCGGCGAAGTCCCTCGACGTGAGCACGCGTCCCACAAGAATCATCGACTGCGTCTTGATTCCAGCCGCCTTCGTCTTTGCGCAGATATCGGCGAGGGTCCCCCAGACGATCGCTTGATCAGGGCAGCTCGCCTTGTGAACGACGCACGCGGGGCAGTCCGCACCGTACGAGGGCAGCAGCGCGTCGACAACCTCCTTCAGGAGGGTGATGCTCAAAAAGAGACACATGGTTGCGCCGTGTCGCGCCAGATCGTCGAGCCTCTCGCGGGGCGGCATGGGCGTGCGCCCCTCGGCGCGCGTGAGGATGACGGTTTGCGAGAGCTCGGGCAGGGTCAGCTCGCGGCCGATCGCCGCCGCCGCCGCCGAGAACGACGACACTCCCGGGACGATCTCGTACGCGATTCCCATCGCCTCCATGCGACGCATCTGCTCGGCCGTCGACCCGAAAATCAGCGGATCGCCCGTATGAACTCGCGCGACATCATGGCCCTTTTCGCGCGCGGCCACGATGACGTCCATGATCTCGTCCAAGGTCATTGAGCTCGAGTCGAGCACGAGCGCATCGGCGCGCGCCATGGAGAGCACTTCGCGCGGAACGAGCGAGCCCGTGTAAAGCACCACGTGGCAGTGCGCGATGAGCTCGGCTGCTCGCAGCGTGACGAGCTTGGGGTCTCCCGGGCCGGCGCCGATGATGTACACGCGCATCGCAACCATCTCCTTCACAAGCAACGCAAGACGGAGTCGCGAACGATCCGCCAGACGGGCTCCGGCGCCTCGGTGAACCAGCGGGACTCGATTCCGCCGCGCGACGCCTCGCGCACGTCATCGACGCCGAGCACGAGCCGCCACAGGCGCTCACTGACCGACCCGTTGCGCTCGACCAAGAGTCTCCTTGCGACCTCGCGAGCCAGCCCTTCGCCCTCCAGCTCGACGACCAGGTGCGGTTCGCCCACGCTCGGACTCCCCGCACGCTGTAGCCGCAGGCACGGCCGCGCGACCGCGTCGATCTCCGGCGGCGGCTCGAATCCGTGGGCGCTCCAGTCACATGGTTCCTTGGTGTTGCCCACCAGCCACCATTCGTCGCGGGTCTGGACGATCAGCGCGCCGGCAAGACGTCCGATGCGCGCCATCATTCACCCTCGCACGTGACGAGCGTTCTCCCTGGCGTCTGACCCGGCAGCGCCTCGCCATCCCATGCGTATTTGTTCGTGTACCCGCGCGGCGTCACCATGTAGCCCTCGAACACGAAGGTGGTGCTTGACCCTACGAGAACGGTCGTCAGCATGCCGATCTCGTAATCGAGGAATCGATCGAGGTCCGTGAGGATGGCGCTCTCGAGCCTTCGATAGGCGCTTTTCACGAGCGCCACCGGGGTCGATCCGGGACGGTATTTCGAGATGATTTCGTGCGCCTCGACGATGCCGCGGGTGCGACGCCCGCTCGCCGGGTTGTAGAGGCCGATGACAAAGTCGCTCGCCGCGGCAGCCTCGATCCGTTTGCGGATGATCGACCAGGGAGTCAGAAGGTCCGACAGCGAAATCGCGCAGAAGTCGTGTCCGAGGGGCGCCCCTACGAGCGAGGCGCACGAGTTGAGCGCCGTCATTCCGGGGATGATCCGAAGCTCCGGCGAGTCGCCGCGCCGCCATCCCATGTCCTTTAGGACCTGAAAGACCAGGCCCGCCATTCCGTAGACGCCGGCGTCGCCGGACGAGATGATGGCGACGCGGGCACCGTCGCGAGCGCGCTCGACGGCCGCCCGCGCGCGGCCGATCTCCTCGGTCATTCCTGTCTTGATGATCTCTTTGCCCTCGATGAGGGCCTTCACGAGACGGATGTAGGTGGTGTATCCGACCACCAAGTCCGCCTGCTGGATTGCAGCCAGCGCGGCTGGGGTCGTGTGCTCGTGCGCGCCCGGGCCGATGCCTACGATAGAGAGCGTTCCGGTGCGTGCGTCGTTCATAGGTGGCTCGTTCGCTTGGGGAAAGGGATGCGCGCTGCGGCGAAGGTCATCGAGCGGCCGGCGCCCGGTTCGGTGTAGACGCGTTTCGGGACGAGCAGCGTGTCAGCCCCCGCGGCAAGGAGTGCGGCCGGCTCGGCGACGCCGCGCGCGCCCACGTGCTGCTTCACCTTGGCGGACGGGTTCTGGATGCCGACGACGGCATCGAGTTTCTCGGCCGAAAACGCGACGATTGGCCAGCCCCGCTTGTCCGACAAGGCCACAAAGGCCTCTTCGTCCTCTTTTCTATCGATGGTCGCGATGGCCTTCACCGATTTCGCAGAGAGACCGTGCTCCGAGAGCAAGGTGTCGACGCCCCGCTCGACCATGTCCTTTCCCGCGCCGCGATCGCACCCGAGACCGAGCACGAGGCTCTTGGGGCGGTAGACGACCGCGTTGTCCCATGCCGAAGCGCCGGCGCGCCGAAGATCGCGATCGCTCGCGATGAGAAGAATCTCCCACGCCGCCGGGTCGATGCCGTCGAGCGACGTTGCATATTGCACGCCTGGCGGGAGCGGCTTGTCGAGCGGCCACCAGCTCGGCTCACCGGTCTCCTGCACGAAGAGCACCGGCGCCTGATTGACGACCGCGGCGCAACCGCGCGTCACATTTCGCTCCGCGTCGTCGAGCGTCCAGCCGAGCTCGCGGCCCAAAATGTCGACAGTCAGTGTCCCGGCAACGTCGGACGCCGTCGTGATGACGGCCTGGGCTCCGAGCGCGCCGGCGACGCGGTCGGTGAACGCGTTGCCGCCTCCCACGTGCCCGGAGAGAACGCAAATGGCGAAGCGGGCGGCGTCATCGACGCATATGACGGCCGGATCGACCTTCTTGTCTCGAAGCAATGGCGCAATCATGCGCACGACAGCGCCGACGCTGATGATGAAGACGTGACAGTCGTATGCGCCGAATGTGTCGCTCAATGCCGGTCCCATCGGTAGCGGCAGCGGTCTCGAACCGGGCGGAGCCTGCGCGTAGAGTTTCTCGCTCACGAAAAGATCGGCTCCAGGGAGTCCCACGACCAGGCGCTCGGCGATTCGCACGCCGTGCTTCGTGATCGCATAGACCGCGAACGGGCTTCTTGCGGCCGTCATGTCTCCCCCTCCCCGAGCAGCGCCCCGCTGCGTCGCCTCTGTGCGACGACCACCATGGCGAAGCAGTCGCCTCGCTCGCCGGCCACCTCGCGGACGTCACGAACGATCCGCTCGCCGCGCATCGTCGCCTTGGCCACGTAAACGGCGCGGTCGAGCAGCCCATTTCGCTCGATTGCTTCGACGAGGTGGCCCATCTCGGGGCCGATCTTCATGAAGACCACGGTGTCGAACTTGCGGAAAAGCTCGTCCGCGTCGTCGAGCCCGTATGCGCCGGGCACGATGGCGACGCGCTCGCGGCCGTCCGCCAAGGCGATCCCGGCGAGCGCGGGCACCGCCGTCACGGACGTGACGCCAGGGACGACCTCGACTTGCAGTTCGGGCCAACGTTTGCGCGCTTCCCGCTGCAGGTAGACGAACGTGCTGTAGAGCGTGGGGTCACCCTCCGTGATGAACGCAATCGATTTGCCGTCGGCGACCCGCGCGCCGATCTCGACGAGCGCGCGGTCCCAGTAGGGCCGCACGCGCGCCGGGTCGTTGCTCATGGGAAACGTGAGAAAGAGCCGTTCCTGATCGGCATTTGGTTCGACATGTTCTCGGACGATGCTCCATGCCGTCGACTCGCCGAAGTCGTTGCTCCGAGGTAGCGCCAGGACTTTCGCTCTACGCACCGTGGCAATCGCACGCAGCGTGACGAGGTCGGGCGCGCCCGGTCCGACGCCGACTCCCCAGAGAATCGGGCACGAGCTACTCATGATGGCCCGGCTTGGTGACCGCAAAAATGTGGATCGGGTTCAGGGCTTCGTAGCGCAGGTAATGGGCCAGCGGCTCTCCTCGAGCGACGTTGAGCAGCGTCACTTCGGGGACCAACCCTTTCGCTCGAAGCGAACGGTAGGCCTCCGCGACGTTGTCGAGCGTGATCGCGTTGACAACGAGGCGCCCTCCCGGCTTGAGGCGGTCGAGCGCGAAGGCAATGATCTCCTCCATGTTTCCCTTGCTTCCACCAACGAAGACCGCGTCGGGCGCCTCCAGGTCGCCGAGGGCGCCCGGCGCCATACCGGCCACGACGCGGACGTTGTCGGTGCCGTGGGTTCGGGCGTTCTCGCGGCAGATGTCCACTCCCTCGGGGTCGATCTCCACCGCATACACTCGGCCGAGCGGCGCGAGCGTCGCCGCCTCGATGGCGACGGAACCGGAACCTGCCCCCACGTCCCAGATCACCGAGTCAGCCCGAATTTCGAGCGCGGCGAGGGACAGAAGACGAACCTCGCGCTTCGTGATTAGGCCCTTCTTGGGAATGCGCTTCGCGAAGTCGTCCTCGGGCAGAAACGGAATCGCTGGCGGCGGACGCCACCCTGTGTCCGATCGGATGAGCACCAGCACATTGAGCCGCGACACGTCCTGGGATTGCGCCAGTTCTGACAGCGCTACCTTGCGGACGCGCTCTGCTGCCCCTCCGAGGTTCTCGCAGACCCAAGCGTCCCATGCGATCTCTCCGTGCTCGATCATCCGCGCCGCCAGCCGTGGCGGCGAACTCTCCGGATCCGTTAGGACCGCGACCTTGCGTGCGCGTCGGAGGCGCGCCACGAAACCGTCGGGGGACTTGCCGTGCACGGAGATGCACTCGGCGTCGTCCCACCGCACGCCGATGCGCGCGAACGCGAGCTGAACGGAGCTCGGGTGCGCGATGACGTCGACATGCTCAGCGCCGAGCTTGGCGGCGACTTGCGCACCGAAGCCGAAGAAGAGCGGGTCGCCGGAAGCCAGGACGCAGACCGTGTGTTCTTCGGCGAGCTGGGCGACTCGGTCGAGCACCGTTTCGAGCCCCGATTTGATGACGATGCGCTCGCCGGCAAACTGCGGAAAGAACGCGAGGTGGCGCTCGCCGCCGACGAGCACGTGGGCGCTGGCGACCGCGCTTGCGGCGCGGCTCGAGAGGCCCGCGCAACCGTCGTCGCCGATGCCGACAATCGTCACCGCGCGCCTCATGACGAAACCTCCGCGGAAAGCAGGAGCAGCGCGTGGATGATGGCCACCGCAACCGGGCTTCCCCCTTTGCGCCCGCGCGCGACGATGCACGGCACGCCGGCGCTTAATATGCCCTCTTTCGACTCGACCGCCGACACGAACCCAACTGGAACTCCGACGACGAGCGCCGGCCGGGCACCCGCCGCAGCGGCCTCGTCGACCAACCGCGCCGTTTCCAGAAGCGCCGTCGGCGCGTTCCCAATCGCCACGATGGCACCGTCGAGCACGCCCTCTCGTTGCGCCTTGCGCATGGCCTCGGCGGCGCGCGTCCCGTTCTTCTCCTTCGCAGACCGAATGACGTCGTCATCCGAGATGAAGCAGTGGACTTTGCAGCCGTAGGCCCTCAGCCGGTCTGCGTTGAGCCCCACTTCGATCATCTTGACGTCCACCACGATCGGGCATCCCCGCCGAAGAGCCGACACCCCCGCTTTTACCGCGTCGTTCTGGAAACGCATCAGCGACTTGAACTCGAAGTCGGCCGTGGCGTGAATCACCCGCCGCACGACCTGCCACTCTGCGCCCGCAAAGCCATGGGGCCCGGCCTCCGCATCGATGATCGCGAAGCTGCCGTCTTCGATGCTCCGTCCCAGCGCCGTCATCTGTCGCATGTCGTTCATGGCGTCTCCGTAGTGCTCGACGACGGGGGTTCGGATGACCCCGGTGGGTAGCGCCCGAGCAGCGAACCGTCGAAGTCGACGAGGAAGGCGCTCACTTCGAGCTCGCCTCCCGCGTGCGCGCGTCCGTGTTCGACGACCCGTCGACAAATCAACGTCGTTATCCCGGTGAGGCCCCTGGCGGCGCACAGCTCGAGGACATGACGGGCCGTGTTGGCGGCGCGGATCTGGTCGCAGAGATCGGTCCCCCCGCCGAGCTCCGCCGCAAGCGTCGCGAGCAGCTCCGTGTTCACTTCGCTCCCAGCAGCGTGGGTCATCATTTTTCCGTCGGCCATCTTCGACAGCTTGCCGATCATGCCGACGACGATCGCGCGCCGCGCGCGCCGCCGGGCGCAGTGGCGCAGCCCGGTCCCGATGAAATCGCCGACCTGAACAAAGGCCTCCACGGGCAGATGCCGGTGCAGCCTCATCGCGTGGGCTTCGCTCTTGCCGCCGGTCGTAAGGACGAGCTCGTCGAGACCCCGCTCGCGAGCGACGTCGATGGCCTGCACCACACTCGCGCGATAGGCCGCCGTGGAGAATGGTTTGACGATCCCGCTCGTTCCGAGGATGGAGATACCCCCCACGAGCCCGAGGCGGGCGTTGGTCGTCTTCTTGGCCATCTCCTCCCCGCCTGGAACGGAGATGCTCACCACAGCGCCGGGCCAAGCGGTACCCGCAAGCTCCTCGACGACCATCTCGGAGATGTTGCGTCGGGGCACCGGGTTGATGGCTGGACCGCCCACTTCGAGGCCGAGACCAGGCTTGGTGACCGTCGCTACGCCGACGCCACCCGTGACGACAACCCCCGGCTGCGCCGAGAGAGAAACCTCTGCCACGATCTCGGCACCGTGCGTGCAATCGGGATCATCGCCCGCGTCTTTGATGACGCTGGCGATTGCGCCGGTCGCCTTTTGCTCACACTTGGCAAGAGGAAAGGTCACTTTGGTGCGGTTCGGCAGGGTGGTTTCAATCTCTGACAGCGGGCCACCGCGCAACAGCAAGCGTGTCGCAGCCTTTGCCGCCGCCGCCGCGCAAGCGCCGGTCGTGAAACCCGTACGCAGCCCGCGACGATCTCGAGGTGCGTCTCGCGCCGGGTCGTGACAGGCGTCCGGAGGAGTGTCTCGCGCGGGCGCGACCGCAGTT
>Ga0210409_10008333_pt1 | contig 10561 bp, 5 predicted proteins | sample IncBWH17MmetaG_FD_161649 | JGI IMG/M metagenome (GOLD analysis project Ga0210409, IMG submission 161649) | Forest soil microbial communities from Barre Woods Harvard Forest LTER site, Petersham, Massachusetts, United States - Inc-BW-H-17-M | ecosystem: Environmental > Terrestrial > Soil >...
ACGTGTTGAAAAACATGTGGGTATCGCTGGAGGTCCCACATCCAGAAACGGGGCAGGCACCGAGAACCGTCCGAGGCCGAGTGGCATGGATTCAGCGCCCGCGAACTGTTCGGCAGCTCTTCCAAGTCGCGCTGGAACTCGACGTTCCAGGAAATGCCTGGGGTATTGCGTTTCCACCGGACGACTGGTTTTCGTTTCCCAACGAGGCGCACGCCAAAGCAATAGCGGAGGCCAAGGCGCACGAGACCGCAGGCGAGGAACGGCAAGAGCTGGCGTTGACGGAAGAGATCCACGTTCCTCTCGGCGAACCGGAATCGCACGCGGAGGGTCAAACGATAACACCCGAGGCCGAGGCCGTCGAAGCCACCGAGAGCGTTCAGGACAATCTCCGAGTCTTTCCTTCCATTGCCAGCACGACCGATGCGTCATTGCAGCTTGCAAGGCAGGTCACACGACTTCTCGCCGACGCCAAACAACAGATAAACGCGGCGGCGCGCGAAGCTGCCGAGCATGCGGTGTCGGCAGAGCGGCGGCTCTCGTTCGAACAATGGGAGCAAAAGTTTGCGACTGCGCGCGCGGAAATTTCGGGTGAAGTTGAGCACGCTATCGAGCGAATCCAAAAAGAGACTGCCAAGCAGGCGAGAGCAGCGAATTCCGCTGCCGCAGAGGCATTACAAACGGAATTGCCGCGCTGGCTTGCGCCACAACTGGAACAACTTACACGCGACCTAACAATACAGCTGTCCAATGCGGGCGCCGCCCAGCGGGGTGAGCACGCGAAACAGTTGTCGAGTGCAACCGATGCGCTGCGGAAACTTTGCCAGCATGCGGAAGAATCCGCCGCCCATCTACGTGCGCAGGCGGAACAATCAGCGGCACGGATCGCCGAGCAAGCCGGAGCCGTCACGCGAACTGTTGAAGAAGCTGCGCGTCAGAGCGTAGAGAAGGTGGCATCACAACGCGAGTCCCTGGACACAGCAGCGAACGAAATTAATGAGAACATGTCCTCCGCGATGCGCGCGGCGGAAGGATCCTGGCAGAATCACCTCGCTCAGGACCTTGACTCCGCGAAGGCACGCTTGCAGGGAATGCTCGAAAGTACGCTTGCGTCGGAACAGGCACGTGCGGCGAGCGGGCTGGAAGAGCAAACAACGAAATTGAAGTCACAACTCGAGGAAGAATGGACTCGGATAGCTGGAAGACTGCGAGAGTCCGCAGCCGTGGCAACCGCCGAAACGGAACAACGGCTGGGGGCGCTGCGAGATTCGCTCCAGGGGCATTCCGAGAGACTCGAAGAGGCTCTCGGACGCGCGGAATCGTCCGCCGAACGGCTGGATAATTTTTCAACGCGCATCGAAAGCGCGCAACAGCAGGCCATGGGCGCGTTCCAATCGCAACTGGACGATGTGCTATCTCTGCACCGGAACGAGCTGCATCGCCGCTCGGAATCTCTAATCGGAGAGATCAACGCGCGAATCCAGGGAGAGTTCGAAGAATCCAACCGGCGGACACTGGCGCAGTTCGAAGAGCAGGTTCAATCGGTGATGCATCCGCATTTGGCGAAAACCGAGGAGGCAATTCAGCGGCTCGCGGGCGGGCGCTCCATGATCGATGCGGCGCTGACCCTGCACCAAGACCGTATTCGCAGTACAGCGGACGAGGCATTCGGCGAATCGCTGGCGCGTTTCCGGGAAAACCTCGGAAGTGTCGAACAGCTCTTGCAGGAGTCCGAACAGACTATTACGGAGCGCAATCTCGCGGAACTGGAAGCAAAAGCCAGCGACTTGAAGCACCGGGCGGCGGAAGAGCTGTTCAAGACAGCCGAATGGTACGAAAAAAAGGCGCAAACCCAGATTCAAACCTTCACAGACAAGACCGCGGAGCTGGCTGCCAGCCAACTTCGCGAGAAGGCAGGAGAAGTATCCAGCAAATTCGCGAGCGAGCTGGACAACTCCAGCCGGAACTTTGTGGTGCATACGCAGACGCAAATGGAAGAAGTGGTGCGTGATGCGTTCACGAGGGCCAGAGAACTCTTTGCTGAAGCAGCCGACACGACCTCGGCAGCTTTCACGGACGAAATACAGCGCAACGCACGACAGGAACTGGATGCCGTCGGAGAGGAAGTACGGAAATATGTGGGCGAAACGCGGGAGCAGATGGAATCCTTGAGCAGCGAGCATTTCCAGAAAATTACGGCAGAGCAGGGCGCTTTCCTGCGGCGCTTCCACACCGCAATGAGCGGCGCGCTCGATTCCGGAATTGCAGAAGCACATCAGCGGGTGCAAGCCGGACTTGCGCCGTTGCTCGATTCCTGGAAATCGATGACGGAAAGGCACCAGGCAGAGATGCGTACGGTATACGGACGAATGGGCGATGAATCGGCGGAGCAATACCACTCTCGCCTGGAAAATGTCTCCAAACAGTGGATGCTCGCCACGGTGACCACGCTGGATCATCAATCGCGAGAGGTGCTGAACGGAATTGCGGCAGCAGCGGAAGAGAAGTTGCGTGAAACCTGCGCGCGTGTATTTGCGGGGATTGGGGACACGTTGCGGGAGCGGCTGCAACAAATTGCTTCAGGATTTAACGCGCCTGCGCCGCCTTCGGCGCGCTAAACCAGAGTGGAGAAATCTCTCGGCCGGTCCATCCTGCGAGAAACATGAGCTGCTTCCAGGCCCGTCGGCCGCCTTGCTGCCATTCGCCTCTTCCCTGACAGGTCGGTATAATTCATGGGGTTCCGCAAACTATGGCTAATCGCGCCTACTTGCGCGTGTGGACGCGCGACTTCTCCGAATCCACGATGATTGCCGAGTTCGCGAGGTTTCTGGCAACCGCTCCGCTGTCAGCATCGCAAAGCTCGTTCGCCCAACTGACGATCCAGCCCATTGATGCGACCGAGTCCCCTCTGGCGGAGTGGGACTTACGTCCGTTGGGACACGGTGCCGCCGAAGTCGCGGCCCTTGCCGCGCAGCATCTGCACGCGGACTCTGCATATATCGCGGAGGCCAGATGGGACGTCTGGAGCCTGGACATGGAGTCTTTGAAATGGAGGCAGCAGCCGGAGCCGTTGCTTCTTACGTGCCACGGACTCGAATACGACGACGGAATCGCTGCAACGGAAGGACACTTTGTTGCGGACCTGGGCTTTGAGCATTTTTTCACGGGGCATGGCGGGCTGCTGGCTCCGGGGACGGCGGCGAATCCTTTCAGCTCCTCCGATCACCCCGTGGAACACACGTTCCGGCGGTGGATGACGGCAGGCGGAAACTTGAAGGAATATCACGCGAAGACGAGAGAGAACATCGAACAGTTGTTCCATTGGGTGGAGGCAATCGAACGTGCTCTGCCGGTGCGAAGGAGCGAGCTGTGGTCCGAGGGTGAAGAAAACTTTGAAGAGCGGCTCGATGCGATTGTTACCCAGCGTTAGGGGAAAGGGCGCCTCAAGATTGAGGTTTTCCCGGCGATATAGCGGTGTATTGGCGGGTTGCGATATAGCTGAGCCGGATGGCACTTTCACGCTGGGCAGACAACCTATAGAATTGTGTGAGCACGTATTCGATTGAGCGGCGTCCTGTTCGCGGAGATGAGAGATGTGCGGTGCGATTCGGAAGAGGACTAATGTTCCGGCGCACAGTGACGATCGGAGTTTCTACGTCAGGTTCATGATAGAAAGACTGCTCCAAACCAATCTGTTGGCAGCTAACCAGGCCCCTGTGATTCCGTCTTTTCAAGGGAAGGATGCTGCGGACGGGTTGCACACGGCCCTTGCCGGACACTATGGGGGTTCACCGCAGATCTTATTAAGGATGCTGTGCTGCGTGTGTTTCTTGACGGGCTGCGGTGCTCAGGAGCCCGCGCCGACGACGACCGCACAAGCGGAGGCAAAGCCAGCGGAGCCCGCTGTGCCCGAAAACGTCCAAGGGGCGGCGGAGGCTTCGCTGGGATCTGAAACACAAGTGCTGGTCTTTGGCGATCTGGCCAAAACCGGAAAACAGCAATTTCTTGCAGCGAATGTTGTTCCCAAAACGCCCACGAACAGCACTCCGGGAACGATAGTGACGCGGGCTGTCATCGCAGAAAACAACGATGGAAAGTGGATGGAGCTCCTGCGCTGCGATGAGTACCTGAAAAATGAAAAAGGTTACCTTGGCCTGACGCCGCTCAGCGGGGTCAATGGGTGGCGGATACAATATGAGCAGGACAAGGAGAAAGGATTGCAGGTTTACTTTACTCCCCTGAAGGTGGACGGAAGCGCACATGTGCTCCCGATCGGAGTTCGGTGGAATCCAGCAACGAAGAGGTATCAGTCGCTGGATCGCACCTATGAACATTTCCTCTTGGAAGCGCCGTCACTCGAGCGTGCGAGGTCGATGCTGCGATGAGCACCCCCGGAACTGCTGTCTCCCCCGCTGAGACAAAGAAAACCGCGAAGACAACTGCGGGGAAAAATCTCCTTGGGCTGGTGCCGTACCTCGGCCGCTACAAACGCGCAATAGCAGAGGGGTTGTTGACGCTGGCGCTGATGGGGGTTGTTGGCAGCCTGATTCCGCTCGCGACAGGCGTCATTACGGACACGCTCGCTGGGAGTCCTCAGCCTTTCGCACACGCGAACGCTGGCCCTGCGGCGACAATAACAGCCGGTTCCTGGCTGGGCCGGATGATCCCCTATTACGCTCCCGGAAGCCGGCACACCCTCGGAATTTATTGCCTGGTCCTCATTTTTTGTGTCCTCGTGAAAGGCTACTTATCGTTCTCGACGCGCTGGATTCTCATCGGAGTGTCGCGGGATATTGAGTTTGATCTACGAAATGATCTGCTGAAGCGGCTTTTAGTCCTTGAACCGGAATTTTATGTCCGCAACCGAACTGGCGAGCTGATGTCGCGAGCGACAAATGACTTGAATGCTGTTCGCATGGTCCTGGGACCGGGGATTATGTACACGGCCACCACCATCGTCACGATGGTGCTCGCGATCGGGATCATGTTGAAGCTCTCGCCCTCGCTGACGTTGTGGGTCCTTCTGCCCGTCCCTGTTGTCGCGCTCGCGGTTCGGCACTTTGGAAAGGTAATCCACGACCTGTACGAGAAGATCCAAGCCTCGCTCGCGACACTTTCGGCGAAGGTGCAGGAAAACCTTTCCGGCGTGCGCGTGGTTCGCGCGTATGCACAGGAAGAAGCGGAGATGCGCGGATTCGATGAGCCGAATCGTGAGTATGTGGCACGAAACGTGAAACTCATCCGCATGTGGAGCATGTTTATGCCCTCGCTCCAAGCACTGATCGGGACCACCTTTTTGATCGTGTTATGGATGGGCGGCTTCCAGTTCTTGCGGGGCGATCTATCCTTAGGCGGACTGGTCTCGTTTTACACATTTCTGAATCTGCTGGTATGGCCAATGATTGCGCTTGGATGGGTGACGAATATATTCCAGCGCGGGGCCGCTTCCATGGGCCGATTGACGTACATTCTCCATGCCCAGCCGCAAATTGACGACCGCGCGGCGAAACTTTCCGCTGCAAGGCAACCCGACGGCGAAATCGAATTCCGGCATCTCACGTTCACCTACCCGACGACGTTGTCCGGCGATGGCGCAAACGGTTCTGGAAAATCGAATGGCTCCGGTGCTCATCCCGTTCTCAGCGACGTAAACCTGCGCATTCCCGCGGGTTCCACACTTGCGATCGTCGGACCGACGGGCAGCGGGAAGACTACACTTGCCGCGCTTGTGGCGCGGCTCTGGGAAGCTCCCGAGGGCGAGGTCCTGATCGATGGGCGGCCAATCCGTGAATGGCCGCTGGAGACGCTGCGGCGTTCGATCGGATATGTGCCACAGGATACGTATCTTTTCAGCGACACCGTCGGCGGGAATATTGCGTTTGGGATTCCACAGTGTGACGCAGAACGGATTAAGGAGGCAGCGGAGATTGCCAGCCTTGATGCCGAAGTCGAAGCGTTTCCCGCGAAATACGATACTGTCGTCGGGGAACGTGGGATCACGCTCTCCGGCGGACAAAAGCAGCGCACGGCTATCGCTCGCGCCGTGGTGCGCGACCCACGGATCCTAATTCTTGATGACTCGTTATCGAGCGTCGACACTCAGACGGAAGAGCAAATCCTTGGCCGGCTGCGCGGCATCATGCGAGGCCGGACGACAATTTTGATTTCACACCGGACGTCAACGGTGCGGGATGCCGATCAAATCGTAGTGCTGCGCGGTGGGAAAATCACCGAGCGTGGAACTCACGATGAGCTTCTAGCCCGCGAAGGCTACTACGCGGATCTATACCAGAAGCAATTGTTGGAAGAAGAGCTCGAGAGAGCATGAGTAACATTCACGAAGAAGAGGCGCTCGGTAAAGCCTACGATTCGCGGCTGATGAAGCGGCTGCTGCAGTATATGCGGCCGTATAAGTGGCGCGTCATCTTTGCGCTCACGCTTACGCTGGCCGTCACGCCCCTCGAACTGGCCCCTCCAAAGCTCTTCCAGGTCGCGGTCGACCGCTATCTGGTGCCTGCATCACACCAGCTTTTGGAGATGACGTCGGCGAAGCGCGGGCTCATTGTGATCAGCTTCGTCTATCTTCTTGTTCTTATCTTCGACTTCCTTGCCCAATACGTGCAGATTCGAATCATGCAGCGCGTCGGACAGCAAACCATGTACGACATGCGTGGTGAGATTTTCAGGCACATGCAACGCCTGCCAATGAGCTATTTCGACCGCAATCCGGTCGGCCGGCTTGTCACTCGTGTTACCACAGATGTGGACGCACTGAACGATCTCTTCGCGGCCGGAGTCGTGACAATGATCAACGATTTCTTTCTGCTGGCCGTCATGGTGGGCGTCCTTCTATTTCTCAACTGGCGCCTGGCCATGGCCGCGCTGTCGGTCCTCCCCTTAATTTTCGTGGTGACCATGATTTTTCGTAAGTATGTGCGTGAGGCAAACCGCCGGATTCGCACGGCCATCGCTCGCATCAATTCGTTTCTCCAGGAATACATATCCGGTATGAGCATCGTGCAGATATTCAACCGTGAGCAAAAGGCGAAGGAAGAGTTTGAGCGCCGCAACCGGGACAACATGCGCGCCTGGCGAGACGCAATTCTGGCGTTCGCGCTTTTTTACCCGGCGGTGGAAATCCTGAGCGTCGCGGCCATTGCTCTGATCTTCTGGGTCGGCGGCCTCCGTGTTCTCTCGAATTCGCTGACACTGGGTGTTCTGGTAGCCTTTATGCAGTACGCGCAACGATTTTTCCGGCCGATTCAGGATCTCAGTGAAAAGTTTAATATTTTGCAGTCGGCCATGGCCGCGTCGGAGCGGATTTTCAAGCTGCTGGACGAGCCATTGACGGTCACTTCGCTTCCGAACGCGGTGCGGCTTGATCAGCCGCGTGGCGAGATTGAATTCCGCAACGTGTGGTTCAGCTACCGCAACGTGGCGGAACCCGCGGACGAAGACTGGGTGTTGCGCGACGTTTCTTTCCGGATTCCGCCGGGCGAGAACTTCGCCATCGTCGGCCACACCGGCGCGGGCAAGACCACGCTCATTTCGCTGCTGCTGCGCTTCTATGACATTCAGCGCGGGCAGATCCTTCTTGACGGCGTCGATATCCGGATGCTCGATATGCAAGACCTGCGCCGGCAATTCGGCATTGTGCTGCAGGATCCGTTCCTCTTCACGGGAACGATTGAGTCCAATATCCGTCTGGGCACGCCGGGGATTACCCGAGCGGCCGTCGAGCATGCGGTGGGAGAGATCGGTTTGGGCGATTTCGTGGGAAGCCTGCCGGAAGGCGTTGCCACAGATGTGAACGAGCGCGGGTCGACTTTGTCTGTGGGGCAACGCCAGCTCATCAATTTTGCGCGGGCACTGGCTCATAATCCGCGTTTCCTGATACTGGACGAAGCCACTTCCAGCGTCGACACGAAGACGGAACTTCAAATCCGGGAAGCTCTGGACCGGCTGCTCTCCGGACGCACGGCACTGGTAATCGCGCATCGCTTGAGCACGATTCAGCACGCTGACCGCATTCTTGTTTTTCACAAGGGGCGGCTGCGCGAACAGGGCGCTCACCAGGAACTCCTGGCGCAGCGTGGCATCTACTACCGGCTCTATCAGCTCCAATACAAGGAGCAGGAACTGCCCGTGCCCATGGATACAAACCGACCCATGGGGCCGGCATTTCCCTCGCCTTTGCCGGCGAACGACTGATTGATTCTCTTAGCGCATGACAACGATTCCCCTTCTACTTTCCGCGGGTGAATCCAGCGGGGACATGTACGCTGCGCAGCTCGCGATCGCGTTGAAGCAAAGGTTGGACGTGGCGATTTTTGGCATGGGCGGGCCGCGGATGCGTGCGGCTGGAGTGGAAGTCCTAACGGACTATTCAGAAGTTTCCGTCGTGGGCATTACGGAAATTCTGAGTCATTTGCCCTCGCTGGTTCGCGCGATGCGGCACATTGTCGCGGAAGCAGAACGACGAAAGCCACCCTTTGCGATTCTGACGGACTTCCCGGGCTTCCATCTGCGGCTGGCCAGGAAGTTGCGCCGGCAAGGTGTCCGCAACATTTATTATGTTTGCCCGCAATTTTGGGCCTGGCGGCCGTGGCGCGTGCGGGTGGTACGGCGGCGTTTCGAGCAAGTTCTTTGTATTTTCGCTCTCGAAGAGAAATTCTACGGCGACGCGGGCGTACCGGTGAAATTCATCGGGCATCCCCTCGTGGGGAACGTGCATGCTTCGCAGAGTCGCGAAAGGTTTTGCTGGGAACACGGTCTAGACGCAGCGAAACTCCTGGTCACCCTGTTGCCGGGAAGCCGCCACGCGGAACTCACGCAACACTTGCCCGTTCTAGGCGAGGCATGCAGATTGATTCAGCGCGAATTGCCGGCACAGTTTGTCATTGCGGCGGCGCCCGGTACTAGCGTGACGGAATTGAGAGAAGGCTGGCCTCCGGGAATAGTGACTCGCGTTTTGGAAAACCAGACGTACAACGCCCTCGCCGCGGCAGATGCGGCTATCATTTCTAGCGGCACGGCCACGGTAGAAGGCGCACTTCTCGATGTGCCGATGGTCGTGATCTACCGCGTCACGCCACTGACCGCGCTACTCGCGAAACCTCTCCTGCGCACGCCTTACTTCAGCATGGTCAATTTGATTGCGCAGCGCCGCGTGGTGCCGGAGCTGATCCAGCGCGATTTCGTGCCGGAGCGCGTCGCGAGCGAGGTCTTGCAACTCCTGCGAGATTCGCACGCGAGAGAACAGCTTCGCGTCGGGCTCGCTGACGTCCGCGAGAAGCTTGGCCCGCCGGGCGCCGTGGAACGCGCTGCAGACGCGATTGCGGTCCTTCTTCGGGCCACCTCTGGCAACGCTTTGTGAGGTCTCTGCTATCCTAATAGGTGGGTATCGAGTCGAAATATTTGAAAGGGGTCCGATGACCCTCTGCCGAAGACTCTCTCATGCGCTATTCTTTGTTTCTTTGCTCTTCGTCACCCACGGTGCCGCGCCTCTGCATGCCCAGGGGTCCCGCCCAACTGGCTTCCTGGCGGAGCATTATGATGTCTCCGCCTCCCTGGATCCATTTAGCCAGACCATATCCGCCGTCGCGAAGGTGGACTTCAGAGCAGTCGAAGCATCGAGCAGCGTCCGGGCGGAACTCCATCCGAATTTGAATGTGACCGAAGTCAGGGGCGCCGACGGAAAATCGCTTTCCTTCGATCGGGACAGTCAAAATCCGCTGTTGGTGACCGTTATGTTGCCTTCTCCGGTAGGGGCGGGGGGCCGCACGACGCTTACCTACACATACGCGGGTATCCTGGCCAACGAAGAAAACAGCCCCGTACCCGGCGTGCGAATGGCGTCAATCAATAAAGAAAATGCGTATCTGTTGCTCCCAGCACGCTGGTTTCCGCTGACGAATTTTCCTTCCAACCGTTATACGGCGACGTTTCACCTTAACGTGCCTGATACATTTGCAGTAGCGGGAAGCGGCAAAGCCTCGGCACCCTCGCCAGCGGCAGCCAAGCCACCATTGCAGGGCGGGCGCCTCTTGTACACTTTTCAGTGCAACACCTCTGCTCCCCATGGCACCTTCGTTGCCGGAAATTTGCAACTGAACCCCAAACAGGCCGAAGGGTTGAACGTGGCAGTATATGCTCCGCGAGCCGCATCCGGAAATGCTCAAGACTTCGCCAGTGATGTGGCACGCTCCGCGGTAATTTTTTCCGACATGTTCGGACCCCTGCAGGATACTGATTTTACTATCATCCAGCTTCCGGACGGCACGATGCGCGATTTTGCCGCGCCCGGAGTGCTCCTGCTGAGCCGGCGAATGTGGGATCCGAAATTCGGCGATCGCACGATCGCGCGCCTGGTAGCTTCGCAGTGGTGGGGCAATTCGGTCTTGCCCGCGACGCCGGGAGACGTATGGATCAGCGATGGTCTTGCGCGTTATTCGGAGGCAATGTATGCAGAGCAGAATGCGGGGAAGGAGGCAGGCTTAAAGGCGGTCGATGAGTTTGCGGTGGGCTCGCTGATGTATGAAGATGCTGCTCCGATTGCGCAGGC
>Ga0210409_10008334_pt1 | contig 10560 bp, 8 predicted proteins | sample IncBWH17MmetaG_FD_161649 | JGI IMG/M metagenome (GOLD analysis project Ga0210409, IMG submission 161649) | Forest soil microbial communities from Barre Woods Harvard Forest LTER site, Petersham, Massachusetts, United States - Inc-BW-H-17-M | ecosystem: Environmental > Terrestrial > Soil >...
CGTGAGGACCAGCGAGCCGACAAACCGCAGTTCGGCTTCCTGGGCTTCGTCGAGGGTCGGGGTGTTCTCGGGGGAGAAACTCAACCAGCCATCCTCATACAGCTTGAGCACCGCCCACCAGTTGAGATGCATTTCCTCGCACACGCCGCGCGGGGTGGCCGGAAAGAGCAATTGCTGGGCGGCGGCGACGCGGGCACTCTGCGGATTGTCGTCGTGTAGATGGAACAGCAGTGCCGGGACGGCGGCGGCGCCGGTCACCGGGTAATGATTCGGCTCGAAACTCGCGTGCATGGCCCTCAGAGACAACAGCGATTTCTTCCACAATCCCCTACAGACCGCCACCCCTTCCGCCATCCAGCGGCTCAGCGATTCCGATATTACCGCGGCACGACGAGAAGGGAAGGGAAAAATCTATGCGGGCGAAGGGCGCAATTCAGAGGCCACGGGCCAGCCCGGATATTTCACACTTGCCAGGGCGGAGCGCAGGCATCAACCGTGACCTTGCGTTCCTCGATAAGGAAATCCAGACAGCCTCGCCGCGCGACGGTCTGCAAATAATCCCGCGCGCGGTCCAGCCGGGCGCCAGGGTTATCGGGCATGGCGATTAGCGCGACCAGGGCAGCCGCGCCTTGCCGATGATGGGGAAGCCAGGCGTCCACCCAAACGTAGAACGGCAGCGGCAGGCCCTCGGCGGCCCGAACGGCAACCACAATGACATCCGCGCGCAAGGCAGTGGACACTGCCCCGGCCAGAACCGCCGGTTCGCTAAGCTCACCTATCTTCCACCAGGTCCTGCGGACGGTGTCCTGGCCGACCAGTCCGGCGACCCGCTCACAGAACTCGCTGGCCCAGCGGCGAGTTGCCGGATCTTCATAAACAACTGTGACGTTTAGCGCATAATCGACGCGAGAGGCGCCGATCGCCGCTTCCTGCAAGGGAGCGATTTGTTCTAAGGCAGCCGCTGGTACCGGAGGCTCTAGAGCGGGCTTCACGCGGCTTTAGCGGTCTTGATTGGCCTTGTCCATGCCACGTCGCCAGACCAGTGGATGGGAAGGAAGCCGATGGCTATTGGCCGAGCTTGGAGTAGAAAGGAGGACCCAGCGTCCCGAAGTGTCCCCTCAAACCCCCTAAGAGGCGGACCATACCGAGACGCCGGGTCTTCTCCCAACCGACCCTCTGTTCTCCGTACTAAAAGTAAAAGCCTGGTTCCGTCAGCGGCGCGCATAGAGCATCACTTCTGTTTTCCGACTGAGTCCTGGCGGCCGCTCAACCGGGCGCAGGCACAGGCCGCTCAACGGTGGCGAGAATAGAAGGTAGAGTCTTTTTCGAACAGTCGGGAAGAACAGAGAATTTGTGTCAGGGAATTACCTGACAGGCGGAAACCGGAAAGCAGGCGCGCGCCAGAGGCGCAGGGGGCCCAAAAAGTGCCCGCCTCATTACCTCGGCGGCTACAAGCTACGAGTCCGCGGGGGACTGCTCGGCCAACAGGAAATGCATGCGCCCTTGGCGCGCCACGGCGCGCAGGTATTCGCGAACGCGGCCGGATTCGGCATTCGGCCGTTCGACCGCACCCAGCAGGGCGACCAGGGCGCTCCCGCCGGGAAGATGATGGGGCAGCCAGGAGTTGACCCAGACGTAAAAGGACAGCGGCAAACCTTCGGTCGCAGTATGCGCCACGACCACCAGGTCGGCCCGCATCGCCTGCGAGACCGCGCCGGCCAGCACCCCGGGATGACTCAGGTCGCCCAGCTTCCACCAGGTGCCGCGGACCACGTTTGACCCGGCCAGTTTTTCCGCGCGGTCAAAGATGTTCTTGGCCCACTTCCAGGTCAGTGCATCTTCGTAAACCAGCGCCACATTCAGCGCGTACCCCGACCCCGGCAAGCTGCTAACCAGCTTGTCCAGGCGCCCATTGAGCTTGGTGACAGACGTTTGTGTCATAATTTTGTTCCCTCGCGGTGATGTTGCCAACCGCGCCGCTTGAGCAGTTATTGACAGCTCGTCCTGCCGCAGGACAATCCGGCCAGCCCCTCAGCCGGCCACATGTTCGTCTTCCTGCATTTAACAGGAGCCGTCATCGCCCGCCGCTCGAACCGCCGGCTGCCGCTCTGTTTTGGTCCGGCCCGGCAGGCCGAACGGCGGGAGACAAAAGTGAGGCCGCAAGTCTTATGCCATGCGCTAATTTGACACTTTAAGATCCTTCATCCAAGTGCATCTCCGATCGTTGGTCCGGAGCATGCGCTCCCAAGGTGTTGGGGTTCCGACAGGCCTGCCGGCTCGTATCGAGTTCTGCGAGTCCTCACCGCGCGTTTTTTGTCGCTCCCGATATTGAATAAAAACCAGGGTTTTGTGGTCAGATTAGGCAGGAATGAAACTTCAGCAAAAGAAGCCGTTACGGCCCTTGGCCAAAGGCCAATTGTGGCAAATCAATGATGCCTACATCCAGATCGTAGAGCTGGGCCGAAGGTTGATTCAGTACAAGATGCTCCGCCAGCAGGGCCAGCGGGCTGTCCGCACGCAGATGACAGGGATCGAAACTCTCGAGACCTATCTCAAAGACAACGCTGCTCGCCTGGTTCAATAGGCGGAATTCCGAATTGCTCGCGGCAAAGCGTTCCACGCCCTTTTTCCCTCCCCCTCAGCCCGGTCCATGAACCGGGGCGGGGACGGCCACGTCCCCGTGGTCCTCGCCTCGACCGAGGACGCAGGTAGTTCACCGGGAACCCTGGCGTTCTCAATCAGCCTCCTTGTACTTTTGCGCTATACTAGGTGGTTGCAGGGACTACGCATCAGTCATGGTCTTATGGATAAACAACGGATTATCATAATCGGCGGGGGTTTCGGCGGGGTGAAATGCGCGCAGACCTTGTGCAGTGCATTGTCGCCGGACCAGGCTGAGGTGGTGCTGTTCGATCGCCAGAATCATTTGGTATTCAGCCCGCTATTGGCCGAGGTAGTGGGGTCCTCGATTAACTCGCTGGACGTGGTCGTGCCCCTGAGGCAACTGCTGCCAGGGGTGTTTTGCCGGACCGAAGAGGTGCATGGGGTTGATCCGGCCAGGAATGAGATTGGATACAGAGCGGAGGATGGGCAGCCCGCCCGGATGAGTTACGACCATTTGGTTATCGCGTGCGGCTCCGTCGCCAACCTCAACGTCGTGCCCGGCATGGCCGATCACGCGCATCCGCTCAAGACCGTCTTGGACGCGGCCAGCTTACGGTCGCACCTGGTGGAACAAATGGAACAGGCCGAGGTGGCGGCGGACCCGGCGCGACGGGCCTGGCACCTCACCGTGCTGGTGGTCGGCGGTGGCTACAGCGGCGTCGAGGCGGCTGGAGAAATTAATGATTTGCTGCGCAGCAGTGCGCGCTACTTCCGAAACTGGAAGGAGCCGGAGGTGAAGGTCATGCTGCTCCATTCGCGGGACCAGATTCTGCCGGAGATTAGCCCCGGGCTCAGGGTTTTTGCGCGAAAGAAGATGGAGCGGGCGGGCGTGGAGATGGTTTTGAGCGCTCGCGCGGCCTCCGCAACGTCGGAAGGAGTCGGCCTGCAGGACGGGCGCTTCCTGAGGGGCGGCACGATTGTGTGCACCATTGGCAGCTCGGCGGCGCCGCTGCTCACCGGGCTAAAGGCCGCGAGGGAGAACGATCGCCTGGTGACTGAGCCCGACATGCGCCTGAAAGGCTCAAATAACGTGTGGGCAGCGGGCGATTGCGCGTGCATCATCAATGCGCAAGACGCAAAGCAGGCGCCGACAACCGGCCAGTTCGCCGAGCGCCAAGGACGGCAATGCGCGCAAAACATCGTTCGGGCGTTGCGCGGAGAGGCGACGCGCCCGTTCCGGTTCAAGCTCCTCGGCGAGTTGTGTTCCATTGGCGGTCACTCGGCGGTGGCCGACTTGTTCGGGCTGCATTTATCGGGCTTCCTGGCGTGGTTCGCCTGGCGAGGGATCTACTTGTTCAAGCTGCCCACCTGGGGCCGGAGGCTGCAGGTGGGGTTTGATTGGGCGACGCTGCTGGTGTTTCCCCGCGACCTCGCTTTCGTGCGGGTGGAGCAAACCCAGCGGGTGTCGCACGCGCATTACGGTCCGGGCGAGTTCATTATCCGGCGTGGCGAAGCGCCGACGAACTTTTATGTGCTCGAAAAGGGAGAGGTCGAGGTCGTGCGTGATAACAACGGTGCTGTTACCGAGGTAGTGGCGGTGCTGGGAGCCGGTTCGTTTTTTGGCGAACGCGCCCTGTTGGGGAACCGGCCGCGGGCCATGTCCGTCCGCGCGCGGACCCCGGTCGAGGTGTTGGTGATGGGCAAGAATGTGTTCACCCAAATGTCAGGCGCGCTTGCGCCATTCCGGGACGCGCTGGCCCAGGCGTTGAACCGGCGGGCGGTGGATGTTTGGAAGGACCGTCCCCAAGTCTATGAACTGCTCCAGCAGACGCTGGTAAGAGACCTGATGGAGGCGGTGCCGCAACCACTGTTGACGCCGACGACGACGCTGCGCGAGGTAGGGCAGGTGTTTGTCGAGCATGGGAACGAGTTTTTTTACATTTCGAGCGACGGCCAAACCATCGAAGGGGTGGTGACCATCACCGACCTGTTGCGCGGGCAGGCCAGTGGCGCGACCCGCACGACGCCCGTGAGCGAGTTCATGACGAAAAACCCGGTGGCGGTCGCCGCGGATGATACCTGCGCGCTCGCCGCGACCACCCTGCGCGAGTATCGGCTCAAAAGCCTGCCGGTGGTGGAGGACAAAACCGGCCGAAAGCTCAAGGGTTGCTTGAGAATCAGGAAACTTATGGCGTTCGTTTTGAAGGAGACGGCAGGTGAAGCTGGCTCAGTTTAACGCCTTCGCGGCGGAAAAGGGTGGCCTCAACCTTCGGCACGAACATCTGCGTCTCCGCGGGCAGGCGGTCGGCAATGGCATCGAAGCTGGCCGCTTTGCGCCAGGCGAGAAGCGACTGGACCGTCCCTTCGCCGGCGTTGTAGGCGGCCAGGGCCAGGCGCCAATCTTTGAAATGACCACGTAAGTAGCGCAGGTACTGCGCCGCGGCGCGGCCGCTGGTCTCGGGTTTGAGCCTCTGGTCCAGCGGCCAGGTGCGCAACCCGTAGCGCCGCGCGGTGTCCGGCATGAGCTGAAAGAGACCCGCCGCGCCAACCGGGCTCCGCGCGCGCGGATCGAAGGAAGACTCGACCTCGGCGATCCAGACAAGTTCGGGCGGAACCTTTTCCGCGGCGAAAATTGGCTTCAGGCATGAGATGTACGGCTTGGCATTCTTCGGCCATGGCCGCTCGGCCAGCTCGCGAACCCAGACCTCCCGTTCTCTTTGCGGCGCCGGATTGGGCGGGTGTCTGGGCGGTTGGCCGGGCTCGGTCTTTGGCGGCGGGATGAGCAGTCGAAACTGGTCGGCCACTTCCAGATAATCCAACCGGGCTTTGAGCCAGAGAGCATAGGGCAAAGTCTCCTCGTAAGATTCCAACAGCGGGAGCACAGTCCTGGCAGCGTCTTTGAGTCCCGCCAGGTCCACCACATATTCCCCGTGGAACTGTTTCTGAATTTCCGCCAGAAATTGTCTGACCTTCTCCTGGTCGGCGCTCTGCAAGACGCGCAAGGCGTCTTCGTCGAGATTCTCCTTCGCCCACTGCTGCGCCGAACGGAGGAGGTCGTCATCCACGGTCAGGGTGTCGTTCTGCCCGGGAGTGTTCAACCCCGCGAAAAGTAAAATCAGCAGAAGGCCGGTTTTCTTCATACCCGCCACTTCGCGGCCAGGAATAGGCAGATTCAGCTCGCGAGAATCTTCTCCAACCGCTGGACCAGGTCGCGCAGCCCTTCCGGGGTATCGCCGCCGCCCTGCTCGGTTATCGTCCACCCGTTGTAGCCGATGTCGTCCACGGCTTTCATCACCGCCGGCCAGTCGTCATCACCTTCGAGCAGTTTCACCTCAAAACCCTTCCACAGCCCCTCATTATCGCGCTTCTTGCGGCTGAACTCTTTAATGTGGAACTTTTGGATGCGCTTGCCCAGGATCCGAATCCACTGTTCCGGCCAGCCGAAGTTGATGATGTTGCCGACGTCGAAATGCCAGCCGACGGCCGGGCTGTTGAACTCATCGACGTAACGCACGGCTTCCAGCGGGCTGAGCAGGAACTGGTTCCAAACGTTCTCGCACGCTATCTTGACGCCGAGTTCCTCCGCCAGTGGAACGGCTTTGCGGATTTCGACCTGCGAGCGCGTCCAGGCGTCCGCGTAGCTGACCTCCTTGCTGACGACGGCTGGAACAAGCAAAACGGAGGACGCGCCGTACCGTTTCGCGTCGCGCAAGGTTTGTTTGAGCGCCTCCAAACCCTCCTCGCGCACTTTCGGGCTCGGATGAGAAAGCGGCTTGGACCAGTGATGGACGCCGCAAACGCTGGGAATGAACAGGCCGGTTTCGTCGCGCGCGCGGATCACTTCATCCTGGTCCATGTGGCTGTTCATCTCGGCGCCTTCAAAGCCTGCTTCTTTGACAGCCTTCATTTTCTCGAGCAAAGAGCCTTTGATGCCGACGGTGCCCCACATAATGGCCTTCTTGATGGGACGCTTCCTAGAGGCAGTGCTCGCCGAAGTCTCCTGGTCTGCGCCCAGTGTTGCCGGTGCTACCGCCGCCAGCGCCAGCGCACTCGCGCCCGTTCGAAAAAAATCGCGACGATTCATAGATTCTTTCCCGCTTGAACCTTTCACGTTTTAACGCTTTTAACGTTTTAACCTTTTAACCTTTTAACGCCTTCACGTTTCACGTTTCACGTTTCACGTTTCACGTTTCACGCTTCACGCCTCACACCAGCTTCGTGACTCCCGGCATCGCCAGGGGCGCGATGTCGAGCTTCATTTTCCAGTCAATCGGGTCGGGCACGATTTTTTCCTCGGAGTTCATCGCTTGTTCCCAGGTGATTTCCTGGCCGGTGTAGGCGGCCATGCGCCCCATCAGGCCCATCAGCGTGCTTTGTGCCATCCAATGACCGTCGTTCATGGGCTGGCCGCTGCGGATGCTGGCGAACAGCTCGTTGTGCTCGATCTGGTACATATCGACCTTTGGCCCGGTTTCGCGATACCGCCAGGTCTCCTTGCCCTTGATGTAAGGCGCCATCCAGCCGGATTTGCCGATGCCCTCGGACCCCATCAGGTAATCGGAGTTGTCCGTATAGGTGTTGCCGACCTGCCTTTGGCCGAGGAACGCGCGGACGTCGTTGGGGAATTCGTACACCACAAACATGTGGTCGAAAATGTTGCCCTCGTTATTCGGCGTCTGGCGCCCCCCCACGGCGACGGCTTTGAGCGGAGGCTGGTCTTTCAAGGCCCAGGCGACCTTATCGACGCTGTGACAGGCCTGCTCCACATAACCGTCCCCGGACAGCCAGACGAAATTGTACCAGTTGTGCAACTGCCACTCCAGGTCGCCCATGCCGGAGGGACGCTCGCTCGCAGGCGGCATCGGTTTGACGCGGCCGGCGTAGTAGGTAGCGTAGATCGCGCGGATATCGCCGATCGCGCCGTCATGAATCCGTTTGTAGAACTCGCGACGCGGGGTGTCGTAACGCCAGCAAAACCCGGCTACCAATGACAAGCCCTTTTCCTTGGCGGCTTTGGCGGACTCCATCACCGAACGGACGCCCGGCGCATCGGTTGCCATTGGCTTTTCGCAAAAAACGTGTTTGCCGGCGTCAATCGCCGCCTTGAGATGCGTGGGGCGAAACCCAGGCGGCGTGGCCAATAACACCACATCGACGTTGGCGATGACCTTTTGGTAAGCGTCCAAGCCGATAAACGAGGTTTCAGGCGTAACTTTAATTTGCGCTGCATGGCTCTGTTGCAGGCCCTTCAGGCTGCTCTGGAGCTGGTCCTCAAACACATCGCCCATCGCGGCGAGCACAACATTTTTGTCGGCGCTCAGCGCCTGGCTGGCGGCCCCGGTGCCACGCCCGCCACAGCCGATAAGCCCAACGCGGAGCCTATCGTTGTTTTCTTTGGCAAAGAGGCTTCCGGGCAGAATCGCCGGCGCGGCGAGGGCACCGCTCACGAGAGCGGAGGTCTTGAGGAAATCCCGGCGAGAGGTTTTGGAATCGGATGGCGTATTCATGGTGCAATGATAATTGAGCGATATTGGGCGGCTGTCACTGGCGAGTAAATACCCAATTTGGGGTATTGCCGCCCGGCGAGAGGTACGCTAAAGATAAGGCCCACCGGAAGCGGGTGTGGTTCAGTGGTAGAATGCGGGCTTCCCAAGCCTGAGATGAGGGTTCGATTCCCTCCACCCGCTCCAATTATAATCAATGACTTACGAAGCAGTGCCGTAAAAGTGCAGTAAGTCGCTCCTACGCCCTTTTTTTGACGGCCTTGAACTCGCGTTTTTCAAAGAGTGCGGTCTGGAGGCTTGCCTGCGAGTTTTTCGGTGGCTCAGGAACTCCGGGTCGAAAGGGCTTGGCAGAAGCGGTGGGGGGCTGGACCGAGGCTGCAGGATCCGCCAGCAAACTGACGGAATTGCCAGCTGCGGCGAGGGCCGGAATCGGTCGCCTTAAGCGTCGTTCTGCCTCAAAAATGCCTTATTTTGCCGATGAGTCAAGCACTACACCGGCACTACCCGAGCCAACACTTTTCCAACACCTTTGCTGACGTTTTTGCTGACAGTCCTTTGGAAGCGAAGAGGCGTGAATCAACGAGGCGGGTCAACTGAGACAACTCACCTCGCCTTTATCCGCGGAATGTCGACGACGTGGTCCTTTGGTTCGCACTTTTCGCAAATACCACAACCTCCGGTAATACACGCACAGCAGCTACGAAATTGGCGAGCAATGGGGACCCGTTATCTTTGCGCCAAGTCAGCTCAAACGGGAGGGGCAAATCCAAATCAGTGACCGGCAGCAAAACTATACCCTGCGGGCATCGCCAGTGTGTTGCACTGCTGACAAATGCCACGCCCATCCTGCACGACACCAGACTGAGAATCGACGCTTCATTCACTGCCTCTTGTATGATTCGGGGCGACTTCAGTCCGCCACGAAAGCATTCATGCATTAGACGGTCGTAATACATCGGGCTTTCCCGGCGCGGAAACCAAATAAAGGAAGCTTCGGCCAAATCCTTTAGCCGGAGCTTCTTAAGTTTTGTTAGCGGATGTCCTTTGGGCACAGCCAAAAGGAGGCTAAGCACCGCCACTTCCAATCGCACCAGGCTGCGGTCTATGTTTGCAATCGTGAATACAAAGCCCGCGTCCAATCGTCCGGCTTGCACTGCATGAATCTGCTCCAGCGAACTCATCGGCTTGAGTTGCAACTCAGCTGCAGGCTGTTGCTCCCTGAACTGGCGGAACGCATCGGGTACCACCCCATGCCAGGATATGCTTTCCACGAACCCTACCTGCAATGTCCCAGATTGCCCAGCGGCCACGCGTTTCGCGCGCACGGTGGCCTCGCCAACTTGCTCAAGAATCTGGCGGGCATCCTTGAGAAACAATCTGCCTGCCTCGCTGATCTTTACGCCGCGGGGAAGTCGCTCGAAGAGTTTGAAACCGATCTCTTCCTCCAACTCCTGAATCTGGCGGGAAAGCGCCGGTTGAGCCACGCGAAGACGCTCTGCAGCCCGCCGGTAATGTTGCTCCTCTCCCACCGCGATGAAATATCTGAGATGACGTAATTCCATTTCGATACCCTATGGTTATCAGCCCGATAGTAAAGATGTATTAGAGGCATCATAGCAAAAGAGGCAAGTTGGCTTTGTGAAACGAAGTCGCAAAGTAAACAGAAACTCAAAAGCTGAACGGGTCGCGAGGAAACGACCCTTATCAAAGCTACCCTGCGCACCAAAGACTTTGCCCCCGCCGCCTCGAGCATGGGAGCGGTGAAACTACACGAAAACCCAAACGGAAAGATCGTTATCGATCTCAAGCGTTAGCAAGAAAAGGATAACATCATGAAACGACTCGACAATAAGGTTGCGATAGTGACCGGCGCTTCAAAAGGAATCGGAGCGGGCATTGCAAAAGCTTTCGGCGCGGAAGGCGCGGCGGTGGTTGTGAACTATGCGCGCGATCATGAAGGCGCGGAACGGGTGGTGCGCGAGATCACCGGCAAAGGTGGACGCGCCATTGCCGTGCAAGGCGACGTGGCGCAGAGGTCCGACGTGCAACGCCTCGTCGCGGAGGCGAAAAAGGCCTTCAACCGCCTGGATGTGCTCGTGAACAACGCGGGCGTCTTCTCGTTTGCGCCCTTCGAGCAGTTCAGCGAGCAGGAATTTCACCGTCAGTTCAACACAAATGTGCTTGGCACGTTCCTCATGATCGAAGCCGCTTTGCCGGCCTTCGGTGCGGAAGGCGGCAGCATTCTCAACATTGGATCAACGACGACTGCCACTGCCTACCCGGCCCTTTCGATCTACGTGGCGTCCAAGAGCGCTGTCAATGGCCTGACACGCGTGCTCTCAAAGGAGCTCGGTCCCAAGAAAATCCGCGTTAACGCTCTCAGTCCGGGTGGAACCGAAACGGAGGGTGCGCACGCGGCGGGCGTCATGAAACCGGAGTTCAAGAAACAGAT
>Ga0210409_10008335_pt1 | contig 10560 bp, 9 predicted proteins | sample IncBWH17MmetaG_FD_161649 | JGI IMG/M metagenome (GOLD analysis project Ga0210409, IMG submission 161649) | Forest soil microbial communities from Barre Woods Harvard Forest LTER site, Petersham, Massachusetts, United States - Inc-BW-H-17-M | ecosystem: Environmental > Terrestrial > Soil >...
GCGTCAATCTCAGGCCTCAGCCCCTACGTCTACGACGCGCTAGTGGTTTACGCGGGGGGAGGCGTTTCGATCGAACAAATTCGCAAGGGTGCGCGTCACGTGGCGGAGCTTCAGCGCGAGATGGACCGCACGCGCCGGGAGCGCTTGCAATTGCTTGGCTTTGAGCCAGCCGCCGCATCCCAAATGTCTGCTTATCACACGAAAAACTTCATGTGAAGCCTTCGAACACTCCGGGGCTCCCTAAGTCCTCTTGGTGAAGTGTTATCTCCGTTTCGAGCCCGCCGATTGCGGGCGCACGACGCGCAACACGGAAGTTGAGAGGCGGGGAGCCAGGCTTGCTGGAAGGCGGATTCGGAGAAATCTAAAGTTCACGGGATCCGAATTTGGAAGCATTGTCCCCGGTGTGTTTACCCCGGTGCTCGCGAAACACTCAAAGTCGTTCTCGCTCATCGACTGCGTCTTGGTGGGCGTTGACCGGACGCAGCGAAACTTTGAGCCGATGCGAAAGCAGGTCGAAGCCTGGCAGAGAAGTGAGTTGACGGATGTCACGGCCAAGGTAGTCATCTACGAAGCGTTTGTGGAGGGAAGACTGGAAGCTCCGAAGCACCTTGCCCGCAAGGTGCATGACCTCTACTTCGAGCCGAAGTACGAGGACTTCCGGGCGCGAACCATCTGGAGTCTCTCGAACGCGTTCACTTCGGCATTCAAGGAACTGGAGCCCATTCCACGATGCAGGGCTACAGCCAAGCTGGGAGAGTTCCTCGAAGCCCGGTTCTCAGAATCGTTCTAGTCTGCGAGGCGGTGTCGCCAGCCTTTTCAGACAATGTAAGCGTGTACATTTGCATTCAAACCAAGTAAACTGTGCCGCGATTACATCGCTTAACGCAATCGAGTAGCACAGATTAGGAAGGAAGAATCCATGGGCCGTTATTTTCTATCGATAAAGATTCAGGCTGTCATGCTGTTCGGCGCGTTTGTGACTGCGCAAACCGTGCGGCCGCCCGCGGTTCCTTTGGTGACGCACGATCCGTACTTCAGCATTTGGTCGATGACTGACAATTTGACCGGTGGTCCGACTCGACATTGGACCGGCAAGGCGCAACGTCTGACCGGATTGATCCGCATTGACGGAACTGTCTTTCGTTGGATGGGGGACGCTCCGCGCACTGTCAGGGCACTGCCGCAAACTGGAGTAACTGTGACGCCCACCCGCACTATCTATCAATTTGAGGGGCAGGGTATTTCGCTGGAGGTGAAATTAGTGTCTCCATTGTTACCGGGTGACCTTGATGTGATGTCTCGGCCAGTCACTTACATCACTATGACGGTGCGATCCAAAGATGCTGTGGCGCACAGTATTCAATTATTGTTTGCCGCAGATGCTTCACTGGCTGTTGACAGCGGGACGCAGGAGGTCACCTGGTCGCGTTCGCGGCTAAAAGAAATAATGGTGTTGCGCGCCTCGGACTTCGAACAGCCGGTGCTCCAAAAATCGGGCGATGATCTTCGCATTGACTGGGGATATTTATTGCTCGCTGTGCCCGATCAAGCGGGCGTGAGCACTTCTGAGCAATCGAGCGACGATATCGCGTCGCAATTTACCGAGGGCAAGGCATTGACAGTCGACGACTTGGACATGCCTCGCCGCGCCGATCGCAGAACTGAGTTGGCCTGTGCGTTTGATCTCCGACAGGTGACTACCATTGCGTCATCACGTCACGTTCTGCTTGCCTACGACGACATTTACTCCGTCGAATATTTGAACCAGTGGACTCGTCCTTACTGGCGCCGTAACGGAATGACAATGGGGGAACTGCTGGAAAAGGCGGAACAGGACTACAGCAGCCTGGATCAGCGAGCGCGACAGTTCGATGACGAACTACTAGGAGATCTCCGCAGGGTCGGAGGAGAGACATATGCGCAGGTGGCTGCTTTAGCGTTCCGACAGACCATTGCGGCGCACAAACTCGTTGCAGACCTAGAGGGCCATCCGATGATGTTTCCCAAGGAAAATTTCAGCAATGGCTGTATCTCGACTGTGGACGTCATTTACCCCTCTTCGCCGTTCTTTTTGTTATTCAGCCCCGAATTACTGAAAGCTCAACTGGAACCTTTGATGAAATATACCGAGACCGGGAGGTGGCGGTTTCCGTTTGCACCTCACGATCTAGGAACATACCCCAAAGCGAATGGTCAGGTATACGGGGGTGGGGAAAGGACGATCGAGAACCAGATGCCAGTAGAGGAGAGCGGCAACATGCTGCTGATGTTTGCGGCGCTTGCCAAGATAGAAGGCAATGCCAATTATGCGAATCGCTACTGGCCGCAATTAACCAAATGGGCGGAGTTTCTGCAGAAAGAGGGTATGGATCCTGGCAATCAGCTCTCGACCGACGATTTTGCCGGCCACCTCGCGCACAACGCGAACCTGTCGATTAAGGCCATTCTCGCGTTAGGCGGCTATTCGGTATTGGCAGAGATGACGGGGCGACGATCCGAGGCGACCAAATATCGGCAGTTGGCCCAGGAGATGGCGAATCGATGGGAACCGATGGCGCAAGATGGAGATCACTACCGGCTTGCGTTCGATCAGTCCGGCACCTGGAGTCAAAAATACAACCTAGTGTGGGATCGGATACTCGGTCTCAACTTGTTTCCGGCGAAGGTTACGCAAACCGAAATTCGATTCTACGAATCGCATCTGAATCGCTTTGGTCTGCCTCTCGATAACCGGCGCGACTATACCAAATTGGACTGGGAAGTCTGGACAGCGACCTTGACCGACAAGCGTGAAGATTTCGATCGTCTGATCGCTCCGCTTCAATTCTTCATCAACGAGTCGCCGAGCCGTGTTCCGCTGACTGACTGGTATTCGACGACGGATGGTAAACAATCTGGATTTCAAGCGCGTTCGGTGGTCGGCGGCGTGTACATCTCGTTAGTTGCGAATCCCGATCTCTGGAAGAAGTGGTCATCCCAAGCACAGCCAGCTACTGAACACCGCGGTGTTCAGTGACAACATCAGGGAGTTCTCCATGAAGCGCTATACAAAAACGGCGGTCGTTACGTTGGCCCTAATATTGATGCTGTTGCCCGCGTTGAGCAAAGGACAAGCGCAGCGTTGGTCAGAAGCACAGGCGAAAGCGTGGTATGAGCGCCAGCCATGGCTGGTCGGCAGCAACTATGTTCCAACGAACGCCATTAATCAGCTGGAAATGTGGCAAGCAGAGACTTTTGATCCGCAGCAGATCGACAAAGAGCTGGGCTGGGCGGAAGGACTAGGGATGAATACGATGCGCGTATTTCTGCACGATCTACTGTGGCAGAAGGATGCAGCAGCCTTCACTCGCCGCATCGATCAGTTTTTGTCCACTGCAGACAAGCATCACATCCACCCGGTCTTCGTGTTGTTCGACTCCTGCTGGGAGCCAGAGCCGAGACTTGGGCCGCAGCATCCGCCGATACCGGGTGTGCATAACTCGGGTTGGGTACAGGGGCCCGGTCAGCCGGCGCTTAAGGATTCTTCGCAATACCCACGGCTGAGGGAATATGTACACGGTGTAGTAGGTGCATTCGCAAGCGACAAACGCATCGTGGCGTGGGATGTGTGGAATGAGCCCGCCAGCAGTCCGGAAGTGATTGCTCTGCTGCAGCAAGTGTTCACATGGGCCCGCGAGGCGCATCCGTCGCAACCCCTGACCAGCGGAATCTTTCAACAGAATTTCGCTCCCATCGGGTCGGAAACGCCCTCGCCGATTACGGAAATCCAGTTGGAGGAATCCGATGTCCTCTCGTTTCACAACTACAGTTGGCCTGAAGATTTTGAGAAACATGTGGTAGGGCTGGAAAAATACAATCGTCCGTTGATCTGCTCGGAATACATGGCAAGGTCTGCAGGAAGTACTTTCGACACAATTCTACCCATAGCCAAGAAGCACCATGTTGCGGCCATCAATTGGGGATTCGTGAACGGTAAGTCGCAAACCAACTTGCCTTGGGATTCTTGGGATCGGCCCTACGTCAAAACGCAGCCTACAGTTTGGTTCCACGACGTACTTCGCCCGGATGGAACTCCCTACCGCGAGCGAGAGGCTGAGATTTTGCGCGAGTTGACCGGCAAGGCTGGGGCAAGAAATTAGGTAATTCGGTAACCCGACGGGGCGAACAGTCATCGATGATGCGCTATCGAGTCCGGTCATCGCGGTTGATACCGGTCAGCTATCTCCGATTGTTCCAATCGGAGCCACTTCACAAGGACCTCAGGCGAAGTCACCAGGCGCGACTGTTTGAACTCCGTCGGTGGCACTCACAACGTAAATGTCCGGATGAATGTTCGTCCGTTTTTCATACTCGGTAGCAACCGAGCGCTTGAACGCCTCGGCCGCTTTGGCCTGGACCAGGTTGATCGTGCAACCGCCAAACCCTCCGCCTGTCATGCGCGATCCGATCACACCAGGCTGCGCCGCCGCGATTTCGACCATTGTGTCGAGTTCGGTACAACTAATCTCATAATCGTCACGCATGCTGCGGTGCGACTCAGCCATCAGCGTCCCAAGCTTTCGAAGATCCCCATGGAGCAGCGCTTCACCGGCCTGTTCCACCCGCTCGTCCTCGGTGACCACGTGACGGCAGCGACGGTAAATGACGTCCGGCAGCAATTGTTTATGCTGCTCCAGTTCGAGCGGAGTGACATCCCGCAGTGCGTGAATTCCTGGCAAAACTGACGATAGTCTTTGCACTCCTTCTTCACATTGGGCCCGGCGTACGTTGTACTCACCCGCAGCGTGCTGGTGTTTCACGCCGGTGTTGCAAACTCCCAGCAGCACTCCGGACGGAATCGGCAAAGCTTTGGACTCCAGCGAACGGCAATCCAGCAGAAGGGCATAATCGGCGCGCCCATGCGCCGAGATGAATTGGTCCATGATGCCTACGCGTGCACCAACGAACTCGTTTTCCGCTTGGCGGCAGGCCAGGGCGAGCTGGTTGAGATCAACGGAGGCTTTACTGACATCGAGCAGCGCATATCCGGTAGAAACCTCGATCGCTGCCGATGAACTGAGTCCCGACCCGATCGGGACCTGCCCCCGAACCACGATATTCGCACCCCGGAGTTTGTAGCCGCTTTTCTCAAGGGCGAGAGCAGTTCCGACCACGTAATCGCTCCAGTCACCACGGCGGGAGAGTGCAGGGTTGTCTAACTCGACGGACACGGTGTCGCCAAATTCTGAGGAATATATTTGAAGTTTCCGATCCGCTCGTGGTGCGATCGCCACCCAGCAGTAAAGACCGATCGCTGCCGGCATCACGAACCCCTGGTTGTAGTCGGTATGTTCTCCGATCAAGTTCACCCTGCCGGGCGCACGATAGAGCCCGCAGGGACCTCCGAAGACCTCTTCGAACAGCTTGTCTGGATAGGCAATCGGCAGCGTAGTTTCTACCTGCGATAGATGCGGCCGACCGTCACCCAAACTCGTCATCGCGTGACCTCCAGTGTAATCACTGAAACGGAGTGCTCCGGAAGCGAGACGGTGAAGTTCGCGCTCCCCTCGACATTTACGGTGATCGAGGGCTCTGCCCCAACTCGTCTCGCGAATTGAATAAACTCGTCCGTTCCAAAATCGCTCGGTTCCAATTCATTTCCCCAAGCGGTGTTGACCCGCACCGGACGCTGATCGCGCGGGCCCTCCCACTGCCAGTGATAATCTTGCGCAACGTTTCCTCCGGGCCAGCGAATGAATGCGGGATGCAGCGCCGCAACTTTCTGCTCGACATCGTGCCGTGCCTCGCCTACGGCGTCGCCCGGAATCAAGGACACCTGATCCAGCCAGAGCCGCCCGTGGTCGTTGAACAGAATGACGATTTTCGCCAGAGCATCGGACTTCTCGGGAACCAACGTAAATGGTTATTGCCTCCACTCCCCTTTCACATTCCTAAGCAAGGCGCTCGCATACCGCTCTCCATCTGTTTCGTCGTGCTCGAGGGCAACCGTGATGCTTCCATCGTAGTCTGCGGTTTTGAGCCAGATATATCCACGGTAGGCCAGCCCCTTCCGGATGGGAATCCAGCTCTGACGAATGCCCCGCCGCTGGCCGTCGTCTCGTGTGATGTGGACTTGAAGAGAATGCTGCGAGGGTATCGGGTTTTCATCGCCGCGCGCTGGACTGTAAACGCCGCATACAGCGTAGAACTAATACGGTTCTCGATTCTGGAGACGTCGATGGTGAGAGACGCAGTCATTCCGCTTTGCCCCAATGCGAGGGCAGACAGACAACACGACAGAAACACAGAGATCACCTGTTCACGACTTGGTCGCAGGTATCGACAAATTGTCACTTCAGTACATCTCCCACTTCCCGCTGAATGCGGGAGGTACGGGTTGTGACGACTGGAAAACGAGATCCTCAGAAAGCGCAGGCGCTTGCAAAATTACACAGTGCCCAAAATCTCGCTCCTGCAAGAACCTTAAAGATGGTCGATATGGTATCAGAGATGTAATCGTTTACAGATAGGTTGCTTTTAAGAGCGACGGGTTAGAGTCAAGTACGGAAGGGGATTCAGGAGCGAGACCGCGCGCATGGTCCTGTGGACATTCGGATCACCAGCTCGGTCGGGATGTTCCACTCCCTGCCGTTCTCGGCGTCGGAGGAGGAAGATAGCGCCTCAAAAGCCAGCCGTGAAATCTCGGCTCGCGGGATTCGCACCGTGGTCAGCTCGGGCCTGATATGTCGCGAGAAGGTGATGTCGTCGAAGCCGATGATTGATATCGCGCCGGGGACGGGCACATTCTTCTGTTGCAGGGCATGCAACGCGCCGATTGCACAAAGATCGTTGGAGGCCAGCACCGCAGTTGGCTTCTGCGGTAGAAGGTTCAGCATAGCTGTAAACCCGCCTTCAATACTGTGTTCACCGTCGGCGATCAGACTGCTCGAAGTGGTCAGACTGTTCTGCTTAGCCACTTTCAGATACGCGTCGTAACGCATTTGGGCGGATTTGAGTCTTTGCGGCCCGCGAATGAACGCTATGCGCTCGTGATGAAGTCCGACCAGGTGTTGAATAGCCTGTCGAACCCCGCCCGCATAATCCACCTTGATGTTGCTAAATTTCTTTCCCGGCGTGCCGGTGTCTAGCGTGACGATAGGTATACCGGCACGCTGCACTTGCTCGATCAGACTCGGCTCCATCTCCGAGGTCATAATTGCGATGCCTTCTACCTTGCGGTTGAGCAGACGATAAACACACAGCTTTGTACGTTCCGGGCTGTACTCGGTATTAGTGACGATGACTTCATAGTGATGCTCAATAGCCACGCTCTCAAACGCCTTCACGAGATCCGGAAAAAACGGATTCGTAATGTCAGAGATGATGAGTCCGAGGATATGACTTTTGCCTGAACTAAGAGAGCGCGCGTGCGTGTTGGGATGGTAGTTGAGGTCCCTGATTGCCGCCCAGACTTTTGCCGCCGTCGCAGGTGCGACGGCATCGGAGTCGTTGATGGTTCGAGAAACCGTCGCGGTGGAAACCTTCGCTTTGGCCGCTACCTTCCGGATGTCCACAGGACAGAAACATATCACTTTTCAACATTCTGAAATAGGGGTGGCCCCCAACGGCCTTACCGCACGAAATCAGACGAGAGGTGACGATCGGAGACCGGTGTACACCCATTCTCAATTGGCGGTAGGGTTATGTCCTCGAACCTCGCCGTGTGGTAATGTAATCCGCGGTCGGCTGTAAACGGTTACAGGCTAGGGCGAGAAGTTGACAGGTGACTTCATGATCTCAACATCGCGGAAGTCTTCACTTTGGTCGGCGATTTTGTTCGCCTCGATGGTCATTACGGTTTCCGGCTTTCTGCCAGCGCAGACGTCTCGCTGGAGCGACGAAAAAGCAAGAACATGGTACGAGCAGCAGACGTGGCTAGTCGGGAGCAACTATATTCCGGAAGATGCAATCAACGAGTTGGAGATGTGGCAAGAGCCGACGTTCAATACAGCGCAAATCGAGAAAGAGTTTGGATGGGCAGAGAGTATCGGCATGAACACCATGCGCGTATTCCTGCACGATTTGGTGTGGCAGGAGAATCCTACCGCCTTCAAGAAGCGCCTGGATCAATTCCTTCAGATTTCCTCCCGGCACCACATCAAGCCGCTGTTTGTGTTGTTTGATTCATGCTGGGATCCCAACCCGAAACTCGGAGTGCAGCATCCTCCCATTCCCGGGGTTCACAACTCCGGATGGGTGCAGTCTCCCGGGGCTCGAGCATTGGCCGACCCTGCGCAGGAAGAACGGCTGAAAGCGTACGTGATCGGCGTGGTCGGAGCGTTCGCCGACGATTCCAGGGTGCTGGGCTGGGACGTATGGAACGAGCCCTCGAATACCAACGAAGGGAGTTATTCCAAGCTGGAGCCTAAGAATAAACCTGAATTGGTGGAGGTTATGCTACCCAAGGTCTTCTCGTGGGCGCGACAGGCACATCCTTCGCAGCCGCTCACCAGTGGCCTCTGGGACATTGACTTTGAGAATGGAACTCCGATGACCAAGACCCAGCAGATCCAGTTGGACAATTCCGATGTCATCACTTTTCACAACTACGGATGGCCTGAAAACTTCGAGAAAGAAGTCATCTTCCTGCAAAAACTTAATCGTCCTTTGATCTGCACTGAATACATGGCACGCGGCGCCGGTAGTACGTTCGACACAGTGTTGCCTCTCGCGAAGAAGTACAAAGTGGGGGCAGTCAATTGGGGTTTGGTTGCGGGGAAGACGCAGACGTATTATCCATGGGATTCGTGGCAGCACCCTTACATTTTAGACCAGCCGACCGTGTGGTTTCACGAAGTGTTTTACCCGGATGGGAAACCTTATCGGGATGCCGAAGTTAAGCTAATACGTGAGCTAACGGGCAGAGGAAAGCCGCTTGTTTCAGGTGCGGCCTCGCATTCGGGTAGTGAGTAGCCAGGGAACACCATCATGATCGAGCCGCGAGCGGTTCCTGAGATCCGGTATGCTTGCATCCGCTCGGAACAAGGAGGCGGACTAACGCACATAAACAGTTAACCTCTACCCCCACTCTACTTTGATTAATTGCGACTTTTTCCTGGCGCAGCGACGACAGGCTGTGGTCGGCCTTTGAACAAACATCTTTATGCGTCAAAGTGACAATTCCGCGAGATCCCTACAGCTTCGTAGAGACCCGATAGTAGATTCCTATTAGATTTTTCTTGACAAGAATCTGGTCCGAAGTTCAGTATTCCCCACATCGAAATGTAAGCGGTTACATGGGCCCATGCTTGGCGGTCCGTCACTGGGGTATCTAAAACACGTTTAGGCCGAACCGGAACAGTATTGGTTCCCGTTTTTCATTTGCAGCTCCTGTCGGGCAACAACGTTCGAGGAGGTTGGACAATGATCTACTGTCGTCCTAGATTTTTCTCCCGTGTCATGACATTTCTTTCCGTCCTCATACTCAGTGGATGGTTGCTCGGGCAAGGTCAGGACCGAGGCGTGATTACGGGACTTGTGACCGACAAGTCGGGCGCTGCCATTCCTGGGGCGACGGTGACCATTACGAATCAGGCCACCGGTGTGAACACGATCGTAAGCACAACCTCGGCTGGTAACTTCAGCACTCCGCCCCTTGTTCTTGGCGTCTACAAGGTCCAAGTCGAGCTAAAAGGATTCAAGACGTCCGTCCAATCGGATGTGACGGTTGCTAGCGGAGCGACCGTCCGCGTGGATGCCCTGCTTGAGGTGGGCCAGGTTTCGGAAACCGTCGAAGTAAAAACATCAACCGTCGACGTGAACGTGGAGACCGCGGAAGTTTCCCATATCCTCGGCGAAAAGTATTACCACGATCTTCCGGTCGTGATGGGTTCGGATATCCGGTTGGCGGAGTCGCTGCTCGCCATGCAGCCCGGCTACGTTCCGATGCGGCCCAACGGGTGCGCAATTTTTCGTGGCAGCCAGTTTCAGTCGCGTATGAACGGTGGCCAGACGATGGCGATGGAGAATTATCTAGACGGAGCATCGTTTGGCAGCGCTATCGACCATAACAACACCCAAGAGCGCTCGGTTCCCTATGACTCCGTTAAGGAAATGAAGATCATCGAGAGCAACTTCTCCGCCCAGTACGGACGCACCAGCGGTGGCTTCGTCGAGTACACGACCAAATCAGGCACCTCGTCATTTCATGGCGGCGCATACGACTATTACAACTACCAGGGCTTCAACGCCACCGGAGAACTGCTCGCAAAAAAGGCGCCGATCCGTAAAGAAAACTGGGGATTCGCGGTAGGCGGCCCAGTTTACATCCCTAAAGTCTATGACGGAAGACAGCACAAGACGTTCTTTTTTGTCGATTTGGACGACCTGCACTATGGCCAAGGAGCGTTACCTGCATTCGCCAACACCAACCCGCTTCCTGCCTTCTTGCAGGGAGACTTTTCAGCGCTGCTCGACACAACTACTGTGATCGCAACCGATGTTAAGGGGCGACCAATATACAAGGGTGAGATTTTCAATCCAGCAACCACAGCGACGACGGGCCCTCCTGTCCGTGACGGC
>Ga0210409_10008338_pt1 | contig 10554 bp, 9 predicted proteins | sample IncBWH17MmetaG_FD_161649 | JGI IMG/M metagenome (GOLD analysis project Ga0210409, IMG submission 161649) | Forest soil microbial communities from Barre Woods Harvard Forest LTER site, Petersham, Massachusetts, United States - Inc-BW-H-17-M | ecosystem: Environmental > Terrestrial > Soil >...
GGCTGCCTGCTGCTCGGCCAACGGCTTGTAGCGCTGCACGTCAAGTTCGGTGCGACGCTGAACCGCAGCGGCGTTGGCGAGCGCGGCCTTCGCCTGAGCAAGCTGGCCTTCGGCCTGATCGAGCACCGCCTGAAAAGGCCGCGGATCGATTTGGAAAAGGAGTTGGCCCTGCTTAACAGAAGCCCCCTCCTGATAGCCTTGCTTCAGCAGGTAGCCAGTTACCTGCGCCCGGACGTCAGCGTTGACTAGTCCGTCGAGAGTACCAATCCATTCGAAGTAGACGGGAATATCTTCTTTCTGAACTTCCATCACCTCGACGTCGAGCGTGCTTGGCGGCGCACCCATGGCCTGCTTTGAAGGCCGAACGGCTCTAATAATCAGAACGAGCACGATCAAGCCAAGGACTCCGCCGACCAACTGATAGCGTTTCGGGACCCGGGTCATGTTGTCTCCCCCAATTTTGCTCGCGCACGGTAGTCCAAACCGCAGGTCCTGGCTCTACACTTCGAGGGCGCCGGAACGGAGCAGGGTATCGATCGTCGATTGCGAAAACAGCGTCTGAGGCGACCGCTGGCGCAACCAATTGAGAATATGGATGCATTTTCACCCCAGAGGTCGTATAAAATCTACGACTGAATTTCAAATTGCCGATCAGAGATAGGTCTCGGTTGTCGGACCAAGTGATACGTTCGGGGTCAGTAGCCGTGTCGTTGCCGTGGTCGTCCACATCGAGGCCGTGATCGGCCACGGGGGCTTGTCCATCGATTAAGACCTACCGGGGTCTTTGGTCCTGCCGGTTCCGTCATAAGGTGAAGGTCGCGGGCGTGAAAGCGACAGGCGATTCGCCCTCAGGCTCGTTCCGTACGATCGCCTCTCTGCCCGGTCGACGCTTGATTTGAAAATCAAGCAGCTCGGTTTAAAAAGAAGGTCGTAGCCAACTCCCAGAATTGGAACAAAGCCCATGACAGCGCTGCAGGAATTCAGATGTGAAGTCTGTGGACTCCTTACTACTAGCCCCATCCACTGGTTCGTGATTCGATGTGGAGATTCCGATCTTACCGTCTACCGGTGGAACTCTGAAACAGCCAACGCGCCCGGGGCCCGGCATTATTGCGGCGAGGCTCATGCCGAGGTGTACATCAGCCGCTGGTTTGAATCGGTCTGCGCGCCGCCGAAGCCAAGGTTTACTTAGCGCCTTGACGGGTGCGTCATGACTGGAATGCGGGATCGGCTTTCGGTATGAGCACCGGGTTAACGGCTTTTGGCTGTCACTCGTTGCAATGCGCTCGTTTGGAATGCGTACCGCAACGAACGCAAGGCCCTATGGGGCTATGGCAGCGCGGAATTATGGTTTCAGAAGGGACTTCCCGTAACCAACAGGAATGGCGAAGTTCGAGCCGCCGAACTCACGCACCATGGCAAAATTAATGCCGATTACTTTGCCCTCGTCATTGAAAAGCGGTCCACCCGATCCGCCCGAGGTGGTTTGGGCATCATAGACGATCTTGTCAGGCAATACGTCGCCAATGTGCCCCTGAGTGGTGACGGGTCTGATGAGGTGGCGACGGGCCAGTTCCTCCATCACCTGCTTTGAGTCGCCTTTGGATGCGGTGGCGATGGACTGGAGGGTCTCTGCTCCCGTCCGAGCCAGAATTGCATCGAGAGCCGTGGGATATCCAAGCAGCACGACGGGACCGCCGCTGACTGCCGAACCGCGGCCATCGGCAAGGGCTATCTGTTTGATTCCGAGTTGTGAAATATCTGCTTTTAGGACTGCAACGTCAGCCGCGGAGGAAATCCTTTCGGTACTAGTGGCAATGCCGTGGGGGACGCCCGGGAAATACGCCGTCATCTCCACGGTCACCGGCTCAACCCCTTGATCGAGCATTTCCTTCAGATCATCGTTCTGCCACCATGGTTCAGCCACGTGATGATTGGTCAGGATTTGTCCGGTAGTGGAAGCGAGAAATCCGGTACCAAAAGCATCCAGGTGTACTTCCGGTCCGCTGCCAGTGAGGCTCAAGAGCGGGTTGTCATGTTCGTCAGTCTTCGGGGCGCCGCTGCTGGTCATCTCAGCGTAGTGCAATCTCAATCCGGTGGTGTGCTCTCGGAAGGCAAGCACAATGTGGATAAGGCAGACGCTGGGCTCGTAAGACTGGATGATCGTCTGCGCCACCTTGCCCTCGGTCTCGAGCTTTTGAAGACGGGTTTCTACTGCCGTTAACTGATTTTGCAAAGCAGACGTGTTCTCGTCTTTGCTGGCTGCAATCTGTGACCGCAGGTCTTCGCTCCGTTTCTGAAGTTGTACTTTTTGTGGATCACTCGCCGGGGATGGACTGTGTTCGCCACCCTCCAGACCCCGGCGCGAGCTCTCCATCAACCGTTGTTCAGTCAGCATGCCGGTTTGCAATCGAGTGATCGCAGCGTAGACCCGGGTATTCTGTTGTTGGCCGTGGCGATACAAAAGGAAGAAGACCAGCGCCACGGCCACAAGCACGGCAATTGCTGTCAGTCCCCCCACTCGGAGCGTCCGCCGTTCTTCGTTGACCGCGGTCACCACCTGCTGGGTAGCGCTTCGATTCTCCTCGGCAAGGCGCAACCGCTCGCGAAATCCGTCCGCAACGGATTTATCCCGCAGTTGGGACCGCAACCGCGATAACAATTCGTGGGAGTCGAAGGGCATGGATAGTACATCGTCGGCACCAAGATCAAGACCCCGAGTACGCTCGGCGGATCCTCCCGGGGAGAGCATTACAACGCGAATGTGGTGAGTCTGCTCGGAACCCTTGATTTCGGAGAGAAGGTCACAGCAATCGAGTTGCGGCGGATTCGCACCCAGGATCACGGCGTCAGGATCGAAGGTGACGACCGCCTTCATTCCTTGCTGGGAGTCGCTCGATACCACATATCCCGCATCGCGCAGGATGGCGACGATTCGCTCCCTGAGAGCATCATCGGATTCCACGACCAGCAATTTCCCAGCTTTTGAGTTCATAGCGTCCGTTTCTTAGGATGGTGCCAGACCGCCTGGGGATTCAGTTCGCCCAAATATTAAATATTCCTGGCGCCGCTAGCCACCACGGCTTCGCAAGGGCGGAGCAGGTTTCAGCCTTTCATTGTTGAAGTATCCTCTCCGACCTCGGACGCCAGACTTCGACTTTGGCAGCTGTATTGCATGCAGTAATGCGCCGTCCGATCCATTATGTTCAGGATTTCCACCGTCGATGCACCGGCGCATCTCAGGTTGTGGTGGAGGGAGATCTCGGCGGTCCTTGGTAGCTGAATGAAGGAGGCGCCAGGTTTTCCGGTGCCGACATAAATCGGCAGCGAACGCGCGGGACCCTAGCTTTCTTTGACTTTCTGCGCCAGCTCGCGAAAGTCCTTGGCTTGTTTGTGACTGGCTTTTACTTGGAGCTGTGCGAGTTGTCGAGATTTCTGAGTGGGCAGAAGCGAAACCAAAGCTTCAAGTTCGGTTGCCGCCTCGTGGGCGTGGTCAGCCTCTCTGATCATCAAATGTTCAAATTTCCGGACTGCCTCATTGTGATCCATATTTCCCTCTTTCATAAAGCGTGGCGCGAACGAGGAATGCGAGCTTCGCCGAATCGGAGAGTCCCCATCGCGCGTCAAGTTTTCTTCACCTTCGCGGGAGGAACCAGCGCGACGGCGGCCTCGGTAGTGAGCAGGAGGAACGTGAAAGTCTCCTGCAGATACAGCCGGACCGCGGCGTCGTTGTGGTTGAGGTAGCCGATGGAGACGTCCTGACCGATGTGTAGTTCGAAATCACCGCCACGAGTGGTCAGCACGAACGCGCCGGCGATGGCGGGTGCCCAGATGATTTGATCTTTGACCAGCCGCTTGACGTGCTCCAATACCGGGTATCCGTGGTCGCTGGTTTCGGCGAGTGCGGTGTAGGCGTCGGCGCCGAGCAATACGGCATAGGGGCCGTTGACACCGACGAGACGCAACCGGCTTAAGCCTTGGGCAATGGCCTCCGGATACTCACGGACGTCGGCGGGGAGAGTCATGATCGGGTTGCTGGTCCCCTGGCGGATACCCCCAATCCCGGCGGCGGCATAGCCCTCAAATATGGCGGCGTCCTCGGCGAAGGCGATCTGTCGCGCAGCCTCCTTCGCCGGTTGCCAGTCAGAGTCGTTCGCGCCTCGATCGACGTCATCGATACTGTTGCGATCCAGTTCGAACGGAACCCGTAGCTCGACCAGCGCTTTCACCTCGCGCTGCCTCGCGACGATGCCTTTCGCCGGGGCGGTGATTGTCCGCAGGTGGCCGGTGCCGACGGCAGAGAAGCTGGTGCCGGCTGGCCCCTTTAGCTCGACGACGCGCCGTCCCGCGAGATAGCGCTTGAGCGTCCGCGACGTTTCCTGTTCGATCTGAGCCCATGCCGAATCGGAAATGGGGGCCAGTTCGCGATGGAGATTATTCATGTCTTTCGTCTCCTTTGAGAGAACCGATGCCGAGCGAACCCTCGCGCATCGATCGCATGGATGAAGATGGGATGGATGGGGAAGTTTCACCCCCAGCAGACGCTGCGGAGGATTCCACGACCGCCGCCTGATCTTCGACAGCTTGATCTTCAGTGATGTTCTCCAGAAATGTTGCCGAGGGCACGAAGAACAGGTTTCCGGTTACGGCGCGGCTGAAGTCGAGCAGTCGGTCGTAGTTACCGGGCGGGCGACCGATGAACATGTTCTCGAGCATCTGTTCGATGGTGCGGGGCGAACGGCTGTAGCCGATGAAATATGTGCCAAACTCACCATGCGCGGGCCGGCCGAAAGGCATATTGTCGCGCAGGATCTTGACCTCTTTCCCGTCCTCGATGATTGTGGTGAGCGCGTTGTGTGCTGAAGTTGGCTTGACCGAATCGTCCAATTCGATATCTGAAAGCTTGGTGCGGCCGATGATGCGTTCCTGCGCCTCGGTGGAGAGCGCATTCCATGCGCCAAGATCGTGGAGATACTTCTGAATGATGACGTAGCTGCCGGCAGCAAACGCCGCGTCTTCGTCGCGGATGAGGACGGCGTCGGCTACAGCGGCGCCGCGGGGATTCTCCGTGCCGTCGACGAAGCCCATCAGGTCGCGTTCGTCGAAGTAACGGAAGCCGTGCACTTCATCCACTGGAGAGACGGCATTTTCCAGACGCGCCATAATCTGAGTGGCCAGCTCGAAGCATAAATCCATTCGCTTGGCACGGATGTGGAACAGCAGATCACCTGGTGTGGAGACCGCATGGCGCGCTCCGGAGCGAAGCTCCCGGAAGGGATGCAGCTCTGCCGGCCGCGGCGGCCCAAAAAGGCGATTCCACGCGTCGGAGCCAAACCCCACGACACAAGAAAGTCCTCCCTCCAGGTCGCGAAATTCCACAGCACGCACCAGCGCGGCAAGGTCTCCGCACAAAGAGCGCAGGGTGGCGCGATTTTCAGGGCCCGGATTGAGAGTCGCGACCAAAAAGATCGCAGCGCGGGTGAGTGGCGCGTCTACCGGCTGTGCGAGAGCCGGCGATTTACCTGCCGCGGTGGGAGCGCTCGTCGAATCGCGATCGGAATCGGTTTCCATCGGGTATTGTCGTTCCCGGCGTGGGCAGATTTTCGTTTGGGAAATGCTGCACTCGCAACGAGTTTGAAATTCAACTTGGAAGCTTACCATTGACTGCTAGAATCCGCGCCGCCTCACGGCATGAAGCCACAGTGCCCCACTGACTCGGAGAACTGTCACTGCATCCGATCTGCCCACACTCCGCACGCCGGCGGAGATGAAATCACCAACCTTTCGGTGACGCCAGGCATTCCACACAGCCATCTTCGCTCGGCTTCGAAGCGGGATTAAGTCCACGACGATCTTTCTCCATCTCGATTTTTCCTTTAGACGTTGCATGTCCAGCAACGAGTTCACGCCACCAACAATATCTTCCCGGCACCACCCTTTTCTGCCGCTGCTTGGGCCTCGGCCGCTTCACTCAGCGGCAGTTTCTGGCTAATCGGGATTACAAGCTTGCCATCTCGGACCGCTTCGGCCATGAACTCCAGTGTTTTCCTGTCGAATTTCGAGAATACTGGCACCACCTTTATGGAGGGGTACTTCGCGGCATTCTGCGGTGCCCCGACAACCGATGCATACACTCCTCCCGGCTTTACCTTCGCGATCAGTTTCACGGCGGTTCTTCCGCCGACTGTATCCGCAACCGCATCGATCTGCGGAAGATTCGCAATCGCAGTGTCGTCATCGGTTGCGACCACTTGATCCGCGCCGACAGTCTTCGCCTCATCGATCTGCCTCTTCAAAACTCCCGCGATCACAGTCGCCTCGCGTTCCTTAGCAGTGAATATCGCCGAACGCCCGACATTTCCTGCCGCACCTACGACCATAACCGTCTGCCCCCCTTTGATTGCGGTAGCTGAGAGGAGTTGGTTGCCGGTCGTAGTCACCAGCGGCAGCGCCGCTGCCTGGATCAAATCGAGCCCCGTGGGAACTTTGGCCAGAATCGCGGCTTTCACGACACAAAGCTCGGCGTAAGTATTGTCCGCCATCGCGAACACCCGGTCGCCAACGGAAAAGCCTTCCACACCGGGCCCAACCTTCACCACAGTCCCCGCAATATCGACTCCGATCAGTCCCGGAAAAGTGAGCGGATAGAAGTCTTTCGTTAACCCGGCACGTCGTTTGTAGTCGATCGGATTCACACTCGTGGCGGCGACCCGCACCAGTACTTCGCCGGGACCTGCCACCGGATCAGGGTATTCCTCGAACTTGAGTACTTCAGGACCGCCATATTGGTGGACAACAACTGCTTTCATATTCATCTCCTTGTACGGCAGGGAAACAATCTCCACAAAACTTAATGGTCTCCCAAACATTCGACGCTGGAAGCCGCCCGCAGATGCATGCAAAATAATTTAGTGAGAAACGACATACCGATTCTGGCGCTCAACATTGGCGCGCATCGCTGAAGTTCGGCATTTCACCGCCCACTTCAGCACCTCCCGGATCTCGCACTGCAGGTAAAAACCTGACGAGATAGAAGGCGTTAGCACTCCTTCGCTGACGGCATCGTGAACCAGTTCATGCACAGCCTCGTAGCCCGGAATCTGCACGCGCTTGGCGAGTTCGATCAGTTCCTGCACCGGAAGTTCTCGTTCAGCAATCATCGAAAGCAATAACATAAGGCCGTCGGGACCCGTGAACCGGTCAAGAGCTAATCCCTCTACGATGCCGTGGTTCTTTCTGAATTCGTATCGCGGATTGTACTGACAGCCGCGTGACTCTCGCTGTCTTGGGCTGGTGTCGCGGCGGTGCACTAGCCGCAAACCGGTTACTTTCGCTCTTCCCTTAGCGTCCTCCGCCGCGAGCCACTCCACCCATCCTGCCTGCAGATCTGAAACAAGTTCGCCGCAACTATCACATCGCCAGCCTGATCGAATGGATTTATCTCTGGGCATACCTTTCACCAACATTCTGTCGGCCGACTCTCTGACCAGCTGGATACTTACTTCTGCATTCGTACTTCGCGCGTAACAGCCCCTTTGGAGGCAGCCTCTCTTCTGTTCTTTTGAGGATGAATGCCCAGGTCGTGCCACGACGTTTCGGCGAGGTTGACGTCGTAGTAGTTTGCAGCTTTCTCGATGTTCGCGAATGCCAAAGCCCGGTCGGCATCGGAGACGTCGATGACTTGATCGAACCGCGCCACCGCGTTACGCACATGTTCTGCGTCGGTGAGGGGTTCTTTCCGCTGCTTCGGAAACGCGTAGACACTGTCGGGTAAGTCGCTTTGCTTAGTCAGCCGCCCATGTTTCTCGTGAGGTTTCCAGGTCGCATCCGGCATGTCTTAGCCATCCTTTCTCTAAATATTTAGGTGGAGGGCGGGCGCAATGTCAGCCCGAGCTGCATTCACTGTTGCGCTAATCTTCAGGCGGCGTGCTCGTTCTCAAGCACTTTAACTTCGCGCAATCTGCCCGTGTCCACGTCGAAAATGACGCCGCGCACGGGGACGTCTTTGGCAATCCAGGGATGCGACCGGACTTTCTTGACCTGCTCCCGGGTATTTTCCTCGGGGTCCTTAAAGGAGAAGAAGCGCATTGGAGCTGGCGCCGCATCACCGGTAGAAGCGCTCAGCTTCGCGTTCATTTCGTCATCGGTGAATGTCGTGAACCCGCAGCCGGTGTGGTTGAGAAGCAGTATCTCTGTGGTTCCCAGTACTCGGTTGGAAACAATAAGCTCCGCGAGAACATCTTCTGTTACCGCGGGTCCGCCGGTTCGGATAACGTCGATATCGGCTTGCGGCAGACCCAAGATTCCAGGGAGGTCTGAGAGCCGTGGATCCATACAGGTCACAACTGCGATTTTTGGGGCCGGACGCTTCCCCAGACTTGGTTTGTAGTTCGTTGCATAGTTGCGGTTTGCTTCTAGCGCCCTATCAATAATACTCATCGTTTTGCTCCTGACAGTTTTCTTCAATGTCGCCCTTTGGACAGAGGCGGCTGTGATCAGCGATTACACCCGAGACGCTCCAGCGAATCAATTGGACGATGGTATTGGCGATACGTTGGTATCGGTGCCCAGAGAATAAAGTACACCGGGGATTTCGCGACGCCGATTAAGGACCGTGCCGGTCGGTGACGATAGCGGCATCGGCCGTGCCGCTATCATGCATTCGTTTTATTCCCCACAATCAACAAAGTGTGGAAACTCTCAGTTCGCGTGAAGTGCCGAAGTAACGGCCTCAAGCAGAGCGGTATCGCTGAATGGCTTGATCAGGCATTCGATGGCGCCTTGTGCGAGAAGGTGTGGACGGATAGTTTCATCTCCTTGAGCGGTGATGAAGATGATCGGAATCTCTCGCCCGCGGCGAGACAACTCTCGTTGGAGATCTGGTCCGGACATGCCTGGGGGCATGGAGACATCGAGGATAAGACATCTGGTCTGGTCGACGTAATCGGAGGCAAGGAAGGCCTCCGCCGAGGAGAACGCCTGAGCCGAATACCCGAACTCCCTCACCAGGTCAGGCAGCGACTCGCGCACGGATTCATCGTCATCGACCACGGCTACGAGTGGGCGCCTGATCGTCACAGATTGTTCCCGCCCCATGAAGCGAGCATGCTCGCCTCGACGGAGCGAGTCAATTACACCTTAGTGTCGGTTTGACGAGCACTTAATTTTCTAGCCAGCTCAGCAACTCCACGAAACGACGATGCGCCGTTTCAACGTGAACTGTCTCTGATCCCAAGGTCCGGCAAATGATTCCCCGCCAATTGATTACGGATTTTCCACGTCGCTTAGTTCCGGCTAGGTGCTAAGTGTTACAGAGACCATCGGAGTGCGCAAAGCCCTCTGGCGCTCGAGGAATGGAGAACGAAAATGCGGCTCCCGGACCATCATTCGTAGTTGCCCACAGACGTCCATGGTGGCTCTCAATAATCGAGCGACTGACGGAAAGTCCGATTCCCATACCGCCACCCTTGGTTGTGTAGAACGGTTCGAACAGCTTTTCCACACCGCAAGGTTCGATGCCTACGCCTACATCTTGCACAGTCAGTCGCGCGCGATCGTCTTCGCGTTCGGTCCTAATCACCAGCCGCCGCGGACGATCATCAACGTCGCTCATTGCGTCTGAGGCGTTCAGAACCAGGTTCAGGATGACCTGTTGAAGCTGCACACGGTCGCCCATGACGAGCGGAAGGTCATCGGCAAGTTCAGGGCGTAGGAGCACCCCATTCTTCTGCAGGTCCGCTAATGACACGGCAATCACCTCCAGAGCGGCCTCATTCAAGTTTACGCGTTCGGTCGCGGTGTCCTTCTTGCTAAAGAGTGCACGCAACCGGGTAATCACATCGGACGCACGGTTGCCATCGCGAATAGTGCGCCGCGCGGTTTCACGCGCACCCTCGACATTTGGAGGATCAGCGGCTAGCATCCGCAGACAGGTGCTGGCATTTGTGACAATGCCGGACAGCGGCTGGGTGAGTTCGTGCGCGATTGATGCTGTCAGCGTTCCGAGGGTCATCACCCTGGCCACATGTGCAAGTTCCGATCGAGCCTTGTCGCTTGCCTCTTCCGCCAGTCTGCGTGCCGTGACATCCTGAACCGATGCGATGTACTCCAACTGACCATCTCGGTCCCGGGTCGCATGAGCGACAGCATGCATGTACTTGATCGAGCGGTCCGGCATTAGCAAGCGGTACTTCCATTCAAAGTCGTGGCCATCCGCTCGTGCCCCGTCTACCATCCTCATTTTCTCGATCAAACTGACGTCTTCCGGATGGACTCGGCTACGGATCAGTTCGAACGTCACGGGCACGCCGATCTCAAGCTCATAGATGCGATAGAGCTCCGTTGACCACGTGATTTCGTCTGTCGACACGCGCCAGGAAAAACTGCCGATTCGACCGAGATGTTGACCTTCAGAGAGGAAGGCCTCGCTGCGCCGCAAAGCACTCTCGGCTCGTTTTTGTTCGCTTAAATCGAGGACGAAAGCGACACCTTCGTTCCCACTTTCTTCGAAGAGTGCTCCGCCGATGAGTACAGTCACTCGGCTGCCATCTTTCC